>Ga0187852_1002544_pt1 | contig 14650 bp, 20 predicted proteins | sample June2016WEW_6_40_FD_134511 | JGI IMG/M metagenome (GOLD analysis project Ga0187852, IMG submission 134511) | Peatland microbial communities from SPRUCE experiment site at the Marcell Experimental Forest, Minnesota, USA - June2016WEW_6_40 | ecosystem: Environmental > Terrestrial > Soil > Wetlands...
AAAAATAGTCTGCGAAAATCCCAGGCCCGAAAATCCAGACCTGGGGCACACATATCTTCTACATGTCAGAGGTGGAACACCCGCCCATTGATGTTCACGTAGTTTCCGGTACCGTTCGGCTGGTCGCTGGCCGACCAGGATTTGATTACGAAAGCTTTCATGTTAGTTGTTCCTCACTTCCATTACTGTTTCTCAGTTCCGGTGATTCCTCTACTCGGGTCTCACAAGAGCCTTATTGAGGGTCGATGCCAAACAGAAAGCCACTCTGCCCGCCCATGGTAGTTATCACGTATTCGCCCGGACCGAGCGGTTCCGCGGGGGAAAATCTGAGAGACTGTTCCCCATACTTGGTAAAGTTCAACGTGCGCTGGAATTCTCCATTCGATGTCTTTACGCCGCCAATTCCCATCGCACCTATTTTCATGTTGACGATCATGCGCTGGTCCTTTGATACCTTTAGGACTTCCAGTTTGACCAGACTGTCCGGCTCGATCCCGGGGACGTTCAGCCGAACGATAAATTGAATGTCCTGACCGGCCTTGAACCGCACTGGCGATGATGGTCCTCTGAAGAAGGTCGAGGTTTGCACTCCTCCGTAACCCAAACCCTTCATTTTCGATTGGATATTTGCCTGTTGTCTCTCAAGAGGAGATAGTGTACCTGCTGGGTCAAGAGAGAAGACGATTCCGATATATTCGGGCTCTTGTACTTTTTTGACTTCTTGAGCTACGAGTGTAAGAAGCGGCAGTGCGGTCAGCATGAGAAGTGCGGTGTATTTCACAGTGTTTTTCCTTTCTTGTTTCGGGATAATTGAGTATCAAACTTCCCATAATAACTCTACTGGGAGGTTCATGTCCATCTAGCCTCTTTGAGTCCACGATACCCGCAGTGACGCGCCTAACCATGATTCATTCCTGGGGGACAACTGAGCAATCAACGGTCCGCGGAATTCCCAATCGGGCTGAACCAAACGGGTCATAGTCTCTCAATCCGAAGAACGCGTTCTGTGTGCCGATGTGCCATTGGCCATTCAGCTTCCACACGCGAAATCCTTCTCTTGGGCTGCCATTTATCCAGGAACCAAGTTGGCCGAATCTTATGTGTCCGTTGTTTTGATTAGGACTTGGTATCCTTTCGCTCATGGTCTCTCTCCAACTTGAAGAGGACAATCCGGTTGAACCAAGCCATTCGAAACCATTCCTTCGATCGGCATCGCTCAACGAGTCTTCGTTGACCCATACGGAAGGATTCGAAAACTGCATCAACTCCATTCGTTGCGTAATTGGCTCCTCTCTCCAGGTAAAGTAAGAACCGGAGCATTTTGTCAATCGGTCATTCCAGAATTTTGACGCGTACCGATGCCCCTCACTGCCGCAACCAGAGATCAATACAAAAAGAACAGCGGTACAGAACGAAAGCATGAGTTTTTGCATCGTTTTGACTAAATCGCTTGGTTGGAAAGGGTCTAAATGCATATAACCTCTCTTTCTTCTTCTGTGCAACAGATACAGCCGGGATTTCATTTTGCTTTCCCGGCGACGACAGTATACCGCCAGTTGCCGCTGTTGCGATCTTTTTCGGCATTGGTTCCAGAGCCAAAGAACCGGACGCGCCCGGCAGAGCCGGGTGCCCCAGGTCCGGATTCTCGGACCTGGAATCGCACTTGACTTCCGCCAAATAGTATATACAATAAGCCTATGGGAATCACGTATGATCCCGCCAAGAATGAGCGCAACATCCGCGAACGCGGACTCTCCTTCGAGCGGGCGGCGGATTTTGATTTCGAGACCGCATTGATTGCGGACTATTCCCGGCACGGCGAGAAGAGACGCGTAGCGGTTGGCTATCTCGACAAGCGATTGCACCTGCTCTGTTACATTCCCAAACCGGACGGAATCCGCGTGATCAGTTTCCGCAAAACCAACAAGAGGGAGGCAAAGCTCTATGGCAAACCGCAAACCATTGATTGACGAGGACGGCGAGGTCCGAGAGATCACCGCCGAAGATGTTGCCCGCTTCAAGCCCTTCTCCGCGCTGCTCGCATCGGAACAAAATGTGTTGCTCAAACTCCGCAAGCGCGGGCCGCAGAAGTCGCCCAAAAAGGTTCCCATCTCGATTCGACTCTCCCCGGATGTTGCCGAGGGGTTGCGCGCCACTGGCAACGGCTGGCAAGGCCGTGCGGATGAGGCGCTCCGTTCATGGCTGGCAAGTAGCCAGCTCTGACCCTCCACAATTGAATGGGTGCCCCAGATCCCTCGCATTTTGGGACCTGGGATACCACCAATCCCAAGCGCACCCGCCTGGACAGCCTGCCATGAGCAGAGTCGAAGGGGCAAGTCCTTGCAGATAATTTCCCCTTTTCGTCGCACAATGATTCTCAGAAGTCTTCCTTCAAATCATCGTCCGGCACGTCCACTTCGCGCCGCCGTCCAGCCGGAAGTGGCCTGTAGTGGCCGAAACTGCCCGTAACTCCTTATCCTGGACGATTTTGCAGGGAACTCCTTTGTTATGACGATTTTACAGCGCAACCCTACCTGTAACCTCATGAAAACAACGACTTTGCGCCCAAAGTAGGGGTGGGGGTACCCGACGTGCCAGCTTTGCCGCCTTCCTACTCCGCAGTCACCGCGGCCAGCGCCGTTTTCTTGCGCCCGTAGATCACCAGCAGCGCGGCCAACAGCAGCAGAATCACTCCCAGCACCAGCAGGCTTCCCTCGGGACCGTCCGCGCCGCCGCTCCACAGCGCATTTCCCAACGGAGTGGCGCTCAGGTAGTGGCCGGGAGCGACCAGGCCGCTGTCAGCGGTTCCGTAGAAGAAGGTCTCTGCCCAGTCCCATGCGGCGTGGCAGCCGATGGCCCACCACGCTGAGCCTGTCACACGCACGCTGACGCAAAAGACAAATCCGATGAACGCGGCGGCAAAGATGCCAACCGAGTTTTCGCCGCCGTTATCGGTATGGATGTAGCCGAAGAGCGTCGAAGTGACCCAGGCCGCCTGCCAAAACCCGCTCTGTGGGATTTTGCGAACATGCAGCATCAGGCAGGGAAAAAGACCCAGCAGAGCGATGGCATAAATGCCCCAGACGCCGTTGCCCTTGCTTTTCAACAGCAACAATATGCATAGGAGGCCGACGGTCCCCAACGCCCACCAGAAGTTGATGCCGCGCGTCAGCGTGAATTGCAGGTAGCCGCGAAAGGTGCCCTCTTCAAAGCAGCCCACCAGCAGAAACGCGCAGCCCCAGATCGCGCCAAACTTGAAGATCTGCGCACCGGAAAGCGCGATCGGCCCGAAATGCAGCCAGCCGCCCCAGGTCATGGCGCCTACGACTGCCGAAAGAGCCAGGAATCCCGCCACCAGGCCGCTGAAGAAGTGGGAAATGCTCCGTGGGCCATCCAGGTTGAAGGCCAGCAGGCTGCTCCGGCCCTCGATCCGCGCCATCAATGAGGCCGCTCCCACCAGCGCCAAAAGGGCAACTAACTCGCTGAAGAAAACCGAATAAGCTGTATAGTCTTCCCCTATTCCGATAAGATGGAACATGTAAAATGCTGTTCCCACGATGTAGTTAAAAAAACCGGCGTGGTCCGGGATACCGCACAGAACAACAAAGATCAGCAAAGACCAGCCGACTCGCAATCCCTGGCTGCCTATGAAGCTCCAGCGCAACCAACGTATCACAGCAGGCTCGGGATCCTGGCCAAAATGCCCGTACATAGAGGGTGTCTCACTGTACGGCGCCTTCGGCTCTGGGCGGTGAATCTCCGGCTCCATCGAGCCTCCCTGGATACAACAGATTTCTGTGCTGAATTGCCCTGATGAAAAGATACTCTACGTAATCGCCGCTGGGGCAGTTCAACGGCAGAACTGACTGAGGGCGAAACGAGCCTCAACATAAAGTTCACTCCGTAACTTGACACAATCGCCCGCTGCCTTGATGCTAGACAGTTCTGGCAATTCAGTTTTTCTACGCTCAGAGGGGTTCAGGCCTTGCAGGTTCGCGTTTTTTACCACGACAAATGCTTCGACGGGGCCTGCTCAGCCTCGCTCTTCACGCGCTTCCATCGCGAGTGCATCGCGCGCGGCGCAATCTACGAATACCACGGTCTCGTCCACCGCGCCGGCGCCCTGTTCGACGAGAAGGAGTTTACCGGCGACGAAAACGCCATCGTCGATTTCAAGTACTCCGCCTCGCCCCATATCACATGGTGGTTTGACCACCATCTATCGGCCTTTCTCACCCCTGAGGACCAGGAGAATTTCCTGGCCTGCAAGCGCGACCCAGCCTGCGGCGGCCGCAAGTTTTTCGACCCCAACTACACCTCCTGCACCAGCTTTCTGGCGTATATCGCCTCTACCCGTTTCGGCTTCGACACTGCGCCGGTTGCCGAGCTCATTCGCTGGGCTGACATTGTGGACGGAGCAAAATATGAGAGTCCCGAGTCGGCTGTCGAGATGGCCGCTCCGGCTATGAAGCTCACCCTCATCATTGAATCCTCTCAGGATGATGCCTTCGTCCCGCGTCTGATTCCGCTGCTCACCGAGATGCCCCTAGCCGAGGTGCTCAGCCAGCCCTTTGTGGCCGAACTTCTGCCGCCCCTGCTCGAACGCCACCAGCAGGCCATTCAGATCATTCGTCAGCGCGCCGAGGAGCGCGACGGCACCATCTTCTTCGACATTACCGACCAGCCGCAAGAGGGCTACAACAAGTTCATCCCTTACTTTCTGTACCCGCAGGCGACGTACTCCATCGGCCTCTCCAGCTCCAGCTTCCGCACCAAGGTTTCGGTCGGCTCCAACCCCTGGTCCAAGTCCGACCCAGCGAAGATGACCAACCTGGCGCAAATCTGCGAGCGCTATGGCGGCGGCGGCCATGCCCGCGTCGGCGCCATCAGCTTCCCACCCGGCCAGGCGGACGAGGCGCGCAAAGCGGCGGCCGAGATTGTGGCGGAACTGAGGGCGAAAAACCCGATGAGTTAAAGCGGTTGAAAAGAAATAAGTTAGGGGAAATAGACTATTTTTGGCATTTGAGCTACAATGTAGCTCAGGAGCTTTCCATGCCTGCCAATGCCGTCGTCCGCGCCAGAATTGATGCTCGTGTAAAGGAAGAGGCTACGGCCATCTATGCCGCTGCCGGTCTCACGCTATCCGACGCCTTCCGCATGTTGCTGATGCGGACGGTGGCCGAGCGTGCCCTTCCCTTCGAGCCTTTGATGCCCAATGCTGAGACCGTTGAGGCCATGAAGGCCGCGCGACGAGGCGAACTGGTTAAGATTGGCAGCATTGAAAATCTATTGGCTGACCTCCATGCGGACGATTAAGCGCACCAGCCGATTCAAGAAGGATTACAAGCGCGAGGCAAAAGGCCAGCATCGGGCGACACTGGATGCGGATTTGCTGGCGGCTGTTTCTCTCCTGGCTGCGGATACTACATTGCCGGAAAAGTTCCGCGATCACCCATTAACTGGCGAGTGGACAGATCATCGTGACTGTCACATCAAGCCTGATCTTGTGCTCATCTACCGTGTGCCGGACGGGGAAACGCTGGAGTTGGTCAGGCTCGGATCTCACAGCGAGTTGAGCTTGTAAATACTCTCGTACTACTCTTCCACGTAGAAGCCTGAATAGAATGTGCTCTCTCCCCAATTTGCCCGATCGGCCCACCGCTCGTTATCCTTCATGTCGTGCCTAACACTCTGGTTGAATGCGTTCCCAATTTTTCTGAGGGCTGCGACCCCGCCAAGGTCGATGCCATCGTCGAAGCCATGCAGATTCCCGGCGTTTATCTCCTCGACCGGGAGATGGACGCCGACCACAACCGCTGTGTCATCACGCTGGCAGGCGAGCGGGAAGCCATCGCTGAGGCCGCGATTCGCGGCGTAGGCAAGGCCGCCGAACTGATCGACCTCACCCGCCACCAGGGCGCGCACCCTCGCATGGGAGCGGCAGACGTCATTCCCTTCATCCCTATCGACGGCGTGACGATTGAAGATTGCGTGGCCATGGCCCGCCACGTGGGAGCCGAAATCTGGAAGCGCTTCCAGATTCCGGTCTATCTGTACGAAGCCGCCGCGACGACGCCCGAGCGGCAGAATCTGGAAAACATCCGCCGCGGCCAGTTCGAGGGAATTCGCGACGAGATTGCCACCAACCCGGCGCGCAAGCCCGACTTCGGAGAGCCGCGCGTTCATCCGACGGCCGGAGCCACCGTGGTGGGCGCACGCAAGCCTTTGATCGCCTACAACATCTTCCTGAACACGCCCGACATCACGATCGCAAAAAAGATAGCCAAGACCGTGCGCTTTTCATCGGGCGGCCTGCGCTATGTCAAGGCAGCGGGATTCCTGGTGCACGGCATGGCCCAAGTTTCCATGAATCTGACCGACTTTGAGCAGACCCCGGTGCATCGCGTCTTCGAAGTCGTGAAACGGGAGGCGGAGCGCTATGGTGTGGTTCCTGTCTCCAGCGAGATTGTCGGCCTGATTCCGAAACTCGCTTTGGAGCAGGCCGCGGAGTGGTTTCTGCAAGTGGAAAACTTTGATTCCACGCTCATCCTGGAAAACCGCTTAGCAGTGGTGATGGGCGGAAAGATGGCCGTCGGCGGCCTTCGCGCCGGAGTCGAGCCATTCATCGAACAACTGGCCGCGCCCACGGCCACTCCCGGTGGAGGCAGCGCAGCGGCTGCCTCGGGCGCCATGGCCGCCGGACTCGCCGTCATGGTGGCCTCCATGTCGCGCGGAAAGAAAGCCTACCTGCAATATGAAAGCCAGCTCAGCGAGGCAATCAGCCGGCTCACGCCGCTGCGCGAGGAACTGAAGTCCGCCATTGACGCCGATGCCGAGTCCTACAACGTCGTCATGAAGGCTTACAAGGCCGCGAAGGAATCCGCAAACGGACAGCGGGCTATCAACGACGCTCTCCAACAGGCAACGAGCGTGCCTCTGGGCGTAGCCGAAAAAGCCGTCGAAGTGGCGCGGATCGCCGCCATCTTGCAGCCCATCACCAACCCCAACATGAAGTCCGATCTGACCACCGCCATTGCTCTGGCAAGAGCCGCCCTCGAAGGAGCACTTGCCAACGTCGCCATCAATCTCGATTCCATCAAGCCGGAGTCGAAAGAGGACGAAGCTTTCTTAAGCGATACAAGGAAGCGCGCCACGGCTTTGAAGGCATAGGGCGGACCCGAATTCGGTTGTTTTGAAAGGGTGCAGACTTCAGCCCATGGCTACGCTTTGCATCTTCTTCAGTTCAGCCAGCGGCTTCGGCGTCTTGCGTCGCGCCGACTTGCGAATTGGAATCCTTACCGATCTTCGGGCCTTAGGCGTTTCAGCCATGGGAGCTACGTTGAAGGTAACCGTAAGCCGCAAGCGGTCGGCAAATTGCAGAAGTCTAGTGATGCTGAAACGTGCGAGTTGGCCGCGAAGCAGAAGACTGGCGTCGGGCTGATGAATTTGCAGCACCTTAGCGAGCTGGGTTTGGGTCAGCTTCCGCGCCTCAATCTCCGCCCGGATGGGAACCCAGAGATCGTACTGTATCTCCATCTCCCGAATCTCCTGAGCAGAGAAACCCAGGTCTTCGAGTACATTCCCGGTGGTGATGTGGCCAGGCTTATTGGTTGCTTGTGCGCTTGGCATCGGTCCTCGCTTCCTGAAGGTTTCGCCTGACCTGAGAGAGCCGCACCCTGGCTCGATTCAGGTCGTTCTTCTCCGTCTTCCGGCTCTTTTTAATGAAGGAATCCAGCACGTAAATCCTGCCTGCTATTCGCGCAAGATAAATCACGCGATACCACGCAGCTTCATCCGCGGTTTTCAACTCGAAGACCCCTTGCCCGATAGACTGCATGGGGCGTACAGCGAGGGTAGGGCGTTCCCCCTCTTGAAGTTTCAAGAGACAAAGCCCGAAATCGCGCTGTATTTCCCGGGGCCACTCCTTGAGAACTTCAAGCGAGTCGCCCTCCCAGGAAATGGCGGCTCTCGGCGGTTGAACCATCCTGTTCCTCGCAATCTTATTCTATAGCAATTCTGCTATGATGCACAAGATTGTTTCTCTGCCGCATGCCTGCGCCGCGTCACGCCCTGCCCTTCAACCTCGGCCACTCCGCCCGGCGCTGCTCAAGGCATGCCTTGATGCCTTCGTTGAAATCTGCCGTAATGCTCTGCTGCGCGTTCACCTCGATGGCTTCCTCGATCTCCTCGTCGAGCTGGCGGCGGGAGTGCGTGGCAAGCAGTTGCTTGAGCGCCTGCATGGCCTGGGGGCTGTTGAGCTGCAGCGTCTTGGCCAGCGAATGGGCGGTTTGCATCAGCTCCTCGGCGGCTACAACCTCGGTCACCAGCCCTATTTGCATCGCCTCCTGCGCCTTCAGCGTTCTGCCGGTCAACAACAGTTCGCGGGTGCGTTTTTCGCCCACCTGGCGCAGCAGAAACGAAACCGCGACCGTCGGCACAAAGCCCATGCGCACCTCGTTCAGCGCAAACCGGGCCCACGGAGTGGCCAGGGTGAAAGCGGGGATGGTGGCCAGGCTCATGCCGCTGCCGATGGCCGGCCCGTTCACTGCGGCGATTACCGGCTTGGGAAAGTCATACAACATGCGCAACACGCATGCCATGTTCTCCGCGTCGCGGCGGTGTTGCGCCTGCGGGTGAGACAGTGTTGTGCCCAGGTACTCAATATCCAGGCCGGCGCAGAAGGCCGGACCGGCCCCGGTCAGAATCACGGCACTGCACACGCTGCCCGCCGCCTCCTCAAGGGCCGCGATCAGCTCCTCAATCAGCGCCGGAGAGAGCGCATTGCGCTTCTCTGGCCTGTTCAGTGTGATGGTCTCTACCCCTTCGGTGGAGTGAACCAGAATGTGCGAGAAGTGGGCCATGACAACCTCCTGCAAGCGCCGGACTCAAGCCTTATCCAGCGCAGAAAGGCATATCGTAGCGCAATATTACCTTCCTTTGCAGGTGATTTCGGTCACTGTTTATATTCAGCCATTCCTTGCTTCGAAAGGGGCGCCGTCTCAGCCGCCCAGAGTGGCCCGGATGATCGCGGACAGCTCAGAGAGATCACCGCGCATCACGGCCAGGTCGCGAGCATGATAGAGCCGCTCGCGATCTTCCTCCACCTGCGCCGCCCGGGTCCAATCCAGCTTATGGCCTGCCGCCAAGGCGAGGTCCGTAGTAAACACGCGCAGGGTTCTTGAGTTTTTGTCGCGAAAGGCATGGATGGCGTCGAGTTCGCTGTAGTAATAGGCCAGCCGTTTTGCCATCGCATCGGCATCCAGGCCCTGTAAATCGTTCTCGGCCTTCAAGGCCGCAAAGGCACCCGCCAGGGCGCCGGGAATATTTTGCGAAGGCCCGTAGGCAACCGTAAAGCCGGAGCGATTCTTGGCCAACATGCCAATGTCTTTGCGCAGTTCGCCGGCCCACGGATAGACCTTTCCGAAAATGCTGCGATGGGTCTCCTGCAAGCGGCGAATGTCGAAGGGGCCGGTGATGGGGTTTACTGCGAGACGGGCAATACAGGCGGATGCAGTTTGGGCTTCAAAGCGATTGAGGACTGCTTGGTCGCGGATGTCCTCTAAGTTGATGAGGACATTTGTGCCGGGATAGACGTACGGATCGTGCGCGGACGGGCTCATGCGACAGCAGAAATCTTTGCCCGATGGTAGGCTGCGATTTCTTCGAGTCCTTGGTCAAAGGTGATTACTCCGGCGAGGATGCGGGCCTTGACAGTCCAGTAAGGCTCACCCATTTCAAGCCCCTCCAGCCGCTGGCTGGCTTCGCCCTCGGTAAACCCTCGTTCCAACTTTTCCTTTTCTTCGGGTTGCAGCATGGGGAAACCTCCGCACTTCAGGCGATAGAACGCCCTTCAACTGAATCAATTTTACCATCGATCCAGAATCAAAAATCATAAGCAGTACGCTGTTCGCTGCTAACTATTAGCTGGAAGCTAGAAACTGCTCTCACAGCCCCAACTCAGCAGCCCGCTTCTTCATCGCCTCCAGGCAAAATCCGATATGCGCGTCCAGCTCCACGCCCAGCTCCGCCGCACCTTGCACGATGTCCTCACGGTTCACTCCGCGGGCAAATGCTTTGTCCTTCATCTTCTTGCGCACACTGGCAACTTCCACCTCGGCAATCGCCTTGGTCGGCTTGACCAGCGCGCAGGCGGTTAGAAAACCGGCCAGCTCGTCGCAGGCAAACAGGGACTTGGCCAGATGCGTTACGCGCGGCACTTGGGTGTACTGCGCGTGGCCCAGAACGGCGGTGCGCATCTCCTCGGGCCAACCGAGCCGCTCCAACTCTCGCACGCCAACATACGGATGCTCCTCGGCCGTGGGGTGGCGCTCGTAGTCGAAATCGTGCAGCAGGGCGGTTGTCGTGTACAACTCAACGAACACCACCCGCTCGTCCACCGCCAGCCCCAGGCGGACGGCTTCCGCTTCTCCCATGGCCGTAACGCAGGTCTCCACAGCCAGAGCGTGTTTGCGCAGGTTTTCGCTCTGCGTCCACTCGGTCAGCAGTTGCCAGGCTTGCGAGCGTCCGTAGTTGGAACCGCTTTCTTTTGCATCATTTCCGGTGCAGGTATTCATTGTTTCTTCGGCCTCGCTGTTGATCAACTTGGTTCGTGCATCTCCCGGTTTTTCCGGTCATTTCAAGGGTATGATCCCTGAATTCCAGGTTTGCATCCAACTTTTCACTTGACAGTTATGGTACATATCCCAGAAAGTATCACATATCGTGGTGCTGCGATGCACCGCGGGGTCCTGCTCTGGCACTCCGCACACCGCACATGGCAACTACGCTGGCAAGCGTGGAAACACGCGAAGTTGTGCACTGCAGATTCTGCAAACTGGTTCAATTCAGGCCGAACAATTCCTGTTGCTTAAGATGCCGCAGGCCCCTGGACGTCGAGGAGCCCGTACGGCCCGGCCCAATTCCGGTTGAAAGCCACCCCATGGATCCCGCCACCGAAGCCGGCCTGCGAGTAGCCGGCCTGGTGAAGGAGATCCGTCGCGCGCGCCACCTCAGCCAGCGCCAACTGGCCGGGCGTATGCAGGTGCCGCGCACCTATATCTCCAAGATCGAAAACGGCAAGGCCATTCCCACCCTCAGCTCTCTCGAGCGGCTGGCTGATGCACTGGGCGTGAATGTGCGCCAACTGGTGCGCGACGCCCGCAGCCAGCGCGACGAAGAGGAAGCGATGATCCTGGCCGATCCGTTGCTAGGCGAGATAGCGGCTCTGCTGCATCACCTGAGCCCCTTGCACCGCTCTCTGATTGCGAGTGAGGCGCAAGGCATGGCCCTGGGACACCGGCGCATCGCGTAGAGAGCCGCAGGGCGTTCGATCTGCTTCCCGGCATGGTTGCCTGTGGCCGCCGCGCTCGCCGCCGGAAGGTCGGCGCACGCGCGTGCCTTCTGCCCCTGCTCAAGAGGCAATTGCGGCCCTTGGGCGCTTGTGCTACGGTCGAGAAAGAAACGCCTCGGCTCGCGGCGCCGGCAGGAGCGTGTGCCGGCCCGATAGCCCGAACGCATTGATTGAGGCAAATCCCTTGTTTCCTGCTGCCAAGTTGCGCATCGATGAGCTGAACGCCGAGGAGCGCGCCGTATACGCGACCCTCAAACCCGAGTGCCTGCCCCAGCATGTCGCCATCATCATGGACGGCAATGGCCGCTGGGCAGGCCATCGCTCGCTCAAGCGCTTCCTCGGCCACCAGCAGGGCGCCAACAGCGTGCAACTGGTCACTGAAACTGCCTCCCGCATCGGCCTGCCATGGCTCACCCTCTACGCCTTCTCGCTGGAAAACAACCTCCGCCGCCCCCGCGCCGAGGTCAACTTCCTCATGCGCCTGCTCAAAACGTATCTCGAGTCCAACGTGCAGCGCATGATGGACAACAACGTGCGCATGAAATACATCGGCCGCACTCACGATCTGCCCGCCGAGGTTCAGGAGAAGATGCGCTGGGCCGAGCAGGCCACGGCCGCGAACACCGGAACCACCCTCACCCTGGCCCTCAACTATGGCAGTCGCTCCGAATTGGTGGATGCCTTCCGTGGCCTTGCGGCCGAAATGAAGCAGAAGCATCTGAGCTCGGAGCACATCACCGAAGAAGACATACACCGCCATCTCTACACCGCCGACATGCCCGACCCCGACCTGCTGATTCGGACCTCGGGCGAGATGCGGCTGTCGAATTTTTTGTTATGGCAGATCGCCTACACGGAGATTTACGTCACCGAGCGCCTGTGGCCGGATTTCCGCGGCATCCATCTGCTGGAAGCCATCGCCGACTACCAGCAGCGCGAGCGCCGCTACGGCGGCCTCAGCGATAGCGTCGGTGAAGTGGAAGAGAACGCCGACCAAATCAAGATTGTAGCAAGCTGAAGTCTTTTTGGTATCAGCTACCTTCCCCTTACGCCGATCCAGACTTCGCAAACTGAAGCATTTGTCCTACTCCCTGCATCAGACGTATACGGTAATGTCGCCGTTGAACTAGCAATGTCATCTGGAAATCCACTCACTGCCGCGCCAGACGGTTCGTCCCCGATCGAGAATTTGTCCGACCACATTCCGTGGCAACCCAGCCGCTTCAGAATCCTATGTTCCGGCAAGGTTCAGAGAGAAATGGAAGGCTACTCCCCTTCCCAAGGAGAAAGTGATGAAGAAAGTTCCGGTAAGCATCCTGTTTCTGGCCACTATTTTGTCGTTGAGTCATACAGCGGCGGGCCAGACCGGCTCCAGCAGCCTGAATGACCAACTGATTGCAGCCGCCGTAAACGGCGACGTGGCAACGGTACGGCAATTGCTGGACAAAGGCGCCAATATCGAGGCCCGGGACATGTTCAACTTTACGGCGCTGATGGACGCGGCCGGCCAGGGCAATACCGAGGTTGTGAAGCTGCTGTTGGACAAGGGCGCCAACATCGAGGCCAAAGACAACAGCGGCTGGACGGTGTTGATGGTAGCAGCGATCCGCGGCAAGACAGAGGTTGCGATGCTGCTTGCGGAGAAGGGCGCCAACATCGAGGCCAAGGACAACACCGGGAGAACGGCGCTGATCATGGCGGCCATGATGGGCAAGACTGAAGTGGTGAAGCTGCTGCTGGACAAGGGCGCCAACATCGAGGCCAAGGACAACATAGGCGAGACGGCGCTGAATAAGGCGGAAAGAAAGGGCTCTACCGAGACGGTGAAGCTGCTGCAGGAGCATGGCGCGCACTGAACTTCGAATGGAGGTTTAGCCACCTCAAAAGGAGAAAGCAATGAACAAAGTCCTGATAAGCATCTTGTTTCTGGCCACTGTTTTGTCGTTGAGTCATCCGGTAGCAGGCCAAGCTGGCTCCAACAGCCTGGACAACCAACTACTGAAAGCCGCCGAAAAGAGCGATGCGGCAACGGTGCAACAATTACTGAACAAGGGCGCTAACATCGAAGCAAAGGACAGAATAATTGGGGAAACGGCGCTAATTATTGCGGCCGAAGATGGCAATACCGACGTTGTTAGACTGCTGCTGGCGAATGGCGCGAAGATTGAGGTCAGGGACAACTTAACAGGGAGCACGGCGCTAAATCAAGCGGCCTATAACGGCAAAACTGATGCGGTGAAGCTGCTGCTGGCGAAGGGCGCAAATATTGAGGCTAGGGATAATGACGGCAACACGTCGCTGATGGGAGCGGCAGAGGAAGGCCATACCGAGGTGGTGAAGCTGCTGCTGGCGAAGGGCGCCAACATTGACGCCAAGGACAACAAAGGCGAGACGGCGCTGACGATAGCAATAGGCAAGGGTAATGCCGAAGTAGTCAACCTGTTGCGGGAGCACGGCGCACACTAAACTTGGGGGCTGTTTCTAACGTCCGAATTTGAGCGATAGCTATCAATCTACCGGTACAAATCCCGCCCCGGCGGTGTATCCTCAACCCTAATGAAACGTCTCTACACCGCGCTCGTCCTGATCCCCGTGACCCTGACCCTCGTCTTCCTGGGGCCGCGATGGCAGTGGCTGTTTACGATGGCCGTTGCGGCGGTGGCTGCGCTGGCCGCATGGGAGTTTCTGGGCCTGGCAGAAAAGGCCGGCGCTACACCGCCGCGCATTGCGGTGGTGCTGGCCATTGTGGCACTCTTTGCCAGCAACTTCGAGTGGCCCCTGCAGACCGCGGCCACGCTCGGCGTCCTGAGCCTGTTCCTGCTGGTTTATTGCACATTCTTCAGATCTGTTGAGCAGCTCATGGCCGATGCCTCAACTTCCATCTTCTGCCTGCTCTACATCGGATTCACCCTGATTTCCCTGCCCGCACTGCGCGAGAACCCCGAGGGCAACGGCCCCTCCCTGGTCACCTTCCTGCTGTGCGCGGTCTGGGCCGGAGACACGGCCGCCCTCTATGCTGGCCGCGCCTGGGGACGGCGCAAGATGGCCCCCACGCTCAGCCCCAACAAAACCTGGGTGGGCACCTTCGCCTCGGTGTGCGGTAGCCTGCTCTCCACCGGCGCTCTGCTTGGCCTCGCGCAATTGATGCAGATGCCGATGTGGAATATAGGCTGGCGGCTCTCCTACTCCGGCGATGTATGGTGGTACTGGCTGTGCCTGGCCGTGGTGGTCAACGTGGCCGCCCAGGTAGGCGATCTGGCCGAGTCCGCCCTCAAGCGCTCGGCAGGCGTAAAGGACTCC
>Ga0187852_1002546_pt1 | contig 14643 bp, 11 predicted proteins | sample June2016WEW_6_40_FD_134511 | JGI IMG/M metagenome (GOLD analysis project Ga0187852, IMG submission 134511) | Peatland microbial communities from SPRUCE experiment site at the Marcell Experimental Forest, Minnesota, USA - June2016WEW_6_40 | ecosystem: Environmental > Terrestrial > Soil > Wetlands...
CGGCCTCGGTGGTGCGCCGCCGGCAATTCTGTGCGCGCTGCGGGCAATTAATGTTTGAGTTTTATCGTTCGCCTGATGGCCACTTCGGTCTGGTGGGCGACGTGGGTGTGGAAGCGTCGGCGCGCGGACTGCTGGTGCGTTGTCCCACGTGTGATGGGCGTTACCGGTTGCTGGAACGTGTGGACGCCACCGGACAATCGGTGGCGAGGATCTGAGTTTCGAATATGAGCGATGAAGGGTTCCTACTGACCACCGAGAACGTTGGGGATTACCTTGCCGGGCACGGACTGGTGACAAGTGCCAAAGAGATAGCTGTGCGCGAGTTGGGCGGGGGCGTTTCCAATATCGTCCTGCTGATCGAATGGCCCGGCATACCGGACCGGCGCTGGGTGGTAAAGCAATCGCTGGGGAAATTGCGCGTCAAGGATGACTGGCGCTCCGAACGCTCGCGTATTTTCCGCGAGGCGGAGGCTCTCCAGGCATTGCGGCCGATTATTGGCGGCGCTGCCTTGCCGGATGTGATTCACCTCGATCGTGACAGATTCCTTTTCGTCATGACTGCCGCGCCGGCAGGGTCGCTGGCGTGGAAAGACCTCCTGCTGGGCCGGCGTGGAGATGCAGCGATTGCCCGCGAGGCGGCCCTGCTGTTGGCGAAGATGATCAATGCCTCGCGGGACGACGCAAATGTAATTACCAAATTCTGGGATCGGACGATCTTTTACCAGCTTCGGATTGACCCTTACTATCGCACCACCGCGTCTCGCCATCCCGAATTGCGCCGGGAGTTTGACGAGCTAATCGGGATGTCGCTCGAAATCCGAACCTCACTGGTCCACGGAGACTACAGCCCCAAAAACATGCTGGTTCGCGGCGAAAATATCTTTCTGATCGATTTTGAAGTGGTCCATTGGGGTGACCCCTCGTTTGATGCTGCCTTCCTGCTGAACCACCTTTTTCTCAAGGCCTTCCACCAGCCCCAAGTGCAAGGGCATTTCATCGGCTTAGTCTATGAATTCTGGCACACATTGCGCAAGACTCTGGCCGATACCGTGTTTGGAAAACAGGGATTCGCAGGCTTCGAAGCTCTCACGGTCAAGCACTTGGGCGGCCTGCTCCTGGCACGCATTGATGGCAAATCGCCCGTCGAATACATCAATGACGAAGCCACGAAAGAGAGGGTGAGAAAGGCGGGAACTGGAATTCTGGCCGAAGGCCCGCGAACTCTCGACGAGGCCGCGGACGTCGTTCGGATGGAACTCAATTCTTAAGTCTAAGTCTAAGGTGTAAAAGGTAAAGTGTAAAAGGTAAGATGTAAGGCGCAATTGCGAGGCACAGGAGGCAACGGAAGCAGATTGGACAGCGAAGCTAGTTCCGTGTCGAAGCCAATCCGCCTGGTTCCCGATATTCGAGAGCGGACCGTCAACTATGCAGTTCGCGCTATAGAACTCTATCGGTTTGTGCAGAGGCTGCGGGATGGGGCAGGCCGGATCATTGCTAAACAATATTTGCGAGCGGCCACTTCCATCGGAGCGAATGTCGAAGAGGCTCATGCCGGCGAGAGTCGTGCCGACTTCATCCACAAATTCGGCATCGCTCAGAAGGAAACCCGGGAATGTTCATATTGGCTGCGGTTGATGGCAGACTCGAAGGTGGTTTCTTCTGTGCGGTTGGCCGCCATCCGACGGGAGACGGAAGAGATCTATGCCGTGCTGACGGCAATTATCGTGAACACCAAGCGAAAAAGGAAGATTCAGGATCGAGTTGCGGCTGATTGATTTACCTCTTACATTTTACCATTTACATTTTGCAGTTTTATTGGATTGGAGTCCCATTGGAATGCCAATTATAAGTTCTATTCGCTCCCGCGAAATTCTGGACTCGCGCGGGAATCCCACGGTCGAGGTGGACATCTACCTTAGCGATGGGACATTCGGCCGCGGCATCGTTCCTTCCGGCGCTTCGACAGGGAAAGCGGAGGCGCTCGAGTTGCGCGATGGCAATCCGAAGCGTTACCACGGCCGCGGCGTGCGCAGAGCCATTGAGAATGTCATGCAGGTGATTGCCCCGGCCGTGATCGGGATGCAAGCAAATAATCAGTGGGCGCTCGACGCACGCTTGTGTGAGCTTGATGGCACGGACAACAAAAGCCGCTTGGGCGCCAACGCCACGCTGGGAGTTTCACTAGCCGTGGCGCGTGCGGCTGCGGCTTCGGCGGGTTTGCCGCTCTATCGCTATCTAGGAGGCGAAAGGGCGGTGGAGTTGCCCGTGCCCATGGTCAACATTGCCAGCGGAGGCTTGCACGGCGGCGGCAATATCGACTTCCAGGATTTCCAGGTGATTCCCCTGCGCGCGGAGCGCTATTCGCAAGCGCTGCACGATGTCGTGCTGATCTACAAAGCCATGAAGCATGTTCTGAAGGCGCGCGGCGTCTACTCCCCGGGCGTTGCGGACGAGGGTGGCTACGCCCCCCGGCTGGCATCGAACGCGGCGGGATTCGAAGTGATGGTCGAGGCCTTCGAGCACGCCGGTTTCGAGCCCGGCAAGGACGCTGCCATTGCTGTCGACGTGGCGGCGAGCCATTTCTACCAGAACGGCCGGTATTATCTTTCCACCGAGCGCGAAGAATGGAGTTCGAGCGATCTCGTCGGGCACTTGGCAGCGTGTGTGGCGAGCTACCCCATCCTGTCGATCGAGGACGGGGTGGCGGAAGATGATGCCGAGGGTTGGAAACTGCTCACGAAAACGCTGGGCAAGCGTTGCCAACTGATTGGCGATGACGTGTTCGTCACCAGTCCTCGACGGCTGGCCGAGGGAATTCGGCAGGGCGTTGCCAACGCGGTGCTGGTGAAGATGAACCAAATCGGCACGCTGAGCGAAACCCTGGAAGTCATCCGGCTTGCCCAGCGCGCGGGTTACGGCACGGTGGTGAGTGCGCGGTCGGGAGAAACCGAAGACGATTCCATGAGCGATTTGGCCGTGGGCACGGGCGCGGGCCAATTGAAAGTGGGCGCCATTACGCGCTCGGAACGTTTGGCAAAATATAACCGTCTGCTGCGGATTGAAGAACAGTTGGGCGGCCGCGCCGTGTACCGCGGGGCAGAGGTCTTCAGCGGTTATCCTGGCTTCCTAAAGTAGCGCTGTAGTGTCGATTCACGGATCATTTTTCGGCCGCAACCTTGATCGATCCCAGGCGATACCGCCGGTGCTCGTCGTCATTCGCGAGCGGCAGGGCAAGCACGGGCTCGCCAGTTGCAGTTCCGACGGATACATAAAGGTCGTACGTGCCGGGTTTCAAAATGTGAGCCGGGGGCAGCGTGAACTCGACGAGCGGCTTATCGTTTTCTTCTGTTTTCGCTCCCAATTCTTTCCTTGAGATGATCATTGCTTGGTCCGGCGGACCTACTGGCAATTCGCGGACACTGAAATCCTCGTCCACAAAAACCCCGGCGATACCGCCCTGAGCGTCCTTCAGCGTGATTGTGGGATGCCCGCCTGGGAGGCACGGCGCCACGCCGGCATTTCGCCAGCGGTAGCCAATCGGCATGGGTCCTGCCGCTGCAACCTCCGCTGGCCACGATGCCTCTACCAGTTCCAGACGGTAGCCGAGGCGCATGTTTATCCGATTTATAAGCTCGCGGTTGGCCTCCAGATATTCCCGGGGGTACCAGTGCACCGTCAGGTAGCTGGCATGATAATCCTCGATCGCCTGTAGGAACAGGTGTCCGTCTCCCCAGGCTCCACTCGTTTTTGACGGCCCGTAATGCTCTGATTCAAGAATCACCGGAACGCGCGGCCAAAAGTTATACGCAAGATAGGCATGAAAGTAAGCCTCTGTCCCGCCTTGGACCAAGATGCTGTCATCCCTTAAGCTCAGTCCCTGATCGCGCGCATACCCAAGCGCCTCAATCCCGCGACCCTGGATCATGAAATCGTCGTTGGCAACAAGGAGGGTGTGCTTGAAATTCTTCTTGTAAAGGTCAATGTGCCGGCGGATGGCGGCAACCGAATAAGGTTTTTTTGTGCTGGCCACCGTGTGACCTTCACCCCAAACGCCAAACGAACCCACATCAATGAACGCCACATGGGGATTGCCGTCATATCGCGCTGCCGCCGCAGCCAGGAAGTGGTCAAGCTTTTGGAGGAAAATCGGGTCCTCGAAATCAGGCTCCCACATTGGGCCGTCCGGGGTAATCTCTAGCTGTCTGGTGAGGTGATAGCCTTTGGCTCCGGCCTTTTCCACCCAGCGTGGGGTGGCGTATGGCTGTGAGAGTTCGGCCTCCGAGGTGCAAAGCCGGAAAGCGACCGTCTTGCCTGCGTCTACCCACTTCTGCATGGGCGTATCGACAATTGACCAATTGAACTTTCCTTCTTCAGGTTCGAGGTCGGACCAATCCAGGCGCATATAAACGGAACTGACACCGAGGAATTCCGGCACGGTATCGGACGGCGTCAGGTTCACCGTGTAGGTTGTAAGGTTGTTGTCGTAATGGTGGAACATCCAGCCCATTCCGGGATTAATGAGCGCCCCACCTGTATCTTTCGGGTGGACGATGATTCGATCTGATTGTGCCCCGCCGAGGCCGGCAGTTGCGAGTAGGAGCAGAAAACTCCAGACGATCTCTCGGACGTTTTTCATTGCTGATTCTCCTGAAACCGCTCGGAGGTGTATAAACTTACAGGGTGGCATCAAAATAAGACGCGCTTGGTGGCCCCGGAAACCACCCAGCGCGTTCTGATGGCCGGCATTCTGATCACGACGGCGAGAAAACACGATTAATTAACCTGGCTGAAGGGAAGGGCCTCACTCGACCGGCACTTCCTTGAGGACGTCATCCCAATGCTTCTGGGTGAGCTCCCAGCGGCGCTTCTCCTCGCGCTCGTGTGCTGCCTTGTCGGGAAACAGCGAGCGGATGATCTCCGGCTCGCGCTTGCCGGCTTCATCAAGAGCAGCCCAGTCACGCCACACCATCACGACTTTGTAGTCCCAAGCCGGGCTCTCCGCGTGAAACCTGCGTTCATAGATTTTCTCACTCAGGATCAAACCATCTTTCTTCAGTTGCTGCAAGATGGGGTGGTGATTCCTTAGGTAGAGCGACAACCATTCGGACGGTCCTCCCGGCATCATGCCCCCGGGCACAATCTGATAGTAGTACTCCACTGTAACGGGTGCGCCACCGGTTCCCTCAGCGCCCCACGCAGTGGCGAATGTCCCCAACCCGAGAATCAGGACTCTCAGGATGCGCAATACCATATTCATAGTGCCTCCATCCATCATGCAAGGTTACTGAAGCAGTGTAGCGCAGACGCGGTGCATTGCAGCCCGATTCTTTTGGGCGGCGGTTCTATCGATATTTGAGTGCGGAACTGGTGAGCAGTTTCCGGTTGATACGCTCGCGTCTATGTAGCTACAATGGCTACATGGGAGCAGAGTCATGATTTCCGTTGGAGTGCGTCAGCTTAAGAACGGTTTGACTCGTTATCTGCGGCTAGTCGAACAGGGCCACGCGGTGCTGGTGATGAACCGGAACCGGGCGGTGGCAGTGGTGAAGAAGCCCGACCAGAGCTCCGCACAAACTTTTGAAGAAAGAATCGCCGCTTTGATGGCGGAAGGGAAGTTGTTGCCGGCGGAAAAGGCGGGGCTTTTCAAACCGTTCAAACCCGTGCGAGTGAAAGGCCAGCCAGTCTCCCGACTGATCATCGAGGACCGGCGGTGATTTTCTTTGACGCCAGCGCCGCCGCCAAGAGGTATTTCCAGGAAACCGGCTCCGACCGGGTAAACCGTCTGTGGAGTGGCGCGGAATTCTTTACCTCGCTGGCCATTCTTCCCTGCGATCTCACCTCCGCCTTGAATCGCAAACGCCGCGAGCGGGCCTTGCCTCGCGGGGCTTACCCGACTCTCAAGAAGCAGATCGGGGAGGATCTAAGGAAGATCCGAGCTGTACCCATTCATGCTGAACTTATAGAACTCTCCCTGCGGTTGCTCGAGGCGCATCCGCTCAAGGCTCTCGATTCGCTTTATCTGGCGGGTGCATTAGGTTTACAGCAAGCCATGAAGGAGCCCGTGCTGTTCGTCGCCGCTGACCGGCAGCTTCTCGAGGCCGCTCAAGCCGAAGGGCTGCACGTGCTCAATCCAGAAACTGGGTCCTGAGCCTGCCAATCCTGAGGAACAGGAAGCGAAACTGGCGCACCACATCATCGCTGGCCGCTTGCCGATACGAAACCTTCACGAACGCGGGCTGGTTTTATGCTCGGCCAGCAGGGCGTTCGTTTGTGCGTGCACCGAATCCCAGAACTCGTCTTCCGCAAGTTCCTTCGATGCCAGGCCTTCCGCCAGCAGGGCGTCCAGTTCTTCCTCGGTCCCCGCAAAGCCCGGTACAGTGCGCTGTTCGACGGCGGCCAAGGCTGCATCCACAACTTCCTCAACCGACTTGTAAGCGCCCCGGCTTATGACGTCCTGAACCCGCCGCTCCTGCTCGGGTGTGAGTTGAATTGCCATGCAGTCCCGCCTCCCGCATTCGTCACCTTCAGGATACGGAAAAATCGTCATCATGGCAACGGCATTGCGCGGTGGCATAGGCACTCCTGCCTGTGCCTTCGGCTGATGCATTTCATGCATAGCGCACCGGCAGGAGTGCCGGTGCCACCGTTAAGAAGCCAGAACCAGCCACGGATGAAACGCGGGGACAGAGTTCGTCAGCAGCAGCGACTAAGCTTCACCTTTTATGCCGTGCACCACTTGCGGCATATGACTTGATAAGCCGGGGTCAAATGGAGCACTATAGATTGAAATGACCTTCCGGGTGGCAACGCAAACACGCAGAAAAATCGCGTACGCAATATTTCTCGTGGGGTTGACGCTGGCGCCGATCCTTGCCTGGGGGGTTGATAAGCCCACTTTCAAGCCCGGCTACAATTTCTACTCTCCCCAGGAGGACGCGCAGTTGGGGAAGGAATCCTCCGCGGTGATCAACAAGCAACTGCCCTTGTTGACCAACACGGAGCCCCTCGACTACCTCAACAGCTTAGGGAAGCAGCTTTTGGCCTTTGCTCCCAACAACCATCCGGAGTACGCGTGGCAGTTCCGCATCGTGAACAGCACGGAGATCAACGCCTTCGCTTTGCCGGGCGGGTACATCTATGTAAACCGCGGGGTGTTTGACGCCGCCGAAGATGAAGCACAACTCGCCGGGGTGATTGCCCATGAATCCGGCCATGTGGTGATGCGCCACGGCACTCATATTGCCTCCGAAGCCGTGTTGGCGCAGGGAGGCATGGCCATCCTGACCAGTATTTTCGGCCAGAGCAGCAGCCTGACCAGTCAATTGACGCAACTGGGTCTGGGGTTGGGAGTGGATTCGATGCTGCTCAAGAATTCGCGCGCTGCGGAAACGCAGGCCGATGAGGTGGGCGCCTACATTCTCTACCAGGCGGGGTACGATCCCCATGCCATGGTGCAGTTCTTCCAGATCGTCGCCAAGAAATATCCGCAGCGCACCCTGCAATTCTTTTCGGATCATCCCAATCCTGAGTACCGAATCAAGGACGTGGACGAGGAGATTGCACAGTTAGGGCCGCCGCGCCAGCCGAAGACTGACAGTCCGGGATTCGGTATGACCAAGCAATACCTGGCGGCGCTCGAACCACCCCAGCAGATCGGCACGCCAAAAATCGAGGCCACGAAGCGACCGCCGCCCCTGCCTTCCGAGAACCTCGTTCATTACGATGGCAAAATGTTTTCTCTCGAGTACCCGGATAACTGGCAGTTGCAGAGCAGCGAGGACGGCATCGCGATCTTTCCTGCTGGTGGAATTGTCACGGGCGCCGAGGGTGAAACGGGGCAGGCCTACGGGGCGGCGATAAGCCTTTACTCGCCTCAACAGGGGAGTTGGGGGTTGGTGGATGCGACGCAGGAACTGGTCGAATCGATGCGGCAGTCAAATCCCCAACTGCACGTCTTGCAACAAACAGGTATGAACTTGAGCGGTAACCCGGCCGTCAGCACCCTGCTCCAAAATGAATCTCCCCTCGAGGGTCAGAAAGAAACGGACCATCTGGTCACCGTCCGCCGGGGGGACTCCGTTTTGACCTTCATGTTTATTGCTCCCGCCCGGACCTTTGGATCTTACGCTCCGACCTTTGACCGGATGTTGCAGAGTATCGATTTGGCGCATTGAACGGGAACTCCAATGGCAGTGGGTTGGCGGCTGACGTCCGTAAGGCGCTTAGGCACGTCAATGTGTGCTCTAGGTTTGTGGGTCTTTGGGTGTGGCCAGCCTTTCTCACCGGCTACGAGTCCTCTGTGTTTAATCCGCTTCGCGGTCAAGAAGTCATGATCTCGACCTGCGTGGTTTGCCGCACGCTTTTTACTTCGCTGCTCACCTCGGAATCAGGCGTAAAGCCAATGTTACAAAGCCCGTAGGATTATTGTGATTGGTTGCACGCGGTTGGCATTTGTCATGCAAGAAAAGGGGCGAAATGACAGAAACCACAGACTCAAGAAATCCAATCTGTTCGCCGGACACTCCCAGCCAAATAGTTCGCCAGCGTTGGCTGGACCTGCTGGATTTGAGTTACTCCACCCGGCGAGTGACCCACCAGGAAATTGAACCCGGGGTGCACGCCGTCGTCGTCCCGGTGACATGCCGGAAAGAAACGAACCGGGATTCGATTGAGGTTGAGGTGCGCGTGGCGTCGAGCCACGTCCCAGCAATGGCGCGGGGCGTGCGGTTGACGCTGGAGCGACTTGACGAGTTTGCCTTGGCCCTGCCGACGGCCTCTTGCGGCTGGATGGGCACGTGGGGCGCGGACATTGCCGCGGGCGAAACGCAGGTCACAGCCTTCGTCGATCTTGCCTACCTGGAGGCCGCGATGCTCGCGCGCCTCCGTGACCACGGAGTTCAGGTAGAGTTCGGCTCTCCATTAGCCTTCTTTCGAAGGGGAGCCTTGACCGATTATGCCAACATCTACGAAGCTGTCGTGGCCATGCTGGCGGAAGGCCGTTCGCTGGCGGACACGGCCGACCAGTTGGTTCCGGAAATCCTGACTCGCCTGCAACTTTACGCCGACGCTTACCTTCAGCTCTCCTCAATTTATTCTCAAGCCGCCTGGCACATCGATCAGGACAATTTTGTGATCAAAATTCCAGACTCGCGCGTCTCCCTCGCTCTGCAATACTGGGAACTGCGGGGGGACCCTGCTTCCGCGCCAAAGGTTCTGGACGGCTGGCGCACGCGCATCGAGAAATTGCTGCAACAGGCGGTCGCCAGCCTGGACAATGATCTCCCCAAGTCGTTCGCCGCCTGAATCACGGCCACCCTGACGCCTATTTATCGACACATAACTCCGCATCAATCTTTCAAATATTCTTCTTGACATTTGCATCCTACAATGTTAGCCTAGACAGTTGGCGCCGCAGCACGGGATGCTGGGGGTATCAGACAGAAGGGAAAGAACAGCCCCCGGAATCCGGCGATATTACAGAAAACAAAGGTGGTTATCTGTTTTATGCAGGACCCTTGCTGACGCCCATGTCATTGAAAATGCTGGGTTTAGCCCATTCTGCGCGCAAGCACGCCCACGCAGTAGAAAAATCGGAAGGTCCGGCGATATTCATGAAAATAAAGGGCGAAAAAACAGCATTTTGGATGGTCCGGCGATATTTATGAAAATAAGCAAGATATAGCTTTTATCCGGCGATATTAATGAAAACAATGTTTTTAGGTGGGAAACCCCCAGCCGGTCCTCATCCATTCTAATGTGTGAAACACCGGCAGTCTGCGGATATAATTCATGACCGTGACAAGTGACCATGGTAAGGCGAGGAGATTAGCAGGATTGTGGGCATTTGTAGCGGTACTACTTGGCGCGGTCTCTCCGGCACTCGGGCAGGGTCTGGGGCAGGCACCGGGCCAAAACCCTTCTCCGCCTCCCTTACACATCCCGCACATCGGAGGTTCCCGGCAGGAGCGACCCCAGCCGGAGACTTCCACCCAAGGGCCGGTGTACGTGCTGCTCTGGTTTGACACGGAAGACTACATCCTGCCGCAAAGTGATGATGCCGCCAAACGGATTGCGGTGTTCCTGACGCAGCAGGGAATTCCCGCCACCTTCAAGGTCGTGGGCGAAAAGGCGCGCGTTCTCCAACAGCGCCAGCGTCAGGACGTTATCTCCGCGCTCGCCCAGCATGATATTGGTTATCACTCAAACACTCACAGCCAACACCCCACCGTGGCCGAATACGAAGCCAACCTGGACTGGGACGCCGGTGTAGAGGAATTTACTCGCCGCGAACGCGCCGGCTTTGACGATGTCGCGCACATTTTCGGAAAAGCTCCAGTGGCTTACGGCCAGCCCGGTGTTTCCTGGGCGCCGCAGGCATTTCCGGCGCTGGAGAAATGGGGCGTGCGCGTTTATCTCGACGAAGGCAAGCAGGTGGGAATGCATGGCCGGCCCTTCTGGTACGGGGGCCTGCTCAACATCTTCAACACGCGCGAGGGCGAGCAACTGCGTCCCGACGCCGATTGGTCGAACCTGGCGCAGGCCAAAGCGCGATTCCAGGATTTCTACCTGGCCCTAACTTCGCGCAAATCGGGTGGTGTAATCAGCTTGTATTTTCACCCCTGCGAGTTTGTCCACAAAGAGTTCTGGGACGCGGTGAATTTTCGCGACGGCGCCAATCCCCCGCGAGATCAGTGGAAGTTGCCGCCCGTAAAGACACCCGAGGACACAGAGAGGGCGTTCCAGTACTTTGAGGAATTGGTGCGCTTCATGAAGTCTTTCCCGCGAGTCCAGTTCCTGACGGCATCGGGCGCGGCGCAGCAGTTTCGCGACCGGGCGCGCATGCACGTCTTCTCGTCGCAGGAAGTTGCTGCCATCGCCAGCCAGGTGGATGCCAACGTGTCGTTTCAGGTGGGTGACAACTTCAACCTGAGCGCGAGCGAAGTGTTTTACGTCATCAACAAATTCCTGGTCGGAATCGTCCAGCGGCAGTCGTCCGAGCCGCTGGTGCTGGAGCGAACCCCTTACGGTCCGGTTTCATCGACGGAGCCGCTGAAGGGGAAGATGGTGGCAAGTTGGCTAGAGGTCCGCACGGCTCTGCTGGAGGCGGCTAGCAGCATTGATAAGACCGGCCGGATCCCCAGCGTGATCCAGGTTGGAGGTCAAAATGTCCCACCCGAGAGCTACCTTGTGGGAATTGCCCAGGCTGCCCAAAGTGTCCTGCAAAACGCCCAATTGCCCGATTCCGTCACCTTCGCGCCTGCCCGCCTTGCCGCTGCGGATTACGTCGCCGATGACTCCCCTGACCTCTGGGACTGGGTGATTTTCCCCCATGGTTTTCGCGCCCCGAAGTTAATGGCGCTGGCCAAGCTCCAAGCATGGACTTTAAAGCCGGCGTCTCGGTAGGCCCATAGCCCCCTCAGCGCCTTTCTAAACATGTTCCAAATATAGAAATAAGACATTATGTCTTTATTGTCATCTACATAAATAAGGATAACACCCTACATATTTTCATATTACAGAAATCTTACAAAGTCTTGCCCTGAAAACACCCCCCTAATTTCAACCAGTTACATTTATCGCGAGTTTGGCTGCTAGGTTGCGAAGCAATCTCGCGGACAGTCGGGACGCAGTGTAGCGTTTCTACCCTTACTACCAGTTGAAGGAAGTTGTTGGAAATCTGGCCCATCTTCGTGTTGGTAGCGGTCGGCGGCAAGCAAGCGGCCGTGCACGCCTGTGTGGTCCCTGCGTCGGAGCTTCAAGATATTCTGAAACCGTAATCGGCGTGGTTATAAGCGAGCGTGTCCACCATAAGCCGAGGCCCTTTTACAGGAGGAAATTATCCATGCAGAAAATTCTGCGAATTTTCGCCCTCATGGCGATTGGGCTCCTAATTCCACTCATGATTTTCGCGCAAACTGAAACCGGTCAGATCACCGGGACCGTAACCGACGAAAGCGGCGCAGTTGTGCCCAACGCGAGGGTGACGATCACCGCGCAGGGAACGGCGGCAACTCGTGAACTCACCACCAGCTCTACGGGAACCTTCCTCGTGCCCAGCCTTCTGCCCCAGGCTTATCAAGTGAAGGTACAGGCGCAAGGCTTTCGCACCTACGAACAGGTGGTTCAGGTGGACCCCGGTTCCAAGGTTGGTGTTGACGTCAAGCTGGAGGTGGGCGCGTCCACGACGGTCGTGGAGGTCACGGGAAGCGCCGCGCAGGCCTTGGTGAACACCGAAACCCAGACGGTGTCGCAGGTGATCGACAGCCAGATGGTGACGCAGTTGCCGATTCAGGCAGTAAGCAATCCTTACACCCTGGCGTTGACTTCTGGCAATCTTTCTGAGGATGACCCCGCTGGCCGGGGCATTGGCTATGCCATCAATGGCATGCGCTCGGAAACGACCAACGTCCTGCTGGACGGCGCATCCAACAACGACGAGTTTGTGGCCGCCTATGGTCAGTCGATACCCATTGACTCGGTGCAGGAATTCAGCCTGCTCACCTCGGACTACACCGCCGAGTACGGGCGCGTGGGCGGCGGCGTGGTGAACCTCACCACCAAGTCCGGCACCAACGCTTTCCACGGCACCACTTATGAGTACAACCGCGTTTCCAAGTTGGCATCGAACGACTTCTACAACAACGCTTATGGCCTGGCTAAAGGGATCTACGACCGGAACGAATTCGGGTACTCGGTTGGAGGTCCTATTAAGAAAGACAAGCTGTTCTTCTTTCAGAGCACGGAATGGACGCGGGTCCGCAGTTCGTCACCCTCCGTCGACTTCGTCGTTGATCCTGCCTTGGTGGGGCTGTCTGCCACGGCAACTCAGAACTTCTACAGCAGCCGAGGGTCAAAACTGGTTTCTAATGCCGCGACGTTAGGGGTGTTGACGCGTGGCCAATTGGCGGCGCAGGGCGAGGATCCTTGTGGTGGCGCAACGGCGCCGGATCCGTGCGGCGCGCTTCCGATGTCCACCAGCATGTTCGACGAAGTGGCTTTCAACGTCCCCACCGACGCGGGCGGCGGCTTACCCCAGAACACCTACGACCTGGTGGGCCGCGTGGACTGGAACATCAGCAACAAGACCACGTTCTACGGCCGTTACGCGCTCTACAGTGAGCTTGACCAGCCGGGCACGATCACGTCCAGTCCCTACGCTGGGTACAATACCGGGAACACCGATTTTGACAATAACTATTTGCTCTCCGCGACGCACACCTTCTCCACCTCGTTGGTCAGTCAGACGAAGTTAGTGTTCACGCGGTTCAATTCCATCCAGCCCTTGGGTACGAACCCGCAAGGCCCGACGATCTACACCAATCCCACTTCGGAAGGTGAACTGCTCGGCCACTATGTGGCGTTTCCTGGCTACAATCCCTATTCTCCGGGCACCGGCATCCCCTTTGGCGGTCCGCAGAATTACAGCGAAGTCTATCAGGATTTCAGCAAAGTGCATGGAAGTCACGACATCCGGTTTGGCGCAACTTACACCTACATCCACGACAATCGTACCTTTGCCGCCTACGGATCGGCGGGAGAGGCCTTGAGTGAGACCAGCGGCATTGCTGATGACTCCATGGATAATTTCCTGAGCGGGACGATGGCTCAGTTCACCGGCGCGGTCGACCCCCAAGGTAAGTACCCCTGCGCCGAATCGGGTAGCCCATTCGATCCCTATTTTTATGGTAATTCACCGACGCCGGTTGTGACGCCAAATTGCACGGTGAATCTACCTACCGATCAGCCCAATTTCAGCCGCAGTAACCGCTACAACGAGGGCGCGCTGTACCTCCAGGACGCGTGGAAGGTTACGCGGCGCTTCACGCTGAACCTGGGCATGCGCTGGGAATACTACGGCACGCAGCACGATAAGAATCCCGGTCTGGATGCCAACTTCTATCCTAACTTCTCAGCGCCCAACTTCTACGAAGCCATCGCTGGGGGTAATGTTACCACGGCTCCCGAGAGCAACATTGGAGGGCTCTGGAAGAAGGACTGGCACAACTTCGGACCCCGTTTGGGGTTTGCCTGGGACGTATTCGGCGATGGCAGGACCAGCCTGCGAGGCGGATGGGGAATCAGTTACATCCGCAACTTCGGCAACGTGACCTTCAACATCTTTGAGAATCCGCCCAACTACGCGGTGGTCTCGCTCTTTGGAAGCTCCTCAGCCCCGCTGCCGCTCACCCCTGCCCTGCTCGGACCCTTTGCGGGTAGTTCCGGCTCCATCCCGCTCACCTCGGTGGAGTTGCGCGCGGTGAATCCCAATATCACCACCGCCTACGCCCATTCGTTCAGCTTCGACTTGCAGCGGGAAGTGGCGCCGAACGTGGTCCTCGACGTCGGATACTCGGGTTCCAAAGGCGTGCACCTGTACGACATGGCGAATGTGAATCGCCCGGGCGCCGGCAATCTTTTCTTGGGCGAACCTTGCACTGGTACTTCGCCCTATGTACCTTGCACCGCGGGGCTCGCCAGCAATCAATATACGTTCCTGAATTACCGCAGCGACAACGGTTTCTCGAACTACAACTCCCTGAACACCCGCCTCACTCTTCGGAACGTGCACCATTCCGGTTTGACCCTGGTGACGAACTGGACTTGGGGGCACGCCATTGATAACCTGAGCGACACCTTCAGCAG
>Ga0187852_1002554_pt1 | contig 14603 bp, 9 predicted proteins | sample June2016WEW_6_40_FD_134511 | JGI IMG/M metagenome (GOLD analysis project Ga0187852, IMG submission 134511) | Peatland microbial communities from SPRUCE experiment site at the Marcell Experimental Forest, Minnesota, USA - June2016WEW_6_40 | ecosystem: Environmental > Terrestrial > Soil > Wetlands...
CGCTCTTGGTGCGCTCGGCCAGACGCCGCACCTCGCCCGCCACCACGGCAAACCCGCGTCCGTGTTCACCGGCGCGGGCCGCCTCGATGGCCGCATTCAGGGCCAGCAGGTTGGTTTGCTCGCTGATCTCCTGAATCACGCTGACCACTTTGCCAATCTCCTGGCTGCGTTCGGCGAGCGCGGCGATTTTGCCCGCGACGGAGCGTGACGACTCCACAATCTTTTCCATGGTTTCGGCCGCGGATTGCATGACATGGCCGCCCGACTCGGCAGTCTCCGCCGACTGGCGGCTGGAGCCTGCCGCGTTCTCCGCGTTGTGGCTGATCTCGCCGATGGTCGCCGTCATCTCCTGCGCCGCGGCCGCAATCTGGTTGATCTTGCCCGACTCGGTGCGCGCATTGCCGGCGCTCTGCACGGCGTTCGTGCTGATCTCCGTGGTCGCCGCCGAAAGCAGCTCCGCCCCGCGCGCCACCGATTGCACCACCGAGCGGAGCACCGCGATCGATTCGTTCAGCGCCACGCCCAACTGGCCGATCTCATCTGTCCCCGTGACTGTGACGTGCGCCGTCAGGTCCTTCTGCGCCAGCCGTTGCGCCATGGCTTTGGCCCGGCCAATGCGGGGCGCGGTCACCCGCGTCAGGCCCATCCCCGTGAGCGCGCACAGTACTACGATCAGGAGCGTGACCCCGATATCAACCCAGGTGGCGCGGTCGCTCGCTGTGGTGGCGTTCCCGGATTCCTCCATGCCGATCTTGGCGTGAAGCCGCACACCGTTGTCGGTCGCATTCAGGGCGTCATTCATCCAGCCTGTCATGGTGTCGGACGAAAGCTGGTCCAAGGCATCGCCGGTCTTGCCCTCGGCCAGCAGGGCGATAGCCTTGTCGCTTGCGTCCTGATACTGCTTGATGGAGCCAACGAAAGTCAGGTAGTAATTTCGTTCCGCAGGCGTCACCAGAGGCTCCATCTCCTTCAGGGCTCCACGATAGTCGGAAATTGCCTTTTGCCGCCGCGCGGTGTGGTCCGCCGTGCACGCCGGAGTCTGGCACAGAATCAGCTCCAGATCTTCGCGCCGCTCCACGCTCACGCCATCGCGAATATCGCCAATGTAAATCAGCGCAGGGAGATGGTTCCCGCTTAACTCCGCGCTCTTCTGCGCGATGCTGTGGAAGGTGAGAAAGGTGTAGACGCCCAGGACAAGGCAGAGCGTGCAAACTACGCCAAACGCGAAGGTGAACTTCCGGGAGAGGGGCAGGTTTCTGGCCCAGGACATGGCGCATCCTTTCCAAGTGAACTCATTTGCTCTATCGGCGGAATGCAGCCCAGCTTGAATCGAGGCCGTCTTGAAACGCTCAAGTTTTTCTGGCCCTTCGCTTGCCGTCCAGATACAAATTCTTGAGTCCTGCGGGGGCCAGGCTGCTCAGGCGCGCACTTGTCCCACCGCTGCTCAATCGGTATGCTGAGGCGGTTGCTGATTTCAGATTGGGAAACTTCCCGAAATGAGGCTGCCCATGCCCATGCTTCGATCCATCCCCACCAGGGCCTTCGCGCGAACGGCTTTGGCGCTGGTTTTCTGCGCTGCGGACTCCACACTGCTTGCGCAAACGGCTGCCGCGCCGCCCGCGCAAACGGCTGCCGCGCCGCCGGCGCAAAAGGCTCCCGCGCCCACCGCGCCTTCGCGCCCGGCGCCCACGCCGGAGCAGCTCGCCATTCAGGCGGCCTCGGAAAAAGATCACCAGCGCATGATGGACCTGCTCGGCATCAAAGAGATTCGGGAGGGCGCCGACGGGAATAATCCCAATGCTCCAAATGCGGCGAACTACGACGAAGCCAAGGCCGACATGCACCTGCCGCTCCCCGACCCGCTGCGGCTGGCCGACGGCAAGCGGGTGACGACACCGAAGATGTGGTGGACCGAGCGCCGTCCCCAGATCGTTGAGCTCTTCGACCGCGAGATTCTCGGCAGGGTTCCCGCGCATCTGCCCGCCGTGACGTGGAAGGTCGTGAGCACCGTACGGGAAAAGAATGGGGATGTTCCCGTGGTCACTAAGAAGCTCGTCGGCCACGTGGACAACTCTGCCGATCCGGCCATCAGTGTCAACATCGATCTCACGCTGACCACGCCGGCCAACGCCAAGGGCCCGGTTCCGGTCATGATGGAGTTCGGCTTGAGCCCGGAGATCATGGCGATGCTGATGAAGCGTTTCCCCGAGTTCAAGCCGCCGCCGGGACCCACATGGCAGCAGCAGGTCCTGGCCCACGGCTGGGGTTATGCCGAATATATTCCCACCAGCGTGCAGGCCGACAATGGCGCCGGCTTGACAGAGGGCATTATTGGCGTGGGCAACCACGGCGAGCCGCGCAAGCTCGACGACTGGGGCGTGCTGAGGGCCTGGGCGTGGGGAGCCAGCCGGGCATTGGATTATTTCGCGACCGACCCGGCCGTCGACGCGCAACAGGTGGGCATCGAGGGCCACTCGCGCTACGGCAAGGCGGCCCTGATCGCGATGGCGTACGACCCGCGTTTTGCCATCGGCTACATCAGTTCCAGCGGCGAGGCGGGCGCCAAGCTCTATCGCCGCAACTGGGGCGAGCAGATCGGCAACATCGCCGGCACGGGCGAGTACCACTGGATGGCCGGCAACTTCATCAAATACGACGGCCCGCTCACCGTTGCCGATCTTCCCGTCGATGCGCATGAACTGATCGCGCTATGCGCTCCGCGTCCGGTCTTCGTCTCCGCCGGCGCGCCGGCGGCCGGCGACGGCTGGGTCGACGCCAAAGGCATGTTCCTGGCCGAGGTTGCCGCCGGACCGGTTTACGAGCTGCTGGGAAAGAAGGATCTGGGAACCACGGAGTTTCCGCCCATCGAAACCACGCTCATCTCCGGCGATCTGGCGTTCCGCCAGCACACCGGCGGCCACACGCCCGCGCCGAACTGGCCTACGTTTCTTGATTTTGCCAGCCGGTATTTGCACGCGCCGGCGACCAAGGCGCCGTAAATTCTGCGGCCGGCGGAGTCAGCCCGTCGCGGAGTTCACAGCGGCTTCGACATCGCGATGCAATGGCATTCGACGCCCGGCCGCAGCGGCCGCAAGGTCTTGAACTCTTCGCTTCCAGTGATCGCGTAGCCGAAGCGCTGGTAGATGGGTGGAAGCTCCGGCCGCATGCTGAGCACGACGATGTCCACAGCCTCGCAGCCCTGCTCGCGAAAGCGCTCTTCCACGATGGTCATCATCCGCCGTCCCAGGCCTTCGCGCTGCCGCGCGGGATCCACGGCAAGCATGCCCAGGTAGCCGCGCTGGCCGCGCCGCTCCGTGTATACCGAGGCCAGCAGCCGCCCCGCGCCGTCTTCGGCCATCAGAATGCTCCCCTTGGCCATCATGGCCGCGAGCCGCTCCTCGTCGGTGCGCGTGCCGTCGAAGAAGGTCTCAATGGAAAAGGCGGCGTTGATCAGCTCGATGAGCCGCGGGCGGTCGCCGGCCGCAGCTTCGCGATAGCGAAGCTCGCTCGTTGTTGCGTCTTTCTGGTCGTTCGTCATGTTGAAATGGTGTATTCATTATGCTGTCTTGACCACGATGGCCGCAAGCCGCTTTCGCAGGCGCGGGACGCACCCGATCACAGGCGCCCCAAGGCGTGCCCTGAGCTTGCCGAAGGGTCCCGCTTTTGCGACCTGGGAGGCCGCAGGCCCGCAGTTTCCTTCAAAGATGGCGCTCAGCACGGTAAAGCTGGTGTTGGAGCCAATCTCGGGGACGCAACCAGGTTTGGGATCTGCTGGATCTTCGACGACGTCCGCTCCCGCAGCGCCGCCGCAATTGCCGAGATTGAGCCCGGGAACATCTTGCTCAGCGTCGATGGCAGCACCATCATGCGACCTGAGCGTCCGGTCTTCCCGACGGGGAAGCTGACCAGGGTATCGATGGAGTTGCCCCAGAAGTTCAGAGTGTTGGGATTCGTGGTCGAAGGCGGTACGGCCCACGAGAGCACTGCTCGAATCCGTGCAATCTTCGGAATCTCGCATCCTGTGCGGTGCGCGCTCAGATCCACGGGCAACACGGCCATGTAGCAAAGATCCTCGCCGGTGGGCCGGTTAATGTCATGCACCTTCACCGGCACCGTACCCAGGTAGGTGAAGGCGCACATGTGATCCCAGTCGGCCCAAAAGGCGACGTATTCGAAACTGCCTGCCGAGCAAAGATTGCCGGAGTATCCCGCGGTCTGCTTGATCCGGAAGGTAGCTACAAGCCGTTCGCAGCCGGGCATGCCCTCAAGCCCAACGCAATCCAGTTGCTCGAAAGTAACGTCTGCGTCTTTTTCCGTCAGTGCCCCGACAATGTTTGACCAGTCGATATTCAGTGCCGCAAACTCAGCCATCTTGTTCGCCACCAGCTCACTGCTGACAGCGGGAGCGGAGAGCGCACGATGCGCTTCCACGTAACCGAAGCGATGCGTCGGGACCTGACTCTCCTTTCCGCTGTACAGCTCGGCTAGTTGGGCCAGAGTCAATGGCGCCGCTTCCGGGGACGGGATCGGAATCGCGGGAACTGCCGCCAACTTCTCTTGAGCCTCAGTCGTCAGGACGCCGTCTTCGCCCAGGTCCTCGACTGCATCTGGGATCATCGTCGCGCCGGGCTTCAGCGGGATGCGGCAATCCAGAGAATTGCCCCAGGTGACCGGAAACGTAGGGCCGGTAGGGATGGACTGCCAGGAGAGAATGGCTCGTACCAAAGGCAGAGCGGGATCGTCGCAGTCCTCGCAGTTTGGCGGCGAATACGGCACGGACGCTGCATAACTGACCGGCTTGATAGGATGTCTGGCGCAATCGGTACCATGCGGCAGGTCGTGCACATTGATGGCCACCAGGCCGGCGTGCTGGAATCCGCTGCCGGTGTCCACATAAAACCGAATGTATTCATAAGAGCCGGGGCCGCTGTTAAGGCCCAAATACCCAGACGGCTGTTTGATCTGGATAACCGCCTCGAGCACTTCAAGATCCGGGTTGTACCCCACGTAGGTCAGTTCTTCAAATGCGGTGTCGTTGGAAAGGGGGTCTACCGGCGGGAGTTTGATCTCCGCGAAGTTCCCGAAATGGTTGGGGTTATCCGCAATGAGTTGGCTGAACTGCAGACGTTCGGCATGTCTTTTCGACTGGTCGACAGAGCTTTCATTCTGGTTGGCGTTCGCCATTACCACCTCTAGGGGGTGTGAGTTTGTGCGAGTGGCCTTGAGGAGAATCAGGCAACGAGTCAGGCCGGATATGAGTTAGTGATTCCTGAACAGTCTTCGTTTCAAAATCTGCCTCTGAATCGCAAAAAAAGAAGGCGTCTCTCCGGAAAACGATTTCTGGACGAATGCCGCGTCTGTCGCTGTGGCGAAGCCCCGGCCGCTAAGTGGCTTTTCCCGATCCGGGGTCCCCAAAGACGGGTCTTTGTCTGTGGGGTGGAAGTAGAAGCCGCCTTGCACAGCTTTGCGGATACCACCCATGAACTGGAGAACCGCTCGAAGCGTTATTCCGGAGAAATATCCCGACCGGGCATGCCAAATTATCTATTCACATACTTGAAACGCTTGCCTGGCGAAATGCACTACTCGGTACGTCCCGAAATTGGGAGTTCGCAGGAAGTAGGCCGATAGATCGGTGCCAGTGTAGAACGTTTCCCCTGACGTTCGAAGCGCCTGTGGCCAGCACGAGCACTCTACACCGGCCGCGTCATTCCCGCGAACCCGGCGGAGCTTGCTCTGTGGAGCGGGCTCCGTCCGCACTGAGCACAAAGGAGGATCGGGTTCTTGAGGGAGATGATCCATTTGTCCGCACACCTGGCGAAAGTGGCTTCACTTTGGCGCCGCAATCCCGGGCTTGCTCCGAACAGGCTCAGGCCGATGATGGAGGTCGTCCGTTCTGGATCCAGAGTCTTCCGCATGAATCCTGCCGTTTTCTCGCTTTGGCTTTTGTTTCCGATCCTGCTCACTCTGACCAGCGACTGGATTGGACTCCTGGTCACTTTCCAGGCGATGACCGCGGCAGTGCGTTTGCGAAACTCGCCCGCCGCGAAGACGCTGGCAGCGGTCTCATCCATGAGCGCGGCGCCCAACAGGTACGAAGGACAATATCGTGTACGGTAAATCGCCTCATGCCGCCGCGGACGGATACGAGAAACTCGTCAGTTCATCGCTGAAGCTTCGCTGTTCAGGAGAACCACCCCTTGCCGTGCGCCGCACGGCTACTCGAACCCTCTCCCATTTCTCAGGCTTTCTGTCGGTGCAGATGGGAGAAGCGATGGAGGCGAGATTCCTGCCTTCCAGTGCGCAGTTTGGAGTCGCCCAGTGAACTGTTCCGCACAACCCGGCGCGACACTCCGCAACGTTTTCCCGCGCTCAATACCTGCGCACGTGACCCGGGCGCGCCGGCTGCGCTTTCGAGCACCCGCGATGGTATACTCGAACCCTCCCCTGGTTGTGGAGCCTCCGTTGCAATTGCATTCGTTCGACGCGGGTTATGTAGAGAGCCTTTGCGAAGGAGACCGGCAGACCCAAGAACATTTTGTCGGCTACTTTTCCGCATTGCTCCAGGTCAAGCTTCGCTCGCGGCTGCAGTCGCGGCACGCCATAGAGGACGTGTGCCAGGAGACCTTTGCCCGCGTATTTGCTGTGTTGCGCAAAGAGGGGGGCCTCAAGAATCCCGAGCGCCTGGGCGCTTTTGTCAACAGCGTCTGCAACAATGTGCTCTTTGAGACCTACCGCTCCTTGGGCCGCGTCGAGTCGCTTGATTTCGACGACCGCCCGGAGCTGCCGGCCACCGGTCCAGACGCATTGGCTATTGTTTCCGCCCGCCAGCTCGGAGATAAAGTCCGGGAGATTCTGCTTGACATGGCGCCCCGCGACCGATTCCTGTTAAAGGCGGTTTTTCTAGAACAGCGCGACCGCGAAGAGGTATGCCGCGAGTTCGGCGTGGACCGCGAATACTTGCGTGTATTACTGCATCGGGCCAAGCAGGAATTCAAGACGGAGTATGTGAAGCGCTTTGGGGGCCCTGTGGCGCTCGATGCCGGAGCGTGAATGGGAGTGAGTGCCGTATCGCGCAGGAACAACGGCGGATTTGAGACAGATGGGGACCAGAACGATGAATCATAACGAAGCAGTAGAACAAATGACGGTGGAGCGGTACCTCCTGGGCGAACTCGATGCCGACGCCCGCGAAGATTTTGAAGAACACATGTTTTGTTGTCCGGAATGCGCCTTGGACTCTCGCGTTGCGACCGTTTTTATTGAAGAAGCCAAAGCCGAGTTGGGTAAAGTCGCGCCCATTCAGCCTGAAGTGAAAGGCACCGGCAAGCGGGAAAAGGGTCGAAGTCGCTGGTCTATATGTTGGCGGCCGGCATTTGCCGCTCCGGTATTCGCCGCCCTGGTGATGGTGATCTGCTATCAGAATCTGGTAACGCTTCCTGGCCTCCGCAACGCAGCTGGCCAACCGGCCGTTGTTCCGGTTGCGCCATTATCGGGAGCCACGCGCGGCGTAATGAATACGACCGTCGCAGCTGATCCTGCGCGCGGCGTTGCCTTGCCGGTCGACATTCCCCTCGACCCTGGCATTGGTACGTTTGTCTCCTATTCATTCAAGATCTATAACCCCCAGGGGAAGCTCGCGTGGTCAGGTACGATCCCGGCGCCTGCGCAAGGATCCACTGGCGATTTCGAGCTCTCGTTGGTGATGCCGGGCGGAATGTTGAAGGACGGGATGTACTCAGTGTCGATCTCTGGAACCGGGGCTCATGGCGAAAGCACGCCCATCGAACACTACGCCTTTAACATTGCTGTAACAAAATGACGGCCCTGGACAGTGAGCGGCATCCACAAATCCAGGCTTCGCAGCACGCACTTTTTCCCCGGTTAAGGCGGATAGATTTCCATTAACCGGCGCCATTGGCTAAAATTCCCGCATAGGTTCAAGGAAAGCGAGCACGCACATGTCCGAGCGCATCAAGAGACAGCATCACTATCACGCAACAGCAACCGCCATCTCCGGCCATTTGAAGCTTCCGCTGGCGAGGAAGATTGAACCGCAGGCGCACACAGAGCTACCTAAAGAGGGCGGGCACTTCTCCCAACGCCTCGAGAATTTCAGTCTCGAGGGGGTGATTTCGTTCCGCTCGGCCTACACGCGCGTCTCCGGCAATAAGAGCACGAAGGACGGACAGGGCTGGACCACATTGACCACCACCGCCGTCGAGGGGCTGAATGTTCTGGAGGTGGTGACGGCCGACCGGGTTGTGGTGCAGACCATCACCGAGCATCCTCTTAAAGGCTATGTGCCGTCGGTCTCTTTTCTTGGAACTCACTTTGAGAACCTGCGGGTTGCCGGCCATCGTGTCGATCTGGAGATCGACCCAAACATCCTTGGCGAAAGTCCGGATGGCGATGGGGCGTACACCAGGGAACCGGGCCTGGTTGGCCGAGTGGGCAGTCAGTACCGCCGCGTGATTGAGAGCAAAGGGCTTCCCGAAGACCTGCGCGAACGTTACAATCGATTTTCCTCGGATCTTGGGAAAGCGGAGGCGGTTGAATGTTCCCTGGTGAATCGTGCGAGCGGCTCTTACCCTGGCCATTCGTTCGGTCACATTATTCACGTGCCCAATTTCGGCAAGATTATTTTGGCCCGGTTGAAGGTGAGCCACGGCCAGTACGACACGCCGACCGGAGCTCCGAAGATAACGAATCTTCGGCTCACGATGGTGGACCTCGAGCTTGGCTGCGCAGCCGATGGCGGCGTATCGATCGGGTGCGGGGAAGCCAACGGGACGACCGTTCCGTAGGAACAGCGACACTACAGGCAGCCCGTTCCTCGGCTCAAGCTGTCGCATCTTCATCCGGCCCTGGAATGGGGCAAAGCCGCCGGAATGGCGCCAATTGGGTGCGCTTCCTGTGGTTGCCACTCTTGCTCCTATTGCTTCTCCTGCCGCTCGAGGACACCCGTCCACAAATGCCGCGGGCCGCCTACGATCATGCCTGGTATCTCATTCAGCATGGTGACCTCGTCGGCGGCCAACAGGAGGCTGCGCTGGGTTACCAGCGGTTTCAGTCTTCCAATCCGGTATGGGCTGCAAAGTTCAAATTGCTGCTCGCCCAGGCCATGCTTTACCGGGGAATGTACGACGCTGCACTCAACAATCTCCCCTCCTTTGACGATTCGACAAACCAGGAGGGCACAGTTCAAGAACTGGCTATCGCAGCAGTTGTGTTCACGCGTCAACAGCGGTTACCGCTTGCGGATCAGAAGCTAACCCAGGCCGAGGCGATCTGCAGCAAAACAGATTTCGCACCTTGCGGTGACGTCGATACAGCGCGCGCAATCTTCGATGCCAGGCAGGGCCGGTTTGCCGAAGCAAAGCAGTCTTTCCTGCGAGCGTTGGCTTTTGCCCGCAGCCGCCACAATTCCTGGCTCGAAGCCAGTGCTTCCCTCAACCTGGGTTTCACAGCCCTGCAGGTTGATCACTTTGACGAAGCAGTTGACTGGTCTCGATCCGCATATCGCGGAGCGGCTGCCTCGGGCTACCAGTACATTATGGAGGCCGCAGCAGGCAATCTGGGATGGGCTTACCACCAATTGGGCGACAACGACCGGGCGCTTGAGCAGTTTCTTGCCGCGGAAAATGCTGCCGAGCGTGTCGGGAGTCTTGGCGACCAACTGAAGTGGATCAGCGATGCCGGATACGTATATCGCGACAATGGAGATTTGTCACGCGCGCTGGATTGCTATCGCAAGGCATCCTTCTTCGCCAAACAGCTCGACAGCAAGGAAGCCATTGAGACCGCACTCGAGGATCTGGCCCATCTCTCCATGCTGAATGGAAACCTCAAGGATGCAGGCGCCTATATCGATCAGGTTGCTCCGATGGAAACCGCGGGCGGGGGCAGGTTGAGCCCAAACCTGATGCTTACCAAGGGAATGCTCGCAGCCGCCCTCGATCGGGACGAAGAGGCGGAGGCCGACTTCCGGTCCGTTTGGAATAGCCGCGACAACTTGACCACGCTTCGTCTGAAAGCGGGCTCTGAATTGGCGAAGCTCTATGAATCGCAACGGCGTCCAGCCGCCGCAGAACAGATGTACAAATCCACGCTGGCAGCTTACGAGTCGGCGCGCGCGACACTCCGGAAGGAAGAGGAGCAGCTCCCCTTCGGCGCCAACGCGACCGGGGTCTACGACGATTACATTCGCCTCATGGCCGGTCAGGGACGCACCGGCGACGCCTTGGCGACAGCCGACCAGAGCCGCGCCAGAACCCTCGAGCAGGGTCTCAACGCCGATGCCGGCACGAGCTCGTTTCGTTCTGCAACCATCAACCCGCGACGGATCGCTCAAATCGCCGATGCGACCCTGCTCTTTTACTGGCTGGGCGAAAGGCAGTCGTATTTGTGGGCCATTACGCCGGCCCGAGTCACTATGTTCCTTTTGCCGCCTCGCGAGCAGATCGCCGCTCACGTTAAGAGTTACAGCAACGCAATTCTCAACTTGCAGGATCCGCGGGCAGACGGCAATCAGGATGGGTTATGGCTCTACAACGCACTCGTCGCGCCTGCCAGGGCATTGATTCAACCCCGGAAGCCGGTCGTCATTTTCGACGATGGTGCGCTCAGCGAATTGAACTTCGACACTCTTCTCGTTCCAGGCCACGGATCGGTGAAGGGCAACGATCCGAACGCGGCGGAGCATTACATGATTGAAGATTATCCTCTGGTTTCCGCACCCTCCCTTGCGATGTTCGGCGCACGCAAAAACACGCGGGATCGTGGAGCGAGGATGCTCCTGCTTGGCGATCCTGTTTCTCCCAGCCAGGACTACCCGAGTCTGCCTCTGTTTGCTTATGAGATGACGAAGATTGAAAGCCGCTTCAGCAAAGACGGGCTTACGGTCTTTACCGGAATCCAGGCGACTCCGGCGGCTTACCTGGCAAGCCATCCCTCGCAATACGCGTACATCCATTTCGTCGCGCATGCGATAGCCAGCAAAAACGATCCTCTGGATTCAGCCATCGTTCTTTCCCGTTCCGGCGCAGACGAGAACTCGTTCAAGCTTTACGCACGCGAGATCATCAAGGAGCGCATCGATGCACGGCTCGTGACCATCTCCGCCTGCTATGGCAGCGGCACGCGGTTCTATGCAGGTGAAGGCTTGGTGGGGCTCTCCTGGGCATTTCTCCGCGCCGGAGCGCATCGAGTGATTGGCGCATTGTGGGAGGTGAGCGACACCTCAACGCCGCGCCTGATGGACAGCTTCTATGGCAATCTCGCAAGCGGGAACTCGCCCGAGTCCTCCCTGCGCATCGCCAAGCTTGATTTGATTCACTCGCGAAGCAGATTCAGTCTGCCATTCTATTGGGCTGTCTTCCAAATGTACGATCGCGAATGATGACCTTGCGGCAAGACCAGAACGGATCGCCTTCCTCGACAATCGATTCCGCCAGCATGGCAATGCTCCGTTCCCGATCGGGAACCGTTGGAGCAATCTCCTGCACTGAACTTGACCTGATCCTACTTTTGGCGGATACATGGGCAGTTCCAGAGAGCGTACAGTTCGTCACGACTCAGGGAAGCCGCTTTCTGAAGCGCCGGAAACGGCGGGATGGGTCAATGCAATTCAACGGGCGCCTGGCGCCGCAAGGTTCCGCGGTCTCGAAATGAAAACGATTTCAAGTGCGCCGATCGATGGCTGGAGTCGTTTGTGGCCTGTTTTCGCGGCCCTTGGCATTCACTTCAGGAGGTGGATATGCAATCTCTCAGGGCAAAGAGCCTGCAAGCTCTGGTGCTCGTAATCGCAGCGGCCCTAGCCGGCGCTGGCGTGCTTGCCTACGGACAGGGCACCAGCGGCAGTCTGACCGGGCAGGTCACCGATCCTTCGGGCGCGGCCGTCGCCAACGCGGCCGTCACGCTCAAAAACGTCGATACCGACTCTGTTCAGGCGGCAACTTCCGACAGCACTGGAATTTACCTGCTGAAGCCGGTGATGCCGGGCAATTATTCGCTGACCATCGCCGCCAAAGGCTTTGCCGTGTACGTGCAGAAAGGCATCGTCATTACGGTCGACCAATATGCCACCCAGGACGTGCGCCTCAAACTGGCCTCGGCCGCCAATGAAACCATCACCGTGACTGCCGACACGGAGCTGGTGAATACCACATCGGCCGAGCTGGGCGCAACGGTCAATGAAGCCGCCATCTCCGAACTGCCGCTCGACGGACGCGATCCTTCGAGCCTGGTTCTGCTGGCGCCCGGTACCGTCAACGTTTTGAATCACGGCGGCGAAGGCATCCAGACCGGCTTCTCCTTCCCGACCGAGACCGGCGCCAGCGCCTCCGGCGGCCGCCAGGGCAGCACCTTCTATATGCTCGACGGCGTTACCAACATGGACAACTACAACCTGCTGACCTCGACCTTCCCGAACGCCGACGCCACCCAGGAATTCAAGGTCATCACCAGCAACTACGGCGCACAGTTCGGCTTTGCGCCCGGCGCGGTGGTCTCCATCGCCACCAAGAGCGGCACCAATGCCTTCCACGGTGGCGCCTTCTGGTACGTCCGCAACAACGCCATGGACGCCTCCGACTGGTTCAGCCACTCGCCCGATACGCTGCGGCGTAACCAGTACGGCATTTTTGCCGGCGGGCCGATCAAGAAGGATAAGCTCTTCGTTTTTGGCAACTACCAGGGCACCAAGTACATCTTTAACTCAACCGATTCGTTGACCACCACGCCAACCGCCGCCATGCTGACGGGCGACTTCAGCGGTCTGTCTCCCGATGGCGTCACGACAAACCTGGTCGGCCCCTTCAAAACCATCGGCGGCAAGCCCAACCAGCTCGACACCAGTATTGCCAAGTTATCTCCGGCCGCGCTTTATTTTGCCAAGAATGGCATGATCAAAAGCACCAATATCGTGGCCAACACCGCGACTCTGACGCCCGGGGTGCAGAGGGCCGACGGCGATATGATGTACACCTATCCCGCCGTCCACAACAGCTACGACGAGGGCACCCTCAAACTGGACTACAACCTCTCGCCTGCGCAGACCCTCACCCTGCGCTCGTTCACCAACCACTACGCGCAACCTTCGTCCGACGTTCCAGGCAACATGGAAAGCGCTTACAACCACCAGTCGTGGTCGGCCACATTCTGGAACGAGGATTATTACTTCAACAACCTGCTGCAGCACACCTGGACCATCAATCCGAACACGGTTAACACCGTCTCGCTCTTCATGAACCAGATGAGCGCGCACAGCGGAGCCCAGGAGCTGGGCAGCGACGGAAAGCCGATGTGCTTCTCCAATAACAGCGGGGATTCCAACGGTGTGAATATTGGAGTCACCGAGCCCGCGGGCAGCTGCTACATGGGTGCTCTCCGCATCAACTCGAACTACGGCTTTGAGAGCGGCTGGGATGAGCCCTCGGCGGAAGTCCGCAACACTTTGGGCTTTACGGATACCCTCAACAAAATCCTCGGCAAGCACTCCATCACCGCAGGCATCGACCTGCTGCATCAGCACGCGGTCGAGAATACGGCGTATCCGACGCAGCCGTTGATCGGGTTTGGAAGAAATGGAACAGGCGGGGGCACGAGCTCCTATACCGGCGGATACCTGGCCGATTATTTGTTGGGCGCCGCATCCGGGTACATGCAAGGCGCCGGCGAGATTGCCGATGTGGCCGGCTGGCAGGTTGGTCCCTTCATCCAGGACGACTGGAAGATCCGTCCCAACCTGACCATCAACCTCGGTTTGCGCTGGGATCCGAATACGCCTCCCGTCTCCCAAGGCGGCCGTGGCGCGGCCTGGGTCCCCGGCGCGAACACCGTTGCCGGTTTTGCGAATAGCACCCCCGGCAAGCAAAGCACCGTGTTTGCCAATGCTCCCGCGGGACTTCTCTTCCCCGGCGACCCCGGCGTGCCCGATACCCTGATGAACAGCGACTACGGTTACTGGGAGCCTCGCATCGGCATGGCTTACCAGCCTAAGGTGCTGCCGCACACCGTCTTCCACGCCGGATTCGGCATCTTTACCGGTCCGCTGCAGTACTCGGAGTACAACCACGCCGCCGACGTCGCCCCCTTCAGCCCCACCTTTAACTTCTCGGGATGGTGCTGGCCGTGCAGCGCCGATACTGCCCTGTCAGGCGGGATTATCCCCTTTGACAACCCCTGGTCTGCCAGCGGCGCTGGCTCTCCCTATCCCACAAGTCCTTTCCCGGGGACATTCCCCTGGGCGACGACTTCTTACAAGCCGGCGAAAACCGTTGCCATTCCCAAGGGCCAAGTCGGCCAGGAATTCTCGCGCAACTTCAAGCTGCCCACAACGTATGCCTGGAACGTCTCGATCGAGCATCAATTGACCCCGACGACGGGCATCCGCGTGGCTTATGTAGGCAGTGAAACCGATCACCTGTCGGTGGCCATCGACATGAACCCGCCTTACGCTGCAAAATTGCCCGTGAACTCGAGCTTGGGGGACATTTTCGAGGACCAGAGCTGGGCGACGGCGAGCTACAATTCGCTGCAGATGAGCCTGGATCAACACCTGTGGCACGGCCTCCAGGTGCAGTCCAGCTTCACGTGGTCGC
>Ga0187852_1002563_pt1 | contig 14549 bp, 18 predicted proteins | sample June2016WEW_6_40_FD_134511 | JGI IMG/M metagenome (GOLD analysis project Ga0187852, IMG submission 134511) | Peatland microbial communities from SPRUCE experiment site at the Marcell Experimental Forest, Minnesota, USA - June2016WEW_6_40 | ecosystem: Environmental > Terrestrial > Soil > Wetlands...
AGCCAGGCGAAGGCGGGTCCTCGAATTATTGTTCGGTGTCCCGGCTTCAGCCGGTCTGGGCCGCGTAAACGCGGAACTCCAAACCTTTCATGGCCGCCCTTGTCGCGCCGAAATTCCATGAAGGCACAAGAGGCGCAAAATTTTAACCGCGGATAGACACGGATTGAAACCGCGAAAGGTAGGGCGCATTACTCCGTTCTCTCCGTCTGCTCGCGACCGGCCGGAGTTGCCTCCGGTTCCGTCAATTCGCGGACTGGGTTTTATTACTGCAATATGTGAGGTGGATTAACCGAGCTGCCGAGGCTGCAAGTGATCTGAGGAATGGCGCCCACTGTGTCCATGATGTAGATGCCGCCCGCCGGACAACTGGGAATGCTGCCGCTGGAGTTTAGCTTGATATAGGGCGTCAGATCAGTAACCAAGCTGGGAGCAGGGTCCCCCGTCTTTTTCCCTTTTTCCAGCGCCCATTCAGTGACGGCACCATCAATCTGATGCATGTTGTTAATGCAAGCATTGGCTTGTGATGTTGTGCGGACATACATAAAATTAGCAATGGCAATCGCCGCCAACAGGCCGATAATGGCCACCACAATCATGATTTCCACCAGTGTGAAGGCCGCCGGACTCGAGGCTTTAATTGTCTTTTTCGCCCGCATAATGGCGTAAACGAGCATTGGCGATGCCAAAATCCAGTCTTTACTGGCCCTTTTTAACGACGGGACGGGAGCAATTTTTAGAGCGGTAGCGGCTGATGGATGGTTTGTGGCCCCATTAATAATTCTCCACGGATTCCTGGACCAACCCGCAATCCGGGGCCTTTCCTAATCGGCTTGTGAAAACAGTTCCCAAGCAAGAGCCGATTGCATCAGAAAAAAAAGCGGAATGCGGCTGACCATGGCGCGAAGATATGGGACGGAACTTTCATTTTCATGGCGTTTTTACCCAGGCACGGGTTCAGTTGGACGGATTCCAAATGTATTTTCCAGCCGCATTAACGTAACCGGTTTTGTGGCCCACTTTCACGCGCGCCAAGCCGTCGGCAAAGGCCATCGCTTCATCGAACTGCGGGTTGATGACGATCTTGCCGCTCTTGTCAATGAACCCCCAGCGTCCGCCCGTGCGCACGCCCGCCAGCCCTTCGGAAAACCCGGCGGCGTCCTCGAACTGCGGATTGATGACGAACTTGCCGGCGGTGTCAATGAAACCCCAAGTCTTGCCCAAACGTGCCGGCGCCAGTCCCTTCACAAACGAATGCGCGTCCTCGAACTGCGGGCTGATGACAATTTTCCCGGTCTTGTCAATAAAACCCCAGCGCCGCGCCGTTCGGATCGCCGCCAGTCCTTCGGAAAACGAACCGGCTTTTTCAAACTGCTGGTTGATGACGATCTTGCCGCTCTTGTCAATGAACCCCCAACGTCCGCCCATGCACACGCCCGCCAGCTCCTCTGAAAACTCGGCGGCGTCCTCGAACTGCGGGTTGATGACGATCTTGCCGGTCTTGTCAATGAAGCCAAAACGGTGGTTGAGCTGGATCGAGGCGCGACCTGCGGTGAAGGTTCCGGCAGTGTCGAATTGCGGGTTGATGACATACTTGCCCTCGGGATTGACATAGCCGCAGCGGCCGCCGACCTCGACCGCCGCCAGCCCGTCGCTGAACGGCCCGGCCTTGTCGAACTGGGGGTTCACGACCATCTTGCCCGAAACATTCACGTAGCCCCATTTGTCGAGCCGTACTTCAGCCAGCCCCGAAGCAAACGGTTCCGCCCGTTCGAATTGCGGGTTGATGACGATCTTGCCGGACTTGTCCGCAAATCCCCAGTGGTCACCAACGACGACCGGGAAAAGTGTCGCGGCGCGTGCCTCAGCCAATGACAAGGCCAGCGCGGCAAAGACCGGAAGGTTAAAAAGCCTGTTTTTTTTCATAACGTGGCAGGAATTCACTTTTTTTGGACGCGACGCGGACACGGAGAAATTGTCGCCGGCCCGGTAGTTCATGCGGCGAGTATATTCCGGGACCCATGGGAGTCAACGGGTGAATCGCGAAGCCTTGACCAGCCCCAGAGCCGGTCTAAATAAACACGCAAGTCGTTGGGGCAGCATAAATCCGAAGGCCGAAACTCCGATAAATCGCGAGCACGCGACGAAGTCGGTGTCCGAGATCCGAAAGAAGCTCGAAGGACAAACCGGCTCACGAGCCGTTCTGCGTTTCGGGCTTCCACCCTCCGTCCCGCCTTGCGGGACTACGGAGGACGGGTCGGATTTCGTCCCGCCTTGCGGGATTTCGGGCTTCGGCCTTCGGGCTTCGGGCTTTGTCCCCCGAGAGTTGGAGAGAAGCTCAGAGCAGCGCTGTGACAAGTCCCGATGATTGTTTGTCGGGATTTGCTCCTGTAAATTCCCGGCAGGCGAATGAATAAACCCGAAAAACAGAAGGCGATTGAACCGGAGGCAATGGAGAGATTTCCCCGGACTTCTTGCGCGCCTTGCGCCCCTGAACGGTGTGTAGCGCAGACATTCCTGTCTGCGGGTTCAGGCGACTTTCCAGTCGCCAGTCCGTGCAGTTCAGCAGGAAACGCGGGACAAGAATGTCCCGCGAACCCGCAGACAGGAATGTCTGCGTTACAGGGTTCATGGGCAGGAGAAGGAAAATCCAAAATCCCAAACCCAAGACCCGAGACCCAAATCCAAGACCCCAAATTCGAGGGCTAAATTCCGTTGCAATGCGGCTTGCAGTTGAATCCGTGCTTCGCCGATAATTCCATTTTTCTGAAAGACGGCTGAACCGCCTGGAAGATCAAGAAAGTTGAAGGTTGAGACTTGATGGTTGAGAGAATTCTAGTGCGAAGGCCCCTGTTTTCACAGGTGGTTCCCGGCTGCCTGCTGTTGGCGTGGTTTGCCGGCAGCGGCTGCTCCATTCATCGCTATGTCCTAAACCAGACGTCCGATGCCGTGGCCCAAAGCGGCACCACTTATGCCAGTGATGATGATCCCGAACTGGTCAAGGCCGCGGCGCCGTTCGGCCTGAAACTCACGGAGAGTCTGCTGGCGGAGAACCCGCGGCATCTGGGCCTGCTGACTTCGGCGGCCAGCGGATTTACCCAGTATGCCTATGCCTTTGTGCAGGAGGAGGCCGACGAGGTGGAACCGCAGGACTTCGCCGCCGCCGAGGCGATGCGGGCGCGGGCTAGGCGTCTCTACCTGCGCGCCCAAGGATACGGCTTGCGCGGTCTCGAAGTGAAGCACCCCGGCTTCGGGAAGGCTTTGCTGGCCAATCCCAAGGCCACCGTCCGCACGGCTACGAAACCGGATGTGCCGCTGCTCTATTGGACGGCGGCAGCGTGGGCTTCGGCGATTTCCCTTTCCAAGGACAACCCCGAACTCGTCGGACAGATTCCGGCCATGGAAGCATTGATTGACCGGGCACTGGAGCTGGACGAGAGCTACGGCCATGGCTCGATTCACACCTTCATGATCTCTTGCGAGATGAGCCGGGCGGGCGCGGCCGGCGATCCGGCAGCGCGCGCCCGCAAACATTTCGAACGCGCCATGGCCCTGTCCAAGGGAACCGACGCCTCGCCGCTGGTCGCCCTGGCGGAGGCGGTGGCCGTTCAAAAACAGGACGTGAAGGAATTTGAATCGCTGCTGAACCGGGCATTGGCTGTCAATCCTGATGCCAATCCGGACCTCCGGCTGCGGAATACCGTGATGCAGCGCCGGGCGCGCTGGCTCCTGTCACGCCAATCAGAATTATTTTTGGTCGAATCAAAATGAACAATAGAATCCATCTCATAAACCGGAGTGCGCCCGTCCCGGGCGCAGCGACAACCGAGGACCGGAAGCCATCGGTGCAATGGGTAGGGCGGCGCTGCTGCGCCGCCGGGTATGATGGCCGCGCGGCAGCGCGGCCCTACCGTTTGGAATATGTGCCGATTATTATCGGGAAATGGTATAAGTTGGGATTGGTTATGTTGGTTCTGGGATGCCTCATTCCGGTTAATCGCGTGGTGGGTGCCGAACCGGTGAAGGTGCGGATGGGGACGCTGGCCCCGAAAGGATCGTCCTACACCAAACATCTTCAAGCCATGGGCGAACAATGGCGCTCGGCGCCGGGCGGCGGGGTGCAGTTGACGATTTACCCCGACGGCACCATGGGCAGCGAAGCCGACATGGTGCGCCGCATGCGCCTGGGCCAGTTGCAGGCCGCGATGGTGACGACCACGGGCCTTACGGAAATTGAGCCGGCGGTGGCCGGGCTTCAAACCATCCCGAAGGCCTTCCGCACGCTCGAGGAGGTGGATTACATCGGCGAGAAATTGCAGCCGATGCTCGAAAAACGCCTGGAAGCAAAAGGCTTCGTCGTGCTCTTCTGGTCCGATACCGGCTTCGTCCGCTTCTTCTCCAAGCAACCCATGGTTTCGCCCGATGACCTTCGGAAGACCAGGCTGTTCATCTCCGCCAACCGTCCCGCCGAATTGGAGCTTTATCACTCGGTCGGCTGCAATGCCGTCCCGCTGGAAGTCGCCGACATTCTGCCCGGCCTCCAGACGGGATTAATTGATTGCTTGTGCCTGCCGCCGACGTTCGCCCTGGCCACTCAAGTTGACTCGGCCGCTCCGCACATGCTCGATATGAACTGGGCACCGCTGGTCGGCGCCGCCATCATCAATAAAAAAACCTGGGACAGCCTTTCGCCCGAGGCCCAGGAAGTCCTGCGCAAATCAGCCCGGGAAGCCGGCAAACTCATCAAGGCCGACGGCCGGCGCGAAAACGTGGAATCCATTGAGGCGATGCGCAAACGCGGACTGAAAATCCACACGTTGACGCCGGAACTCGACGCCGAATGGGATCGGACCGTCGAGCAGGCCTGGCCCAAAATCCGCGGGACGGTTGTTCCCGCTGACATCTATGATGAGGTCATGAGCCGGTTGAAAACATTCCGCGCCGCGCAAGAAGGAGCCGGGAAGTGACCAGCGAAACGCCCGTTGCAGTTTCCCAACTGGTCGAACCGGTCCGGGAGCCAGCCGGCCGCTTACGCTGGCTTTGGCAGGCCGAGAATCTTTTTCTCGCGCTGACCCTGGCCGCCCTGACGATTCTGCCCCTCACCGAAATCGTCGGACGCAAACTGTTCCACGGCGGCCTTAACGGCGCGCCGGCCCTGCAACAGCATCTGGTTTTGATCATCGGCCTGTTGGGCGGCATGGTTGCCGCGCGCGACCGCCGGCTGCTCAGCCTTTCCACGCTGACCAATTTCCTCACCGGCCGCTGGCAGACGTTCGCCCGCGTCTTCAGCAGCGCCTTTGCCGCGGGCATCACCGTTTTTCTCTGCCTGGCCGCCCTGCAACTGGTGCAGTCGGAAAAAGGGGGCGGCAAAATTCTGGCCTACGGAATTCCGCTGTGGACCGTTCAACTCATCATGCCGCTGGGCTTTGGCGTCATTGCGCTGCGCCTGCTGTGGCACGCGGCGGACACCTGGCGCGGACGGCTGGTCGCGTTGCTGCTGGCCGGAAGCATGATTTGGATCGGGTTTCATCCGCCACTGTCACCCGCCCGGCTGGTGGTGCCCGGACTGGTGGCCCTGCTGGCGGCGGTCGTGCTCGGCGCGCCTATCTTTGTCATGCTCGGCGGCGCGGCCCTGATTTTATTTTGGGGTGAAGACATACCCATCGCCTCGATTTCGCTGACGCACTATTCAATGGTGACCAACCCCACGCTGCCGACGCTCCCGCTGTTCACGCTGGCCGGCTATTTTCTCGCCGAAGGCGGCGCCTCCAAACGGCTGATCCGGGTTTTCCAGGCCTGGTTGGGGCAATTCCGCGGCGGCCCGGCCATTGTCACCGTCCTGGCGTGCGCGTTTTTCTCCTCCTTCACCGGCGCGTCGGGCGTGACCATTCTCGCGCTGGGCGGACTGCTCCTGCCGGTGTTGATGGGCGCGGGTTATTCCGAGCGTTCCACCTTGGGAATCCTCACCGGTTCGGGTGGCCTGGGGCTGCTGTTCCCGCCTTCGCTCCCGCTGATTCTTTTCGCCATCGTCGCCGGTTCCAACGCCACGGGCGCCGGTGTGACCATTGAAAAAATGTTTCTCGCCGGCCTTGGGCCCGGCGTGCTGCTGGTGGGCATGGCCATCTGGCTGGGCATGCGCCTGGGACCCAAAAACACCGGCAGCCACCGCGCGTTCGACCGGGGCGAGGCGGGACGCGCGGTTTGGGCGGCCAGGTGGGAATTGCTCCTGCCCATCGTCGCGCTGGTCGCGCTCTTTGGCGGATTCGCCACCCCGGTTGAAGCGGCGGCCGTCACCGCCTTTTATGCGTTTGTCGTCGAGACCTTTTTCTATCGCGACTTCAAGGGGCCGCGGGACGTTGCGCGCGTCATGGCTGAGTGCGGGCTGCTGGTGGGCGGTGTGCTGCTCATTCTGGGCGTGGCCCTGGGATTCACCAATTACTTGATTGACGCCGAGATTCCCAGCCGCGCGGTGGAATGGGTCACTGGGACGGTGCATTCGAAGTATGCCTTCCTCCTCGCGCTGAATGTGTGCCTGCTGGTGGTGGGCTGCGTGATGGACATGTATTCCGCGATTGTGGTGGTGGTGCCGATCATCGTGCCGCTGGGAATGGCCTACGGCATTGACCCGGTTCACCTGGGGATCATTTTCCTGGCCAACATGGAACTGGGGCTGTTGACCCCGACCGCCGGCATCAACATCTTCCTTTCGTCCTATCGTTTCAAAAAACCGGTCCTGCAAGTTTCGCGGGCCGTCCTCCCGATGCAATGCGTCCTCATCATTGGCCTCCTGTTGATCACTTATTTCCCCGCCTTGACCACGTTCCTGCCGCACTGGCTGGGGAGATGATAGGTCAGTTGAGGGTGCAATTTTCGCAATGGTAGGGCGGCGCTGCCGCGCCGCCGCAGACTGATTCGGAGGGCGGAGCTCTGCGAGGCCCCATTTCACAATTCGTCCTCGTTCCTTGGCGCGGCGACTTGTCTCGGCGAAGCAGTGCGAAGACGGAAGTGTAACGAAGACGGCTCGCCTGCCCGCCGTAGCCAGGTGGCGAAGGCGGGTCCTCGATCTGGGTCTGGCGTCTGGCGTCTGGGAATGCCCGCTCGCGCGATAGCGAAGCTCAGCGTTTGGTGTCCCGGCTTCAGCCGGCTCCCAGGTGGCACAGGTGCCGCGCCTGTCCCTTTCGGCGCCCCCGCCGAAAGCGTCTTCAAATTGGAAGTTCAATGTTGAATGTTCGATGTTTCCACCGCGTGAGGCGCAGCCTTTTACGCGGCCAAACCCCAGACCCTAAATCCTATCCAGCGGACTTTTGACCCCGAGTCCCGGCTTTTGCATCACGTGCAGATAAATTTGGGTGGTACTGATGTCTTTGTGCCCGAGCAACTCTTGGACGGTCCGGACATCATAACCATTCTCCAACTGGTGCGTCGCAAACGAGTGCCTTAAGGTATGTGGCGTCACCGGTTTGACCAGCCCGGCCCGTCTCGCCGCCAGTTTGATGGCGCTTTGCACCGCCGCATCCGTCACATGATGCCGGCGGGTGACCTTCGTCTCCGGGTCAATACTCAATTCCGCCGATGGAAACACCCATTGCCAGCCCCATTCCCGTTCCGCATTCGGATACTTCCGTCTCAAAGCTCCCGGCAACCATACCCGCCCATAACCCGCTGCCACATCCTCCTGCCACGTTCGCCGGACCATCTCCAGTTGCGCCCGAAGTTCGGTTATTATCAGCTCGGGCAACGTCGTCATCCGATCCTTGTCCCCTTTGCCGGCATGAACCGTGATCTGATTGCGTTCAAAATCCACGTCCTTGATTCGCAACCGCAGACACTCCATCAACCTGAGCCCCGTGCCATACAATACTTGTCCGATCAAAAGCTGGATGCCGCTTAATTGCCCCAACAATTTCCGCACCTCTGCCTGGCTCAGAACCACCGGCACCCGCTGTGATCGTTTTGCCCGCTCGAACCCATCCACCCAAGCCATTTCTCCACCCAACACTTCGCGATAAAGAAACAACAACGCATTCAAGGCTTGATTCTGGGTGGCGGCGACGACTCCGCGCTTGACCGCCAAATCCGTCAAAAATGCCCGCACTTCCGGCTCGCCCATGTCCTTTGGGTGCCGCCAAATCCATCCGGTGACAGGGCGTATCACTCCATGCGTGCTACTGGGTGCCGCACGACGATGGAACAAAATAAACCGCCGAATCCACTGCAGATACGTCTCCTCCGTCCGCCGCGACAGGTGCTTGAAGCGCATGACTTCCCGGCATTGGTCCAGGAATTTCAGCTTGGGATTGGGCAAAAACCCTTCCTTTGGACGATTAGAAGAATAATGTGGATGGCTCATAACCTTTAAGCCAAAATTAACTTGAACCCGACTAAAACACGGTGTTATTGTCCAAAGCAAGTGAAAAAATGGCGGGGCCATTTAAACGGTATGGTCAAATCCATTCCAAATGCGGAGCTTTGCCGGGTGCCCGATGTCAGGCGCCAAAACCGTCTTCCCGAATTAGGCCAAACCGGTGATTCGCCTTTTTTGCATAACTCAGTTTATTTTAACCACATAACGAGGGAAGCAAGAGTCTTGCTTCCCGAATTAGGCCAAACCGCAGTTTGGCCGAATACCTGTTAGGCATCCTTGAGCGCATGACACAGCGAGACATGATGCGTAAGTTGTTCCGGCGTTTTGACGGCGACCGAAGCCGAGTTGTCACAGCATACGCCGAGGCAGAGCGCCGCCGAGAGGTTCAGCGCGTTCACGATTCACGCGACATGAGTGCCGATGAGTATGCGTCGCGTCTTTTCGCCGACGGAGTTCAGAAGCGTTGGATTCAGGCAGATTGATTGTATGGAAGATATTCTTGGATTTTTCGCCATGATGGCAGGCACACTGATGGACCCGATTGCGTTGCCTTGTTATATTGCTAGTGGTTTGTTTATCAAGAAGCTTGGCGGAGCATTAGCTGCCTCGATTGGTTTTAGTGTGGTTTTTCGGATTGTCGTAGCCGCCATCAGAAGCAATGCCGAAGGAGGCGCTGATACAGGCTCACCAGACTTTGAGGTTATAGCTGCATCTCTTGTTGGAGCAGCACTTGTTACCAGCATCGTATTTCTTTTTGCTTCCATGCACCGGAAGCAGAGGCAGGCACAAGCAGCACCAGATGACAGGAAGCCGGATGCCTAACACCGCGCTGGAGCCAACGCCGACTGCCCCTTGAGATTATGGATGGTTCGAGTTATACAACGGTTATCGAGGTTGCGGAGCCGCTCGCCCGTCGGCGTGGCTCAGCTTTGGATCGTTAGGCACACTCGCATGTTCGGCTTATTCAAACGTAAAGATGACAGCAAGCGGTTTGTGACGACCGCGAGCGAGATAGCTTCGTTCGTCCAGACGCTTGACGAGTCTGGACGTGCCAGGCTCCTATTATGTGCGCAGGAGTTTCGCCAGCAGATTGCCGCCGATTCACCACAGATAGACGAGATGTTATTGCGTCCAGCCGATTTTAGCACAGCGGATTGCTCCGGGATTTACCGGCAGATGGAGCGTATGCACGCTACGGCTACTTTGCAGTCACAGCAGACTGTTGCACGAGTCGCAGAGATGGGCATTACAGATGGTAAGTTGACACGAGAGCTTGAGTTCCAGCGATACGCGATGCGGCTTTGGATGGCTGCTTTGGCCGCTCGGCTTTATCCTGATTGCGTTGTGCAGGTTCGCGCCGTTTGGCTGGCTTTGACCGGAGTTGCCGATGAGACTATTCGGAAGGTTGCAGAGACGGAGCAGGCACGTCGGCGCATATCGGCCAGTTGTGGTGTTCCACGCGGTTCGGGAGTGTCGCAAGACGAGGTTATCAGAGACATTCGTGTTGTTCCGAGTTTATGAACAAGAGCCGTGTGCCTAACAAGTCGCCGGAGCCAACCGCCGTTGGCGCTTTCAGTTCCGCTATCGCGGTTCACGCCACGAGTCGGCGGTGGCTCAGCTTTTTTCGTTAGACGGCATCACACATGAGCGCGTATCTACTTTTTCTGAACACTCAGGCGATGGTCTGGGATTATGCTCCGAACTCGCAGTGGCTTGAGGCTCGTTCGATGCGGATTGCTTACACGAATCGTTCGACGATTCATGCGGCGGTGATTGAGGCAAACGAGACACCTCAACAGATTCGGGATTGGATGGACCAGACGCTTTGTAAGCAGACAGACGATTACACCTTGCTTGAGCTATGCTCACAAGAGGTGGCTGGGCTTGATGCCACCGCTCTATCACGGTGGCTAGAGAATCGAGCTGATTGGAAGGAGTGGCGCGCAAGACACCGATGATGCGCTTCACATCTTTCGCCTCATGTCCGTTGATGGGCACGAGATGCCAGAGATTAGACCATGATTCAGTTACCCACATATACGAAATTGCCGTCTAACAAATCGCTGCAGGCAACAGCCGCTGCCCCTGCCAGTTGCGGATGGTTTATGTTTTTTGGTTGTCATTTTTCCTTTTTCTTCAATAGTCATTGTCTTCTCCCTCCCTCATGACCATAATTGCAGAGCACCCAAACACAGGTGAGCACACCGCTGACGCCATACACTGGAAAAGCGTTTTGGAAGCACTAGATACCAAAGTCGCAGGACATACCAAAGGCAAGAAAAAGCCCATCGAAAACCTTTGGCAGCTTCCCGCAGAGCCGGGACTGAAGATTTTGTTAGAGATATTACCACTCGCAACTCGTGCGGAAGTGCGCCTAGCAGTGCGTATTTCAGACGAGCCGCTTGATTTGATGATTCTGCCATAGGATTCATTTATGATTTTGCGTTTTATAGTCTGCCTTTTTGCCATCTCGCTCTGCGGTTGCGGCCCTAGTGCCAAGCAGTTGGCCGAGCAACAAGCTCATCAGACTTTTCGAGAGGCGGTTGCCGCTTTGAAAGTTTGCACCAGTGGAAGCACCTACGCCGAGTTCAGGGATAAGTGGATGGCATTGGAGACATGCTATACTGCCAACCAAAATCTGCTTAAAGAAGACGAGACCCAAATGCAGTCTTTGATCGCTCTCGCTCGCGCAGTTGATAACATTTGGAATATCAACAACCAGATAAATGCAGACCCGGCCGCTTTTGTTAGTAGCAGACATCATGGAGATTGGACAGATTCTCTCAACGTCGTTGAGAAGTTTGCCAGTCCCAGCCAGGTAACATTTCTGAAAACTGCCAGCCGGGATAAATTTCCTGAAGATTATATTCAAACCGGCCTCACATTGATTTCCAATCAGTGCGACGAACTCTTGAAGTGACCTATGACGCCGCCTAACAATGCGCTGCACCGCGACAGCCGCTGCCCTTGCCACGCGCAACCGTTTGGGGTTAATCATGGTCGCCTCCTTTGCGCTCAACCTCATCCCCGGCGGCTGCGGGTGAGCTTGATTCGTTAGGCGGCTTGGCCGCGCTTAAATAAACTGACATCCGATAATTATGAACAAACCTCAAGAACCAAACATAGCAAGTCAAGCAGATGACTTGACTGCGCAGCTTAAGAAAAAGAACAGTCTCACAAAGGATGAGATAGCGAAGCTTCATGCACTTCATTTGGAGATTGAACGTCTCACTGAACTTAAGCCGAGTGATGACCCAGGAATATATGGCATGGAGGATTAAGCGCAGCCTATGAAGCTTCTGCGCAACCGATGGTTCTTTGCCGCCGCAAGTGCGGTGTTTTTTTATATTGTCTGGATAGTGGCTTTTATCATCAATGTTGACCATCCCCATTGGGACATCCTCAGTTGGGGCTTGATTGGAATGGTGTATGGGCCGATTTACATGTTGCCCACGCTGATCGGTTTGCACCGGCGCAGCGTCATCGCGATTTTTATATTGAATCTGTTCCTCGGCTGGACCGGCATCGGCTGGGTGCTGGCTATGATTTTTGCGTTTATAAAAGATAGGAAAGTTTAGATGATATTTATCAAGCCGCCTAACAAGGGCGCTGCACCGCAACAGCCGGTGTCCCAGCCCGTTCAACGTTTTACTTTTCATTTGTTCCTTTTGGTTGCGCTCCACCGCTGCCGCCACCGGCTGCGGGTGAGCTTGGTTCGTTAGGCGGCTCGCCGTCGTTGTTATTTTTATCACTTTCAAATTTATGACCACACAAAGCAAGAAACAGGTAGCCAAAGCATTCCGCGAGGTGGCTGACAAGATAGACCCTCCGGTCAATAAGATCAGCAAACCACCGAAACCCAGCACCAGCGAGGCGGCGCAGGAAGCGCACGAGGCAGCATTGGCATCGCACCGCACAAAGATAGAGCGTGGCATACGCCAGTCTTTGAACAGTGCCACTACCCCAGCGGAAGCCGAAGCACTCCTCAAGCAGCTTGAGCAGAAGCAGCGCAAAAAAGACTGATATGGTTACACGGTGCATATCTTTAATTGCGACGGCCTTTTTTGCTATCGTGCTCTGCGGCTGCGGCCCCAGCGCCAAGCAGTTGGCCGACCAGCAAGCCCGGCAGAGGTTTCGCGAGTCTGTAGCCGCCATGAAGGTTTGCACACAAGGCTCGACTTATAGCGAGTTTCGCCAGAAAAGATTGGCTTTGGAGACCAGTTACACAGCAAATCAGTCGGCTATCGCCGACCAAACAAACGCCATTGACCATCTTGTGCTGGTGATGCAAGCCACGGACGGCCTTTGGGATCTCAAAAACCAGATTCAGAGCCAGTTTCCATATTACAACGAGGACGTGAGCCGAAGGCACGAGATGGCCGAGGATATGTTGATTATCCAAAAAGGTTCTGGACTTACTCACGGAGAGATCAAGGCTGAAGGTGGCTTTCCTGGAAACTATGTCCAGCACGGATTGACACTGATTTCTAGTCAGTGTGATGATTTGCTGAAGTAGAGCTATGACGCCGCCTAACAAGTCGCCGGAGCCAACCGCCGTTACGCCTGTCCGTGCGTTCGCTTCGGGTTTCTGGTTGTTGGATGTCATAGGCCGGCGGTGGCTCAGCTTTTTTCGTTAGACGGCTTCGCGCTATGAGATATTTTCTTTGGCTTGATGGCAAACAGGAGGGGCCTTACGAACCAGCAAAGATTCGTGAGATGATTGATAATAGTCAGATTACCAATACTACGCTTGCGCATCCTGAAGAAGACACCGGCAACTGGAACCCCATCAGAAATTACCCTCAGATTTTTGAGAAGCCGCCCGAAAACGTGTTGCCCTGGCCCGTGTTGCCCAAGCCAACCGTGCCAGCAGTAGCTCCAGTTGTGAAAAATAATCAAACCCTCATCCTTATCACCGCCGTCGGCATGATGTTCATTGGCGGCATGACCTTTATGGATCAGATGTCCAGCCATGATGAAACCGTCCTTCAGCAGATTGCCTCGCGTATCGGGATGTTGGGCGGTGTCTGCATATTCGGCTTCGGGTTGGTGACGCTGGCTGTCTGCACAAAACATGACTGACCTTGATTTATGAACAAAACACCAGAACAACTCAGACAAGAGGCTGCCAAGCTTCTTCAACAAGCCAACGAAATCGAGCGCATCGGCAAGCAGCAGCAGCCAGCAAGCACGCAACCGAAGGCTGAAGACCAACAGGCTCAACCCAACCCGGTGACAGGTTTTTACCCAAAGAAGCCGAAGCGTCGGGGGTTCACGCCAACACAGATATGCGGACTTCCACTCACAGAAGAACAATTGAAGAAACTTAAATAGGCAGACGATGAAAAAGCCGTCTAACAATGCGCTGCACCCAACAGCCGCTGCCCCTGCCACGGGCATTGTGACAGGGTTAATCACGGCGACCTCCCTGCGCTCCACCGTCACGCCCAGCGGCTGTGGGTGAGCTTGATTCGTTAGGCATACACAGCATCATGCCAGACATCGCACCATTTATCCAAGACAGCCAGAAGCTCACATCTATTTTTGGTTACTGGCCATCTTTTCACGACGCCGAGATTATCGAGTTGCATTTCTGGCGCGGGGACGTTGATGCAGACAAGAAGCGGTATGTATTTCCAATTTTGACCGTGAAGCTGCACGTTTGGGAGTTGACGAAGGAGGTTGATGAGCGTGGTTATTATGTCGCTCGTCATCATACGCTCGCCACTTTGCGGTTTTACGACGTTTACGAATTCAGCATGGAGGGATGTAATCAGCAGAACGCGATTTTTGAGCTTTTGATTGAGCAGCAAGAGCGCACTGATGGGCCGTCTCCATTTTTTACCGTTGAGTTTAGACCAGCTTTTGGCATGGGTGCGTCGCTCAGATGTTTGCGCGTAGAAGTCGCAGACGCGGTTCCATGTGCCAGTGACGGAAAGTGTATGCCTAACACCGCGCTGGAGCCAACGCCGACTGCCCCTTGAGTTTATGGACGGTTTGAGTTATACAACGATTATCGAGTTTTCGGAGTCACTTGCCGGTCGGCGTGGCTCAGCTTTGGATCGTTAGGTCGTGCTGTTATCGAGTTACACAGAGAAATAATTATCTTGTCAAACGAGTTATGGAGAGTAAAATGCGCTGCGAGCAGGCGCAGTGGCTCACGCGAGCGTGGAGCCAACAGCGGCCT
>Ga0187852_1002568_pt1 | contig 14538 bp, 7 predicted proteins | sample June2016WEW_6_40_FD_134511 | JGI IMG/M metagenome (GOLD analysis project Ga0187852, IMG submission 134511) | Peatland microbial communities from SPRUCE experiment site at the Marcell Experimental Forest, Minnesota, USA - June2016WEW_6_40 | ecosystem: Environmental > Terrestrial > Soil > Wetlands...
GCCGCTGCGGCGTTCGGCCTCGGCAACGAGACGCGGAATCGGGTCGATCAGATGAACCGAATAACTGGCCTCAGCCAACCAGAGCGCATAGGCTCCGGCAGCGCCACCGATGTCCAGGACGGTGGCCGGAGGGGCCGGTACGTGGCGCTCGATCAGTTCCCGTGTGCGCAGGGCCTCTAGCAGGAACGGGCCTTCTTCGAGCCGGCGTTCCTCGGGCGCCCGGCTGTAGTACTCGGCAATGGCCGAATCGAATTCAAGCGGCTGCTGGTCCATGCGGCGCACCTTCTGTATGACCAAACTATACATATTGACGCCCCGATTGCGTTCGCCAGCGGCATTCTCTTCGCTTTGGATACACTCGTCGGCTGCCGGCTCGCTGTGAAGAACAAAGACTGACCGCGCGAGTTATCATCGTTCCACTCGATCTCCTGGCAGGGTGTGGGCAGGATGCGGATTGTCTACGTGCTCACTTCGCTCGGCATGGGCGGAGCGGAACGGCAGGTGCTGGCGTTGGCAGGGCGCATGGCAGGGCGCGGCCATGCGGTCGCTCTGCTTGTCTTGCGTCCGCGCCTGGCTGAGGAGTGGCCGACGGCGCTCCGCGTCCTCCATCTGGAAATGCGCAGGACTCCCGTCAGCGTGCTGGCAGGAGTGGCGCGGGGACGGCGCTTTCTGCTGGAGTTCCGCCCGGACCTGCTGCACAGCCACAGCTTTCACGCCAACTTCGTGGCCCGGCTGCTCAAGGCCCTGGTTCCGGCCACGGCTGTTCTCTCCACCGTTCACAACGTCTATGAAGGCGAATGGGCGAGGATGCTGGCTTACCGGCTGAGCGACGGCCTGAGCCGCCGCACCGCCGCGGTCAGCGAGGCGGTTGCGAGCCGTTTTGTGCGCCTGGGAGCCATTCCGAAAAGGAAGTGCGTCGTGATAGCGAATGGGATCGATAGCGCGGAGTTCGCTCCCAGCGCAGAGCGCCGCGCGCGCATGAGAGAGGAGATGCGCGCCGGCGGAGAGTTCATCTGGCTGGCGGCGGGGCGCATTGTGCCGGCCAAGGACTATCCGAACCTGCTGCGGGCCTTTGCGCAGGCACGGGCAACCCGCTCCGATGCGCAGTTGTGGATCGCAGGCGAGGCGGCCGGCCAGGAGGCCGCGAAGGTTCGAACACTGGCGGCTGCCCTGGGTTTGGATGATTCCGTTCGCTGGCTGGGATTGCGCCGCGATTTGCCTGCTCTGCTCGACGCCGCCGATGGATTTGTGCTGGCTTCAGCGTGGGAGGGAATGCCGCTGGCCGTGGGCGAGGCGATGGCCATGGAAAAGCCGGTGGTGGCCACCGATGTGGGCGGCGTGCGCGAACTGGTGGGGGAATCCGGCGTGGTGGCGCCGCCCGGGGATTCGGAAGCGCTGGCCGGGGCGATGCTCAACATCATGCAAAGGTCTCCGGAAGACCGGCACACGCTTGGCCGCGCGGCGCGGGCGCGCATCCAAAGCAACTTCAGCATGGACGCCAGGGCGGATGAGTGGGAGGCGCTGTATCGAACCATATTGGAGGGCAAACGATGACTTGTTTAGCCTCCTGATTCATTTCTTCGCATTTTTTGGGGGAGCCGCCCCGCCTTTTGCAGTTGCGCCGATACCATCGTGATAACCTTATCGGCGATTTCCCGAGTTGCTTTTCCCGGCCGCGAATGCGGCTTTGTAAAATGCCTTGGAAGGAGTGCAATGCGAGGATCAATTGCTGGGAGAGTTGCCCGCTTAGCTTTTATCGGAGCGGCAATTGGCATGGGAGCCGGAATGGCGCAGGCGCAGGGCAAATCCGCGCAGAATGCGGTGCTGGCGCTCGATCGCGGCTGGCAGTTCCGGCAGATCGCCAGCGGAGCGCAGGAAGCGGAGAACGGCTGGCTGCCGGCCACCGTGCCGGGCGACGTTCACCTGGATCTGCTGGCCAACAAGAAGATTCCGGACCCGTACTTCCGCGACAACGAGTCGAAGCTGCAGTGGATCGAAAATGAGAGCTGGGAGTACAGGCTGAACTTCGAGGTCACTCCGGCGTTGCTGGCGCGGGCAGAAGTGGACCTGGTCTTCGACGGGCTGGACGCGGCCGCGCAGGTGTATGTGAACGGCGCGCAGGTGCTGGCGGCGGACAACATGTTCCGCGTTTGGCGCGTGCCGGTGAAGGGCCGCCTTCACGCGGGCAGGAACCTGTTGCGGGTCGTTTTTCCATCGCCTGTCAAGGCCGCGCAAGAGGCGGCGGCCAGCGACGCGTTCCGACTTAGATCGATGACCGCGGACAAGACCTACGTCCGGAAAGCGGCATACGAGTACGGTTGGGACTGGGGGCCGCGATTTGTGACCAGCGGCATCTGGCGGCCGGCGCGGCTGGAGGCCTGGGACAAGGTCCGCATCGCAGACTTCGCCATTCGCCAACGCGACGTGAGCAGGGAAGTGGCGCACCTGGACGCAGAGGTCACGATGGAAGCCGCAGGCGCAGGCCCGGCCAGGGTAAGCGTGCAATACGCCGACGACGGCAAGCCGGTGACCCTAAGCAGTAAGGTCAATCTCCATGCCGGGCGCAATGTGATCGATCTTCCCATCGAGATCCAGAAGCCCAAGCTCTGGTATCCGGCCGGATACGGCGAGCAGCCGCTTTACGAGTTCACCGCGCAGGTGGGCACGGGCAGCCAGGCAGCCGAAGAGCGGAAGGTGAAGGCCGGCCTGCGTTCCGTTGTGCTACATCGGCAGTTGGACAAATGGGGACGATCGTTTGAACTCGTCGTCAACGGCATTCCCGTCTTTGCCAAGGGCGCGGACGTGATTCCCTTCGACAGCTTTCCCAACCGCGTGACCACGGCGGACTACCGGCGGATTCTGGAGTCGGCGCGCGACGCCAACATGAACATGATTCGCCACTGGGGCGGCGGCTACTACGAGAGCGACGAGTTCTACTCCATCTGCGACGAGCTGGGCATCATGGTCTGGCAGGACTTCATGTTCGGCAACGACTGGCAGCCGGGACTCTATGCCTTCAAGCTCAATATGGAAGCCGAGGCCGAGGACCAGGTGCGGCGCCTGCGCAATCACCCCAGCATAGTGGTGTGGTGCGGCAACAATGAAACCGAGGCGGCCTTCAGCTGGGGTCCGCGTCCAACGTTGCCGGCGGATGTAAGGCTCCTGATCTGGCAGGATTACCTGACCGAGTTCAGCGGAATTCTACCCAGGGTGGTGGCGCGGCTTGATGCGGAGACTCCCTACTGGCCCAGCTCGCCCAGCGCCGACTATGAAGCGCTCAGCGAGCATTACCAGTCGGGCGATGCGCACATCTGGGACGTATGGCACGGACGCGTGCCCTTTGCGACCTACGAAACGCATCATGCGCGATTTGTGACGGAATATGGATTCCAGTCGTTTCCGGAGATGAGGACGGTCGAGGCTTTTACCGACCCTGGCGATCGCACGAATATCTTCACGCCGGTGATGCTGGCGCACCAAAAGAACAATGAAGGAAACGCGATCATCCACGACTATCTGCTCAAGGATTATCCCGAGCCGAAGGACTTTGCCATCTTTCTCTACGTGAGCCAGGTGCTGCAGGCCGAGGGGATCAAGACCGGCGCCGAGCACTTCCGCCGCAGCCGCCCGGAGACCATGGGCTCCATCTTCTGGCAGTTGAACGACTGCTGGCCAGTGGCCTCGTGGTCCTCGATCGACTACTATGGCCGCTGGAAGGCGCTGCAATATTATGCGCGGCGTTTCTATGCGCCGGTTCTGGTTTCACCGCACGTGGAGGATGGGGCGGTGAAATTCTATGTGGTTTCCGACAAGACCAAGACCGAGCCAGCCTCTTTGCGCGTGCGTCTGATGGACTTTGACGGCAGGGTGCTTCTGGAAGAACTTCGTTACGTGGAGGTGGCTCCATTAACGAGCCAGGTCTATCTTGATTGGCCGCTGAAGAAGATCACGGACGCGGGAGCGGCGGATACATCGCGAGTCTTTATCGTGGCCGATCTTCAAATTGCCGGCGCAACCGAGATCTCGCGCAACATCATTTATCTGGCGCCGACCAAGGGCGTTCATCTGAAGCCCGCACAGTTGAAGGTGGAGACCACGGACGCGAGTGGCCGCTACAAGATTCGCGTCACGTCGCCGGTGCTAGCGCGCAGCGTCTATCTCTCCTTCGGCAACCTCGACGTAAAGCTCTCCGACAACTACTTCGACCTGCTGCCGGGCGAGACGGCTGAGATCACAGCGACCAGCGCGGCCTCGCTCGATGCGCTCAAGGCGCAGTTGAAGGCTGTCTCGCTCACGGATGCCTTCGCCACCGACGGTCAGCCTGCCACGGTCACGGCGGTCAAGTAGAAAGACAAAGGGCCTGAGCATTGCGCCCCGGCCCTCCGTCTTATCGTTCTCGATCAGAACGACAATGCAGCCTGGAAGAAGATGCGCCGCGCCGCCGCGCCAGTGGAGAAGATTCCACCGGCAAGGCTGGTGGACTGCCCAAAATTCGTTGCACCCGGGATCACCGTTCCCCTGGGAGTCCCATAGTCGATGTCGTTGAAGAGGTTCAAGGCCTGGGCGCTGAAGGTGAGGGAATATTTGTGGCCGGTGCTGGCGCCGCCAAACATCCCGCCGGGACCGCCGCGGCCGCCTCCGCCTCCGCCAAAGCTGCCCGGACCAAATCCACCGCCCGGGCCACCACCGCCGGGACCGCCGCGACCGCCCCCCGGAGGCGGACCACCCGGAGGCGGCCCGCCGCCGCTGTCCTGGCTGGTGGCCGACGCCAGCTTGGGACCGATGCCGAAGGAGCGGCTTACGCGCAGGTTCACGGCCACCGCGGCCGGGCCATTGCCCATGTTGATGGGAATGATGGTTTCCCCTGGCTGCGGAACCGTGTCGAAGCTGCCGTAGCTGGTCGTGACCACGTTGGCTGGATTAGATGCCGCGGTGGCGTAAGACGGACGATCGTTGAAGAAGTTGTCGCCGGTCAAATCGTTGGCGGTGACGATATTGAAGGGCCTCCCCGCCTGGGCAATCAGGAAGGGATTGAAGCTGATGCCCCACGGACCCGTGTAGTTGCCCATCAGGAAGAGCATGTTGCGCGCGGCAAAGGGGGCTCGGCCGTAGTCCTGGTTCAGGTTATAGGAGTTCGAGGCCGTTCCGGTGTCTGAGTCGGCTACGGTGAAGTTATAAAACCCCATGATGCTGAAGTTCGGCGTGAATTTTGCGTTGATGTTCACAATCAACTGGTTCTGCTTGAAGACCGCCTCGGGATAGAATTCGTCCACGATGCCCAGGGCTGGATTGGGCCGCACGCCGGTCAATGTGGAGCTGTCATACACGAAGGTTCCGGGCAGATAAGCATTCGAATCGCGTGTTGCCATCTGATGCACGCCGAAGGAGTGCAGATAGGTAAGCGTAAGCGCCGTTGTCTTGGTCAATTGGCGCTCCAGGCTGGTTCCAAACTGCTCGGTGTACGGCGCGTGATACCTGGGCGCGATTTGCACAACCGTTCCGGTGCTGGAGGTTCCCGTGGCGCAGTTACCGATGGTGGTGTTTAGGCTGGTGGGATTGAAGCACGTGGGGTCCGTGACGGTTGTCTGCGTCTGGCTGTTCGCGCCGCCGCTGAAGCGCTCGGCGGAAAGCTCATTGCCGAGCGAGAAGCGGTCATAGAAGAAACCGAAGCCGCCGCGCAGAACGGTCTTGGCCTGCTTCTTGTCCTTGTGGCCGTCGAGGGCATAGGCAAAAGCCACGCGGGGACCCCAGTCGTCGTGGTCGGAGATGTGATTCTGCGACTCCCAGCGCAGGCCGCCGGAGAGCGTCAGGTTGCGATTGGCCTTCCAGTCGTCCTGAAAGAAGAGCGCGGCGTCGAAGACGTTGGCCAATGCGCCGGGGTTTCCGGTGGTGTAGGTCAGCTTGGTGGGCGCGTTGGTCGTTCCGCAGACCACTGTTGAAATAGGAGCGGTCACGGGGCAAGCTGTGCCGGTATAGAACTGGTTGAGCGCGCCGGAATAATCCGCAGGGTCATTGAAGTTGAAAATGCCGTTGAAGTTCGCGTCCGTGGAGTTGGCGTCGCGGTTGTCGCGCAGGCGCGCGCCGAACTTGATAGCCTGCGCGCCCACCGACATGGTGGTCATGTTCTGCAACTCCAGGTGATCGGTATGATCGTGGGATGTTTGGCCGTATGTGCCGCCCCCCGTGAAGGACCCCGGCACCGTGACCGTCGGATATAAGCCTCCGGGGCTGTCTGGCGCAGTTGAAGAAGTGTCGCGCAGGTACTGGAAGCGGATTTCATTGACCATGTGGTCGTTGATGACAGTGGAATTGCTCAGTTGGATGGTGTTTTCAACCGAGGTCGAAGTGGTGGACTGCGAGGGCAATGAAGTGGCGCCGATGTTGCCGCTTTGACTGTTGCGGTAGAACTGGTAACGCAGCGTCAGCGTGTTCTTCTGGCCCAGTTGCAGGTCGATGCGCGGCGAAACGTTGGTATGTGTTTGCGGACTGAACAGGCTGCCCGTAACGGAGTTCGTGGGAACGTAATAGAAATTTGCGCCTGGATACAGAACCGCGGTGGTCGCGTCGTACACGCTGTCGTTCTGGTTGTTGCGTTGCTCCACGCTGATGAAGAACGAAGCTTTCTTCGAAAGCGATCCATTCAGCGTGCCGTTGATCTGGTAGCTGTGATACGAGGGAAGGTTCTTGGTGAAGGGGTTGGCGGTGTTGAAGGCGTCGTCGTTGCCTTGGCCGAAGAAGCGCCCATGCAGCTTGTCGGTGCCGGGCTTGGTGAGGATCTCGATGCGTCCGTAGCCCAGCCGGTCGAATTCAGCGGAGAAAGGATTCTGGTTGATGCGAATCTCGCGTATGGCCGACTTGGGCGGCAGTTGGCCGCCGGTGAAGCCGTCAATGTAAATCTGGCCGCCGTTCGGTCCGGCAGAGGGGCCGGCCAAAGCCGTCAGTTCGCTGGATAACTCATCCGGATCGTCGGACAACGCATCCAGGTCCTTGCCCTTGAGGACAATGGCGCTGGCATTGCCGCCGGCTTCGATGTTGACTGCGGGCGACTCGTCGGTAACCTCCACGCTCTGCTGCGCCACTTCAATGGCCATGGAAATGTCCACGCGCTTCACCTGGCCGGCGGCGACCGCGATGGGCTGCGAAGCAAACGGGGCAAAGCCTTCAAAGGTGGCCTGCACAATGTAGCCGCCGGGTGCCAGGCCGTTCACCACATAGCCGCCGGTGGAGTCCGCGGTCGTGGTGCTTACGGCGGTTCCCGCCGAGGTGGCGATGGTGATCTTTGCGCCGGGGATCAGCGCGCCCGTGGGGTCAGCGATATGGCCTCGTATAGTGGCCGGTGCCGTCGGCGACACGGGCGTGGGAGCCGGCACGGGGGGCGCAGGCGTTTGCAACGACGGGGCAGACGTTTGCCCCTGAGCCGAAAGCATTCCGGCAAGGCAGAGCGCCAGGACAAAAAGAAGACGATTAGAGCTATGCAATTTTGAATACACAAGTCCCTCGCTTGTTTCTGATGAGCATCTGTGCGTCTACTGAACGGCCGCCGCTTCTGACTCGCCGTTGCCCATACTCCAGTTGTTGAGCAGATTCTGGCTGGCCGCGGGAGCCTCGAGCAGCGGCTCAACGCCAGCCAGGAGCGTAATCGCGGTAACCTCGGTTGCGCCTTGGGTTGAAACCAGCATGACCGCGTCGCCTTTCTGCAGATCGGCAAACTGCATGGCAGGCGCCCGGCTGAGCATCTGCATCAGGTCGCCGCCGGGGCGCCCCCCCTGACCGTTGGTTTGGCTGGCCCACTGTCCAGAACCGCCGCGCTGGCCTGATCCGGCGCCGCCGGTCCATGCGCCTGCACCACCGTTCGCCTGCTGACCGTTTCCAGTCATTCCGCCGGCAGAGCCATTCGCGGTTCCTTTGAGCCGCGCCGCCAGCACCCGCGCCATCATATCCGGCAAGCGGCGCATTTGCGCGTCGGCAGTGACATGGATGGTCAGCTGCTTCTTAGTCGCAAGATCCTTGAGGGTGAAGGTGGAGCTGGCGGAATCCAGCGAGCTGATGACACCGGAGACGTTGCGAAAGGTTCCTGAGACCACCTCTTCGGCGTCGATCTCCGTGCCGTCCGCACTCTTTGTTCCGCGCGCCTGCAACTGGTCGCCCGCTTGAATGGCGTCGATCGGCGCCGTTTGCGCCAAATCGTAGCGCACAGAAGCCGGCGCGTACCGCTTGAGCACGGTTGCCTTGGCGGTGTGGACGGTGATTGTCTTGGCCGCAGCCCCAATCCCGCTGGTCAGTACAATCACGCCGGCTGCGTTGTCTACGCTCTTCACCAGTCCGCCCACGCCCCGGCGCTGCCAGTCCTCGCGATCCTTCTGCTGCTTCAGGGCCAGGTCGGATTGCTTGATGGCGACAATCCGAAGCGCCTGCGCCGTGGGGCCGGTCGCGCCTGGATCGACCTTCACCAGCACACGGTCCCCACTGGCCAGATCGCCGAACGCAATCGTCACAGCGGCGCTCAAGTTCTTTTCTCCGGGAGCAATGCGCAGGATTGCCGCCGTAGAAGGAACGTCAACCTGGCGAACTTCGCCCGCATCGGTCTTCATCGTGAGCGTGCTGCCGTTGATGGCGGTAATCGTTCCCCCGAAATTGGCGGGCGTCTGCGCCCCGGCCATGGCCGCGGCCATTCCTGCCGCAACCAGAAGGGCGATCGACAACGCCGTGTACGCCATCGAAACTGGAAACCGGGTTTGCATCTTGCTCTTCATAAGCCACTTCTCCACCGGTCAGGACCGGCCATTGTCCCCTGGCGGGAATATCGTCTCTATCTCGGTAGACGAACCAGTGCGTCAAAAGGTTGAGTCAACCGTTTCAGACTGTGCCGAGTTGTTGAAGAATCCTTGGATGTGGGCGTAAAAAGTCGATATTTCTTCGATATGCAGAACGCTGAAACTTGAAAAGAGCTGAAGGCTCAAGGCGTCAATTTGCCAGTTCGGCTGTCTCGAGAAAGGTGTAGCTTCCCGACGGCGCGGGAAGCACGTGGGTCAGCCGCCGGTTATGCACCACCACCGTATCCCGGTACCAGAGATTGATAGCCGGCAGATCGCGGGCCAGAATCTGCTGTGCTTCCACATAATCGGCGCGCCTCCGGGCCGTGTCCTGGCTAGCGCCCGCGTCGTCGAGCAGGGCGTCGAGCCTGGGATTCGAGTAGTGGCCGCGGTTTGCGCCTTTGGGAGTAAAATTCGCAGTCGAGAAGGCGTAGCTGAAAATATCTGGCTGCTCGATGCCAACCCAGCGCAGCGAAACCATCTGAAAAGCGCCGCGGGTCACGTCGGAGTAGAAGGTGGCGTACTCATAGCTGCGCAGGTCGAGAGCGATCCCCACCGCGCCCAGTTGCTGCTGCAGCACGGCAGCCAGCAGGCGCGCGTCCTCGGCGTTCGAGGTCTTCATCGTCAAATGGAAGCGAACGCCGCCGCCCGCGCGCGGATAGCCGGCCTCATCCAGCAACCGCGCCGCCCGTCCTGGATCGTAATCGTAACGCACGACATCGCCGGCGAAGGCCCAGTGGCTGGGAGGCAGCAGGCTCGACGCAGGCTGCGCGTGGCCGCGCAGCAGCGTATGAATGATGAGTTCCCGGTCGATGGCGCAGGCAATGGCCTGGCGCACGCGCGCATCCTTGAGCAGCGGGTCGAGGATATTGAAACCGAGGTACTGAATCTCTGTGCCGCCCGTCTCTTCCACCTGCAAATTGGGGCGGCGGGCGAGCACCTGCAGGGAATCCACAGGCAGGGAATTGACGGCCACGTCGCCGGAACCCTTCTCCAGTTCAAGCGACTCGGTAATGGCGTCGGGCACCACGGCAAAACGCACGCGGCCGATATTGGGGACCACGGCCCAACTCAGCGGATTGCGCTCGATGACCACATCCTGATCGATCTGCTGGCTCACAAAGCGAAAGGGTCCGGTGCCCACGGGATGCTGCCAGAAGTCGCGCCCGCTGCCCTGGGGAACAATGCCGATGGCGCCCGTGGCAAGGTTGGCAAGCAGGAAATTGTCGGCGCGTTTCAAATGAAGAACCACCGTCCGCTCGTCTGCAGCTTCTACCGTGTCCAGCGCTGCGTATGCCGCGGCCTTGGGCGAGATCACCGCGCCCGAGCGCATGGAGTCGATGGTCCACGCCACATCGCGGGCGGTGAGCAGGCGGCCGTCGTGAAAGCGCACCCCATCGCGAAGATGAAAAACGAGCGTCAGAGGGTTGGGCTGCTCCCAGCGCTCGGCCAACGCCGGAGTGAATTGAAAGCTGGCATCGTGAGCCACCAGACCATCGAAGAGGAGCGCATCGATCCGCTGCGACTGAGCGTCGGTGCCAACTCGCGGATCGAGGTTCGCAGGACTGCTCTCGATGAGAAATACCACAGTGCCGGGGTCCCGCTGCGCCGAGTGGCAGCCGGCCAGGGCAACAAGCGCGGCCAGCGCAAGCAGTCTACGCATACGTCACCTGGCCCAGAATCGCCAGCCGCGTTGCGCCGGTTGCCGCGGGTAAGTTGCCGGGCCGGTGATGCCAGGTTTGCCACGCCAGCAGCGCAAAGGCCGCGGCCTCCTTGGCCTCAGCGGATAGGCCGAAGTCCTCGCTGGCGGCCAGCTCGCAACGGAGCGGCTCCAGCCGCCGCGCCAGCATGGCCATCAGCGTGTGATTGCGCGCGCCGCCGCCGGAGACAATGTAGTCCACTCCGCCCTTCATCTTCGGCCTGACGAACCGCTTGTAACTTTGCGCGATGGTTTCCGCGGTCAGCGCTGTGGCAGTGGCCAAGGCATCCTGGGAATTGTTGCTGTGCCTCCGGCAGGCGGCAAGAAACTTTGCGGCATACTCGCGGCCAAACTGTTCGCGTCCCGCAGTGCGTGGAGGCTGGAGCCGGAAATATGGATTGCGCAGCGCCGCCGCCAGCACCGGAGCAAGCACCGCGCCCTGGGCGGCGAAAGCTCCGTTACGGTCGAAGGCCTTGCCGAAGAGCTGCTGGGCCAGCGCGTCGATCACCATGTTGCCGGGTCCGGTGTCGAAGGCGATCACTGCCTGGGGCGCGGCCGCGGCGGGAATTGCGGTCAGGTTGGCGATGCCGCCGATGTTCTGCAGCACGCGCCCGCGCTTCGGGTGGGCAAACAGCACGTAATCCAGCAGCGGGACCAGCGGCGCTCCCTGGCCGCCGGCAAGCATATCCGCGGGACGGAAGTTCGAGACCACCGGAATGCCGAGCGCCGCGGCAATTACCGCTGCTTCGCCTGCCTGCCAGGTGCAGGCAAAACTTCGGCCCGCATGCGTTGCCGCGCGAGGCTGATGATAGAGCGTCTGGCCGTGGCAGCCGATCAGGTCCAGCTTGGTTGGATGCCGCTTGAGCGTCTCACGCACGGCCTCGGCGTAAGCGATGCCGAGTCGCCAGTTGAGCCGCGCCAGCTCGGCCGTCGAGGTGGAGGCCGCGTTCATCGCCGCCAGCACCGCGCGCCGCAACGCAGCCGGAAACACGAAGCCTTCTTGAGCCAACAGTGTGAGCCTGGGCCGCGGCTTACCGGGCGCGATGCGCACCACGGCCACATCGATTCCATCGGCGGAGGTTCCGCTCATGATGCCGGCTACGGTCATGGTCTTCGCGAGGCTCATGCGGGTTGTGCCTCCGCAGCGGGCTGGGCGTTCGCAATCGTTTTCTGGAAGCGGAGGATGCGTGCGCGCAGCGCCTCGAACCGCCGCGCCGAAAGCGCCGGAGGAACCCCGCCCGCAAACAGCTTCGCGCACTGCCGCGCAGTCTGTCCCGCCCGCGCCAGGAGCAGCTTGCGGAAGGCGGCCGAGCGCTCTCCCTCGGCAATCAGCGCCTCGTAGGCTCGCAGGATAAGCTCCGGGCTGTGACAAATCTCCAGCAAATCCATCCCCGCGCGGATGGCCGCAACCGCAGCCTCTTCCATGGGCATAAACTTGAGAATGCCGCCCATCTCCATGTCGTCGGAGAAGATGATGCCCCAATACCCAAGCCGCTTGCGCAGCACCGTCGTAATCCAATAAGGCGACGCGCTCGCGGGCCGATTCCTGCCCGGCGTATCCGGATAGGCCGCGTGGTTCACCATGATCATCGGCAGCTCGTTGCGCAATTCACGATAGGGAGCCAGGTCTTTGCGCCACAGTTCTCGGCCGCTGCGCCGGATGGCCGGAGTTTCCAGGTGCGAATCCAGCGCACCGCCGCCTAGCCCGGGAAAATGCTTGCCGCAGCCCACCACGCCCTGCGCCGCCAGCCCGGCCAGAAAATTGCGCGCATAGTCCACCACTTCCCGCGCCGTCGGCGCCGCGGCCCGCGTACCCATCACCAGGGCCGAATCCGGCAGCGCCAGGTCCACCACCGGCGCCAGCGTGGTGTTGAACCCGAAAGCCTTCACGGCTTGCGCCACCAGCTCCCCCTGCTCGCGAATCAGCTTGGTTTTTCCTGTCCGCCTGGCGGCCAGCGTCACAGCCTGCGCGGAGGGCATGGGCGCCAGCGCGTTGCGGAGCCGGTCTACGGTCCCGCCTTCCACGTCCACGCAGCGAAAACTATGCGCCGCGCACAACGTCGAGCACAGTGCCGTAGCCTCATCGAGCAGCACCCGCGTCTGTTTGGCGTCTTCGATGTTGCGCCCGAAGAGAATGATGCCCGTCGGCCTGACCAGCTTCAGCCAGGCGCGTTCCAGATTCGTCAGCTCCGTGCCTCCGAGGCCCACCACCAGCAGGCTTCCCGCGGCCTGGCGCAAATTCACCGTCATCCCTTCTCCTTCAACTCTTGTTGCAGCTCTTCCAGCAGATTCAGCGCCTGCAGCGGCGTCAGCGAGTTCACATCAGTTGCCTCAATGCGGTCCACGATACGCTGCGAGAGCGGCGTAAAGATGGTCAACTGCACCGGATCGGCTGTTTCCACCTGCACATCCGCCGCGGCGAACCGCTCCTGCTTCTCATGCTGCCGCAGCACCCGCTTGGCCCGCTCGATTACCACCGATGGAAGCCCCGCCAGCCGCGCCACCTCAATGCCATAACTCTTGCTGGCCGCGCCCGGCTCAATGTTATACAGGAAAACAATCCCGCCCGCCGCCTCTTTCACGCCCACGCGCAGATTGCGCACTCTGGGCAGCTTTTCGGCCAGCATGGTCAGCTCATGGTAATGCGTCGCAAAGAGCGTGCGCGCCCCGGTCTCAGCGTGCAGATACTCGACAGTTGCCCAGGCCAGCGACAGCCCGTCGAAGGTCGCCGTGCCGCGCCCCATCTCATCCAGCAGGATCAGCGATTTGTTTGTGGCGGTATTCAAAATGGTGGCCGTCTCCATCATCTCCACCATGAACGTGGAGCGCCCGCGGGCCACATTGTCGCTGGCCCCAATGCGCGTATAAATGCGGTCCACCAGGCCAAACCGTAAACTCTCCGCCGGCACAAAGCTGCCCATCTGCGCCAGCAGAACCAGCATCGCCGCCTGCCGCAGATAGGTGCTCTTGCCGCCCATGTTAGGCCCGGTTACAAGCAGCAAACTCGGCCCCTCGCCCGCCGCATTCAGATAAAGATCGTTGGCAATGAATCGCCCCTCGCGCGTCTCTTCCATCCACTGTTCAATCACCGGATGGCGCCCGGCGACGGCCTCGATCACCGGCTCGTCCACGATCATGGGGCGCGCATGCCGCCGCAATGCGGCCAGGTGCGCAAAGTCGGCCAGCAGATCGGCCTCCGCCACAGCAGCGGAGCTGCGACGGATGCGGCTCGCCGCTTCGAGGACCGTCTTGCGCAGCTCGACAAAGACACGCTTCTCGATCTCGATGGAGCGGTCGTGCGCGGTCAGAATCTTGCGTTCGTACTCCTTCAGCTCCGGCGTCGTAAACCGCTCAGCATTGACCAGCGTCTGCTTGCGCTCATAATCAGCCGGCGCCAGCGCCATGTTTGCTTTGGTTATCTCGATGTAATACCCGAACACCGAGTTATACCGCACCTTCAGCGATCCAATCCCGGTCCGCTCCCGCTCCCGCTCCTCGATGGCCGCGATCGCCTGCCTTCCGGTGGTCGGGCTGGTCCGCAACTCGTACAGTTCCGCGTCCACGCCGGAGGCAATCGCGCCTCCGTCAACCAGGGTCAGCGGCGGCTCCGCCACCAGCGTCGTCTCAATCCGCGCCGTCACGTCTTTAAGCGTGTCGAGACGCGTGGCCAGCTCCCGCCACTGCGCCGCCTGCATGGCGTCGAGCGCAACCTTCAGGCCCGGCAACCTGCCCAGGCTCGCGGCGAGCGCCCGCACGTCCCGCGGGCCGGCGGAATCCAGGGAAAGCCGCGCCAGCAAGCGCTCCAGGTCGAGGATGCCGTTGAAGGCGCGCCGAATCTCCTCGCGCCGCACCAGGTCCGCATGCGCCTCGCCCACCGCTTCATAGCGCGCCTCCAGCGCCTGCGCATCGAACAACGGGCGCAGGATGGTGGCCCGCAACAGCCGTTTGCCCATCGGCGTCTGGCACGCATCCAGCGTGTGGAAGAGCGTGGCGCGGCTGTCCTGACCCACGAACAGCGGCTCAACC
>Ga0187852_1002573_pt1 | contig 14523 bp, 17 predicted proteins | sample June2016WEW_6_40_FD_134511 | JGI IMG/M metagenome (GOLD analysis project Ga0187852, IMG submission 134511) | Peatland microbial communities from SPRUCE experiment site at the Marcell Experimental Forest, Minnesota, USA - June2016WEW_6_40 | ecosystem: Environmental > Terrestrial > Soil > Wetlands...
CGTAATCCATTTGTTCGGAAACTGTAGAAATGAGGGCTTTGAAACATACAAGATAGGGATGCCCTAGCTTTCTCTGCCCTTCTGGGCTAATGATGCGTCGATAATCGTCCGCATACATACCGACGCTGAAACCGTGCATTTTTCCTTTTTGCTGCTTGATAATTCGAAGGATATCCCTGCTGTATCTAAGCTTCCGTGAATCGCTCCAACCTTCGAACTCATGGCTCTTTGCGTTCAAATGTGACGCATGAAACCTTGCCACCCCTACGCGCTTATTCTTGCTGTCCCATTGTCGTTCGAGCCGTTCCCAGCTTTTCTGGTCGCCAAAGAATCCAGCGACGTTATAGCTCTTTGGGTCTTTCGCTTGAGAGTCGTAGCTTTCATCACAGAAGAAACGGAAGATCAATACATGCCTCCGCTCAGGAGTTCGGGCAGGATGAAACATACCCGCAATCTCACGGATGGGGATCATCTTGCACCCCCATCATGTTCCCGCAAACGGGCGCGTCAAGTATATAATTTCCCAACAAAGGTCTGAGCGGTCCTGACGGAGGCCCGATTGCGACAGCGGTTCTAAAGGCGTCTGATTTGACGGATGAGCAGCTTCTCGCGATAATAGCGCGCCGCAAATGATCTCGTCCACCGTAGCCGCGGGCGAACTCCTAAGGTAGCCATAATGGGATGGTTTGATCGGTGGTTAAGGCGAAAGCCGCTTTCCAAGTCGCAGGAATCGGTGTCTAACGCACAATTGATACCAACCAACTGGTCATGTAGCCAGCCACATCTGGCCCTACTCGAACGGTTTCTATTGGCACGCGATGCCGAGGGCGGTGTTCCAGATTTCTGGGCACCCGCATTCGGGATAAGTCCTCAGTTCGTTATCAACGGGATGGTTGCGCATGGGGCGCTGGAGCCTGTGCCTCTGCTTGAGAAGATTGAAATCTGTCACACGGTGGCAGAACTCAAGAAGATACTGTCATCGCGTGGTTTAAAGGTTAGCGGCAAAAAAACGGAACTGGTTCGACGACTGCTCGAAGCTGATCCGAAAGGTATGGAAACACTGTGTGCGCATCGAATGATCTTGCAATGCACACCTGCGGCAAGTCAGGCCGTTTCAAGATGGGAAGCTGAACGAGCGAAGGCCTTTGAGACGGCTACAGACGACGTGATTGCTGCGCTCCGTAATCGGCATTTCAAAGCAGCAATTTGTACTGCTGATGCGTACCGAAAGAGCAAGTTTGAACTTCCTGTCCACCCGGCGCAGGAGGCCATGACAATAAAGTCCGCGCCGCGCTCCATAGAAGAACGCGCAAACGATCTTGCTACGGTCTTTACCATGCATCCGAAAATTCTGGAGGGACTTCAGCCAGAGCAATGGGAAGGGCTTTATCTCAACTACGCTGTTGGGGAATTGATAGGGCGTGAAGCACCCGAAAAATGTATGCCTGAATTTACTGGTATTGGAGTTATGAATTCAGCGACGGCTACACGAATGCTGAGTTTTTATGTCAGACACCAATCTTGCCTCGCACGATGGCGCGAGTTGGGCATCGAAAAGGCCACAATCATTGGTGTGGGAGGTTGCGAGGCGTGCTTGGCTCTGAAGAACAAGACCTTCAGTCTTGACAAGCTACCTGAACTTCCCTACAAAGACTGTACATGCGGGTTTGGATGTCGTTGCACCTCTCGCCCGGTGCTGCCGTACTAACGCTGTGTTGCTTTAAAAGACATCGGTGGCTGACCACATTCGATTGCGATTAAAGGGCCTTCCGGTATCCAGTCTCCGAGATGTTTGAAATATAAATTGCATGATCCCTGATGAGTCTCCCAGCCTGCGGGATGATGAGTTGTGGGGAAGGTGCCATCCGGCATAAGAGCCTGACTGTCTCTAGCGAGACGGTATATATGATCGGTCATCATCGTAATCTCATCAGCCACGCCCTCGGCGAACCGAATGTGATCTGTCACTATCATATTGCCACTGGAATAATCAGTTAAAATTGTGCCGGAAAACCCGCGAACCTTCTGGTTGCCCCGTAAAAACATAATCACCATATGGTTTTTATGGGCTGCCAAGGAGGTGAGGTTGACTGAATCACAGGATTCATTGACGCATTGACCTTTAATTCTCTGAATTTTGTCGGCATCAGCGGCATAGGCTGGGTTTGCAAACCCCATGGCCGCCAGCAAGACGGCGCTCAGAACCGCCACTCGGTAGATCATCGCCACTCCTCCGGTCCAAGCTTTCATCTTAAGGCGTTCAGGACACGAATACCACGTGTGAAAGTCCTACGGCGTCGGATCAAGTTTGCCAGTGCAGAGGGGAAGGCTGAGCACCCATAATTTGGCACAACCCCTAAGTTGTAGGGGTGATAAAGTTGGCTCCAAGCCCGACTCTCCGGCTTGAGCCCCCCACCCACCCCGCCCCTCCAAAAACAAGTGTTTCTGGCAGCATCAAAACGCTGAAATCCGACCACGTGGAATCAGTAACTTACAGCGATTCTTGGGGGTTTTTGGAAGGCTGCTGGAACGCTCGGCTCCCTCGGATACACGGTTTGGTCACTGAAGAATGGGAATCCACATCCTACGCACTGCCGTAATATCACCAAGGCTGTAGAAGCGTGCCTCTAAGGTTGAGTGCTTGCGATTATCCGCAGTGCAGTCTCAGCGTTACTCTGAGCCTGCTTCGGCGGGCTCTATGCTTCTGGTAGAGGGGCTCTGAGCATGTGGCGGACAAGCAGCCCGACTACCGCTCCACCGCCGCCATACTATGTTCAAGTAGGCTCCCAAGCATCCGGCCTGAGCCGGGGAAGATTTACACCAAAGGCGCGTGAGATCTGCAATCAATTGGGGTCTCTGCGCCTCTTGGCCGCAATTCGCGCCGTTCCCCACTTTTCGTACCAATACCATCGCAGCCGCTCCCACCAGCGTTGCCACCACGGCATCAGCGACTCGCGGATGTATTGCCAGCAGCAGGCTTCGCAGAACGGGCAGGCCGGGCAATACATATGGTGGTCGCGGTGTGCCACGGTGCCCCCACAGCGCGGGCAGGCCGTAGCGGGCGCGTGCATGAATCGGTGCTGTTTTAGCATATATCAGTAGTGTCCGGCTAAAACCAGCCCATCCTCTGCAACCAACACATATCAAATGCGATAGTGTATAACTCTCATTTTTCGATTTGAATTGGCTCCGGCAAGACCGAGGTCAGGCTCGGAGTGGCCGCAACCTGCGCGGATTGTCGACAATGGGGGATGAATGCCGGTAGGACTGTCTTCTCCCAGCTCATGGATCACCTGCCCTCCTACGAGTTCCAGAAATGTGTCGAGCGTTATTGCGGTGACGCGCACCATCGGGGCTTCTCTTGCCGCGACCAGTATTTGGCCATGGCGTTTGCCCAGTTGACCTATCGCGAAAGTCTGCGCGACATCGAAGCCTGCCTGGGTTCCATGCGCGACAAGTTGTACCACATGGGTTTCCGAGGGCGCGTTACGCGCTCCACGCTGGGCGATGCCAACGAGGCCCACGATTGGCGCATCTTTGCCGACTTCGCCCAAGTGCTGATCGCCATTGCACGGCCACTGTACGCGGACGATCCTCTGGGCGTGGACCTCGTTCAGGCCCTGTATGCGCTGGATTCGACGACGATTGATCTTTGTCTGTCAGTGTTTCCATGGGCCAGATTCCGCAAGCACAAAGGCGCAGTGAAGATGCACACGCTGCTGGACCTGCGCGGCAACATCCCCACGTTCATTCGCATTACCGACGGCAAGGTACACGACGTCAACATCCTCGACGAGTTACTGATAGAGGCTGGAGCTTTCTATGTGATGGATCGCGGCTATATCGATTTCGAACGGTTGTTTGCGCTGACGCTCAGCTCGGCCTTCTTCGTAGTGCGCACCAAGTCGAACGTTTTGATCCAGCGGCGCTACTCGCATCCGGTCAATAAGAGCACTGGCGTCCGCTCCGATCAGACCGTCGTTCTCACATCTTTCGAATCGGCCTCTGCGTACCCCGATGCACTGCGACGCGTGTGCTACTTCGATGCCGTCACCGGCAAGCAGCTGGTGTTTCTGACCAACAACTTCACGTTGCCCGCGCTGACCATCGCACAAATCTACAAGCAGCGCTGGCAGGTGGAGCTTTTCTTTCGCTGGATCAAGATGCACTTGCGCATCAAGGCGTTCTACGGAACCAGCGAGAACGCAGTGAAGACCCAAATCTGGATCGCGGTGAGTGTCTATGTACTCGTCGCAATCGAACGCAAACGGCTCGGCCTGGAAGCCAGCCTCTACCAAATCCTACAGATTCTCAGCCTAACTCTGTTCGAGAAAACGCCCATTTTACAGGCACTTCAGACATCCGACTGCGGCAAGGACTTATACGATATTGGCAACCAGTTGATTCTGTTCGACTTGTAGCCGGACAGCAGTGAGCATATATATAAGGTGGCGATCCAGCGGCGGGCTTCGGTGAGCATTAAACTAATGTTTTTAGCTTACCTGCAATCACTGCCCAAAATTCGCAATTTACGCGGTTTTTTCGTCGGCAGTTTTGCTGGGTTTTAAGCTGACCATTTTTAAGCGGCTGCGGACTGTGCTGTACCCCACCCCCAGCTTTGCAGCAATTTGCCCTATGCTTAGGCCCGCCGCCTTCAGTTGGAGCACCTGTGCGCGATTTATGGGAGACCGTGGCCGACCGTGCCGCCCACCAGAGGCCCGTGCGGCACGAATGCCAGCGGTAACGCGCTCCCGTATTAGATCACGCTCAAGCTGCGCCACGGCCGAAATGATCGTAAACAGTGCTTGCCCCAGCGGGCTGCTGGTGTCAACGTTCTCTTGGTAGCTGATGAACTGGATGCCAAGAGAGCGAAACTCCTCCAGTGCCAGCAGAAGGTGTTTGGTGGAGCGGGCGAAGCGGTCAAATCTCCACACTATAACAATGTCAATTTTCCGCTTGCGGGCGTCGGCCATCAGCATATTTAGTTCAGGCCGAGAATCTTTCACGCCGGACTGGCCAACGTCAACATACTCACCGGCAACGGCCAATTTCCGAGCGGTGCAGTACGCCCTGAGATCGCGCAATTGCAGATCGCAGCTTTGATCCTTCGTGGAAACGCGGGCGTAAATAGCTGTGCGCATGTTCCTCCGGGGAAGGCGAATAGACAAAGAGTTCCCCTCATTACGGTTACGGTCATCCCCGGAAATCAGGACAGAAACGGCAAGTTAGAGCGGGTTTTCCGGGGGGTGTAGGTGACTGGCCAACGTTAGGCCCTTGTGGCGTGCACCCGCCAGTCACCGCCTAGCCACATAAATAGTGTGCACGGGTGGCTTCAGGGGCTTATCGGCTGGGCCTTTGATGAAATCCTCTATCCATATGGTCTTGTGCGCCTTTTCAGTTGCATACCATTGCTCCCGCCAGAACCCGCGAACGTGCCACTGCCACTGCCAGTCCACCTTGTGGCCCTGTGGGTCGCTGCTGCGGGCCTCTTCCAGCCTACGCAGCGTTACCACCCGCACCGATGGCTGGGGTGTTGCGGGTGTTGTCTCACGTTCGCGCTCTAGCCTGCGCCGAGTGGCCCGGTCAGCGGTGTGTTCCTTGGTCGTGGCTAACTTCTGCGACATAAGGTGCATAGCGGTGTACACCCAGCGCATATCATGCAGCATATCGGTGGTACGATCTTGGGCATAGATGCGGTTGTCCCTACTGCCAGTGTATTGCTCAAACTGGTGGATGCGCTCCAGTACCTTGTCGCCATCCCGCAGGCCGAACAGGCTCCATGTTCCGAAACCAGGGTGCCCCGGTTCAAACTCGTTGAGATCGTAGAAGCAGCAAAACTGTGTGGCTCCCGGTCCGGGCGGGCGGGGGAGGCCGTGCTGTAGGGCATCCGGTAACACATTATCCGGCGTATCATCATCCGCTCTATACCATCCCACAGCGCAGATACGTAGGTGCTGCCGGAGCTTTTCCACATGCTCTTGCTCCAGCGGGGTCATCGCTGCATTGGGGCGCAGCGGGGGTACGTGGAAGGGCCTCTCCAGCCACATCCAGCCCTGTGGTTGCACCAACCACGCGTTCTCGTAGACTAGATCATCAGGAATAGTTTGTCGGGCATAATCCACCAAATCGCAGAACGGTGCGTTCATAACAAAGGTGGGGCCGTCGCGCAGTGTATCTAGGTAGGCGGTAAGAGACACGTCGTTAGTATAGGGGGAGCCGACGCCGCTGCTCCCCCACCGAAACCAGCGCAACCGCGTTTCCAGTGCCGTAACGTGTAAGGTATTCATGCTGCTCCTTTGCCGGGGGTTGCCCGGTTCCAACTCTTCATCTTTACGACGCTCGCGCAAAAAGTGGTCAACTCCCGCGTGAAACATTCACGGGGCAGCAGGCACACGTATCTCGTGCGTGGTGCTACAGGTTTGGTTTTTGATGGCCTGACGTACCGTACTTGCTCGGCCAAGGCGCGAAGTTCGCTGCTTGGTCGTTTCAATATGGGTCATAGCCCCTCCCAGAACGCTAATTGCGTTTGGTTAGGGCTTACGAAGCTGTTCGTAGAAGTGGCCAGCTTTTAGCAGGTTTATTTTGGGTGCCGTAGGAGAAAGGCAGCGGAACACAGGCCCGCGACGCGATTAGCCGTTGGAGCGATACCAGCATGCCGGATGAAAACGAGAAGTCGCTAGCCCGCGAACGCATCAAGGCGGCTGCCAAGAAGTACGACATAGATATCGCCGATGGCGACCTGAAGTAAGTTACCCTAGGGGGTTCAGTTTGAATGCGATACCCCCACCACCCTGCGCCACAGCTAAACCGAACAGGAACAGGTCGGCTACTTCTTGCACGTTCATTGCGTCAGCTAGCACTTGCGCAAACTCGCGAAACATTGCCGGAGGCATGCCCTCTACGTATGAGGTGACAAACTCAACGAACACGCTGCCGCTATCGCTGACCTTGCTATAGACAAGCTGGCCCTTGAACTCGTCATCGGTCATGGGTACACGCTTGGTCGTAACATAGAAGCGCCAGCCCGGTGCCCAGCCTTGTGCAACACGCTCGCGAAACCAGCCTTGGAAATCCAATATTGCAGCATCGCCTTGTACCTTGTACACGCAACGCTTGCGGGCAATATCGGTTTCGCCCTGTTCCTGTAGGTCGGGCCGAGTGGCGACTAGTAGGTAGCCGATACCATCCCAGCCACCCCGCTCAATCATTTCGCTGGCCTGCGATTGCAGCGGGGTGCCGATTTCGGTCTTTGCATCTAGAGTGCGTTTGAAAAATGCCATCGTTTGTGGCACATCGCCCCGACGGAGCTTTGCTTTCTGCTGCCCTTGCTTTGCCTCCTGCTCAGCAGCATGCTTCGCTGCCCTGCGTTCTTTGTATTCGTCTTTCATGGTTCCCCCCTGTACTACAGTTACGGCCCAGCATAAAAAAATGGCCAGCCTGTAAAAGCACTGGCCATTGGAGGGTATTTCGTAGCCCCTAGCCATTCCACATTTCAACCCACGGGTGCAACCATCACACCGCGTTCAATTTCCGCATCGTTTCAACCCACCCTCCAACATTACTGTTACGGACCGGCTTGCGAAAGCGGCCAACGCGGGCCGGGTAAATCACAGCGACGAGAAAAGGCAAGCCCGGCCCGGTGCACCAACACCGGGCTTTGCTGCTGCTGAACGCAGAAATGGCCAGCCTGTAAAAGCACTTGCCGCACCGGGAGGTTGAGCATACCCGATACGCTCCCGCCATACCTCTTGGCTGTAGGTGGTCTCTTCGTTGATCTGCTCACGGGGCTTCATTCGTATTCTCCAGTTAAAGTTAGCTTGTCATCTATCCAAATCCCATCATCTTTCAGCTCAACTTTAGGAGCAATCGTAATGGAACAACATTTGCTTTGATACTATGCAAAGCTGAAGCCCCGCGAATTCTCCGCACCGCTTTCTTGCTCCCGCTCGGCTGCTTCGTATTCGGCCACCTCGGCAGCGTACTCTTCGGCGGCGACCTGTAAGTTGCGCATGACGGCACTGGCATATCGCAGTCGGTCCACGTAGCTCATGGGTTCGCTTCTGCGCTGCATGGTCATGGCCTTAACACCTGTTTTGAGCAGGGCCTTTTCTACGATAACCAGCGGATAGCGGTCAAGCCAGACCAGCATCTGCCGTTCGCTAGGTGTTGCCGTTGTGGCGAACGCTGTGTGCCAGCATTCGGCTACTAATTCCAGTTCCTGTTCCATATGTCACCTGTTATTGCAACGGCAGCCACTTAAAGCGAGTGTACCTGTCGTGTACCTGTCGTGTACCTGTCGTGAGCATGTCGTGTGTATGTCGCCAGCTTGCTGCTAGATGTCTCGTATTTCGCCACGGGCCTCCATCTCGGCAAACGTTTCCCGTATAACGTCGGGGTCGGTTAAGCAGCTAGCCAGCCGGGCAGCACCCGGACTCTGGTTGGCCTTGCGTTGCTGGTCCTTAATGCGGCCTTTCTTGTAGCCAGCGGGCACCTGTTTGAGCATTTCGGGCAGGGCACGTTGTAAGCTGACCAGCGTGTGTATTCCTGTATCATCACATCGCCAGTAGTCGTTCTTGCGTTCCCACTGGTAGTCTAAGCAGCGGCGAACCACTTCGGCGGGGTATGTGGTGCCGTCCTTTGCTGTAACGGGCTGGTTGAATGTGGTGGGGTCAAACGGGGCTGCTTCTGCCTGTGGAGCTGGTGTTTGTAGTTCCCGTTCACCTTCTGTTGGTTGCTCTGTGGCAGCACACACGACGACTCCCTGTTGTTTGTGCGCCTGCTGACACTCCAGTTGAACAAACCCCGGTGAAACCCTGTTTAGTTGGCAACTATTGCCAGTCCTTCCGGCAATATGTGCCAGACCAGTCCGGCAATAGTTGCACGATAGACCGGCAATAGCTGCCACTCCTTCTGGCAACAGTTGCCCGAAGGCACCCTGCAATAGTTGCCTGATGGTGGGAAATGCTTGCAACCTGTCCATGTGAACTGTGTAGGTGTTGGAGCCGTTGAACGCTCGGGTCCAGCTAACCAGCCCCAACGCTTTCAACTGCTGTAGGCCCGACCGTGCTGTGCGTTCGCTGATACCGGCCTCTAGCGCGATCTTATAGATAGGGATCTGCCATTTGCCGGTGCCCTCTTCCGCGTTAACGTGGTTGCACAGCACCGCGAGCACAGCCTTCTCGGGATGATACAGGACTGCCCCGTGCGCGAGTGCTAGAAAATTGAATGCCATGGCTGCCCCCGTTACTCTGCCGCAAAAGCAGCGATGCGCGTGCAGCGTTCAATGGTTTCAACATCTAGCCTGTGAACACCACGCCACTTACCATCTACCTGTGCTGTGGTCTGGATTACCAATGCCTCGCGGCGAATGTTGAGTAATATGCGTTCGGTCTGGACTTCTGACGTGTGCGTAATCGTGGCAAGCTGGCGAGCCGTGGAGTTGGGAAAAACAGCGATGGCCACCAGCATCAACTTCGTGGTGGGTCCCGTGGGAACTGCCTCGATATACTGCCATACCGCATCGTGAATTCTACCTGTCATAGCGTGTCTCCTGAATCCTTAACACTGTGGTGCAAGCATGCTGGCGATATTCCGCCGTCTTTTTGTTGCCCACGCCTATGCGGTTGGTAGTCGAGTTTCATCTAACTGTCGATTTGCCGATTCTCTGCCCCGATGGGCTTGCCCGCTTTGTCCACGAACAGGAACACGTATTTGCCGCTGCTAAGGTGCGCATGCATACCTTTGTAGCTGTGGAAATGGTGACAAGGTTTGCCGGTGCGGGCGAGGCTTCCGGCGATGGCACCGAATGCTCCCAATGGAGTTTGCGGAAGTTGAGGGGGCTGTACGGTGGTGGGAGGCTCACGCGGCAGGCGAGACGGCCAAAGGGTCCCGGTAATTAGGATCACAACCCGCCGCCATCATGGCAGTACGCCACTTTTCAACCTGCTCCAAGGTGTGGAATCTGAGGCGAAGTTCGCCTTCATGGGTGCCGTGTTTGGGGCAGAGCAAACCCGGGTAGCGACCCATCAAGTCTTGCTGCGCGGCGATCATGGAGGACAATCTTTCACGATAAACACCGCACCCACCGGGCTCATAGTGGCGGCGTTCTGGGTGGCCCCACCGGTTCACGATCACTTTGCCGTGCTCAAGCAAAAACGCAGCGGTCAAGGCGTAGTCTTCACCAGCGGACCCAATGTTTTGGCATTGGTTCCAGTGCAACGGAGATTTCTGCACGACGAACATTTTGCCATTGCAGTAACCGATATTGGTCCACTTTTTCTGTCTGAAGGCTGGGTTTTCGTGCGGTGAGAAGCCAGCCAATTGTGCTCCCTGCGCCTCCGCATACATAATAGTGTCCAGCACGACCTCCTCGTAGAATTTGCGAAATGAGACCCTAACGTTCAGCGTTGATTGCCACTTCAGACGCGTGACCATCTTCTCGCCACGTTTCAGCGGCACTTCCGAATAGTCGCGGTAGAATCTCAATTTCGGCATCAGAAAACCTTTGATGTTGTCATCACAAAACAGTACCCATTCACCTGTAGCCACTAGACTGCGAGCGTATTCACGCGCCGCATTGAGTGGCCTATCCTCCGGAAGAACAATTAGACTGCTCCTGCGCAGTTTCGGATTCTGTGAGTAGGCACGGTATTCAGCGAAATTGCGCAGGAGGATTACGTAGTCCGTCACCCCGTCCTCTTCCAGCAGAAACGGCGTCGTAAGCGCCATCGGGCGGCGAAAACTCGGAATGAAAATCTTCACTTGTGCCCCGCCGTGAAAGCAGTCAGTGACAGGCGTTCGTATTCGCCCGGCGTTCCGCGATATGGAGCGTTGCCGTGCATTTCGGCCCCGTCCATGATTAGGAGGTCACCTGTGCGCACATCGACGGCGATGCCCCAACGCACAAAAATCAGCTCTGCTCCTTCACCCCGACCTTTCCATATTGCAGTTAGGAGACTTGCACTACGATTCGTGTCTGTGTGAGCACCTGTTTGCACATTCATAAGCAACTGAACGCTTTCAACGACAACACCCTTTGCAAGGGTGTTCCTTCCATGGGCGGCGGCTGCTGCGCGGCGATAGAACTCCGGAGCCAGTTCGGAGAACCTTGCGTTTTTGGCCCAGAAATAAGGCATAATCTCGGGCAATACAGGGAGTAGGTTTAATGTGGCTGCGGTTACACCGCCCGTGCGGGGGTTAATGCCGATGAGTGCCTCCGTTCCGGATGGAGACGCTTTGACTGCTCCCCTCAGAGAATTGCTTGCGGGGGCACCGACGTTCCGCAAGTACCGAAACGGAATATCGGTCAGGTGTGCTGGCAGTGCATTCTTGCGGAACCGAAACAAAAGTGATCCATCGGGGCGATAGCAACAGGCGTTCTGCCGAACGACGTAGCGGTAATGGCGCTCGTTCAGAAGCGTATTTCGCAGGGCGTCCAGATCGGCATCATGCAGCAGTGGCTTTTTGAGCCGAATGATCAACATACTTGAGTGCCTCCAATATGGTTGCTTTGTCGCCCGTCGTCCGAAGCAGTTTGCTCGCCCGTATTCTTAAGTCGCGAAACTCCAGCGCTTCTTGGTAGGACAGAACTAAAACCAAGCGGAATTTTTGCGTTTGCTTGAAGTCGTTCTTTTTGTGCGTAATGTCGGCGAGCGCTTTATCGAGGTGGTCGATCGGCTGACCGGAAGACGACGGTTGCGTTTCTGGTTTGAGTTCTGTAACGGTGGACTTCTTGCGGGAGTTCCCGCCATTTGGCGGGAACTTTTTTCGCTGTATCCTTGCGAGGTGAGCTAGATACTCTCTTCTGATCCGCTGTAGCGTGCGCAACGGAATACCCGGCTTAAGGGCCTCAAGATCTTTTTCGTAGCTGCCCAGCCCTTTGTGTGCTGGACTGTGATGAGCGTGCAGTACATGGTATCGCTCAAGTTGTTCTCCTAGGTCGAGACGGTCGGCGCTATTGCGTTTTCGGCTGATTTTGTATTTCGCAGCAGACACCTTGATCTTTTTTTCACACGTTTGAAGTGCCGTCATAATAGGACTCCTGTGCGCAAGCTCCGCCGATGTGGCGGTCTGAGACGTCCTGCCCACCCGCAACTCAAAAAGGGGTGGCCCCGCGCAGCATGGCCAACCATGCCGATTTATTGCGTTCACACGAGGCCGCCAGTAGTGTCTTAGTTGCTACAATTTGTTCCTTGCTTGCACGCGGTATCGCTTCATCAATCGTTCGGCCTTGGAGATTGAAATGCCTAGGTCGGCGAGAATTGCAAGAAACTTACCGTTGCCGTGGTGAACAGCTTGATGGAGAGCGTAAAGCTCACGACCAATTGCAAACCGTTTGTCTTTCACTTTCGTAGTCCCCCGTATATTCATCGTTTCAAACACGTCTAACGCGTCCCGTTGTCCCTAAGTGGAGCAGGCCAAATGGGCTGGCGAACAGCACAGTTGCCGCGCCGACTTGGCGTGCATGACTGCGAGAACTCGCAGAGACACACCGGTGCCGACACGCGGAAACGCGCTTCTAGCTGCCGCCCACACGTATCCCATTCGGACAAAGTGCCCGCTGGGTGCGCAGACACGTCCGCGAGCGCGTAGCAGCTACGCACTTTACGTTGCTGATTGATTCATCCCGGATTTACGTCCGAGGCATCCGCTCCGTTCGTGTGAAACGGCGTATGCGGGCATCCGCTACCGTTCTATATACGGTGCTGCGGGCATCTGCCATCCTTGTCGGGCCGTGGCAGGGACACACAGAGCTGCTAGCTGCTGGTGTCGTTATGGGAGTGCAAGTCGCACCTGCACTCACAAGAGCACGGGGTGACCAATAACCCCAACTGTCAATGGGCTCACTCTTCGCCGAGAGTCGGCCCCGGTGGGGGGTGTGTATCCCCGCTGCTGCGCTCTCGCTTCATAGCAACCTGTGCCGGTAAGAGAGGCAACCTGTGCCGGTAAGAGAGCGGGTTGAATTATAACAAGAGTGTTCTATTAGTTGTCAACCCCGGGGGACCGGAGCTTTAGCATTGGATGTTTCTTGCTTCCCGGCTATCGCCGCGTGTGAATGCCCGGCAACTGCTGTACTGGTATGTTGTGCTGTTATTAAGTGAAAACCGCGAAGGTATTGTTCACTTGCTGCCGCACGCGCTCGCTGCGCATATCGGCAATCGCCAGATACGCAAGCGTGGTCGCAAGATCGGAATGACCAAGCCAAGCCTGCATAGTCCGCGCACTCACTCCACTCTCGTGATGAAGCGTTGCAAACGACCGGCGGAACTTATGCAGTTCCCAGCGGTTGCAGACCGCGCGATCACGGCAGGACAAACCGTTTTTGTTCACGCACTCCCCACAATTCAGGCCAGCGCGTAGCGCCAACCTTTTTAGGATTCTCAAGAAGTGACCTTGTGGGCCACCCTGCTTGTTCGGGAACAGTGTGTGCGACTGCGATCGTAGGCGGTGTGCCTTCAGCGCCTCTACTAACGAATCAGGCAGAGGGACGGTTCTTTCGGAACGGTCTTTCGGCCCGAACCCCTGCTTTCGTTTTGAGTGAACTGTGAATGTGCGATCCGCAAAGTTGATGTCCTTCCACGTAGCGTAGGAAACCTCGGCTTCCCGGCAGCCGCTGCCCAGAAAAAAGCGGAAGATGAGTTCCTCTTCCTTTGTTGCTGCCTTGAACAGTGCTGTCAGCTCGCTCTCGTTGTATGCCTCCACCACTTTTTCGTCATAGCGAGGGCGCTCATGGGCCTCAAGCAAACCTGCGATACCGTTTTTCTTCAGGAAGCAAGAAACACGCGCAAAGCGGTTCGCAATGGTGCGGTCCGCAAGCCCTCGCTTACGGAGCTCCACAATAAACATGAGCAGATCTTCACCTGTGATCTCGTCAAGATAAGTTTTGCCGCAGGTTTCAGCAAACTGTGGCAGCATCAGGTCAAATTCATTCTGGGTCTTGTGAGAGCGATGCAGACGTACCCGAACCAAATACTGCTCTATTGCATCGGCCAGCTTCACGCGGTTTTCGCGCTCTGGCCCGACGGTTTGGAGGCCAAGGCGTTTTGACTGCATCATGTGTTCCCGACGCAGTTTGGCGGCAATTGCCTCGTTGGGATCTTTCCCCACGGGTTCCCACATGCGTTTGCCGCCCAGTGAATACCGCAAGTGATACACGCCTTCGGGGTGGTGTTCTGGCTTGCCATTGACCAGAGCAAACAGCGGGCGGAGCCTCCCTTTGCCGCTATAGACAGGCACTAGGAACGGGTATTTGCCGTCCGCGGTGCGGACGCGAAGCATGAGGGTTACTCGCTTCTTCGCCATGCTGCTTCTCCCAATGTCTAATACTTGGGTTTTGGCGAAAAGCGATTTATTGGTAACACTGGTGGTAACAGTGCCGCTATGTTATTGAAACTAAAGCAATGGCGGAGGGAGAGGGATTCGAACCCCCGGTACGGTTTCCCGTACAGCGGTTTTCAAGACCGCCTGTTTCAACCGCTCACACATCCCTCCGCGGTTTGGAAGCGGCTTGCGTTCATTAGTTTA
>Ga0187852_1002574_pt1 | contig 14515 bp, 11 predicted proteins | sample June2016WEW_6_40_FD_134511 | JGI IMG/M metagenome (GOLD analysis project Ga0187852, IMG submission 134511) | Peatland microbial communities from SPRUCE experiment site at the Marcell Experimental Forest, Minnesota, USA - June2016WEW_6_40 | ecosystem: Environmental > Terrestrial > Soil > Wetlands...
CGCCCAGCAAGCCGGTAACCAAACCAATGCGCGCGCCTGCGCCGATCGTAATCCAGGCCGGCCGCTGGCTGCGCAGGTACAAAATCACCGCCCACGCGGCAGCCACCGACATCCAAAGCAAGCCAAAGATGCTTAGCGGGGAGAACAAGGAGCAAAGCACTCCGGCCGGGACCGCCAGCATCAGGGCCGCGCGCAAGGCCGGCTTCCAGTCGACTGAGCTTGCATCCCGCACCACCTCGTTCCCCTGCTCCGCCGGTGCCTGTCCGGGGACGCCTTCGGCGGAGTAGATCAGTTGGGGCAGGCCGCAGGCAGGGCAGTAGCAGTTGTCGGCCTGGACGGCCTGGTGGCAGCGGGTGCAGGTAATCTCCATACATCTAAAAGCCTATAGCATCTGGCCGCGGCAGGGGGAGCGGCAAAGCCAGGCCGGAGACCTGGGCCTGGAGTGATGTCGCGCCGCGGCGCTCCCTGGGCGCGCCCGGCCACGCTGATGTGGAGGGTGTAACTCCCTCCTCGACACGATGTATTCAATGGCGGACCGGACAAATCAATCCAGAGATTGACGCTGGCAACCTGAATACGCTAATCTTGGCCCCGAATTTGTCCTGGCATCAAATCGAAGGAGATTGCACCATGAGAATCGTAGCGTCAGTTGCCATTCTGCTCTTCGCCTCGGCGTTGGCTTGGGCGGAAGGGCCAAAGTCCTGTGAGGTGTTGAAGGCTGAGATCGCCAAGAAGGTGGAAGCGAACGGCGCCAAGGCCTACACGCTGGAGATCGTGGCGAAGGACAAGGAGGCGGAAGGCAAGGTAGTGGGCAGTTGTGAAGGCGGGACGAAGAAGATCATGTACCTGAAGACCGCGACCCCGCCTAAGGCCCCGGCGCCGGCGGCAAAGGCGGCAGAAAAGCCCTAATTCCTAGATGCCTCGGCAACACTGCGACCGCATGCGGGCCGCGCTCAGGAGTTCTATGCCTCAGATGCGGGCAGTTTCGCGGCCACTATGGTTTTTGCCGCCTCCACGGTCTCCTCGAGCGTCATCCGAGTCGAATCCAGCAGTACGGCGTCCGGCGCCGGTTTGAGCGGCGAATCGGCACGGTTGCGGTCCCGTTCGTCACGGGCGCGCAGATCGCGGATGACCTCTTCCGGCTGCACGGCGGGCTTGGGGCCAAGCTGGTCGAAACGGCGCAGGCCCCGCACCTCGGGAGCCGCGTCCAGGAAGATCTTGACATCGGCATGGGGAAAGACCACGGTGCCGATGTCGCGGCCCTCCATGACCACCCCGCCCGGGGCGCCCAGTTGCTGTTGCAGGCCGACCATCCAGGCGCGAACGGCAGGAAAAACGCTGACCCGCGAGGCTGCGTCGGTGACAATTTGATTGCGGAGCAGGCCGGTCACGTCTTCGCCGTCGAGCAGGACACGATTCTCCTCCTCGCCCGGTTCCAGGCGAATGGCGGTTTCGGCGGCCAGGCGTTCCAGGCCGGAACTCTCGTCCAAGGGGAGCGCCGCGCGAAGCGCCTTCAGGGCGAAGGCGCGGTACATGGCGCCGGTCTCTAGATTGAGCAGGCCAAAATGCCGGGCTAGATGGCGGGCTACTGTGCTCTTTCCCGCGCCGGCCGGGCCATCAATGGCGACGATGATCTTCCGGCCAGGCCCAAAGGAGCGCAAGGGGCTTTCTTCCGCACTCATCCGCGCTTCTTCGTCTTTTGCTTGGGCCGTGCGGTAAAGCCATACCGTTTGCTATTCCCCGCCTTTGTGCCTGCCGCCAAAGCCGGTTTGCGGGCGCCGCAAGCGGAGCGCGCATCGGGCCGCAACTCCTTGCGTGGGGCGCTGCCGCTGCGAGGAATCCTGCTGCTGCGCGCGGTGACGCTGGGCTTGGCTGCGGTTTTGGCTCCGTTGTTATGGCCATTGCGCTGGCCCCACGATGGAGCGCGAGACTTCGTGGTCCGCGCAGCGGAGGCGCCGTTGGCCGGGCGGGTGGCGCTTCGATTGGATCGCGTGCCATGGGTGGAACCGTTACCGTCGTGCGCCCCATTGCGCTTGGCCTTGATCTGGGCGCTCGTGGGAGCATTCGAGCTCCAGCGTGCGCCTTTGGCGGGCCGGGAGCCGTTCGCCTTGTGCGCGCCGGAAGGCCGTGCAGACAAGGGACGAGCCTCAGAGCTTACGCGACGGGCCATGCGGTTGCTGGGGCGGCTGCCGGTGGCGTTCCCCGTACCGAACGCCGGTTTGCGATCGCGGGTATGGGAGGCCCGCCTCGGCGGGCTGAAGTGGGGCCGTGCCGCTGCGGACTTGCTGCTGGAAACAGGCTTGCGCGCCGCGCTCCGGGGAGCGTGCGGCTCGGCAGACTTGCGCGGTTGGACTGAAGAGGGCGTGACAGGCTTCGGCGCTTCCAGTACCGGCGCCTCCTCATGGTCCCGCGAGTGCTGGAAGTATGAGGAGGCGGGCAGGGAGGAACTGGTATAGCTGGTATAGAGAGTGGGCGGTGCATTAAACTCCGGCAGAGTTCCGGCGACGTAAAAGTGCGGAGCGTGGCCCAGCGAGAGGGTATGCACCTGGCGGGTGGCCACCAGGCCGCGGAGCACTTCGCGAATCTTGCTGCGCGCGGTGAGAGGAGCCAGGAACAGCTCGACCTCTTCCATGCTGGCCGCGATGACAGCCTGCAGATAGATGGAGGCAAGCACGGAAATCGCCGTCACCTGCGAGGTGGAGGCGCCTTCCGCAATGGCTTTTTGATAGCGCGTCCGCAGCAGTTGCCACTGGGCGGGCTGACCGGGGGCTGAGACCACTGGAATGATGCGAAGCTGCTGCCAGAGCTCGGTGATGGCGCGCAGAACGGCGCCTTCGGTCACTTCCCGGCCCAACGCATGCTTGAGGGCAGCAATGGTGGCGTCGCCCGTCTCCAACTGCTTGTACGTCTGAACAGCCAGTTGCGAAACCTGGCGCGAGCCGGTCAATTGCGGGCTGCGCCGCCAGTCGCGGTCGCCTCTGAGGGCATACACGTAGGGCAGGACCCAGGCTGCCACTACGTAGTCCGGCTGTTCGCCGGGATGTCCAAGCAGGTTCAACCGCACGGCTACGCCGTCGGTTTCCAGGCGCACCAACAGTTCTTCGGCCAGGAGAATGTGATTCGGAGCGGGGGTCGCGTCCCGCCGCCCGGCTACTGCCTCGACAAACGAGGGCGCGATGGAAGAGGAAAACTGCCGCCGGGGCTGGAAAAGACACAGTCCTGTCTCTTCAATCCACGTCCGGGCATCCTCCAGTGTGAGTGCCCCGGTTCCGGTGTGGCGCAATCTTTCGGCGCGCGATGCTTCCAATTGCTCTGCTGTCAAAGAGAAACCTCATTTCCAGGTTGGCGTTACGGCAAAACCAGAGATGCTGCGTCCTGTCTAGGCCTGTTCAAGGTCGCCGCTTCCTGATGCTCGCGTCGACTTAAGTGCATCAACTTCGGGATACATACTCCCTGGTTTTGCTACCGGCGCCGGGCTGCCCTCACTCCTGAGAGGAGGACGGCCACCTTCCAAACGTTCTAAATGCGATGGAAGGCCCGCTGGATCTCCTTCCAAGAATACAACAAAGCTATTGGACGACCATGCGGGCAACTGGTTGGGTGACTAGTTTTCGCCAACTCTAACAATAACCATTCCATGCGCACCGGGTCAAGAGCGGTGTTCACCTTGATGGCGGAATGGCAGGCGATGGAAGCGGCAATGCGCGTGCGAAGAGCTGTAAGATCCTCATTCTGCTTGGGTTCTTCTGAATCGGTGGCGGATTGCTCAATCACCTCGGTCAACATCCGCTCCAAAGCCGCTCCTTCCAGGCCCACTGGCGCTGCCTTGACCGCAAGTGTTTGTGGGCCAAAGGGTTCCACCTCAAAGCCGTTGCGGTCCAGCTCCTCCGCGATGCGGGCAAAGACCACCATCTGCCAGGGTTTCAATTCCACCAGCATGGGCATCAGCAACCTCTGGCGCTGCACCTTTTCGACCCGGCGGTCGCGAAGAATTTTTTCAAAAAGCACTCGTTCGTGCGCCACATGCTGGTCGATGATCCACAAACCATCGTCGCCGGCGGCCAGAATGAACGACTCGCGCAACTGGGCCAGGGGGCGAAGCGAGCCCAGGTGGTTCAGGTTGGCTGCGGCCTGCTCGGCCTCGACTTGTGCCGTAGCTGCGGCCGTAGCCAGGGCCGTTTCGGCGGCCGGATCTGGCGCGTAAGCCATTGCATCGACTGAATTTGGAGAGCAGCCGTCTGTGGCGAGCGGGCCAGCTGGCTGAAGAAGCGCCGCGGCGGCCTCGCTCCAGGCCTGCTGGCCCTCCCATCCGCCTGGATTCAAGGCGCGGGCGTCGAAAGGGAGCCTGCCGGAGACGGGTGAAGGCAGCCGCGGGGTCAGTTGGAAGGGCTCGGCCTCCGCCCGGGCGGCCTGGAACGCCTCCGGATCGGAGTCTGGGAGCAACTGAACCGGCGCGCTGTCCGGCGATCCGGGCAACGGCGAAGCGGCCGGAGGCATGAGCGAGGGGCTGGCGGCGGGCGCGTTGTCCAGGGCGGCCAGGAATCCGGCGGCCGGGCGCGCCTGGATCAACGCCGTCCGCAGGCTGTCGCGGACAAAGTCGTGCACCAGGCTCTGCTGGCGGAAGCGCACCTCGGTCTTGGCGGGGTGGACGTTGACATCGACCTCCTCGGGAGGCATCTCCAGGAAGAGCAGCACCACCGGAAAGCTGGTGGGCGGAATGACGTTGCGATAGGCCTCGGTGATGGCGTGCATGAGCAGCCGGTCGCGGATAAGGCGCTTGTTTACAAAGATATAGATCGAGTTGCGATTGAGCTTTTGCAGCTCTGGCCTGGAGTAGAAGCCGCTCAGCCGCAGGGCGCCTGGATCGCGGGGCTGGAGGGCGGGGTCCCGTAGCAAATCCCGCTTCCAGGGGGGCGGGTCAGGCAAGCCGGCGTGGGCCAGCGGGGTCTCGGCGGCCACCGGCAGCAACTGGGCCAGCGTGTCTTTGCCGAAGATCTGGTAGATGCGCTCGGCGGTGCGCGCAACAGGCGGCGCGGAAACGATGGTGTGGGTGGCGGAGACCAGTTCAAAGTGCTTCTCCGGGTGGGCCAGGGCGTAGTGGGTCACCAGCGCCGTGACGTGGGCCAGTTCGGTGGACTCGGTGCGCAGGAATTTGCGCCGGGCGGGAGTATTGAAGAAGAGATCGGCAACGGCCAGTGTGGTTCCGCGGGGCAGAGCAGCGTCTTCTACGTGGAGGATTTTGCCGCCGGCGATTTCGATGCGGGTTCCAGTGGATTCGTCTCCCGTCGCTGATTCCAGGGTCACGCGGGCTACCGAGGCGATGGAGGGCAGCGCCTCGCCTCTGAAACCCAAGGTCGCGATGGAGAGCAAGTCGTCCACGGTGCGCAGCTTGGAGGTGGCGTGGCGCTCGAAGGCCAGCAGGGCATCGTCGCGGTTCATGCCCTGACCGTCGTCGCTAACGCAAATGAGGCGGCGTCCGCCGGCCTCGACCTCGACGCGGATGCGGGTGGCTCCGGCGTCCAGCGCGTTCTCCAGCAATTCCTTCACCACCGAGGCAGGCCGGTCCACCACCTCGCCGGCGGCGATCTGGTTGGCAACCTGGTCGGGAAGAATGCGGATGCGGCCCATAGGTTCTTAGGGTAACGCAGGGGAGGAGTGCGCGATGCGGTTGAAATCGGGTACCGATCCGCTGGCGGACAGAGGCCAAGCGAACACCGGCGCGCAGCCTAAGACGAAATGCCGCTTTTGAATACCTGGGTGGCTATCTTGTTGCGCCGCTTGCACTAAAATGGAAATCCTAAGAACTCCGAGGCGAGTTTCATGAAAGCTGTGCCGCAACCATGATCAAGCTTCCCGATTTGAGCGCCTTCAAGGCTCTTGTGAAGCGGACCCTCCGCCCCAGGACGAAGTGGGGCCGCGTCACGCTGTGGTCCGGCGGATTGAGCGTTCTGGTCTATCTTCTCGGATGGCTCTCCAGTTCCGGGTCAAGCGCCAAGCCGGGCGCATGGGCGAAGTTCTTTGCCCTGGTTTTTGCTTTTTGTGTCCTGTGGCGAACCTTGCGTTGGGCCAAGCGGCGTTTCATGTGGCGGCTGCGCCATCGGCTGATCGTTACCTATTTTTTCATCGGGGTCATCCCCGTGGTGCTGCTTCTGGCGATGACGGCTTTAAGCGGCCACCTGTTTGCCGGACAGTTTGCCACCTACGCCGCAATCTCGAATTTGCAGGCGGCGCTGCAATATCTGGAGACGCCAAATGACGCGCTGGCGGCGCAATTGACGACAATGGACCGCTCCGGGAAACCGGACAAAAAGATTGCCGGAGAATTCTTCTACATTTCGGGCGTGAATTTTCCGCAACGCACCGTCACGGTGTGGAAAGGGGACGACGGGTTTCTGCTCTCGACCAGCGGCGCGCTGATCAAGGCCCATCCCGCCAAGGTCCCTGATGTGATCAAAGGGGATTTCAGGGGATTCGTTCTAGATGGGGGATTCCTGCATCTGCGCGCGGTCCGGCGCTTCGTCAAAGACGGCCAACGGATCACTGTGATTACCGACGCTCCCATCACACCGGGACTGCTTCAGTCGGTAAATTCGCGTCTGGGCGCAGTGAGTTTGATTCCGCCCGATAACAGCGATGTGGAAGGATCACATCAGCTTCTCTTTACTCGAAAGACGCCCGGACGCGTGGATACCGAAAGCATAGCGCCGTCAACAAACCGGCTAGATACGGCAATTCAATTTTACACATTATTCGATACGCTGGATTGGAAGACGGGAAAACCGCAAACCTGCGCGATTGGCGTCACCACCCGGCCGTCGCTGCTCTACGGTGTCTTGTTCTCCACCTTGGGCGACAAGGCGAAGATACTGAAATACTTTCTTCTCGTCATCTCGCTTCTCTTCGGCCTGTTTGAGTTGATAGCGCTTTATATCGGCATTCGGCTGTCGCGCAGCATGACCCGGGCGGTGGCAGAGCTTTATCGCGCCACGGAGCACATCAACCGGGGCGACCTGACCCATCGCATCCGGGTACGCGGCAGCGACCAACTGGCGGTGCTGGAACAATCGTTCAACTCCATGAGCGAATCGCTGGTCAAGCTCCTGGCCGAGCAGAAGCGGATGCAACAAATGGAGAGCGAACTAGCCATCGCCCGCGAAGTGCAGAACGTGCTGTTTCCACGCGAGTTGCCGGAACTTGCTTCCCTGGAGGTTTACGGCATCTGCCATCCGGCGAGATCCGTAAGCGGAGACTACTACGACTTCATCCCCTTAAGCAGCGACAAGCTGGTGATGGCGGTGGGCGATATCAGCGGAAAGGGAATTTCCGCCGCTTTGCTGATGGCCACCGCGCATGCTTTCGTCCGCGCATACTCGCCGGTGTTGGGCATGGACTTGATACCGGCGCTGGGAACGGGCCTACAATCCAAAGGCGATCGCAGCATGCGTTTTCAGGGAGATGGCGCTGCCCAGTCGCGGCCTTCGGTCGGCCTGTTGATGAGCAGTTTGAACACTCAACTGTTCCGCTGCACCTCGCCGGAGAAGTACGCGACCCTGTTTCTCGGCGACTATGAAGCGAACGCGCGGACGTTGACCTATTGCAATGCCGGCCACCCGCGACCCATTATTTTCAGCGCAAATGGAGGCGTCTCCCGCCTCGACACCTCCGGCACGGTGGTGGGACTTTTTGATAGCGCGACCTATGGCGAATCCACGATCATGATGCAGCCGGGGGATCTGTTCGCCGCATACAGCGACGGCGTAACCGAAGCGGAGAATGGCTCAAGCGAATTTGGCGAGGAACGGCTCATTGCGTTGATCATGGAGCATCGCGACCGGCCGCTCTCCAACATTGGCGATTTGGTTGCAAACACTGTGGCGGATTGGATCGGCGATGCGGAGCAAGCAGATGACGTGACCGTCGTTCTTGCCCGCGCCCTTTGAGCCAAAGTTGCTCAGGGATTCTGTTTCCAGTGGGATATTCCTCGCCGCAGTTTCAAGAAGCGCAACAAATGCAAAATGCCGCCCAGCGGCGGCATTCTGCGGTCTTCATCGAAGGCAGAGGCTCTAGACGCCTATGCCGAACTCGCTGGCGTGCGTTTCGCCGGCGTTGGCGAAGAAGTCGTAGGGCGTGCGGTGCTTGAACTTGTAGCGGCTGCGCAGTTCGCTGCCCAGGTAGATGCCCAGCACGGCCACGACGATTCCCAGGGAGAACCAGCCAATCAGACGCAAAGTGCGTCCCTCGTTCGTCTCTTCCTCGGGCGTAAGGACTTCGTTTTCAGTGCTCATGGCAACTCTCTCCTGAAAGTATCATACCGCAATTCCGCAAATTCCGGTGCAACAAACCTGTGCCGGGTCCCACACAAGTCCAGCAAGCGGGTTGCCTTGCCACGGCAATCAGAGACTTTTCCCCGTATTGGGAAGAAATCCATCCGCGGCCAGCCCCCTGGTGGCTCCCAGAAATGCGTAGGCGGCGACGCAGAGATAGGCCGCCAAGGGGACCAGATAGGCCAGCGCGATGCCGTGACCGGCCTCGGAAAGCAGTCCCATCGCCGGGGTCAGCACCGCGCCGCCGATAATCGACATGACGAGGAGTGAACCGCCGATCTTGGTATTGGCGCCGAGCCCCTTGATGCCCAGGGCAAATATAGTCGGGAACATCAGCGACATGAAAAAGCTGGTCAGGAAGATGGCCCACAGCCCAACCCAGCCGGGATGCATCACCCCGACAGCCACCAGAAGCACGTTGACCAACGCGAAGACGCCCAGCATCCTGTTGGGCGCAAAGAATCTCATAAGATAGGCGGATGTAAAGCGGCCCACGCCGAAGGCCACCAGCGTTCCCGTCAGGAAATAGCCGGCCACCTTCTCGGGCTGGTGCGTGGACTCCTGCACGTATTGAATGAAGTAGCTCCAGGTTCCCACCTGCGCGCCCACATACATGAACTGCGCCAGGATGGCCAGCAGGAAGTGAGGATACTGGAGCAGCTCCCGAAAGCGCCCGTGGCCGCCCCGGTCCTGCTCGTGTTCGCTCTGGATGGGAGGAAATTTGGTGCGGAGGATCGCCAGAGCCAGCAAGAAGGCGACGGCGCCGAGAACCAGATAGGGCTTTACGACGCGCAGCGTCTCGGAGCGAAGGTAGGCATCGTACAGGTGCCGGGCTTTCAAGGAGTCAATCTGGCCGGCATTCAGCTCCACTCCGGAGAAGATGAAGACGGTGCCGATCAGCGCCCCGCTGATAGAGCCGAGCGGGTTGAACGCCTGGGAGAAGTTCAGGCGCCTCTCCGAGCTGTGTTCATCTCCCAACTGCGCGATAAACGGATTCGAGGCCGTCTCCAGGAAGGACAACCCGCTGGCGATAACAAACAGCGCGCCCAGAAAGTAGAGATACTTGCCTTCCAGGGCCGCTGGCCAGAAAAGGAAAGTCCCCGCGCTGTAAAGGCTCAGGCCCACCAGGATGCCCGTCTTGTAACCGAAACGGCGCATCAGCAGGGCGGCGGGAATGGCCAGAAGAAAGTAACCCATGTAAAACGCCGATTGCACCAGGCCCGCCTCGAAGCGCCCGATGGAAAACGACTTCATGAACTGCCGGATCAGCACATCGTTCAGGTTGTTGGGTATGCCCCACATGAAAAACAGGGAGGTGACCAGGGAGAACGGCAACATATGCCCGGAGGGAAAGATTCCGTCCTTGCCCGGCGCTTTGGCGGGGAAATCCGCATTCATAACAGACATAACTGCATTCCTTCGGCTGACCGCATAGGGATAACGGCGGCCATTTCTTCGCTTTTCGATGAAACAAGAAACAATCCTGAATCTTTTTCAAAAAACCGGCTCGATCTTCCTCGGAGTTAGCCCCTTCCACCCGATGAATCGGTCAATTCTTCATCCGCGCAGACCGCAACTTTGCCGCACTTGCCGGAGGCCATCAGCGCATACGCGTCCGCAGCCTGATGAAGCGCAAACCTGTGGGTGATAATGTCTGCCGGATGCAGATTCCAGCGCACCAGGCGCTCGACTAACTCCTCCATCAGCCATGTGGATGTAACCCAGGAGCCGTAGAGAGTCTTTTGATCGTGAATCATATCCGGAGAAGGATTGATCTCGACGGTTCCACCCTCGCCGATGAAAACAATCTTTCCCCACTTGCGCGTGGCGCGAATCGCCGTGGCCCGCGCCGCCGCATTGGCGGAGCACTCGACAGCGCGCTCCACGCCGAAGCCGCCGGTCAGGTCCTTGATCTGGGCGGCGTTCTCCGGCCCGGAGACCAGCGTATGGTCGCAAAGGCCCAGGTCCCTGGCCAGTTTCAGCCGCTCATCCACAACGTCGACCCCAATGATCCTTTGCGCGCCCAGCTTGCGGCAGAGAGCCGCCGCCGCCAGCCCTACGGGCCCCAGGCCCGTGATCAGCACCGCATGATTGCCGTTGATTCCGATCTTCTCCAGGCCCTCGTACACGGTTCCGAATCCGCAGGCCACCTGCGCGCCGTCAGCATAAGAGAGCTGGTCCGGCAGCGCGATCAGATCCTTCTCCTCGGCGATCATGTACTCCGCCATGCCGCCATCCCGCTGCCAGCCGTATGCGCGACGGTACTGCTCGCTGGTGCAGGAGATCATGTAACCGCGCCGGCAATCGTTGCATAAACCGCATCCGGAGATGTGGTAGACGATAACCCGGTCTCCCGCCTTGAAGCGCCGGCAGCCCGGACCGGCTTCCACAATCTGGCCGCAGGGCTCATGGCCCGCGATAACTCCCTGATAGCCCTCCGGCCCCTTGCCCAGGTGCTCGTGGTAAATACAGCGTATGTCCGAGCCGCAGATCGTAGAGGCTTTCACGCGGATCAGAACCTCTCCGTGATTCGGAGACGGCACCGGCACGGTCCTTAGTTCGACTGTGCTGTTTCCCGGCAGAAACGCCGCCTGCATTGTCTTTCCCATCTGACCTTTCTCCTCTAAGTCCCGACCGCAATCGATTCCCGGCCCGCAGCGCGGCGCTCTATGCCGGAGTTATTACGCCGTTCACGTCCCACAGGTCTTCCCAGTTTTGCCCCTCTTTCCAGAGAAAGACCTGGCCCTTGATGAGACGGCAATTCCTGTCGAGCGCGGCGATCTCCCGCATCTCCTCATCCGTCAATGGATCGCCGGCAACTCCCTGGAGATTATTGAAAATGTTTTTTGGGTTGGCTGAAAACGGAATCGGCGTTTGCCCGCGTTGAACCGCCCACTTGAGGCATACCACAACGGGATGAACCCGATGCCGCCCGGCAATGCGCAGGATCGCCGGATCCTCGGTCGGCGAGGTATCTTCCGGCGTGCGATCGCGCTCCGGCCGGTGCGGCGATCCCAACGGCGAATACCCGATCGGCTCGATACCGTTGGCGCGCACAAATTCAAACAGCTCCGGCTGCTGAAAATGCGGATGAAGTTCCATCTCATTGACCGCCGGACGAATCTTTGCATCCCTAAGCACCAGCTTGAGCTTGGGAATGGTCATATTGGAAGTGCCGATGTGGCGCGTAAGCCCACGCTTCACAAGTTCTTCCATAGCTGCCCACGTCTTCATGTAGTTGGCGTGGATGTAGGGTTTGGAATCCTTGCTGCGGGCGGTAACATCGCAGCCCGGCGGGTGGAAGTTGGGAAAGGGCCAATGCACAAGATACAGGTCGAGATAACTAAGCCGCAGATCAGCCAGCGACTTCTCGCAGGAAGCGATTACATCGCGCGGGGCGTGCTTGTCGTTCCAGACCTTGGAGGTAATCCACAGTTCCTCCCTGCGCACGCCCGCGGCCATAACTTCAGCCAGCGCGCCTCCGATCTCGGCTTCATTGCCGTAAACGGATGCGCAGTCGAAGTGCCGGTAACCGATCCGCGCCGCGATTTTCACGGCTGCCGCAACATCGCGGGCAGCGACATGATCGGAGCCGAAAGTGCCCAGGCCGATAGCCGGCATCCTTGCCCCGGTCGAAAGCGTTCTCTGCGGGACCGACGCGGGATCGATGCGATCAACCGCTGTCCCCTCACTCGTGCTCTTAGCCTGCATTCTTTACTCCTGGCCGGTCTGAAATCGCGCCGTATCCCCGCTAGGCGCGCTGCGTTTCGTTGAGCATACCGGAAGCAACCGGTGAACCACTCGCTACTGTAAGCGTTTACTCCCCTGGAACGCAATACTCACGGATCGCCCGGCGCGCCGGTTGTCGTTTACCCGGTTGAGTCGATTCGGGTCAGCCAGGCGGCTTTTGCCGGGGCGGGCAAAAAGCTGGCGCGGATGGAGTTGGCCGCCAACTGGCGCAGTTCCTCGCGGCTGAAGCCCTGCTCGGTGTGGGCCAGCAGGTACTCGTTGGCCACATCGGAGCCGAAGAAGGCCGGGTCGTCGGAGTTGAGCGTGACCAGGAGGCCGGCATCGAAGTAGCGGCGGAGCGGGTGCTCGGCAAAGGACGCGCAGACCCCGGTGCGGACGTTCGAGGTCGGATTCAGCTCCAGAGGGATGCTCCGCTCTTTAAGTTCCTGAAGCAGGTAGAAGTCCTTAACGGCCGAAAGCGCGTGGCCGATGCGCTCGGAACCGATGGAAAGCGCCTCGCGGATGGCTTCGGGTCCGGTGGTCTCGCCGGCGTGGTTGGTGAGCCGCAGACCGGCCTGCGCGGCCTGCTTATAGAGGCCGGCAAAGGCTGCGGAGCCGCAGCGCCGCTCGTCGCCGCCCAACCCGATTCCGATGATCGAAGGGTGCGCGGGCCGCAGTTCGGCGGCCTTCAAGAAGACGCGCTCGGCCTCCTCGACGGTGAAGTGGCGCACCGCGTCGAAGATCCAATAAAGAGAAATCCCCAGCTCGCGCTCGCCGCGCTCCCGCGCCCGCTCCAACCCCGCAAAGATGGGCTCGAAGGCTCCGGGATCATCCTTGCGCCAGAGATAAATCACTCCCACGGCGACAAAGACTTCGGCGTGGACCACGCCTTGCGCTGCCAGATGCTCCATCATGCGCCAGGCGGCCAGCTCGTAGTCCTCGGGGGCGATGAGCCGCTGGGATACGGCCTTGAAGGCATCCAGGAAGCCGGTAAAGTTGGTGAACCGGTAGAGCGCCTCGGCCTCGGGCAGCGTCAGGGGCCGCTCATCATGGCGGGCGCTCAGCTCCACCAGCGTCGAGGGCAGGATGGTCCCTTCGAGGTGCAGATGCAACTCGGCCTTGGGCAGGCGGCGAATGAAGGTGGCGATGTCGGACACTCTCTTAGTTTAGTGCTGAGCGGCGCTGGATGGATTGGGGTTCGTAGTATCCCACATCTGCTGCAAAAGACGCGGCAGATATGGGGCACCCGGCCGTTGCGGGGCCGGTGTAAACTGATCTTTGCAAACTCCTGGAGCACTGAGATGCCGATCTGTACCCGATGTGGCTCTCGCAACGAAGAAGGCGCGCAGTTTTGCGGGAATTGCGGGGCACCTGTCTCTGTCGTGACAGATCCAAATCCGCCCTGCCCGAAGAACGTGGGTAGGAAGCTCGCCACAATACTTGGCGTAATCTTCCTGTGCTTTGTTCTTTTCGTTATATTCATGCCCAAAGCTCGTACCCCCGATTCAACACAATCAACGCCTTCCACGCCTTCAGCGGCTCAAAATGAAGCTCCTCGGTCTCCAACAGCCGGAGAAATGATCGCTAAAGCGAGAGATGCCGTTAGAATCGCCAAATCACCACATACCCTAATCAGAGAGAACGTCGATACGGGCGAGAAGGACTTCTCCGATGGAATCAGCTATCGTCCAATGGAAAAGAGTCCCGCAAGTGGTTTAGCGGCTCTGCCGGGTGAACAATGGTCACTGCCTGGCCACGTCTATGTTGAAATCGATGTCACTGGAGACGAAGAGGTGGAATTCGATGATGAAAGTGGCACCAAAGCAACGAGAGTGTTTCTCATAGGTCCAACAGCCGCGGATGTGGACTGGCCTGATGGAACCTCAGTGGACATAGATTCTGATGGCACTGTAACTGAAATAGGCAAAAATGGATGGATTACATCGAACCAGACCTAAGCCCCAGGCCGAGCCTGAGTCTGCTCCTGGTCCTGTTCCCGCTTCTGCTCCTTCTCCTGAGCCTGCTCTCTCGTTTCAACCATCTCCCGAATCGACAGATGTGAGTCCAGCGCCAGTTGCCTCGCAGCAAGAAACTTCCGGTTCCCCGTCCGCGCCCCAAGCAACCGAAGTTACTCAAGGGCAGACCCCAGATCAGGTAGTAGCGATCCTCGGGCCGCCAATTTCCATCACAACGGGTCCAGCCCCCGTCTACAACTACCCGCATCTCTCAATTGTTTTCGCGAGAGGGAAGGTCTGGAAGATTCATCAGTCTCAGTAGCTGCCCTTCATGCGCGTGCGATAGTTTTTTCAAGAAGCCGCACTTAACGAGTATTAGCGGTATGAAAGTGGACGAAACCGGGCGGCGAACTGGCGCAATAGTGGTGTTCAACGCAGCACCCGGCCAATGACTCAACAGTCAGAGCGACAAGCCTGTATGCTTCGCAGTTTCAGCCTTCAGAATAG
>Ga0187852_1002575_pt1 | contig 14512 bp, 31 predicted proteins | sample June2016WEW_6_40_FD_134511 | JGI IMG/M metagenome (GOLD analysis project Ga0187852, IMG submission 134511) | Peatland microbial communities from SPRUCE experiment site at the Marcell Experimental Forest, Minnesota, USA - June2016WEW_6_40 | ecosystem: Environmental > Terrestrial > Soil > Wetlands...
AACGACAGGAAATGACAATGTCGCTGTAGGGCCCACAGGCGGGGGGACAATCTTCATCAAGGGGGATACATCTCAAGGGATCGAGGTTGACGGGGTGGCCCTCACCAACACAGAAACGATTACTGCATACAATGCGAATACAGCAGGGGGCAAGGGAGTTTCGACCTATACAGCAAGTGAGTTCAAAGTCGTTGCTGGTCTTGTCTCTCTGACAGGAAATAATCCTACTCTTCCTGCGTTTTCGGCCAGGAACAACGCTCAGAATAATGTGACGGGTGATGGCACTATATATACGCCCCAGTTTACCTTGATTGATTTTGACCAAACAAGTAGCTTCAATGGAGGTACTGGAGTTTTTACAGCTCCAATAGCGGGAAAGTATTGCTTTGGATATAAATATTCCATTACAGATGTATTTCCTGTTAATACGTTAGCTCAAATTGTATTAATTACTTCAACAATAACATATTACTTAGCCCTTCTTAATATTGGCGCAGTAGCAACAGGGAATCGATATCGAGGAGAGGCGAATGTTCTTGCAAATATGAACCTTGGGGATACGGCCTATCTCACCGTTCAAGTTAGTGGTGGCACCAAGGTCGTTGATCTAGATACTGTTAACAATTTTTATGGCTGGATGGTATGCTAAACAAAAACATGGAGTCCATATGAGCAGCATGATTCTTATTTGCATAGCGACAGGTCTCGCGATTGTCGTTGGGCTGGTTTCTGTTTACTTCTGGGGGAACAACAACCCTGTGGAAGTAGCTTGCGAGGATGTGATCAAGCAGGAGACTGGCATGAACCTCAACCTCTCTCCTGGTGCGACTCCTACACCCCCCACATCGGCAGCGCCTAGTGTTCCTACCTCAGTTCCTAGCTCAGCTCCCAGCTCTGGAAACAAGGCTTCCTCATAATGATTAAGTCTTTCTCTAAGCTGGTTTACAGCGTCATTCAGCTTATCCTCGCGCTCCCTAGATCTATCTATTTCGTCTGCTAGGTCCTTATGTCTGGCGAAGAGGCCGCCCTGTACATTCGAGAGCCTCTTCTTCAGTTCGGAAACTTCCTCCCTCAACAAGTCTAGCTCAGTCTTGGGAAACAATTCTAGTTGGCAGCATGTCATATTATTTTCTCCCTTTGCAAAAGGTTGGGAACATGATATATGGAAAGGAAATTGAGGTCAATATGAGAATTTTATTTCTCTTCCTATCTGCTGTCCTGTTTCTTTTCCTATCTGCAGTTTTTCTCTCTTCCTGCACCATAAATATAACGATTGCGGACACACATGGGTATGCCAATGATCTCGTGGATGAGACAGCCAAGACTGAGGCTGACCCTGATGTTTCTATTCCTGTAAAACCAATTTAGGAGATACTCACATGGAACTTCCTACCAATGCAAAAGTATGGGCCGCTGTCCTCGCCCTCATTTTCCTGATCATCCTCTCCGGGGTGGTTTATATCGCCTTCAGGGAAGAAGAGAAGCCAGCGCCCTCGAATGACACCCTAAATAAACATCTCGAATCCCTCCAGATCAGGGCAGAGAAGAAGATGGGAAAAGAGCTGGATAAGGCAATCTCTAAATAGTTATCCAAAATCTCGAAACATGGGGGGAAGGTCTGAGCCTCCCATAGCTTGATTGTAGAGGGTGTCTACATCTCTTGCTGTCATTCTTCCTTGCTCCTTCCCATAAAAGTGAGTGTAGACAGCATACCTCATCGCGTCGCAATTCTTTATTACCATCCCATTCGCTATGAAGTTCCCATTCTTCATAGTAGTCAGGCAATAAACGTTTTCATTTTCCTTTTTTCTCACGCCTTTCACTCCAACGTAATTTGGCAGCGCAGGACATTGAACAGGTTCTGACTTTAGCATATTTGTTCTTCCTAAACTTTTTTTCGCAAAAAACACATATCGCTTCAACATCATCCAGGCCCTCATATCTTCTCCATGCTGATTTACATGCATTTGAGCAAAATAATTGGTGATATGATTTTGTAACGAATTCTTTTTTACAATGTACGCAGATGAGAGATATTGGCTTCCTATTCGCCCATCCAAGGATGCCATGTTCTTTATGCCATTTTCTACCTTCTTCTGAGGCATGCCATTCCTTCGTTAGGTGACGATAATCTCCCGCCATCTTCCTTACTCTTTCTCTCCTTTCTTCTGTCATATGGAGGCTTAAATGTTCATGTTCAGAGAGCAATCCTAGATTTGAAATATCATTATTGCCCTTGTTGTTGTCCTTGTGATGTACATGGAATCCTTCAGGAACTTTTCCTTTATAAAATTCCCATACGACAACATGCATTCTTTTTTTAGGACAATTCGTGGTGATCCAGTATCCAGTTTGTTTATCTAAGTAAAATTTAAATTCGTTGAAGAATTGATGTTCCATTTGACTACCTTATCTATGGGCTTTAAGTCCTGTAACATCTTATATCCATCAGAGGTTAAGATCAAGTGATCTCCCGTAGCGGATAGCATCGAACCGTCGTCCAATTCTAATTCATAGATTTCAGCATTTTCTCTTGTCATAGAGACAAAAGTAAAATAGTCTTCCTGGAATATGCCTAGATAGGTATTGTAATTGTAAATTTTCCCAGATTTAGGAAGTTGATCAATTCTTACAAAGCCAGCTTCTGTTAAGACAAGAGTAGAACCGACAACACAGGCGTGATCCCTGTCCTTCAGGGGCTTGTCCTCCCCAGTCTTGGCGCTGCGGGGGTCCCAGACATATCCCTGGATTTCTTTTATCAAGGTCTCGCACTTCCTGCAGATCTTCAACGTCCCATTGGACATATATTTTGATACAAACCTTATCCCATCCAGGACTTCGTTTTCTGCATCGTATAGGTTGGCGATTCCATCCCGCGAGAGCTCGAGCTTGAATGAGGCTGCCGAGGGGTCGCAATATATCGCCTTCACAGTTTTATCCTTGATAAATTCCTCGAGGTCTGCTGCATATTCTGAATCAGTTTTCTGCCTCTGCTTGACCTTGCTATCCCAGTAGTAGACATCCTCCACCCAGATATTTGGATATCTAGACCTGTTTATCCCTATTAGGACGAATGAGCAAGGATTCACAGTCCCATAATCGCACCCAACAATATAATATTCTGCAGGGCCTGGAGGAAGGTCGATTACGTGAAGCGAGGTGTCAAAGAAATCGTATATTGCTCCCTCTGCTACCACCCATCGACCTTCAATAAATCTCGAATACCAGATTCCTTTGTACTGCCTCTTGAGATATTCTTTCTCATCTTGAGTCAGCTCAGGGTTATCATCGAGGGTGAATTTCCAGGATTTGACATCGGGGTTGTTGGTGAGAAAATCTACCTTCAGCCAGTGATAGGGCGAATCAGGGTTGGTGGTGCCGAAGATCTTCGCCGACTTCATCGCACATCTAGAAATAAGCATCCTAAATACTGAGGAGGGTATAATTGAAATTTCATCTATATAGGCACCTGAGAAGGTTGGTCCTCTAATTTTGCTCTCTGCCCTCTCATCGTCCGCGCCAATAATGTGGATGGTCTTCCCATAAATGACCATCTCCCTCTTCCCAGAATAATACTTAACATCTGAGCCAATCATCCTTGTGAGCTGTGGCAGGACATTGCGCTTGAAGGAGTCATATGTCCTGGCTATTATGCAATAATCGCCTGGTGGCCCATAGATGAGCTCCTTGAGCCACCGCCACAAAGAAATATAAGTCTTCCCGGAGCGAACAGCTCCCTCCCACACATTGATCCTCGCATCAGAGTCAGACAGGGAGAAGAGCTGCTTCTCAGAAAGGGAAGTCATCCTCGCTCCCCTCCATCTCCCTTACTTCAACAGGCTCAGGGAAAGAATCTTCTTCAGGCTTGAGCCCCATTCCTGCATATCCTCTCATCCTGACTTTGGAATTTATATCCAGAACGTCTGTTGGGTAGATCAGCTTATTCTTGCAATAGAAATTTAAAGCTTTGCATAAGATATTCTTTGTCTCAAATGCCAGCCCGTTGACTACGCTCCAACTCACATAATCATTGTAAAGGTCCTCCAACGTCACCTTTTTCCCTGGGAGGAAGTCGAGTCTTTCCTGGATGAATTTTTTGACATTGGGCCTCTCGCACCTTTGCTTGATTCTTCCTCTTTGTATTCCCCTAAGTCTTGTCCTCTGCCTCGTCTGGCGACGTTTAGGAAGGCAGAGATCTCGCTGTTTCCCTTCCTCCAATATGGGCTTCCTTATCATCATCTGGTCACATTTGATAAAGAACTTAGCCAGCCATCTGAATAACTTCATTTCTTCCTCCTTTAGTTTTTAGAATGGTGGTAAGTCGTCAGGGAAATTCTGAGCTGGCTTCGGCTGTTGAGGCCGCGCCTGTTGCTGAGGCTGGCCTCTTCCCTGCATCATCCTGGAAACATTGGCATCAATATTCTTAAGCGCCATCGACATGATCTTTTGGCTCTCTGCCATCTCCTTGATGTTCCAGGCCATAAATTTCAATGATGTTTCTACTGGCTGGACTGGTCTGCTCTCTTCTGAATAACTCATTTTTTCTTCCTTGTTTGTTTAAGTTTTTTTTGTTCTAAGGTGGCGATTTTCTTCCTTGCCTTTGCAAACTTGAAAGACACCTTCGCCTCTCTCGCACTGTCGGCGGCCATCTCTGGAGCGCCTTCTCTCTTTTCTTTAGCTTCAGCCTTGAGGGCGTCTTTCCCCTCCCTTCTGGCTAGGGTGGAGTACATCTTCTGCTTCTTCACCACGCCTTTTATGTCCTGAGCTCTTCTCATTTCTTCTCCCCTACTCCCCTTCCTTTTCCAGGCCCTTTCCCCTTCTTAGGGATCTTCTTCCCAGACTTTCTTGCTGTATTCAAGGCTGCAGCTACTGCCACATCCTTGGGGTGGCCTGAAGCCCTCATCTCTGATATGTTCTTCCCTATAACCGCGTTACTTGTCCCTCTTAAAAGTGGCATCGTCTTCTCCTTTGGTCGCTTGTCGCAACCCTACGTTAAAAATCTGGTCTTCTATCTCACACAGGCTCGAGAGGAGGATCTTCTCCCCTAATTGGAATAATTCTCGCTTGCTCAGAACTATTTCGAGGAAGTTTTCCCCGTCCATCTTCTCGAAAATTATCTTCATAATCGTCTAACTCTTCTATTGAATCTATTTCTTCTTTAGTAATATTCATTGTATAGGGCCTAATTCTTATTAATGTTGAAGGAACTAAACTGTAAATCTTTCTTACATGTAAATCACAAATCTGCGCATCGTCCTTGTAAACTAGCTCGTTCATGCAGTCGAGATAAAATCCAGCCAAATTATCGCAGTCAGGGCGCTTGAAATGGAAAACCACCCCATTCAGCATCTGCGTTCGCAACTTCCCTGAAGTCTGTTTTGGGATCGTCATTCGAAACACTATATCGACCAGGAGGGGAGTAGTCAGGATGGGATCTTTGAACTGGCTTCGCATCTGCCACCTGACCATTTCCTTTTCTCTTTTCTGCCTGTCATAGATGATAGCTATATTTTTATCTTTCTGTCTGATGCTTCTATGCCCAGGCCTCTTCCAGGCTATTGGAGGGCCATCGATGTCTATATAGATCATTTGCCAACCTATTTTTTTCTTTTGCTAACCCATATGATAAGGGAATTTATTTCACAAGAAAAATCTCAGGAAATGTGATTGACTTTATATCAGCATATTTTATATCGTTATGACAAGACACAAACACAATCAAGGAGGTAATGTGGAAGAGGAAGAGATCAAAGAGGGGTATACGAGGGTGTCAGATATCCTGCATAAGTTTTCAGGGTTCGACGATGCACCTGAGTTCGTAAAAGCAAAAGCAGACCATAAGGCAGAGATAGGGACTGAGGTTCATAAGGCCATTCGGCTGTACTATCTGTGTGTGCCATATGGGCCATTGAGTGAGGAAGCCCAGCCTTACTTCGACAGTTTCTTATCCTGGGACATGGTGTATCATCCCAAGCCTAAGATCCTGGAGGAAAGGTATTACGACCCCACCCTCATGATTACAGGGCAGATAGACGCCCTGATGTCCTTCGAAGGGAGTGACCCTCTCGTCATGCTTGATTGGAAAACCTCATCTTCCTGGAATAAGAAGATGGAGACTTCGTGGCTCCTGCAAGGGACGTTTTACCACTACCTCATGGAATATAACGAGGTCCCAAATGTTGGCAATGAATTTGTATTTGTCCAACTATCAGGAGAAGGGAAGCGCCCGAACATTAGGGAGTTTGCCTACTCCGTTAGCGACCTTGCTGATTGTATGGCAGGGCTGCAGATGTATCGAAGATTTTATCCAATAAAGGAAAAAAAGGAAAAAAAAGGAGAATAAATGTGGAAATTAAGATCAAGAAAGGGGGCTGGCATGGCAGGGACTGCTATAGGCCAGTAGGGAAGCTTGCTTCAGTGATAGCGGCAATCGTAAATGTAAATAGCTTTTCTCCCTCTATGATTGAGAGGGCGAGGAAGGCTGGGGTCACCGTAACCTTGGTGGAGGAAAAAGGAGCAGGACGAGAAGACCAAAAAGACAAAAAAGACCAAAAAGACAAAAAAGAAGAGTAGAAGAAAAAGAAAAAATCCCCCTGAAGTAAGTTAGACTCCAGAGGGATAGGTGCTATGATAGACAACCACAAAATGGAGAACAAATTATGGTTTCACACGAGAACATATCCCACGATAACATTTATCGCAACCTCTCTATCTCTGAAATATTTCATATGTTTAAGAAACAGCATGAGGATTTCGAGAGAGAGATGAAGGAATTGGAAAAAGAGATAGCTTTATTTCGCCAGATGAATGATACAAATAATTTTGATGAATGTGCTTAAATTTTATATAAAGGAGATCCCATATGGAAGACATAAAGAATTTAGCAGCTGCCCTTGTCGCAGCAAGTAAGGAAATTGAAGGGGTGGTCAAGGATAAGGCCAACCCTTTCTTCAAAAGTAAGTATGCCGACCTGTCGAGTGTGGCAGAGGCGATCAAGCCCGCCCTGGCGAGGCATGGGCTGACCTTTATCCAGAAGGTGCATCCTATGGATGGGATGGCGAGTGTGGAGACAATCATTCTCCATGAGTCAGGCGAGACTTTCTCATGTGGGGCGACGTCGGCTCCTACAGGGAAGTGGGATAAGATATCTAAGGCAGTGATCCCAGCTGATGCTCAGGCCTATACTGCTGCGATCACCTATGCCAGGCGGACGTCTCTATCAGCAGCTTTTGGGATCTGCCCAGAAGATGATGATGGTAACACTGCATGTGGGAAGAAGAAGAAGGAGGAGCAAGTTCAGGACTTCCAAAGTGAGGAAGCTAGGATGTTAGGGGCTTCAGAACTTAGGAAGTTGGCGACTAGGGTGGCCAACACTCTCATGGACGACCCTTCGCTGTCGTGTGCTATTTCTGAAGACGAGATGTACGAATGGCTTGCGCACTGTCAGAAGTTTAGGCAGCTGCAGCCTTCGGCAGACGAACTTCTGGCGAACGATCGGTTTTCCTTGCTAAATTCATTCACGAAGTGGCAATCTGGAAAGGCTGCTTAGTTTTTTGGAAAGATTGGCTGAGCTGCGCCTGTCTTCTCTATCGCGGAGAGCTGTAAGAAGAGCGATAGAGGGGATGGGCTTTTTTATGCCCTAAATCGCTCTAGGTTCAATTATCTTGTTTAGCTGACCACCCATCCTACTCATATGACGATCGTCGATTCTAGGTATGGTTCTGTGCGAAATTAGGGCATTGTAGGAATATCATGATGGTGCTATTTTTCTTCAGGCTAAAATATGCAGGAATTATGAAATATGTGGACGATGAAAAAAAATCCTAGAGAATTTTCCCTTCAAGGTGATATGACCTAGGCTCTTTGAAAAAAAAGAGGCGAGTAGGCCTGCAAGCCCCTCGCCAAGAACACAAACCCATCCCGCCAAGGTGGTTTATGAAAGAAGACGCAAGTTATCATATTAGCTGCGATGGATTTATTGCAAGGCAAAAAGACATCTCATATCCTGCAAAATTTATCTACGAACGCATCTGTTCTCTCTCATGGAGCGAAGGCTACTGCTGGGCTGGAAATGCTGAGCTCATGGAACATGTAGGCTGGTCAAATGAGAAGTCTTTCGGCAACATCCTCACTGAGCTTGAAGAAGCCCATTACATCAATCGTGTATATCGAGACAGCAAGAGGTTGATCTACCCTCTTAAACTTTTTGTTGCCAAATTTGATCAAGTTGAAAAAATTCCTACCCCGCCCAATGGAAGGGGTAATGATTCTTTTATAGAAATTCCTACCCCGCCCAATGGGCTACCCCCCCCCCGCCCAATAGACGGGGCCCCCCCCGCCCAATGGGCGACTTTCCCCCCACACCCCCTTTATAAGGAGGAGTATAAAAAGAGAGTAAAAGGAGGAGAAAGCGCGCGTGCGCGCGACCCCCTCCCCTCACCCCCCTTTTCCCAGGATTTTGGACAAGAAATAGCAACAGAGAGTAAAGAGCCGTCTCGTCCCTCGTCTTCTCCCATCCCTCCCTCTATCCCTACCCCTTTTAATTTTTCTTCTCCAGCTCCCTTCAGGGATAAGAAATCCATCCTCTTGAGCGAGAGCCAATTTGAAAATCTCATTGACATGTACACCCCTGTTCTTGGCTACGATCGATCTAGGGATTTTGTGTACAGGGAGATTGAGAAGTTGGACAAGTTTTTAGGCGATAAACCTGGGGCATATAGGGGGAAGCACTACGAAAAGCTGGCAGAATGGTGCCTGGCAGATTTAAACAAATCTCAGGAGAAGGCTCCTTCTTCACCCCAGCCTCATGACCCACGAATACCCCCCAAGACAGAAAACAATCTAATAAAGAAAATTGAACTAAATAAAGAATTTGTGAAAGAAGATCTTTCTAAATATGAAGTGCATAGAAAGTTTGTTATAATTAATTCTCTGTCAGTTTCTATATGGTCGCCAGAAGGCACCAAGGAAATTGGCTTTAGCGAGGAAGGATTTCAAGAACAATACCAGAATTCCTTGCAAAAAAGCGGCGCTGTATCCTCGCTGACTCCTCTATCTCTTCCCAAAGACATGGGATATCTTCCCAAGCTGACTGAACAGCAGCTCAAGGCGAAAGGAGAGATTTACATCAGGAAGTTTTTTGAGCGACATCGTGGGGCTGCAGGGAAGATAACTCTTCATCCAGACGGGGCAGAATTCACCCTTGTTTCAGGGGAGAAGAGGAAGGTTCTTTATGCAGGAAATGAGGCTGAGCTGGAAATTGTAAAAATGCTAGAGGAGATGAAAAAATATGAGTAAGAAAAAAAAGAGAGTGAAGAAGGGTGAATGCGATTCGGTTTTCTGGCTCGAGGATGCGATCATGTCGCTGGTGTATGCTCGGCTGATGGACAAGATATCTTCGTGGCAGGAATCGAGGAGGAAAGAAAAAAGTCTGGCATAAAAATCCCTGGATAAATATGTTTCTTGGCAGAAAGAAATTATTCTGGAGGATGACCTATGCTCAAGAGACTGACCTCTGCCCTAACCCCCATGTGGCCCGCGGCCCCCCTTCCCCTGCTCATGCTCCTGCTGTTCCCATCTTTTGCCCACTCTACCTCATTTTCGGCGGCGTATTCTGTCAATATTGAGATTAGGGAGACGATTGACGGGGTGTACTATATTGCCCTCGACCACCCTGTTAATCTGAAGGGGATAAAGTTTGCTATATTCAAGAAACTAGGGAAAGAAAAGATTTCATTTTTTGAAGTACAGAAAGGATTTATTAACATCTATTATCCAAAAGCTAAGGGAATTTATAACTACTATCTGAAACCATGCAAAAAAAGGAAGATGCATGAACATGGATGAAAACATCCGCGAGGAGGCTGAAGATTTCCTCGAGGCGATTAACGAGGTCATGAGGAGCGTGAGAGAAGAGAGGATGGGCCAGGAAAGAGATAGGGAGGATGACGAAAGGGTTTACTTCCTTGAATCTAGGCAGGAATTTTATCCACTGCAAATTATTTCCAGAGCTGGGAGGGATTAGAATGAGAACACGCGTGCGATCGGGTTTTGTGTCACTCACACTGCTGTTGTATGCTGGGCAGCTGGCAGCGTGTGAGCTTTGCGATGACGTCGGGGTTCCTCACAAGGTGTATGTCTCCGCGCCCTGTGATATTAGGCTTGTTGACAATCTGCAGATCCTGGTGACGCCTTTGAGCATCATTATCACTGATGGGATAACAGCTGATGAGAAGGGATTATTTTATTTGACAACTAATGTTGACAAAGTCATTCGGCGAACCCCATTCCCCCCTGTAGGCTGGGAATTATGCTCAACATGCGGGAACATGTACATGAAGGAGGCGATACATGAGTAGGATGGCTCTTTTTTTCACGCTGGCGACGGCATTTTGCTTTGCAGGGGCTGAGGATGGCCAGAACTATGATAGGGGGCCAGACTGTGGGGGATCTGATGCGAATGCAAGTAAGGCTGACTGGACTTGGGGGCCCAGCTCTCATGGCTGTCATGCTCCTGCTGTTGGCAGCCCTGGGGCCAATGGGCGCGACAGGATGATGATGCTGGACTGTTACCTTCCTGGGGCAAATGGGCCTTCGGGGTAGGGAGCGGGATGGGTGCAAGTGGCTATAGTCAGCCACTTGCATCCTGGAGGTCTATTCGTCTACAGGGCCAAAAATCGCTTCATACTCCTCTACCTCGAGCATACTTTCAGCAGCGTCTTTGATATCGTCGAGGTCTGCATCAAAATAGAAACTGTCTTTTTCTATTGGCCCATTTAATTTGTGGTTATAGTGTACCAGAAATAGTTCTCCATTTTTCTTTCGATAGAGGCAATGGTGACATTCTCTTTCCTCTCCACTCACTCCATCTTTGTACGGAACTCCTCCTTCATGTTTCAGAAGATCGGCGGTTTCTGTGTCATACTTTTTCCCATCAACTATTTTCTTCATTTTCTTTTTCCTTTTGTTTGTTTACTTCTTCCATTTTTAATCTAACTGCAATTGAAATATGATGTTCAATTGATTTTTCTACCACCTCCAAGCATTTAAATTTTACCGTCTCTGGATCACTATTGCTCAAAACCCAGAGCTCCGCGGAGGCTTGTCCAATCAGTAGTGAGCAGGCTGTCACCAATGACAAAGTGTGTTCCATGCACTCGTGTGGTGTGTTGCAACTATCCTCCTCCGAATCTTTGATTACCTTCATGAGGTTTTGCAAGAGGTCTTCTGACCCTTCCTTTACGTCAACCATTCGTTGTTCTAAACTTTTCATGTCACATCCCTTGTGCGTGTTTGTAATTTTTCCCCTGGACGACCTCAATTGGATGCCCGAGAGCCTCCAGCCAAGGGAAGATCTTCTCTGCAGCTGGTTCATTGATTATTTCAGATTGGTTATTTGGTCGCAAGAATTCTATCACCTCGAAGGCCAGCTTGTTGGCTGGCTCGTAATAGAGCTGTCCTGTGTGGGACCATTCCTCGTAAAATTTGATGGGTTCCATGTGATTTTTTTCTCCATTTTTCTTGGTTTTTTTCTGTCATAGCACTGACAATAATTTTAGGCTACCTTGATTCGCGACATTCCATCAGCATCCCGCTGCTGTCATACCACTCATCATACTCATCTACCTGGACGAGATTCCATTCTTCATCCCTTGGGCTCCAGTCATCCAGATCACCTGGCTGGATGCAGGAGGCGAGTTCTCCTTGGCTAAGTTCGCTCATTTTTGGCCCCCTCTTTCAAATTATCTAGTTCAGATAATTTAAAAACAGTAGCTTTTTTTATACAATTTTCTAATGCTACTAAAACTTCGTCAATTGTAGAATAGTCTGAATACATATAAAGTCCAATACTCCTGTTTATTTCATCTTCAAGCTCCCCTGCTCTTACCCCGTAAAAACCAAAAATTTTTTTATATGACATCTTTTCCTTCCTTTTTTATTCGTAGTACATGTTTTTAATGATTTGTTTTACTTGTGTACAAAACATTCCTGGAAAATAATCTGTCGTGGAGTCGTTTCTTTCGTCTGTCTTCATAACCTGGACGGCTGATATGTTTCTTTCTGGATCGCCACCATTTAGGAACCATGTGGCGATGTTTTTCCCATTTGAGCAAAAGAATCCATATCCTAATTCATTTTTCCTTACTGCCCAGCCTTCTTTTTCAAATGCCTTGACTATGCTTTTATGTTTCATCTTTCCCTTCCTTCGCCTCTCGGCTGTTTTGTTCATGGCACCACTATATCACGATGCCATGATATAACGCAAGGATTTTGCCTTCCTTTTTTTTCTTAAATGATTTCCTTATCTATTGCCTCCAATCTTTTTTTTCTCTTTTCTTCCTCCGCATCATATTCTCGGAGCTTTCCAAGCCCCAGTCTAAAATTATATATTGCTAAGACCATCTTATAATATTGATCAGTATTTCCGCGTGGCGCGATCATTTCCAGTTTTTGCCCAATGTGCTCAAACAATATGTCCCAATGTATCCTATCTCGATGATGCGTACAAAATTTCAGCCACCCCCTGAAAAAATGTCTTCCCCTCAAAAACTCAACCTTGCTGTCGACTGTAATTCCAGCAACAATCTTGTATCTTTCTATAAATTTCTTTAACATGAGTAGATCACTTTCAAGGGTCAACTCGTCTCGGTTAAACTTAAATCCTCCATCTCTAAAGACTACATTAAACCTTCCCTCGCTATCCCCTGTGTGAAAAGCTAATAAAATTGATGACACATTGAGATCCTTGTGTCTCTCCACAAACTGCAGGAGTCGTTTGTAGTGGGGATATCCTTGCTTTGCGTACATCCTTAGGTAGTCAGCTTGGGACCAATTTTTCTGGTTTGAGTTAAGCAGCGCTACCTCTGTGTAGTCTGCCCCTCTGCTCACCACATAATATATAGGGCAACCAATTAGCTTTGCTGCCTCCAGTCGATTTTGCCCATCCACGACCTCCATTCGCTCATTGACAATGATAGGTCTGACGTCTAGCATATTCTTTTTTTCAATCGACGTTGCTAGTCTGTACACATGTGATGTATCAATCTCTCGATTTCCTGTGACCTTTTTAAAAATCTCATAATCTGTTGTTTGTAAAATTTCCATATGAGCAACTCCTTTTTTTATGTTGCGCTAAATAGAATAACAGATATTATCTAATCAAGGCAAGGGAGAATCAAGATGGTAGAAAGAAAGAGCAAGATTCAGCGCGGGAATGTTGGGCGACCAATAAAACATAATTTAGACGTCCGACAAGTCATCGAATTGGCGAAAATCCAGTGCACGATGAAAGAGATCGCAGCTGTCATGGGCTGCTCAATTGATATCCTGGAGCGCAATTACGCTGACGTTATAGCCGAGGGCAGAGAGGGCGGAAAAGCATCCCTGAGGCGTGCTCAGTGGAAAAAAGCCGTCGACGATGGCAACCCAAGCCTTTTGATCTGGTTAGGGCGTTTCTACTTGGGTCAGCGCGAGGAGGTCACACTCAATGCTGGCTCAGAAACAGAGGTGAGGAAACTTTTGGAGAACTGGGAAGTATCAGCGAAGAAGAAGACCACCTTTGACAAGTTTGCCACAAGGCGGACCCTGCCAAAAGCTGACGAGATGCAGCTAGCTGCTTAAGCTGTTGATCAAATCTTGTAAAAACTCTTCTGCATCTTCGAATGACTGAAATTTTTTGATCATGTGGTAACCTCCATCATCCACATCGGCCATAACAATATAAAGATCCTTTTCTCTTGCATCAATGTATAGGACAGTTATTTTTTCGGCGTTAATCCAGCGACAGTTTGCCAGTTTAATGAATTTCATATTTGCCTCAATCATTCTGGGGAAGAGGGATTCGAACCCCCAACCCTCGCGTTAACAGCGCGATGCTCCCCCGTTGAGCTATTCCCCATTAGTTATCCTCCATCATCCAGTAGTTGACAACCTGCTGCACGCCATGCGAGTATAGTTCCCAGAGCCTTTTTCCGCTATGATCATCTTCTATCATAGTGGCGAGCAGGCTGCCAGTTATCAGGATGAGCGCGTTAAACCTCGCGAGATTCTCCTGATGGTTGTTTTCCAAGGGAGATTCGCTGGTAACTTGGCAAAAAAGGTCAACAATCTGTTTCCTCCTGCTGGAAAGGGAATCTGCTCTTGAGCTCAGATCAGAGAGGGAGTAGCAGATGTATGGGTGCGTTTCATCATTCGGCGTCATCATCAGCCATCCTAACCCATCTTTTTATGTGTCCCAGTCCTTCGCCATCTCTTATTCTGATGATAAGATATTTGGCTAACAAACACCCATTCAGCTGGGCGGCGACTAAGTCTCCAGGCTGAGGGGGGGTGGTAGAAATATCGCACCAGGCAGCATTTGGGAGTGCATCGAGGGTCTCTTCCATCATTGGAGTTATCTTTCTGTCATCGTCATCATCCATATCATCCATATCATCCACAACTTCACATTAGTTAGCGACTTCCTGACTTCCTAAGTTAGCGACTTCCTGACTTCCTACAGTAGGAACTTCCT
>Ga0187852_1002583_pt1 | contig 14473 bp, 12 predicted proteins | sample June2016WEW_6_40_FD_134511 | JGI IMG/M metagenome (GOLD analysis project Ga0187852, IMG submission 134511) | Peatland microbial communities from SPRUCE experiment site at the Marcell Experimental Forest, Minnesota, USA - June2016WEW_6_40 | ecosystem: Environmental > Terrestrial > Soil > Wetlands...
CGCTGATCCTGCTGCCGACGCGTGAGCTGGCGATGCAGGTGGAAAAGGCATTTCGCGCGGTTCGCTCGAGCTCTTCGCAAACCGTGGCCCTGGTGGTGGGCGGGCTGGCCGAAGGGCCGCAGATCGAGGCCATCCGCCGTGGCGCGCGGCTGATTGTGGCCACGCCGGGACGGCTGGAGGACTACCTCAAGCGCAGGCTGGCGCGGCTGGACGGGGTGCAGATTCTGGTGCTCGATGAAGTGGACCGGATGCTCGATATGGGCTTCCAACCGGCGATTGCCCGCATCGCGGCCACGTTGCCGACGGTGCGCCAGACCCTCTGCTATTCGGCTACGCTGGAAGGCGCGGTCAAGGACGTGGTCCGCAAATACGTGAATAATCCTGTACGCATCGAGATCGGATCGGTGCTTAAGCCGGCCGAGAACGTGGAACTGCGCACCTTTGAAGTGGAGCCGGACAAGAAGCAGGAATTGCTGGAACACCTGCTGGGCGCGGAGACGGGCAGCTTCCTGGTCTTTGTGCGCACCAAGCATGGAGCGGAGCGCGTGGCGCGGCGGCTTACGCGGTCTGGCTGGTCGGCGACGCAGATTCACGGCGACCGCTCGCAGTCGCAGCGGAATGCGGCGCTGCGCAGCTTCTCCGAGGGACATCACCGGGTGCTGGTTGCGACCGATGTAGCCGCCCGCGGCATCGACGTGGCCAATGTGGCGCACGTCATCAACTTCGACCTGCCCAAAATTGCGGAGGACTTTGTGCACCGCGTAGGGCGGACGGGGCGGGCTTCAGCGCATGGAGTGGCCTCGACCTTTGCCGGAGCGGCGGAACGGGGCGACCTGCGCAAGATCGAACGCACGCTATCGGTTCAGATGAAGCGATTCCGGGTGCGGTCGGCGGAAAGGCCGGCGGCTTGAGAAGCAGCTGGTAGCTTCCAGTTTCTAGCTTTCAGCGTTAACAAGAATTTCTGCCTCATTTCAAGCGCGAGGACCTCGCTTGGGGTGGAGCATTTGCCTATTGGCGCATATAGCTGCTTCTAGTCCTTGCGGGCGGCCAACTGCAGCAGCCTGCGGCCAACCAGGAATAACCAGATTGGATACAGGGGACCGGCGATTGCCATGAGGATGATGCCGGAGACCGGCAGGAAAAGCCCGCCAACGATGTGAGCCCCGTCGAGCGCATGCATCACGATCCCCAGCCAGGCCGTTGCCTTGCCGAATACGCTGCCGCGCAACATCACGACACAGATCAGCACCGCGCCGCACTGAAGGAGCACACCGCCCAGAATGGCGGCGGTTGAGTGCCAGATGTCGGCGGCCATGATCGCTTCACCGGCGGCCAGAAGTTGCGTCCTAGCGGCGTCGCTTGTGGCTGCAGCATACTTGTCGCTGAGCGGGATCATCGAGAGCGCCGTCGGCGTGGCGAGCACCAGCGTCAATCCGGCGAAGACCAGAACCATGGAGAGCAGCGCCTGGGCATGGTTGGTTTGCCGCAATGCCGCGTACAGACCCAAAAACAGTAGGTAGTAGAGCGGCAGGACGGCAATGGTCGGCAGGTCGAGGCGGAGCAATCCCACGGCCCGGTGGTGCTGCAACAGATCGAAAGCCTGGTCAGCAGAGGCGGGCTGGCCGCCCAGAACGACCATCTGTACCATCGTCGCCAGCGAGTAAATGATCAGAAGGAACGCAGCGATTCCGCCGATGCGGCACAAGCTGCGCAAATCGTCGGGTGCTCCGGAGATTGGCTGGTTGGGATTCTGATCTGAACTCATGGTTTGTCAGCCCCCAGGTGGGTGTGGAAGAAGGCCGTGATGCGGCGGCGGGCGTCCATGGTGGCCGGTTCGTTGTAGCCGATGCCTTTGTAGGGCAGCACCTTCAGGAAGCCGTAGCCCCGGTGTTTGTTCATGAAGGAGTGTCCGGCGTCGGGGTATTCCTTCACGTCGTGGGGGACGAGGGCGCGCTGGAGGGCTTGTTGAAGCTGGTCGGCGACGCCCTGCTCCCATTTGGCCTGGCCGCCGTAGCTGCCGACGACGGGGCAGGCGGCATTGAGAAAGTCATCGAAGTCCTTGGGCAGCGGGCCGCCGTAGTTGATGCTGGCGGCGGAGAAGCCGTGGCCGGAGACGAGCAGGAGGGCGAATCCGCCGCCCATGCAGAAGCCGATGACGCCAACCTTGCCGTTGGAACTGGGTTGGGCCAGGAGCCAGGAGCGCGCGGCTTCGACATCGTCGAAAGCGGGTCCGGTGCGGGCCATGAGGTCGCGGATGACCTGGCGGATGCAGAGCAGCAGGCCACCTTTGTAGTAGAGGTCGGGAGCGACGGCGAGGAAGCCGGCTTCGGCGAGCCAGTCGGCCTGCTTGCGATGGTCCCGGCTCATGCCGAGGACATCGTGAAGGACCACGACGCCGGGCACCGGATCGGGGTTGGACGGAACGGCGAGGTAAGCGGGCATCTGGCCGCGCGGGGTAGGGATGAGAACGCCGGGCATTTGCTTTCTCCCAGGTCTGGCAGCGAATGTCTGCCGACAGATGATTCTAAGCCATGGGGAACCTTGTCTGCCGTGACGATTAGATGAAATGGCGGGATCGCTCCGGGAGGCTGTGACAGAGCAGAAAGAACTGGAACTGTAAGTATCCCAGCTGTCCGAAGACGGAGCAGACGCTTTTATGGACTGGGCTGCGCGCTTTTCTCCGTTGGCGCGCCGTTTCCTCTCGTTGCGTAAAGATACCATGTAAGCCAAGCGGGTGCAGTCCACAGGTAGTAAAGGGATGTTATGGGGACGGGTATGAGCGCCTCGATAAGCGCAACGCCGGCGATCAATCCAAGCGGGAGTAGCGACCGCCGCGAGTTGGCTGCGCGATACATGCCAGCCAGAACGGCAGGAAGCAGCACGGATTCATCGAAAAACCAGCCGTACGGCCTGCACAGTGCCGAGACCAGAAGCAACAATAAACCGTGATTCATCCAATTCCAACGGTCTCGTCGCGTCCAGAAGTACCAGACCGCCCAGCAGCAAGCGAGGACGCCGGGAACAAACTGCAGCCAGATGGCGCTCCGATCGATCTGAAATCTCAGAGTTTCACTTAAAGTCGGCACAAACTCATTGAGCAGGCCTTCAGTCTTCATCAGTTGGGAGTACTCGGACCACGCGTGACTGTCGAAGGAGAATGTCAGCACGCAACCGGTGGTGAATGCCGCGGCGAATCCAGCGAGGATTGAGTATCTCTTCCGTACGAGTATCCACAGAAGCAAAGCAACGGCGAATGGCAGAAACAGATGCAATTTCAGAGTGCATGGCAAGAGTGCCGCGCCTGCCCAAAACGGATGCGATTCGTAGAAGTAAAGAAAGAGGACGAATGCAAGAAGGAAAAAGATGCTGATTTGTCCTGCTAGAAGACAGGTTAGTGCAGGAGCGAAGAGGAATCCGGCCAGGGACAATAACGTGTTGGGGCGGCCGTTGAGGTCCCAAATCAACCATAGAGACAGAGAGAGACCGGCAAACAGCGCAATCGTCCAAAGAATCAGCCCCGACCTGGCACCGACGAATCCCAGGGGCAACGCCAGCAAAAGGTCCACCGGCGGACTGTACCAGAATTCAGCGCGGCCTTTCGTGAAACCCGCGGCACGCTCGATCTGGAAAGTTGCAACTCTGTCGTACGGATTGGCGTGGTGAATCAGCAGCTGTTCCGCCGCCCAATATTCGATGAAATCCCTTGAGCCAGGGTTCGTAGGAGCAAGGCTTAAGGCAATGATGGCAGAAACGAGACAAAAGCCGGCGGCGACAATGCAAGCCGCGGCAAGGGTGCGCAGGGGGATTGCTTTCACTGGCCGGCTCCAGGTCTGCCGGCGGGCGCGCTTATGGCTTGCTGGAAATGGAAACGGCCGGGAAACGGCAGCCGCGGCGGATATCGCTGGAGAGGGGCCGGCTGAATGAACATTGCCTTCAATGTATACGAAGCGGAACAATGTTCCAATTCCTGCGGGGAAACAGTGGCAGGCGGAATGCCCCGGAAACTGCCTAGTCCCGAGACATGCCTGCGGGCGATCTGCCTTCGGCCGCCTTTTCTGTCTGTCGTTGACTCTAGGCCGGGATTCCGGTATTCTGTAGACCTTGCGCGGTGTTGCGCCAGGGGTCCATGTGTAGGGGTCCAGACCGACGGGTCTTCGTCGGCGGGGCGTTCATCCGGACCCGGCTGGCCGATGCCCCGGAGGGGTAGGCTGGAGTAGGCCACCGGCTGTTGGATATTGAATGTGTCCAGCCGAGCCAGAGCCTTTAGAGGGCAAGCCCCCGCAGTTCTCACCCGAACAGACTTGTTTGGACGTGGGTAGAAGAGGCCCAAGCGCGTTTTGGCATGGGCAAAGGCGCTTTGCGCTGTGGTTTTTGTTGGGCAGGGTTTTATAAGAAGGGTTTTAGAGGGCAGGAGAGAGATGGGCACCTTTGTTCCGAGCGGCAAGGATATTGACCGCAAGTGGTATGTGGTGGATGCCAGCGGGCAGACGCTGGGGCGTCTGGCGACCAAGGCGGCCAGCGTGCTGAGCGGCAAGCTGAATCCCCGCTATGTGCCGTACATCGATATGGGCGACCACGTGATCGTCATCAACGCGGAGAAGGTGCGCCTGACGGGCCTGAAGGCCGAAAAGAAGCTCTATCGCCGTTACACCGGTTTTCCCGGCGGGCTGCGCGAGGAATCGTTCACGCGCCTGTTGAAGCGCAAGCCGGAAAAGATTCTGGAAGAGGCCATCAAGGGCATGTTGCCCAAGAGTAAGCTGGGGCGCGCGATGGGTTCGAAGCTGAAGGTCTATCGCGGCGACAAGCATCCCCACCAGGCGCAGCAGCCGGTGGCGTTGTAAGAGCAGCTATTAGCCCTTAGCTCGTTGGTGCGGGAGCGAAATGCTCAGGCAAGGCGAACGGGAATGCGAAGAGCGGGTTAGAAACAAGGACGGCTAATAGCTAAGAGCTAATAGCTAGCGGCTAGGAGAAGGAATGGCGGATCTGGTTCAGTACTACGGGACGGGGCGGCGGAAGGCGGCGATCGCCCGCGTCTTTCTGCGTCCCGGCACGGGCGAGTGGAAGGTGAACGGCAAGCCGTTTGAAACGTACTTTGTGACCGAGCAGCAGCGCGTGGCCGCCAAGCGCACGCTGGCGCTGACCGAGCTGGCGGGCACCTTCGACGTGGTGACCACCGTGAAGAGCGGCGGCGTGACCGCGCAGGCCGATGCCGTGAAGATGGGCATTGCCCGCGCGCTGATCGAGTTCAACCCGGAACTGCGCAAGTTGTTGAAGACCGAGGGCCTGCTGACCCGCGACGCGCGCCAAAAGGAGCGCAAGAAGTACGGGCAGAAGGGCGCCCGCAAGCGGTTCCAGTTCAGCAAGCGTTAAGCGCATTTGAGCTAATAGCTAGAAGCTGGTTTTACCAATCTCCCGCGCGAGCGGGATCAATCCGGGCCAGGGTAGGACTTGCCCGGATGCAATTCAATAAGGAGGCCCATTGGCCACGATCACAATGAAGGAGCTGCTCGAAGCGGGTGTTCACTTCGGGCATCAGACCAAGCGCTGGAACCCGAAGATGAAGGAGTACATCTTTGGAGAGCGCAACGGAATCTACATCATCGACCTGCAGAAGACGCTGAAGCTGTTCAAGGAAGCGTCGAAGTTCGTCACCGAGCTGTGCTCCACGGGCAAGACGATTCTCTTCGTCGGCACCAAGCGCCAGGCGCAGGATGCCGTAGCCGAAGAGGCGACACGCGCCGGGATGCCGTACATCAACCAGCGCTGGCTGGGGGGCCTGCTGACCAACTGGGTGACGGTGCAGAAGTCGGTGAAGCGCCTTCAGGAACTGGATGAGATGGCCACGGATGGCCGCTATGAGCTGCTGACCAAGAAGGAAGTGATTCGCCTGGAGCGGGAGCGCAAGCATTTGCAGGCCAATCTGGCCGGCATCAAGACGATGAAGCGGCTGCCGGACGCGATCTTCGTCGTCGACTCGAACAACGAAACGATCGCCGTGAAGGAAGCCCGCAAGCTGGGCATTCCGGTGGTGGCGGTGGTGGACACGAATTGCGATCCGACAGTGGTCGATTACGTGATTCCGGGCAACGACGATGCCCTGCGCGCCATTCGCCTGTTCACCTCGAAGATCGCCGACTCGGCGGTGGAGGGCGTGAACCTGGTGGGCGACAAGGCATTCCAGGAAGAGTTGCCCGCTCCGGCGGCCGAAGACGCGCCATCCGCCGAGGCCGCGCCAGTGGAGGAAGTGGACCTGGAAGCGGCGCTGGGCGGCGGCATTCGCAAGGCGCCCGCCGCGGTTGCCGCGCTGCTGGAAGAGGCCGACGTGGCCGGGGGCACTCTTTAATCTTTCCTGCGCGCCGGGGTGCGCATCATGAGACAAGCGTGGCCGCGAGGGTAGAGCGCCACGCTTTTGTTTAGCTGTTAGCTCTTAGCTGTACAAGATTGAACTGACCGCATGGGTCCACCGCGACGACTGGTCGAGATGCCTTTCGCTAATAGCTGAAAGCTAATAGCTAACGGCTTCCCGGAAATCTGCGGCAGACGCATGCGTAGACCAAGAGAGAGAGAGAAAAACAGTGAGCGAAAAGATTGATGCAAAGTTGGTGAAAGAGCTTCGGGAAAAGTCCGGCGCGCCGATGGGCGACTGCCTGAAGGCTTTGCAGGAGACGAAGGGAAACATCGAGGAAGCCTTCGTAGTGCTGCGCAAGCGGGGCATGGCCTCGGCGCAGAAGAAGGCCGCCCGCATCACCAACGAGGGCGCGGTGGGGACGTACATTCACGCCGGCGGCAAAATCGGCGTGCTGATCGAGTTGAATTGCGAGAGCGACTTTGTGGCCCGCACCGAGGACTTCCAGGAGTTGCTGAAGGACATCGCGATGCACATCGCGGCCAGCGATCCCCGCTACGTGAAGCGCGAGGACGTGACTGCGGAAGACCTGGAGAGGGAGAAGGATATCTTTCGTGCGCAGGCCGCGGCCACGGGCAAGCCGGCGCAGGTGATCGAGAGAATCGTGGAGGGCAAGATGGCCAAGTTCTACGAGGAGGTCTGCCTGCTGGAGCAGCCCTTCATCAAGGATCAGGCTATGAGCATCAAGGAGCTTATCGCGCAGAAAGTGGGCAAACTGGGCGAGAACATCACCGTGCGGCGGTTCGCGCGCTTCAAGGTGGGCGCGCCGGAGTGGACCGTGGCGACAACCAAGCCCGTGGAAGCGGCTGCCGAGTAGCTTTCAGCAGATTCAGGAATTGGCAAAGAGGCCCAGGGCGCAAACCATGGGCTTTTTTGCATTTGGGCAAGAGCGCCCGGTTAGCCGCTGAGTCACACCCTTTTAGGGAGGCGTCAGCGCACTAAAACGAAAGCTTCAGCGAGAGCGACGTGGTAGGGCGTGCTCCTGTGGCGGTGGGGGCGGATGGGCTGGCGGAGAGGCTGTGCATCGAACCTGCCATGGGCCCGGAGCCCACCATGGAGGTCGCAGAGAAGTTGAACATCCCGTTGCCGAAGGCGGAGCTGTTGAAGGTGGCGCGAACGGAGCCCTGGCCCGCTGCGAGGTCTAAGCCATTGCTTCTTGTGCCGAAAGCGTCCTGGTAGGAAACGCGGAAGCTGTCCGCCGGGGATTTTATGTACACCCCCAGATCGCCCCGATTCAGTTGATAGAAATTGAGGCTTCCCGGCGCGGCGCCGTTCGTTCCTGGGCCCAGTCCGCCGGAGCCCAGGCCGCGGCCGAAGCCGGGGCTGTTGATCCCCTGAAAGAGGGACGGGAGGTCGACCGGTTCACCACCCCACGGACGAAGACCTGTCCGTGGGGACCCCGGTTGACTGCCGGGGCTGGAAAAGCGGCCGGAGCGAGTTCCTCCGCCAAGCTGGATGGCGTCGAGCAGCGTGTCGTCCCAAAGCGAAAAGCCCTGGCTGGCGCCGCGCGGCGCGGTGCGGACAGGAACGGAGCCGGAGGAGCCGGGGTTCAAGCCTGGGCTGGAGGGGGATGAACCCGCAGTTGAAACCGCATCGATGGCGACGGGCGCAGGCGGGGGCGCGGGCACAGACGCTGGGACGGGAGCGAGTGCAGACGCGGGGATGGGCGCCGACGGGAGTTGGCTGTCTGAGGGCAAGATCTGCTGCGCGCGCAGAACGCCCGCGCGGGCGCAGAGCGCCAGGATGAAGACGCACATCAGACCGGCAAAGGAGATACGTTTGCATGAATGGGAAGAGCAACTCATGGGCATCACGACCATCGAGGAGGGGAACGGGGGCGGTCCTCTCCTTTTTCTCTATTATTAAACGCTCTTTGGGGCATCGGCGTCGAGATGAATCGGCCAGTTCCGTGATTGGCGGGCCGCAGCCGGTGTGCGATACTCGAAAAGGCATGTATAAACGCATTGTTCTGAAGCTTTCCGGTGAGGCGCTGGCAGGCGAACGCGGCTTTGGCCTGGATGCCGATAAGGTGGCGGGGATCACCGCCGAAATTGCCGAAATTCACGCGCTGGGCGTGGAAGTGGGCGTGGTGGTGGGCGGAGGCAACTTTTTCCGCGGCGTGGAGGAGCAGGCCAGGGAGATGGACCGGGTAAGCGCCGACAACATGGGCATGCTCTCCACGGTCATCAACGCCATTGCCATGCAGGACGCTATTGAAAAGCGCGGCGTGCAGTGCCGGGTGATGACCGCCGTGTTCATGAACCAGTTGGCCGAGCCGTACATTCGCCGCCGGGCCGTGCGGCATCTCGAAAAGGGCCGGGTGGTGATCTTCGCCGCGGGCATCGGCAATCCCTTCTTCTCTACCGACACGGCAGCCAGCCTGCGCGCCATGGAGATCAAAGCCGATGTCCTGCTGAAGGGCACCAAGGTGGAGGGCGTGTACAACGCCGACCCGGTGCTGGTGAAGGATGCCGTGAAGTACGACGAGATTACCTACATGGAGATCCTGCGCCTGGGGCTGAAGGTGATGGACCTGACCGCGGTGAGCCTGTGCAAGGACAACAACCTGCCGCTGATTATCTTCAACATGAACCAGCCGGGGAATATCCGCCGGGTGGTGCTGGGCGAAAAGGTCGGATCGCTGGTGACGGCGTAAAGAACAGTGGACAGTGAACAGCGGACAGGAAAAGGCTGGGGTTGTGACTGATCACTGTGCACTGACCACTGTCCACTGTAACGAGACACACAAGCCTGAACGGCTGGATGCTCTGACGGGCTTACGCTGTCTGGCGGCGGTCGGCATCGTCCTCTTTCATTTTTCCAATCCCCAATGGTTTGGCTTCCTGGCGCCGGTGGTCAATGCCGGTTTCGTCTGGTTGGGACTGTTCTTCCTGCTCTCGGGGTTTGTGCTGGCCTACAACTACGCGGGTCGCGCCAGGACCGGCAAACTGGACCGCGCGCGCTTCTGGAAGGCCCGGTTTACGCGGCTTTATCCCATCTACCTGCTGAGCCTGTTGCTGAGCTGGCGGATGGTGGCGCCGGAATATGGGGCCCACACGCACGCCATGTTCTGGACCGGTATGGCGCTCACGCCGCTGCTGCTGCAGGGCTGGATTCCCTCCCTGGCCACCTTCCTCAACACCCCGGCCTGGGCCATGCCGGCCGAGAGCTTTTTTTACCTTCTTTTTCCCTGGCTGGCCAAGTGGAAACGGCCGGCGCGGATTTGGCGAACCCTGGTTCAATTGGCCGCGGTATGGGGTCTGGGTTTGATTCCCGGCCTGCTCTACTTGGCGTTCAATCCGGACGGCATTCCGCATCCCGACCGGTGGAGTTGGGGTCCGTGGCTGCAGGCGCTCAAGTTTACGCCGCTGCCGCACCTGGCCAGCTATGTCTTCGGTATTCTGCTGGCCGGCCTGGATGAGCTGACGCCGCGGCCGGGCCGTCTGCGCGTCGCGCTGGGGCTGGCCGGCCTTGCAGGGACCTTCGCCATTCTGGAGCTGGGGCCGCTGGCTCCCTACCCGATTCTTCACGACGGCCTGCTGTTGCCGTTCTTCGGCTGCATCGTTCTGGGGTTGGCCGGAGAGAATTGGCTGGCGACACTCTTCGGTCTGCGCCCGCTGGTCCTGGTGGGTGAGGCCAGCTACTGCCTCTATCTGCTGCACTTCAACCTGTGGAACCTGATGCACGACACCCATGTGCTGGACCGGCTGGGCCTGAGCCGGTTCGACCCTTGGATCAGCTACGCGGCGCTGATTGGCGTGGCGCTGCTGGCGCGATACCTGGTCGAGAGGCCCGCGCAGCGGCTACTGCGCAAGTGGATGGGGGCCTAGCCTCGCGCGCTACAAAAAGCCCAGCCGCGAAGGCTGGGCTTGTGGCGCTGGATCGCCGCTGTCCTTAGGGGGTTACTGTTTGCAGCGCATGGTTGCCGTGGGGAACGGATACCAGAGCGGTTGGCTGGAACCCCGTGGGGTAAGGCGTGGCTTGGGTGGGAGCCAACGAGCCCGAATCCGCGTTTAGTTTAAAGCCGGAGACGGAGTTGCCCTGGTAGTTGGCGGTATAGACGAAGCGGCCCACCGCCGCGTCCACCAGAATGGCGACCGGCGTGGTGTCTGTGGAGTTGATTTGGCTGCCGATGACGTTGACCACGGCCGAGGGAGCGCCGGTGGCCAGGGTGATGTTGTAGGCCGAAACCGAGGAGTCCAGCGCATTGGCAACATAAATATAGAGGCCGCGCTGGTCCACAACCACTGCCTGGGGCTCGTTGCCGGTCCTGAAGGGGCCATTGACCATGAAATCCAGGGTGCTGCCGTCCTGAATCGTGTAGCCGATCAGTTCGTTGGAGGCGAAGTCGGTGACATAGACAAAGCGGTTTGTGGGGTCGGCGGTGATGGCGGTGGGCTTGACGCCGGCCATGTAAGGGCTGCCCGTGGCCGGGGTCAGCGCGCCGCCCGAGCCGATGGCAAAGCTGAAGACCCAGCCGGGATTTGCGGTACTGGTTGTAGTTCCGCCGGGATTGTAGGCGGATTGATCGTAGGCGGTGACGAAGACGGCGTTGCCGCTAACGGTGCTGTTGTTGGCCAGCACGGCGACCCCGGTTGGAACGAGAACATCGCTCGCGTAAGCGCTGGAAATGCCGGAGAGACTGAGGGTCTGCTGCAATACCTTGGAGCCGATGGTGCCACTGGAGAGAGAATAGGCCGAGAGCGTGGCGGCGCCGGCGCAAGTCAGCGCGGTAGAACTGGTGGGGACGCAAGACACCACATACAGGTAGGTTCCGGCCGTGTTCACTGCCAGGGCAACGGGCATGCTGGTCGCGGTGACCGTGTCCTTCTGCGTCAGGACGCCGTTGGAGGCGATGGCGAAGTGAACTATAGAGTTGTTTCCCGCGTTGGCGACGTAGATACTCTGGTAGTCGGAGGTCACGGCCATAGCGACTGGATTGGATCCACCGGAGTTTACGGCCGGCCCGCCTGTGCGCAGCGCGCCGGTTTGCGAGTCCGCATCGTAGGTTTCGATCTGTCCGGGGCTGCCGGTTCCCGAACCCTGGGAACTGGCCACGAAGACATAATCAATGGTGGTGATCTCGCAGGAGGTCAAGAGGGTGGCCACTAGAAGGCCGATCGTAGAGACCAGAAAGAACTGGCTCAATTTGCTGAACTTCATGCGCGTCCTTCGTCGTGGGCCATCAAGTTGAAGCCCAAAGAAAACTGGTTAGGTTGCCCCGTATGTATTATAAAAGCCCGGTACGGGGTGTTGCTACATGGTGTGGCCAGGGCTGCAACGGCACTTACTTCTGAATGCCGCCCCCAGTGCCGTTATGCGGAATCGCGGCGAGTGCAGTCGGCAGGGCGTTGGCCGTGTAGGGGGAGTTCTGCGAATTCACGAGCGTTCCGGCGGTGGGACTCAACTGAAAGCCCGAGACGGTGCCGACAACCCCGTTGCCAAGATAGTTGGCGGTGTAAAGGAAGTGATTGGTCGAAGGATCAATGCCGATGGCCACCGGTTGCGAGCCTGTTGCGTAGGCGCCGAGACTGGTCAGCTCGCCGCTGCTCATGGAATAGGCCGTAACCGTCGAGTCCAAGGAGTTAGCTACGTAGACATAAGGGTACAAGGGATCGACAACAATCGCGGAGGGCCGATTTCCGGCCGGGAACGGGCTGCCGCTCAACTCGCTCAAGACGCCTGAAGCAACTGAGTAGCCGTGGACGTTTCCGTTTGCGAAGTCGGTGACGTAGACGTAGCTGCTGGTGGAGTCACTGGCGATGGCGGAAGGCTGGGTTCCCGCGGCAAAGGGCACGCCACCGTTCAGCGGAGTGAGCGCGCCGCCTGAGGCGACCGAGAAGCCGAAGACATAACCGGCGTAGGGCGTTACGGTCGAGTCATAGGCGGTCACGTAGAGGCGGGCGCCGGAGGCCAGGACGTTGATGGCCGTGGGCACGATGATGTCGTTGGGCTTGCCGGGCAGGCTCAAAGGCCAGTAGTTCAGGCTTCCGTTGGCGAGCGGCGATCCCAGCGCGTCGCTGGGTGGGGATGTGGCGGTGGCGGTAATGGGAAAGACGGCCACCGATCCCGAGCAGGGGTCCGCGTTGGAGCAGATCGGCAGCGGCTGGTAGGTATCGACAACAAACAGGTTCGATCCGCTCACGGCGACTGCCAGGGGGTAGATTCCCGGCGTATTCACCGTATGCTGCGGATAGAGCTTGCCGTCGTTGCCGATGATGAACTGGACGATGGAGTTGTCGTCCTGGTTGACCACATACAGGTTGGTATTGTCGGAGGAGACGGCTTCGGCCACGGGGTCGCGTCCGCCGGAAGGAAAGGGCGAGGTAGGAATCTGACGCATAAAGCCGGACTCCGAGTTGATCTCGAAAACGTCGATCTCGCCGTAGTTATTGGTTCCCGCGGCCTTGGAACTGGCCACGAAGACAAAGTCCACGGTGAGTGTGCCGCAGGCGGTCAGAAGCCCAGCCGCCAGGAGGCTGGCCGCGGAAACTAAAAGCAACTGGCTCGATTTGTTGAACTTCATGCGCATCTTTCGTCAGCGGGCCGGAATCCCGGTCCGAAAAAAAACAGATTTTGGAATCGAATCCCAGGGCATCCAGGAAAAGCCGCGCCCGGCATCCGTCTACGTTTGAAGAAGAATCCGGTCATTCCGGATTCTGGGCGAAAACCCGGTGCGGGAGTCGGCCAGCCGGCTGACGCCCGCACCCGTTACAACTGTACTCGGCGCCGCTCTAGTTAGTACGCCCGTCAACCAGGCACCATGTGGCCGGGCCTTGGAGCGCATAGGTATTCGTCACGCGCAAATTGTTGAGCACACCCGAGTTCGGGTCAACCACCCGGCCGGTAACGGACGAATCATTGAAGTCGGCCGAGTAGATGAACTGGCTCGAAGGATCTTCCACCAGACACTGCGGGCCGGCACCGGAGCCGAAGGGTTCATCGGGGATGAAGCTGAGTTGGTAAGCAGGGCTGGTGGTTATGAAATAGCCGGCGATGCCGCTCTGCGCGTTGGCCCCTTGGGTGTTGTTCCCCTGGTTGGCCACGTAGACGAACTTGCCCTTGGACTCCACTATCAAATAAATCGGATTGGAGAGAGTGGGGTCATCGGGAATGATTCCGCCGGGCTCTGCCGCCAGTGCGCCGTTGCTGCCCACGACGAAGGGGAGGATCTGGCTTGAGGAGGTCGTGACGACGTCGTTAAAGTTGACGGTGATGGGTTCGTTATCAAGTACGTAGACGACTCCGGAGGCGTATACGAGGGCCGTGCCCTGCGCGATGCCCAGCGGCTGGGAGCTGTTCTGATTGATGGTCAACTGTCCGTTTACGGCGCTGTAGGTGTATGGGAAAACCGAGGCACCCCCGGTATACGGGTAGCTGGCGGCTGGAGTTCCGCTCAGCGTGAGAAGGTTTCCAGCAGCCTGGGCGAAGTCGACGGGATTGGCCGGCACCGGGAAGTAGAGCAGGGCCGAGCCGTTTGCCGCGGTAACCGGGGCATTGACGATGAGCTGCAGTCGCCCCGTATTCTGGTTGACCGAGAAAGCCGTAATGTCGCCGCAGGATGTGGCCGAGTTCCCCAGCGCCAACATGCAACTGTTGGGGTTGGCCGCCGTGGGCGTGACGCCAGAGTAAGCTGCGCTGTCGGGCGCATCGTGGTCAAGCACGTACAGGTGGCTTCCTGAGGTGTCGGCGATCATGCGGAAAGGGTTGATGCCCTGGGTGAAGAAGGTCTGCTGCGCAGTGAGGACGCCGTTGCCGCCGACCGTGAACAAAGTGATATTCGAGTTCTTGCAGGGGTCCGCCGTGGTGCAGTCGGCGCTGCCCGAAGCGGTTGCGCCGCGGTTGAGGACATACAGGAAGCGGCTAGTCTCGAGCAGGACGGCGCGAACCGGGTTGGCGCCTCCGGAGGAGACGGGCGTTCCACGGACTGCGGACATCTTGCCGGTATTGTGATCAATCTGGATGCCCGTGATAATGCCTTCGCCGGAGGACTGAGCCGTCACTGTACCCGTCACATACAAATAGGCGACCGTATAACTCTGATTGCAAGACGTAAAGCTGAGGACG
>Ga0187852_1002584_pt1 | contig 14473 bp, 9 predicted proteins | sample June2016WEW_6_40_FD_134511 | JGI IMG/M metagenome (GOLD analysis project Ga0187852, IMG submission 134511) | Peatland microbial communities from SPRUCE experiment site at the Marcell Experimental Forest, Minnesota, USA - June2016WEW_6_40 | ecosystem: Environmental > Terrestrial > Soil > Wetlands...
ATCCTCCGCCCGGCTCGGCTTCATCTTAACGAACGAGCCAATCGTTGGGAAGCCCAAACCGATGTCGCAGATGTCCTGATAACGTTTGTCGCAGATGTCTTGATCACGTACAGGCAAGACCGCCGGCGTTACCGGGAAAAGCAATGCGTGGCAGCACCAGCGGTCTTTGCCGCCGGTGTTTTTCCGTCAGAACCTCAGCTTCATCGAAATCTGAAGCTGGCGCGAGGTGCCGAAATCTCCAGCCGGGAAACGGGTGCCAGCCGTGACCAGGCCAAAGGTGCCGGAACCCACGGTCGAGATCGGCTGGGTGAAGTTAGCCTGATTGAAGAGGTCGAACGCCTCCACGCGAATCACCAGGTTCACGCGCTCCGAGGAACCCAGGTTGGTGCTCTTGGCGAACCCGACGTCCGTGTTCAGCAGGCCGGGGCCGATGACCACGTTGCGGCCGAGGTTGCCGAATCCCAGCGTCGTGCCAGGCGTAGTGCCCTGGTTAATGAACACCGATGGGTTCTGGACATACGTCACCGAGGTGGCGCTCAGGTTGGTGGCCGGAGTGAAGCCGGTCAGTACGGGTCCGGTGACGTCGGGCCGCAGCAGGGCAAAACCGACGAACGAGGTGTTGCTCAGGTGGAAGTTGATCGGGTTTCCGGTCTGCGCCGTATCGATAATCGAAAACTCCCAGCCGTCTTTCAGCCGGTTTCCGTGGAACGGGAGCTGGTAGATGCCGCTCAGCACAAAGTGGTCCCGGGCGTCGAAATCCGAGAGTCCACGGTCGCCGCGAAGATTGTAACTGTTTTGAACCACCAAACCCTGGACGTTGCGCGAATTGTCGTCAATGGATTTCGAGTAGGTGTAAGACGCGTTAACCAGGAAACCCTTGCTGAGATGCTTTTCCAGTTCGATCCACAGACCGTTGTACGAGGAGTTCCCATCACTCTCGTAGACCAGGATATTGGAGAGCGGCAGCCCGGGATCGACGGGGCTGTTGGCCGCGAGAGCCGCGTAGGGACGAACGCCGTTGATCGGCTGGTTGTAATTGCGCTCGATGTTGAGGTCGGAGCCTTTGCTGCCGAAGTAGCCGGCCATCAGACCGTAGTTATGGCCCAGCACCTGTTGTACGTTGAGGTTCCACTCCGAGACGTACGCGTCCCTGTAATTGTGCGCCACCGATACCGGCGCGATGCTGCCTTTGGCCGCGGCGTAAGCGTTCCCCAGGGTCACGAACGGCGTCGCGGCCGTAGGTGAATAAGAAATCGGGAATGCGTAGGGAGGATTGGTCGCCAGGCCGGTCACCAGGCCCAAGGTAGGCTGGTCGGTCATGATGGCGTAGGCACCGCGGATCACGGTCCGGCCGTTGTTGAACGGATCCCACGCCAGACCGACGCGGGGCTCGAAGTTGAGCGAACTCTGGTTATAGGCCAGGCTCGGCGCCCCAGGTTGCCCGACGTTCTGCAAAGTGGCGGTGGTGGGGTCGAATACCACGAAGCGGCCCTCCGCCTCGGTCGGCGTGCCATACCAGTCGTAGCGAAGGCCGAGCGAGAGGGAGAGGGACGGCTTGATCTTCCAGGTATCGGTGACAAACGCGCCCAGGGAATTCCCGTAGGTGCGGTTGGAGCGGTCCGAGGTATTGACGGTGAAACCGGTGGCTTGATCGGCCAGGAAGGCGTTGATGGTGGAGAAGCTGAAGGTACCAGGCGTGTAGGAGAAGTTGTCCGAGTTCTGGCGACGGAGCTCGCCGCCCACTTTGATGGTGTGAGCGCCGTGAACCCAGGTAATGGTGTCGGAAAGCACTCCGACGTTATCGCCACGACCTTGGGGGAAGTTGTTGATGCCGCCGAAGGTGAATTCGCCGGGGATCGTGATCTGCGGCAGTCCGATGGCTGCCGTTACCCCGCTATTTATGCCAAAGGCCGAGGCGCTGTCCGTGTTATCAGCCGCGAAAATGATGTGGATGCGGTTGAAGCCCAGGCGCGCTTCATTCACCAGGGTGGGGCTGATCACCGAGGACTCGTTGGCGGTCAGCAGTTGACGGTTGCCGTTCCTCTGGTCGCCGCCGCCGGGAAAGCTGTTGCCATCGGTAGAAGGAGGCTCATTACGCTGGTCGCGTTGGATCGCGTAATAAACATTGGCGCGCTCGGTATCGGAGAATGAGTGGCTGAAATTCACCGTACCCTGTTCGATGTTGACGGGCGCGACGGCCGAAGAGACGTACTGGTTGGTGCCCGAATTGGGGGCCGGAATGAGCGGCAGCAGGTTCTGAACGAGCGGGTCGCTCGATGCCTGCGCCTGGGTGCGCTGCGCGGCCGAAAGGGTGGTTGTGGAAATCGGCACGCCCTGGCGCTGGCGGAGCGCTTCGAAAGTCAAAAAGACGAAGGTCTTGTCCTTTTGCACCGCGCCGCCGGCATCGCCGCCGAACTGGTTCCGTTTGAACGGCGACTGTGGATTAGCAATGAGCGCGGTTGCGGGGCCGGTAAACGTAGAGTTGGAGAAGTTGCGCGCATCCAGATCGTTGTTCCGCAGAAACTCATAGGCCTCGCCATGCCACTGGTCGACGCCGGCACGAGTGGCGATATTCACAATCGAACCGGAGTTACGCCCGTATTCGGCGCTGAAGGTGGAATTGTCCACTCTGAATTCCGCGACCGTGTTAATGGTTGGCTGGAAGGTGATCTGGTTCTGGTTCGGGTCGCTGAGATTGATGCCGTTGATCATGAAGTTTACGCTGTCTTCGCGCGCGCCCGCAGAGTTGAAGGAGAAGGAGCCCTGGCCGCGCAAGGGAGCGGTAAGGAAGCCGTTGGCCGGCGGCACCACGGACCCCGGAATCAACAGCGCGAGGTCGACAAAGTGCCGTCCGTTGAGCGGGATATCCTGCACCGTACTCTGGTTGACCACGCTGCCGACCGAAACCGAGTTGGTGTCAACCAAAGGCGGCGCTGCCGTGACGTCAATCGTCTCCGTCGTGGTAGCCACTTTCAACGAGAAGTCCTGCTTGACCGTGCTGCCGACGGAAACCTCGACATTGCCCGCCGTCATCGGCGCCATGCCGGGAGCCTTGACCGAGACGCGGTATGTGCCCACAGGCAACGATGGCACCAGATAGATCCCACTCGAATCCGTGGTCGTGGTGCGTTCCTCGCCAGTGCGCTCGTTATGGACGGTAATTGCGACGGCAGCCACAGGCGCACCGGAAGGATCCGTTATCGTTCCTCGAATCGTTCCCGTGGATTGCGGAAAAGCCAGACCTGCGAAGACAAGAAAAGCCGCTACCAGGCCCAAACTATGGACCCGGCGTACACGTGTGCTGATCGACATTTGTTGTACCCCCTCCTGAGTTGTTGCCCCCTCCGGCTGTGCCGGATATTGGTGAAATTTTAACATGCCGGACTCCGCCAATTCGCAAGGGAAGCGTAAAATATCTTCGACCCTTACGGCAGCGTCGGCAGATCCAGTACGGGCAGCCTAGCAGTTGTGGACAAAGAGCTTAGGGCGACTGGCCGGATTGATGCAAAACACATCAATCTCTGGGATCAGTACCGAAATAGGCTTTCTCTGGCGTTATCACTTGCTCGGGCCAACAGCGCCGGCAACCCTCACCGGCGCGGGCTTCCGGCTGGTTGCAGCCACCGGCCGAGCCAGGCTAGAATCGACGCAAGTTGTGCGGCCTGGCCGCCAGGATCGCCTTCGGGACCCGGCGCCAGCAGGGCTGATTCCACCTTCCGCGCCTGGAGGGCGAAATACAGCTCGTCGCTCTGCGCATCGCTGCCGATCACCAGGGTGGGAGTGGCGAAATTGGCAGCCGCATAGAGCGGAGAGCGGGCCACATACCGCTCGGCCTGCTCCCACGGCGGGCCTCCCATCCACGCCGCGCGGCGCCATCCATCGGAGGCGAGCGCAACCTCACTGGTCCAATCGACGATGGGGCGGCGCGCCACCACGGCCGCGAAACGGTTGGTATGGCCGAGAGCCCAGGCGGCCACCGCGCCACCCACCAGGGCGACGCGCCGTGAGTCGATGCCGCCGCGGGCGACGGCTGCATCGACGCCGCGCATTACGTCGTCGAAATCGTCGCCCGGCAGGCGCGTGGGCAGCAGGTTGCCGAACACCTCGCCATAGCCGGGCGAGCCGCGCGGGTTCACTCGCAGCACCGCAAATCCGGCGGCAGCCAGGATCTGCGCTTCGAGGGGGAACTCATAGCCGAACATGGCGCGCGGCTCGCCGGAGACTTCGACCACCAGCGGAATCTGGCGAGATCGATCGGCATTGGGCGGCCAGACCAGCCAGCCCTGGACGGTATTGCCGGCCGATCCGAAATGGATCTCTTCCACCACGCCGGCATCGCGTTGGGCGAGCAGCGGCTGGTTGGGCGCGGCCAGCGTGGCAACGCCGCCCGGCAGGTCCACCGCGAACGTCATCAGGTCGCCGCCCTCGGTGGCCGTGGAGCGAACGGCCACGGCGCGGCCATTATCGGCGAGCGAAAACCACGCGAGGCGTTCTTCGCGGTTCGTCACCTGGCGCACGGCGCCATCGCGGTGGGCGGCATAGACGTGGGTAGCGCCGTGGTCGTCAGCGAGAAAATACACGGTGCGCGAATCGGAGCTCCATTGCGGACGGCGTGCATCCCGGTCGAGCAGGCCGCCGAGCACTTTGCGATGCTCGCCATTTCGGCCCATCACGCACAACTTGCGCACGGAGTAGAAGGCCGGCTGGGACTCGGTGCAAATCCAGGCGATGTGGGCGCCATCGGGCGAGGGCAGCGGATCCTGGTTGGCGCCGGGGCCCTCGGTCAGACGGCGCGATTCGCCATCGGCCACGCGGAGGGCATAGATTTGCGCGACTTCGTCGGGGCGCGCGGCGGCATTCAGTATCCGGTCGTCCGCGGGCATCCACGCCGGCTCGCCGCGCAGGGTGAAGCCGCCGCGCGAAAGCTGCCGTGGCGGGCCGCCTTCCAGGGCAACCACGAATAACTCGACGTCGGGCGGCGGAGGGCGCAGCAGGCGTAGCAATTCCGGCGGCGCCCACAGCAACGACGCGGCGGCCCGCGTTGCGACTGTGGCAGTGAATGCAATCGATCGCCCGTCCGGCGACCAGGCCAGCGCCAGGGGCGTATAGCCACCGGTGGCTACTACGGAAGACTGGCCGCCCGCCAGCGGCACGATGTGGATGCCCCGCCCGCCATCGCGATCTGACAGAAAAGCGATGCGGCCGCCATCCGGCGACCAGCGCGGCGAACGGTCGCACCAAGGCCCGCTGTCAAGCGTGCGTGGCTGCTTGCCGTCCGCGGATACGATGCGCAGGCCGGTGCAGACGGCCGCCGCGGCGCGGTCGTTCCAGCGTTCCACGTACACCACCACGTGCCCGTCGGAGGAGATGCGTGGATCCTCCAGCGTGCGCCAGGCCCACACGTCGGCCGGCGCAAAGGGCGTACGGGCGAGCGACGCTGCCGCCAGCGCGAGCCACGGGATGACGGGAGCGATTCGCATTGGTGAAGATACAGTCTCGCACGGTGGGGCATGCTTTAGCTTGCCCCACCAGCACAAACATTTTCTTCCCATCCTGTTTTGGCTGAATTCGGTGTATTCTGAAGGTCGGGGAGGCGCGAGACGGTCAAATTCTGCGTGCTGGCGAGCGGCAGCTCGGGGAACGCCGCGCTGGTGGCGGCCGGGAGAACGCGCATCCTGCTGGATGCCGGCCTGAGCATGCGGGAACTGGGGCGCCGGCTGGCGGCCATCGGCGAGCAGCTTGCCGATATCGACGCCATCCTCATCACCCACGAACACTCCGACCATGTGGCCGGGCTGCCGGTGCTGGCGCGCAATCGCGGCCTGCGGGCGGTGATCTACATGACGCGCCTCACTGCGCCCAGCATCGACTGGGGCGAGAAGCCGCCGGCGCGCCTGGAAACATTTCAAGCCGGCGCCGCGTTTTCGATCGGCGACGTGGAAGTGGAAAGCTTCGGCATTCCGCACGACGCGGTGGACCCGGTGGGCTTCGCGTTTACCGCCGAGGGTGTGCGAATCGGCGTGGCTACCGACCTGGGCTACATCCCCGAATCGGTCAAGTTTCATTTGCGGCGCACCGACCTGCTGCTGCTCGAAGCCAACCACGATCTCGACATGCTGAAGGTCGGCCCGTACCCATGGAGCGTGAAGCAGCGGGTGATGAGCCGCGTGGGGCACCTTTCGAACCTGAGCATGTCGGATTTTCTGGAGCAGGATCTGGACGCTTCGACGGCGCACCTGGTGCTGGGCCACCTGAGCCAGCAGAACAATCATCCGGAAATAGTGCGCATGGTGGGGCGGCAGGCGCTGGACAGCCGCGGCCTGGGGGCGCGCCTGGAGATTGCCTCGCAGCACCGGCCGTCGGAGGTTTATCAGTTTTAGGAATATTGGCCACGGATGAACACAGATAAACACGGATAAGAAACCCAAAAACATAGGGTTTCTTGTCCTTATCTGCTTTTATTTTTATCTGTGTTTATCTGTGTTCATCCGTGGCTCAATGCATTTTGGGGGATCGGAGCACCGGCACGATATGATTGCGCGCTACACGCGGCCTGCGATGGGCCGGATCTGGAGCGATCAGAACAAGTTTCAACAGTGGCTGGAAGTGGAGCTGGCGGCCTCGGAGGCGCTGGCGGAGTTGGGCGTGGTCCCGGCGGAGGCGGCACGCCTGCTGCGCGCTCACGCCGGCTTTGATGTGGCCCGCATTCTGGAAATTGAGCGCGAGGTGAAGCACGACGTCATCGCCTTCACCACCGCGGTGGCGGAGAGCATGAAGCAGGCCGGGCACGCGGAGGCATCGCGCTGGCTGCACTACGGGCTGACCTCGAATGACGTGGTGGACACCGCGCAGGCGCTGCTCGTAGGGCAATCGGCGGCGATCCTCCAAGGCGATCTGGAGTCGCTGCGGTTGGTCCTGAAGCGGCGGGCGCTGGAATTTCGCCGCACCGTACAGGTGGGCCGCACCCACGGCGTGCACGCCGAGCCGATCACGTTCGGACTGAAACTGGCCATCTGGTACGAAGAAGCCGGGCGCAATTTGAAACGCCTCTCCGCCGCGGCCGAGGATCTGCGGGTCGGCAAAACCTCCGGCGCGGTCGGCACGTTCGCCCACATCGACCCGGAAGTGGAGGAGCGGATATGCGCGCGGCTTGGGCTGGAGGCCGCGCCGGTGACCTCACAGGTGATCCAGCGCGACCGCCACGCCGCGTTCATTGCCGCGCTGGCGCTCACCACCGCGCTGTGCGAGAAGATCGCGCTCGAAGTGCGCCATTTGCAGCGCACCGAAGTGCGCGAGGCGGAAGAATACTTCGCGCGCGGCCAAAAGGGCAGCTCGGCCATGCCGCACAAGCGCAACCCGGTCACCTGCGAGCAGATCTGCGGCCTGGCGCGGGTAGTGCGGGCTAACGTGCAGGCGGCGTTCGAGGACGTTGCCCTGTGGCATGAGCGCGACATTTCGCATTCCTCGGTGGAGCGCGTGATTCTGGTGGATTCCTGCATCCTGGCCGATTATCTGCTGGATAAAACGGTAAGCCTGGTGGACAAGTTGCTGGTGTATCCGGACCGCATGCGGCGCAACCTCGAGCTGACCCACGGGCTGGTGTTCTCCGGCCAGCTTCTGCTCGATCTGGCCGCCGCGGGCATGCTGCGCGAGCAGGCTTACCGCACGGTGCAAGCCCACGCCATGCGCGCCTGGGAAGAGGACGGCGACTTCCGCGCCGCGGTTGAGGCAGATCCGGAGATCCGCGCCGTGCTCACCCCGGAACAGATCGCCGAGGCCTTTTCGCTTGACCGCCAGTTACGCAACGTGGACAAGATCTTCGACAGGGTGTTCCCGGGGGAAGCGAGATAGCATAGCCGAGTGAAGGTGAAAAATGCGTCTGGCCCCTTTCGCCCTTGAATGATCGTGAAAGCCGTAGTCGGAGTGATTGTGGCGCTGGTACACTGCGATTGGAGCCTCGATGAGCTTATGCCCTTATTGTGGAGAGAAGGCTGGTTGGTTACAGAGCAGTCACCCGGCCTGTGTCGCGAAAGCAAACAGCACAGCGGAAACCGTGAAGACCTTTGTCATCAAGACGATCGTGGACGGTGGAAGTCTTGCCGATCTTCAGCTTGGCCTGCCGCCCATCATGGCTAACGTAAGAGAACAATACGTCCATGAAGCGATCCTAAACGGCTTAAATGAAGGTGCAAGTCAAGTCGCCAAACGAGCGCCGGTTTCGGACGACGACTACACCCGCGTCGAAGCCACCATGAAGGCATATGGAGTCAACACGGACATATCCAAGCGATGGTTTGGACTGCTTGACCTGTCTCAAAGCAACATGCTGCATCAGGTGTTAAACAATAGTCTGCCAGTTTGGGGTGACCCGCCAATCTTCAATTTGCATCATGACGAGGTCCTCTGCTATCAGACAGGCCTTGCCGTTGTCTACGCCGAAGAGAAGACCGTTTCGACCGGTAGAGCCTATGGCGGTTTTAGCGTGCCGGTTGGTGGTGGAATTTATGCCCATCTTGGCGAATCTAAGCCGCAGAAGGTTTCCGGCCTGTTGCCTTTGGATTGTGGTCAAGTAGCGATCACATCGGAAAATTTCTACTTCGCCGGTCAAAGCACGACACTGCAAATTCCACTTCGGCATGTTATCCGTTACCAGCCATACGTCGATGGTATTGGAATCTGCGAATCCCACGGCGCACCCAAGGTATTCACCTTCAACCAGGACTGTGAGTTTCCAGATGGTCGCTCATTTACCGCCAAAGCTCGGTACGATGTCGGCTGGTTTCTGTATCCATTTCTAACGGCTCTCACGAACCGGCTCAATGCATAACCGGGAAAACCGGGACGGGAAAACTGGGGGTGTAAAGGGGTCAGACGCATTTTCTTCCTGCCCGCGGGCCGGTACTCCCGGGTGCCGATAGATGGTCCCGTAAGGCGGGGTCAGGCTGCCTGTGGTCCGGCCGAAGCGGTAGCCGCTGCGCCGCGGCCTCCGATACGGATGGATGCGTCCAAGATGGCTGCTACCGGGATCAGGCCGCCAATCCTCAGGCCTCTGAGTGCGTGCATTCCGGCCGAGGCGAGACAGCCGCATTCCGTGCACACCGGCTTGCCACCCAACTGGCATGGGCTGACGTGCGTCTTCAAGTCGGCTGAGAGACAAGTGGTCAGCCGGGCGAAGGTGCACTCGGCGGGTGAGCGAGGCGGATCGCGGTAGGCGTCGAGTACCATCCGGGGTAGCTCTACTTTCGGGAACACTGCGGCCACGGCGGATAGCTCTTCGAAGAGGGTTTCCCGATCGCATGGCCCCAGGCGCTCCGGCGAGTCCTCGCCCTCCTGTGGGGTGTAAATACTGAACCAGATTTTCCGAACCTCCGGCCGATCGGACCAGAAGCGGCCGAATTCAGCGAGATAACCGGGCTGCGCCAGCATCTGCCTGGTGACGGTGCAGTGCACGGTGATGCGGTGCCCAATGATGTGCTTGAGGATGCGGTCATATGTGGCCGGGGCGCGCCGCTGGTCGTGTTCGGGGGCCAGACCGTCAATCGAGACCACCAAGTGCAGGGAGCCGATCGAGCTCCACTCCTGCGGAATCGGCCGGACCGCGCTGGTAACCAGTTGCACCTCGACATGCATGCGATCCAGGAGGGGCAAGAGCTCGCCCAGTTCGCGATACCGCACCAGCGGTTCGCCGCCGACGATCGAGACGTGAATGGGGCGGATGCGGCGCACCACTGCCACAGTCGCAGTGACTAAATCCTGCCCGCGGTAATCGGCAAGCTGCCGCAGTGTGGCAGCCGCGCCGAGATGGTCCGGCGTATACGCGTAGCAGCCGGGGCAGCGGAGCGGGCATTCCTTGGTGATCTCAATCGAAAGAAACGGAGTGTGTCCCTCGAGGACGCGTCCCCACACGCGCAGAACATCCGATTTCTTCATGTAGCCCCGCCGGCGGATCAAAAGGGGCCGGGAACAATCCCCCGCCCGCAGCCCGCCGTCTGTCCGGTCAAATTACATCAGTCCCGCACCCTTGCCGGGATGCAGCCTCGCAAGTCTAGATGGACGGCGTGGGCCGCAGGTTTCACATCGCCCCGCACGGAATGTGGTGCTCGGCACACATGAACACGCCGGGCAGCGGAGGTCCACATCGGAAAACTCCGCATCCTGCGTTGGTCGAATGTGTTATTCCCGGCAGAATTAGTGCCACACAAACCAGTCCAGCACTCGCAGCCGGAAATCGGCGAAATCGTCGTGTGATGGTCCGGGTTTCCTCAGAAGCGCAGTAGCGGAACGGCCGGCTGCGTCTTCCGCCGCCTGTTTCGAAGCGCCTGGAGCTGAAGTCATTGCTGGACCCGCAGACGCCAGAAGAAGGAACAAACGTCGGCAGTCCAGTGCGTGTCAGCCTAGGTGTACGGTCCAGCTCGCGACTTGCTCGATATCTTGGTGTATTGCTGTGTCTGGAAGTTGAAATCGTAAAAGCCGCTCGTGCGCCCCTCCAGGTTTAGTCCAATGTGGCCCTGCACTCCCTTGGCCGCGACCTTGCTTAGCCCCAGGTGCAGCAGGCCCAAACGAAGTCATTGCCGGGTTTGTCCCGAATGATTTGCTACAGAGTCACTCCGCCGGCATTGTCTGTGAAGTAGAGTTCGACATTATCCGGCTTGATGGAAATGCTATAACCGGAATTCCCACTCCAGTTGCGGGGCCTCCCGTATCGGCCCCCACAGGCCGTTGGGCAATCTCCAAGCACTAAATTCGGATTCCTCTCTCAGCAACCGGATTCTATCGAACCGGTGCTTACCGCCGTACCAGCCTTCAACTACGTTCGGGACATCTTTTTCAAAACTTGGGAGGGCCTGAGACTTGGTGAACGAATTTCGAGATCAGGTTGCTTGGATCTGCCCGCTTCAACTTGAGTGTCGCGACGACCTTCATGTTACCGGCGAAGCTGAACGTCACCGTGCCCTCCATCATGTTGCCTGTGGTCGCATCAAAGCTCTTGCAGGGTCCCAATGTTTTCCTCACCCACTGAAACCACTCAGCCAGCCCCTCTGCAGGGGTTTTCTTCGCGTCTGCGGGGCATGTCTTCAGATACTCTTTATCGAAGGTCTGTTCGAGCGAGCTTCCTTTGACGTCTTTCCTAAGCCAATCCGCCATCTTTCTAGCAACAAAGAACAGGGGAGACTGATTTATGGAAGTCTTGCGTTTCACCCCATTGATCGAGGAAAAGTTGAAGTTGCCCACGCATAGCTTGGTTGTATAGTCGTACGCAAACACCTCCTGTTTCGGACCGCTGAGCATGAGGTCTCCCCCCGTGGGGAGGAGGCTCTCCCACTGGAGGTCGCCAGCTATTGTGACGCCACCTGTTGTCAGTTCACTGCGGATGTCCTGGAAGGTGCTTGAATCTCCGAAGGTTATGAGGATGTTGACGTCGCCATTGGTGCCCGTTTCTTTCCGCTTGCTTTGGAGCGCTCCTAGCATTAATCTGACCATTCTCATGGCGTTGTGCTTGTAAGACGTGTCGGTGTAAGCCTCACTCCCATCGCCCCAATCCATCGGAACGTGGCCTCCCACCATGACCCCATCCGCGCAAAGGAACGCAATGGCCGTGCAACTGTCGACGTGGGGGAAAAACAATATGTCATCCTTCGAAACTACATGCAGCAAGGCGGCACGCGGCAATGAATTGCCCGCCACCTCACCGGGTGCTACACAATTGTAAGTTTGTCCCATACTTGCGATGACTCCTAACTATAAGCCCTGTATTCAGGGTCGTCTGGAAACACGCGCATATTCGGGCAGGTCTTGAAGGGCCCGCGCTCCTGCTGCGCCGGTTGGGGAAGGTGCCCTGGATCAGTTTGAAAACGTCATTGCTATTCATCCACTTCGAGTTCTGCGTATAGAACTTCATTGTGGTGTTTGCCGGGAGTCTGACATAGCCGTCCTTCACTTGCCACGCCCCATGTCCACAGATGAGAATGGTCGCCACGAAGTGCCTCCATTCGGAGTAGAGGATATCACAATCTGAAACAAACCGGCGTCCGCCCTGTACGCCGGCGCTTACGCTGCATCGTGTGTTACGCTTGGGGCAAATGCGCGCTGTTTTGGCCCCTCGGCGCCGCCTCGGCGGCCCTTGCCTGGGGCCCGGAAGGCCACAATCCAGACAAAAGAGGTCAGTGACGCGTCTTCCTAACGACAGGTTGTTTCCCGCTGAAGCGCGGTAACGATTCTTTTATGGAATATCCTACAAAGGCACCGGATCTCGAAAGCCGCGCGGCAAAGATGCTGCGCGAGGTTTTCGAGTCGGGACGGCCCCTCACCTATGTCCGCTCCGCGGAGGAGCAGCGGGTCGGCAGCGTGCTGCGCGAGGTGGGCCTGCGGCTACTCGCATCTACAACGGTGCCCGTCTGGACATGGAGCCTTACCGAGGGAATGCGGTGTGACGACGAAGGACCCAAAGCCGGCACCCACGATCCTCGCGCAGCGCTGGACTTCATCGCCGCGCATGACGGGCCGGGCATCTTCCACCTGAAGGACTTTCACGAGCCGCTGCGCGGATCTCCGGAGATCCGCCGTCGTTTCCGCGACCTCTACGAGAGTTGTCTGGACCGGCGAAAGTTCGTGGTCATCAGTTCCCCAATACGAGCCATTCCAGAGGAGCTCGAACGGAGCGTCATGTTTGTCGATCTCCGGCCGCCGGATCGGATTGAGCTGGCGGCGCTGCTGCGCGATGAGGTGCAGCGACACGCGGCGCCCGGCAACAGCGACGGTGCAAGCGAGGAGACCTTCCAGCAGATGGCGGTGGCCTTGGGCGGGCTCACGCTCGACGAGGCGCGCTACGCGGTGCGCCGCGCGCTGGCCTCGGGCCGGCGCCTTGGGCCGGAGTCCATGCCGGCCCTGCTCGAAGAAAAGCGGCTGCTGGTCAACCGCAGCGGCTACATCGAATATATTCCGCACGGCGCCAGCCTCGGGGACGTCGGCGGCCTGGAGCACCTCAAGAGATGGCTGCTGGAGCGCCGGAAACTCTTTCAGTTGCGCGACAGCCTGAGCGCCGACATCGTGCCCAAAGGGATCCTTGTCATGGGCATCCCGGGCTGCGGCAAAAGCCTCTCCGTCAAGGCCATCGCTTCCTGTTTCGACCTTCCGCTTTACCGGATCGATATGATCGAGATCTTCTCCGGGAGACACGGCAAGCCCGAAGGGGTGTTCGTCCAGGCTTGCCGGATGATGGAAGACATGGCGCCTGCAGTCCTTTGGTTCGACGAAATCGAGATGGGGGTCACGTCGACGGAGTCCGGCGGGGAACAAGGCAGGATTTTCGCGTTCTTCCTGACCTGGATGCAGGAGAAGGCCCGCGGGCTTTTTGTCGCCGCCACGGCAAACCGGATCGACCTGCTCCCAGCCGAAATGATTCGCAAGGGACGTTTCGACGAGGTGTTCTTCGTGGACCTGCCGCTCGACGATGAACGAATTGAGATTTTCAAGATTCATCTCATCCGCCGCGGGGTGGATGTGGACCGGTTCAAACTGGAAGAACTGACGCAGTTCACCAACGGCTGGTCCGGAGCCGAGATCGAGCAATGCGTCGTGTCGGCTTTGACTAAGGCGCGTCTCGAAGATCGGGAATTAACTGAGGACGATCTGATCGGGATCGCGGCGCGCCTTGTGCCGCTGTCGCGCACCATGCGCGAGCAGATCGATCACATCTCGCGCTGGGCGTTCGAGCGCGCCGTTCGCGCCTCTCCGCGGCGCGTCGTGTAAGGTTTCGGCTTCCTTCACCGCTGTGCCCGGCTTCTAGCCCTATTGAGCCAGGAACTTCCGGGCTGGCTGTCGTGTCGGGAAGGTTATAATCCGAACCAGTGGGCCGGCCGCAGCGCGCCCACTCGAAGCAATCCGCGCTGCCGGATTTCTAGCGGAAGGAGAGTTTCATGCGCTCCTGGTTCTCCTTGATACTCCTGCTCGCCTTTCTGTGGCCGCCGCCCGCGCACGGGATTAAACGCCGGAAGGACGCCTTCGTGGACTTCGGTTCACCCAACTGCTTCCCCGGCATGATTCGGGGCGCCATATATTACCTGGCCCCCGGCACGCAGCAGTTGCCGATACTCGAAGGAATGACACCCGTAGGCACCGTCTGCGCCTACACTCTCGACGTGCCTACCCGGCTCTGGACCCAAGGCATGCCCGGCGTGATGGACCGCCTGGAATGGTTCGCCATCGACTACCATACCGACTTCTGGGTTGAAGAGCCTGGCTGGTATCAGTTCTCTTTGGATTCCGACGATGGAAGCCTGCTTTACATCGACGGACGCGTGATTGTCGATGACGACGGCATCCACAGTACGGAGCACGCCGCCGGCCGGGCCAAGCTGACCGCGGGCGCGCATCACCTGCGGGTGGGATATTATCAAGGGCCGCGCGACGCAGTGGCACTGGTGCTGAACGTAGCGCCGCCGCATGGCAAGTGGAAGCTCTTCGACATCCGCGA
>Ga0187852_1002586_pt1 | contig 14461 bp, 17 predicted proteins | sample June2016WEW_6_40_FD_134511 | JGI IMG/M metagenome (GOLD analysis project Ga0187852, IMG submission 134511) | Peatland microbial communities from SPRUCE experiment site at the Marcell Experimental Forest, Minnesota, USA - June2016WEW_6_40 | ecosystem: Environmental > Terrestrial > Soil > Wetlands...
AAGCCGACTTCTGTGTGGGCACCGTCGACGACGTACGCACCGACCTTCGGAAGGGTGGAGCTTGGCGTGGTCATGGTGGATCTCCTTCGTTACGTTCTACGGTACCGTGCTCCCGGCCGATGCATTCGGCGATTACCGTCGCCGGCTGTGCAGTTCGTCGCTGGTGACGGTCTGCTCGGACTTCTGTAGATGAACGGTGCCTCGGGGCACCCCCGCCGCCGGACAGAAGAAGCTGGGATTGGAAAGGCCGGCCACGTATGGTCGGTGTGGAAAATCGCAGGGCTGGTGGACTGAAACTGAAGAACTGGTACAAATCGTTCAGGGCATACACCGAGGGCAAGTGGTACAACACCTATACGGCGCACGGCATCGGCTGCGGCGTCGTTTGGGCGGTCGTATGGATTGTTTTGGCAACTGAAGCCAGCAATCTCACCCGACACAGAATGTTCTTGGTCTTCCTTGGATGGGTGATCGGGTGGTCTACCGCAACCATCGCTAGAGCCGCCTATAAGCGCCCCAGGTCGGACTGACCCACTACCCACTTCCGCACCGTTGGGACGAGGTTCGCGATTGACCTGGCCACCACAACGTGGCCATGGCCGAGGGAGCGAGCTCCGGTAGCTCCTCCAGGGCCGCCGCCACCTTGTCGTCGAACTCCTGCGAGAGGCACAGGCGACGTCGGACCCACGCGATGGTCTTAGCGCCACCCTCGCCCATGAACGACCGAGAGCGGGTCCAGCGCTCGGAGCCCGGCGCCACACCTGTGGCCTCGCGGACGACCGCTTCGGCGTCGTCAGCCGTGGGCCGCGTCGGACGCGACAGATCCCAGAAATGCTGCCAGAGCGGCGACAACGGGGACTGGGGGTGAACCGCGCTGAGCTCGAGCACGACGCGGTGTCGAGCGACGGCGGTCAACGCGTCGACGAACGAGCCAAGGTCGGCGACGTTGTATGCCACGTTGGCGCACACGGCGACATCCACCTCGCCGACCAGGTCGGCAACGTCGGGCCAGCGCCCCTCGACCAGGTCGACGGAGGCCCGACCGGTTGCCAGGTCGGCCAGAGCTCCGAGCATCTGACGGTCTTGGTCCACGGCGATGATTCGGCAGGCGGGCTGAGCGATCGGCAGGCTGGCCGCACCGGCGCCCGACCCGACGTCGAGGAGCACGCCCCCGTCTGGCAACGCTTCGGTGATTCGGTGGTGCGTGGGCGTCGACGGGTCGACCAGCGCGTGCTTGGCGATGTCGACGAAGACGTCCACGGGGAAGTCCCATGGGGACTCAGGGGCCGAAGCGAGGATCTCCTCGGGGATGGCCCACTCTTGCAACGCCTCGGCCCATTGCGCGGCTGCTGTCACGAGGTGATTCTTGCTCCTTGGGCAACCGGCCACGATTGAATCAGCTCGGAGCGGGTTCTGCCGATGGAGTGAGTCGCGCCAGAACAACACATCAGAGTGCGTAACGCTCAGATCGACGTCCGGTAACAAGCCACCGGGAACGATTACTAGGGCGTGAGGACCGAGAAGGTGCCGCCGAAGCCGCGGGGGCCCTTGACCCCGTTGCCGTTTCCGGAGCTGGCAGGTGTGAGGGGGTTGCCTTGCATGTCGAGACGTGGTTGCTCCTGCGAGTAGAGGTACAGCGGCTTTCCGCGGAAGGTCACCTACGAGCTCCGTCGGACCGTACTGTCACACCGAGATCACGGGCGGGGGCAGGCCCGCAGTCGCCTGAGGGGAGCCCGTCGTGAGCAGTGGCGGCCATACGAGCGCGCAGGTGCCAGTGCAGGAACTGTGGCGCATCGCGTCCTTGCTGTAGGAGTAGACGGTGATCGCCAACGAGCCGTTCGCCGGGAACATCACAGCCGCGAGGACGTTCTTCCCGCTCGGAAGGGTCTGAGCCGTGAGTAACGCCGCGCCTTCCACGGGAAGCCCGTTCTTGGGCGATACGAGGTACCAGATCCCGTGCCATGGCGGGAGCGGGAGAACGGTCTCCACGAAGCGCTCGCCGCTGAACTGGTGAGGTGTCGGGTCGAACAGGTAGAGGGGATACCCCGCGTATGTGACCTGACGAGCGCCGAGGTCCGCCCGAATAGAGGCTACCTAGCAGCCGGCTGTTGACCCCAGGGCCTCGTGGTGCAAGCGCTGTGGTGAGACTGATCGCGGCTGAACTCGTACAGCGAGTACCCGGAGTAGGTGCCCGATCCCACCACGAGGACCCGGCCATACGGACTGCTCTCGGCCGAGACGGTTGTTCAGGTAGACGCGCCGGCGCTCCCCGCGCCGTCCGCTGGACCTTCGAGAACGACGCTCGAGAGTCCGACGGCCAACGCAACGACCACCGCTGCCCGCCCGCTGACACAGAGGCCCAGCGTCTGCTTCGACTGCCTTGTGCCTTGATCCACCACGAGGTTCGAGCTCATGAACCCATTGACTCAGATCCGGACGAACGGGAAAAGGGTGACAACCAGCCAGAGCTGGTTGGTGCGCCACCACCCGAACGAGGTGCCTTCATGAACCCGCCCATCAGTGCGGCCAGCACAGTGGCAACGAGCCTTGCGCCGCAAGTCAGCGACCCGCCGCGACCTCAGGGTCGCATCGCGAACTCGGCAAGCGCGCTGAGCTGCTCGGTAGTGCCCACACCGATGAGGACGTCCCCCGCCTCGATGGTGTGCCCGGGCGAAGGGTTGGTGACGAAGCCGCCGTTGGGACGCCGAATTGCGAGCACCAGTGCACCCGTGCGATCGCGCAGTTGCATCGAGCCAAGCGTGCTGCCGGTCAGAGGAGAATCGACCGCCACGGCCAGCTCCTCTAATCGGAACTTGAGCGTACCGTCGTGCATGACCACGTCGACGAAGTCCACCACGTGGGGATGGGTCACGAACGACGCCATGCGCGCGCCGCCGAGCTGTTGAGGGTTGACAACCCGGTCGGCGCCGGCGCGCACGAGCTTGGACTCCGACGATTCGTTGCGGGCACGCGCGATGATCTGGAGGTCGGGTCGCATTGACTTGCCGGCCATGGTCACGTAGAGGTTGTCGGCGTCGGCGTCGAGCGCGGCCACCAATGTCGCGGCCCGATCGATTCCGGCCTGGTGCAAAATCTCGTCATCCGTCGCGTCACCACGAACCGACGCATAGGGCACACCACTCAGCCGCTCAGGGTCATGGTCGATGACGACCACATCCCGCCCGGCGTTCGTCAAGAACTGGGCCACCTCGCGCCCGACCCTCCCCCATCCGCAAACGATCACGTGCCGGTCCATCCGGGCGATGTCCCGTTCCATCTTGCGCCTCCTCACCAGGTCTCGCATATGGCCCTCGATAAGCACCTCGAGCACGGCCGAGAACGTATAGAGCGCGGTACCCACGCCTACGAGGATCAGGATGATCGTGAAGACCTTGCTGCCTGCACCGAGTGACCGTGGGGAGTTGAACCCCACGGTGGTGACGGTGATGACGGTCTGATAGAGGGCGTCGAGGAGACTGAACCCGAACAGCAGGTACCCGACAGTGCCCACCACGAGCACCAGCGTCAGGGCCCCAAGGCCAATCCTCACCCTTCGGAACGGGTCCCGCACCTGGTCCATCATGCCTGACCGACGCGCGAACACACCGATCCGTTCGATGCGGGCCGTCGATCACGTACCGTCGCGCGCCGGGTCATGAGTGAAGATCGGCTCGTACCTCGGCGGCTTTCAGGCACATCCCCTCAGGGCTTGCGATCTGCGACGAGGACTGGGATCCGTCGCTCGGTATTGGCCTGGTACTGCACGTAAGGGGGATAGGCCGCAACCGCTCGCTCCCACCATCGTTCGCGTTCTTCGCCGTCTGTCTCGTGCAAGGTGACATCGAAGACCTCGGGGCCATCTTGGATTCGAACCTCGTCGGGTTTGGCCTTCAGGTTGAAGTACCAGGAGGGATGCTTCGGATCCCCTCCCTTCGAGGCAACCAGGGCGTACTGGCCGTCGTGCTCCACGCGCATCACCGGCGCTTTGCGGATGCTCCCGCTCCGCTGGCCGCGCATGGTGATGATGATGACCGGCAAGCCGGTGTCCCACAGAGTCGTTCGCTCGCGTCCACCGGACCGCTCGTAGGCTTCGACCTGCTCGCGTACCCAGTCCCAGGTGCTCGGCGCGTACTCGCCTTCCAGAGACATGGTTCTACAGTACGCCCACGTTGGCCTCGACCCGTCCTGGGCCATGTTGGTAGGGTCCGCGCAGTCGCCCGGCCGTAGCGACGTCCAAGTCCCTCTTGAGGAGCTCCCAACCGCATGTCCAACGCCGTCACCCTCACACGACCGAGGCGGCTCGTCCTCGCGGACCTGCTGCCAGGAACACTCGTGCGCGACGTACTGCTCATGATCGGTGCTGCCGGCTTCGTCGGGGCACTCGCACAGCTCTCGATCCACGTCTCCTTCACGCCTGTCCCGATCACAGGCCAAACCCTGGGCGTGCTGGTCGCGGGCACGGCGCTCGGTTCGAAGCGGGGCACCGCCGCCATGGCGCTCTACGGACTAGCAGGGCTCGCCGGCGTTCCGTGGTTCGCCGGCCACTCGAGCGGATACGTGGGGGCGTCGTTCGGCTACGTCGTGGGTTTCGTACTGTCCGCCGCGTTGTGCGGCTTTCTCGCTGAGCGGGGTGCCGACCGGTCCCTCGTGAAGTCGGTCCCGGCCATGGTGGCGGGCGAGGTCGTCATGTACACCGTCGGGGTCATGTGGCTGGGCACGAGCCTCCACGTCGGCCCGGCGAGGGCGATCGCCCTCGGGTTGACTCCGTTCCTTGCCGGTGACGCCCTCAAGGCGGCTATCGCCTCGGCGTTGCTCCCCGGCGCGTGGAAGCTGGCCGGGCCTCGATCGTAGTAACTACGTCACCCGTCGACCCAGCCGGCGGAGGCTCTCTACGCGTTTGTCAGACCCGTTCGAAGACCGCAGCCAGACCCTGGCCACCGCCGATGCACATTGCCTCGAGGCCGTATCGCACCTGTCGGCGGCCCATCTCGTGCATAAGGGTTGCCAGGATTCGTCCTCCGGTCGCCCCCACCGGGTGGCCGAGGGAGATCCCTGACCCGTTGACATTCAGTCGCTGAAAGTCGCTGTCAGAGAGTTTCCACTCTCGCGTGACCGCAAGCACCTGCGCCGCAAACGCCTCATTCAGCTCGATCAGATCCATGTCGGTGAATTGCAGACCCGCGCGGTCGAGCGCGCGTTGAGTCGCCGGCACGGGGCCGAGGCCCATCGTCAGCGGAGAGACTCCCGCCGAGGCCCACGACACCAGCCGTGCCATGGGACGCATTCCCAGCTCGGCGGCACGAGCCGGATGGGTGACGATGCAGATCGCAGCAGCATCGTTCTGGCCGCTCGCGTTGGCAGCTGTGACCGTCGCTTCCGGATCGGTCTTCGCCAATACCGGTCGCAACTTCGCGAGTTGCTCCATCGTCGAGTCAGCCCGAGGATGCTCGTCGCGCTCGACATCAACGGTCTCGCGTGACGTAACCACCCTGACAGGCACGATCTCGTCGTCGAACCGCCCACTCGTTTGGGCGGCGACGGCCCGACGATGCGATTCGAGCGCCAGCGCGTCCTGCTCCTCGCGGGGAATGGAGTACTCACGGCGGAGGTTCTCGGCGGTCTCCAGCATTCCGCCCGCAACCGGGAAGTTGACGCCCCCGGCAGTTACCCGAGAACGGGCCAGCCGGTCATGCAACATGACGCCGGGACCCTTCACACCTCGCCGAAACGCAGAGCTGTAGAACTCGACCTGGCTCATGCTCTCCACGCCCCCGGCCAACAGCACCTCTCCGGCGCCGGTCTGCACCTGCATCGCTGCATACAGCACTGCCTGCAGACCCGAGCCACATCGACGATCCAACTGAAGACCAGTGACTTCGATTGGTAGCCCGGCATCGAGGGCTGCAACCCGACCCACTGCCGGCGCGTCGCCGTTGGGGTACCCCTGGCCAAGCACGACATCGTCGATGGCAACCGGATCGAGCTTCGTTCGATCGAGAACCGCGCGTATCACGGTGGCGGCGAGCTCTGCCGCCGGTACGTCGCGCAACACCCCTCCGAATCGGCCCACGGGCGTCCGCACCGGCTCGCAGATCACCGCCTCACGCATGGCCTGCCTCCCCTGCGCCAGGTTCTTCTTCCTCTCCTGTCCGTCGCTGAAGGCTGAAGGCGACGTTCATGCCGATCCTTCCCCTGCCATGGCGGGACGATTCCCGTTTGTCTCGGCGTTCGGTGCGGCTCGGGCCACCAGGTCGGGTACGACCTTGCCCAGCTCGGAAGGATCCCAGCGCCCGTGCTTCTCCGCAACAGGGCCGGCCACCCAACCCTCGGCCACGCTTATGCGTCCACCGGCGGCGTTGAACACACGTCCGGTAACACCTGCCGCTTCCGGACTGGCCAGCCACACGACGAGCGGTGCGATGTTGTCGGGGCTTCGCGGGTCGAACTCCTCCTTGAGCTCGGGATCCGCCGCCCACCTGGGGAGGTTCTCGGTCATACGCGTAAAGGCGCCCGGCGCGACGGCATTGACCGTGACCCCGTAACGGCCGAGCTCCATCGCGGTAATCACGGTGAAGCCGGCGATGCCCGCCTTGGCCGCGCCGTAGTTGCACTGTCCGGGGTTTCCGTAGATTCCCGAAGACGAGGTGGTGTTGATGATCCGGGCGTCGTTGTCCTTCCCCTCCTTGGACCGCCCCCTCCAATAGGCGGCTGCCCAACGGGTGGGGGCAAAGGTGCCCCGGAGGTGGACCTTGATCACCGCGTCCCACTCCTCGATGCTCATGTTCACCAACATGCGGTCACGCAGAATGCCTGCGTTGTTGACCAGGACGTCGAGACCGCCGAAAGTCTCCACGGCGGCGTTTATGAGACGTTGCGCGCCCTCCCAATCCGAGACGTCCTCGCCGTTGACGATCGCCTCTCCGCCCATCGCGCGGATGTTCTCCACGACCTCACCGGCGGGACCCTCCGAGGACCCCGAACCGTCCACGCCGGCGCCCAGGTCGTTGACGACGACCTTGGCGCCTTGGCGGGCGAACTCGATCGCATGCCCGCGTCCAATGCCTCGGCCCGCTCCGGTGACGATAACGACCCTTCCAGCGCATATTCCGCTCATGTCTCTCCTCGACTGCGTCGTCTTCCGCTGGTGTTCATACATCGGGGATCCCGGCGAGATCAAACAGCACCAGCTCGAGGCGGTTCCGTGGCTGATCAGCGCCTGCGCGTCGACAGGCAGCAGTGCTTGTACTTGGCGCCGCTCCCGCAAGGACAAAGGTCGTTGCGCCCGGTCGTGCGCCACACGCGTCGCTCGTCGCCCTCGGCTTCCTCGAGCTCCTCGGTGATCGCCGCGATAGGCCGACCTGCACCGGCAAGGACCGCCATGCGCTCCAGGTAAGGGAGGATGTGGCCGTAGAAGCGCCGGTAGCCCGGACAGAGGTAGTTGAGACCGGCCTCTCCGTTCGGCGCTTGGACGAACCGGTCCTTGGGACAACCCCCGTGGCAGAGGAAACCGACAGGGCACTGCACGCAGCACTCCGGCAGGCCGTCGCGCTTGGCCTCGCCGAAGGCCACCTGCTCGGGCGCCGCGAGAAGCGCGCCGAGCCCGTCGCTCATCACGTCGCCGAGGCGGTGGGAGGTGTCGACGAAGTGGTCACAGGAATAGACACTCCCGTCGTGCTCGAGCGCGAGAACCTGCCCGCATGTCTCGGACATCACGCACAGGTTGGCGGTCTCACCCGTCACGACGAGCAGGCACTCGAGGAAGTTCTGCACGCCGATCTTCTCGACGTCATAGCGCACCCACTCGTCGAAGACGCGACAGAGGAACTCCCCCATCGCCTCGGGCGCCACCGAGCGCTCCGACACGCCGCCGCCGGGGGTCCGCTCCACGACGGGCAGGAACTGCAGCCAGCGCACCGCCTCGTCGACGAAGAATCGGTAGACCTCCAAGGGATGAGCTGCTGTGACCGCGTTCAGCGTGCACAGCACGTCGGGATCGACGCCGTGCGCGCGAAGCAGGCGCAGTCCCCGCATCACCCGGTCGTGGGTGGACCGCCCTCGCCGGTCTCTGCGGTAAGCGTCGTGCAGGTGTGCGGGACCGTCGATGCTGATCCCGACGGCGAAGTGGTTCTCGGCCAAGAAGGCGCACCAGGCCTCGTCGAGAAGGGTCCCGTTCGTCTGCAGGTTGTTGACGACACGCCAGCCGTCGGGCAAGTGGCGGCGCTGGAGCTCCAAGGCTCGGCGGTAGAAGCCGACACCGGCCAGGGTGGGCTCCCCGCCGTGCCAGACGAAGTGCACCACAGGCCCGGGGCTCGCAGCGATGAACGAGGCGACATATGCCTCGAGCACGTCCGGACGCATCCGGAAACGCTCGTTCGAAGGAAAGATCTCGGTCTTTCCCAGGTAGTAGCAGTAGCCACAGTCAAGGTTGCAGACCGGCCCCACGGGCTTCGCCATGACGACGAAAGGCTCGGACACGCTCGACACCTGGCTCACCCCGCCGCGCCGGGCGCGCCGGCCTAGGACCGCTCGCGCTGCAGCGCGTCAGCCTCAGGTTGTCCGGGGCTCATCTCGCCTCGGCCTCATTCGCCCAAGCGCCGAAGGCGGCCCAGAACGGGTCGAGTCCGGGGTGAACGAGTGGCCTGTCGCCGTCGTCGGCCACGAGCACGCAGCCGTCCTCGGGCGGGCGGACCTCGCCGACGACCGCCGCCTCGATGCCCTGCGCAGCCAGTGCCGCCACGAAGTCGTCAGCGCGCTCAGGGACAACCGTCGCCAGCAGGGTCCCCTCCGAGATCGACGCGTAGGGATCGATCCCGACGTGGTCGCAGACAGCTCGGACCTCGGGCCGGACCGGGATCGCCCGTCGGTCGATCCGTAACCCAACCCCGGCGGCCTCGCCGAGCTCGGCGAGGCCGCCCAAGACGCCGCCCTCGGTGGCGTCGTGCATGGCCGTGACCCCCGCCTCTCGTAATCCGAAGGAGGCAGCAAGGCGAGCCTCGGGCACGACGGTCATGGCGTCGAAGAGCGCGTCCGCGGCCGCCACCACCTCCTCCCCCAACCCGGCAGCCAGGCGGACGGGGAACGTGGCGGCGAACAGCGCGGTCGCCTCGATCGCCGCCCCCTTGGTGACAACAACCGCCTCGCCCGGCGAAGCCATGGTCGGGGTGACGTACGCGTCCTCTGACCCCAGGGCGATACAGGTGGCACCGCCCACCATCGGCCAGTTGCAGCCGTCGTAGCGGGCGGTGTGGCCGGTGACCACTGCGAGCCCCAGCTCCCCACAGGTGCGGGCGTACGCCTCCCAGAAGCTCGCCAGGCCCTCGTCGTCGAGTTCGGCCGGCAGGTTCAGATCGACCGTCATCCACCGCAGCGCGAGCCCGCTGGTCGCCGCGTCGGAGGCGAGGATATGCACCGCGAACCATGCCGCGCGCTCCCAGCCGTAGGCGGGGACTACGAACACCGGATCGGTGGTGAGCGCCATCGCCACCCCGGGAGCCGGCCGCACCACCCCCACGTCCACGCCATGGCGGGGCCCGACGAGCACCTGCGCGTCCGGCGCGCCGAGACGGGAGAGGACGATCGCCTCGAACCGCTCGGGGGTCAGCTTGCCAAGGCGCTGTTCGCTCATCGCAACACCCTCTTCGGCTTGCTCACTGCTCACCTCGATCCGGACGCTCGCGCGACGCCGCTCGGACGGCAGCGACGAGAACCCGGGTGGCCTCGGTCGGATCCGGTGCCGCGCCAACAGCGGAGACCACGGCCACCGCGGTGGCCCCGGCTTCGATCACCTGCGCGGCGTTGTCCGCTTTGATCCCACCGATGCCGACGACCGGCAGCGGTACAGCCCGGGCGATGGTCCCGAGACCGCCAAGACCCACGGGGGCCGCCTCCGGCTTGGTCGGCGACGCCCACACGGTTACCCCGAGGTAGTCGGCACCGAGCGCGGCGGCCGATTCGGCCTCGGCCGCAGTCCCGACGCTCACGCCTAGTGTCCGGGCGCGTCCGAGCTGACGCCGCGCCTGTTCGGGGTGGTCATGCTGTCCGAAGTGCACGCCGTCGGCACCGACTTCGAGTGCAACCTCGATCCGATCGTTCACGATGAAAAGGACGCCGGCCGCCCGGCAGCGCTCGGCCAACGTAGCGGCGAGGGAAAGCAACTCGTCGTCGGCGAGCTCCGGCGCGCGGAGCTGTAGGGCGTCCGCGCGCCCTTCGACTGCCGCGAGTCCGACGTCGAGGTGCCCACTTCTCCGAGCGCGGCCCGGCGAGGTGACGACGTAGACACCGCGTGGGGTCCTGGGAGACTCGTTGGCGGGGCGCCCGCTACCGCGCTGCATCGTGGGCCCGCCTGATCACCGTCGTCCGGCACGAGGGGCAACTATAAAGACTCCCCACGCTACGGTGCGTAGGGTGGAGCAGACGCCTCCGACACCGCCGGCACGACCAGGTCCGCCCCCGGATCCCGAGGACTGGACCGACGAGCAATGGCTCGAGTGGCTCGAGGCCACCGACGATCCCGGCGAGGAACGAACGACCGCGCCGACCAGGCGGCATCCCAGGCATCGTGGTGGTGCCTTGGGCGCAGCGATGCTGGGACTGCACGACGCGATCTACGGACGTCCGGACGACGAAGTCGCTGTGGTGGTGGACGCGCCGGGGGGTCCGCCCGACGAGGACACGCCCGAGGTGCATCTCGATCCCGAGCATCCCGAACGCTCCGAGGTGGTTGTGCATCGCCGCTCGGTTCCGCCGCGCCCCTCAGACGGATAGCGCTCGCCGAGAACCTACCCAATACGCAGGATGAAGGTACACCCCACAGCCACGTGGTGGCGTGGGATATGGCGATCCTTGCTAAAGTAAGGACGTGACAAGGGTGACTAGCAAGCTGCAGGTCACGATCCCCAAAACGATCGCCCAGCGCTACGGGATAAAGCCAGGACAGGACATCGACTGGCTACCGGCAGGCGAGGCGATCCGGGTCGTCACAGGTGGGCGTCTGCCTGACGCCCGGGACAAGTCCCGCCGCCTGGAGCTGTTCGATCGTGCCACCGAGCGCCAACGCTCCAGGCAAGGCGACAAACAGCAGCGGCGAAGCACCACCGATCGAGGATGGCAACGCGAGGAGCTCTACGAACGTGGCGTCGCTGGTTGACACCAACGTTCTCGTCTATCGCTTCGACTGGCGCTTTCCCGAGAAGCAACGGGTCGCGACCGAGCTCTTGCGTACCGGGATACGCGAGGCGTCGCTTTACCTACCCCACCAAGCGATCGTCGAGTTCGTCCCGGCCGTCACCCGAAGACTGGATGGAGATGTGGCCCTTCTCGACCCCACTGACGCGAGGCGTGAGGCGGAGGAGCTGCTCGCGCAGTTCGACGTTCTCTTCCCTGACGAGGAGCTGCTCCGAATCGCGCTGCGAGGGGCAGCCGCGTACCAGCTTTCGTGGTTCGATGCCCACATGTGGGCTTATGCAGAGCGCTTCGGCATAGCCGAGCTGCTGTCCGAGGACTTCCAGCATGACCGCCTCTACGGCACCGTGCACGCGGTCAATCCCTTCGACGAAACCGGGAACCAGTCGGCGACAACCTGAGTTGGCGGTCAGTCTTCTGCAAGCGCGACCGCGCAGCTACGGTGGCCCGATCGTGAGGGCTCCCGACGCAATAGTCGTCGGCTCAGGGCCGAACGGACTGGCGGCGTCCGAATGACGAAGGCTCCCGACGCAATAGTCGTCGGCTCAGGGCCGAACGGACTGGCGGCGGCACTGACGCTCGCCCGGGTAGGTCTTGCGGTCGACGTCTACGAGGGAGCCGAGACTCCCGGCGGTGGGTGCCGAACCGGCGAATTGACCCTGCCTGGCTTTCACCACGACGTGTGCTCGGCGGTCCACCCGCTTCTCACCGTCTCGCCGTTCTTCCGCCACCTCGACCTCGAGGCTCGCGGCGTGAGGCTGTGCAGACCTCCGGTGGCCTTCGCCCATCCCCTCGACGGGGGACGGGCGGCCGCGGTAGTCGAGTCGGTGCGCGACACCGCAACAGGCCTCGGTGCCGACGCGGCGACGTACCGGCGGACGATGGCTCCCTTGGCGCGCGACGCCGAGCACATCTTGCCCACCGTCCTCGCTCCGCTCAGATCGGTTCCCTCGCACCCGCTGGCAATGGCGCGCTTCGGGCTCGAAGGGATGTTGTCCGCTCGTCTGCTCGCTCGGCGGTTCAAGACCGAGGAGGCCGCAGCGCTGCCCGCGGGGGCCGCGGCCCACTCGATGCTTCCTCTGAGCGCGCCGTTCACTGGCTCCTTCGGGCTTCTCTTCACGATGACCGCCCACTCGACCGGGTGGCCGTTGGTCGAAGGGGGAAGCGCGCGCGTGGTTGACGCTCTCGTGGGAGAGCTGGAGTCACTCGGCGGGAAGCTAATCACCGGCCACTGGGTGAAGAGGCTCGATGAGCTCCCCACGGTGCGCGCGGTGCTCCTGGACGTCTCCCCGCGTCAACTGCTCGAGCTCGCCGCCGGTCGGTTGCCCGGGAGGTACCGAAGGGCGCTCGATCGCTTCGCCTACGGGCCCGGAGTTTGCAAGGTCGACTGGGCTCTCAACGGGCCGGTTCCGTGGGATGCGCCTGCTTGTCGTGAAGCGGGGACGGTCCACCTGGGCGGGACCTTCGCGGAGGTCGCCCGCAGCGAGTCCGAGGTGACGGCGGGACGGCATCCCGAGCGTCCTTATTCCATCGTCGCGCAGCCAGGGGTCGTCGACCCGACGCGTGCTCCCTCGGGACGGTACACGCTATGGGCCTACTGCCACGTGCCGGCGGGCTCGACCACGGACATGACCGAGCGCATCGAGTCGCAGATCGAGCGCTTTGCCCCCGGGTTTCGCGACGTGGTGCTCGAGCGTATGACCACCACCGCCGCCGAGACCGAGCGCCACAACCCGAATTACGTCGGTGGCAACATCAACGGCGGGGCGGCGAGCCTGCGCCAGATGGTCTTTCGTCCCACCGTGAAGTGGAACCCCTACAAGACGCCACTCGAAGGCGTCTACCTGTGTTCGGCGTCGACGCCGCCAGGCGGAGGTGTCCACGGCATGTGCGGCTACGGAGCTGCGAAGGTCGCTCTAGCCGACCTGCGTTTCGGCGCGCCTAAGCCGCGCGTTGTGTGAGAGTCCCTGGATGGTCGACCGAACGGGCCCGAGGGTGCCAGCCTCACGAACGGGACACCGGTCACCACCCTTGGAACCGCACCTCCCACCACGTACCGTTTGGCAAGCAAGCTCGGTCGCTGCCCGTCGTGGGCAAGGGCAAGGCACGAGGTATGTCCCCCGTAGCGGACGAATTCTCCTCCCGGCGCGCGAGTCGAGCCCCGAACCCTGCAGACGTGGACTCGCATCGCGGCAGCCTGCCCGCTCAGTCGTTGGCACTCACCTCGGCGAGTAGGTCGGCGAATTTCTTCTTCGCGGCTTCGCGCCGCGTCGGAATGTGCTCTGAGGGAACGTCGACCGGCGTGTAGCGCTTCAGCACCTGGCGGGCGACGGTCACCTTGTGCACCTCGTCGGGACCGTCGTAGATGCGCGCGCCACGTGCCGCGCGGTACATGAGCTCAAGGGGCATGTCGGTCGAGAAGCCGAGACCTCCGTGAACCTGGATGGCACGGTCGATCACATTGTAGAGGACGCCGGCCCCGTAGTACTTGATCATGGCGATCTCGGTGCGCGCGGCGGGTGCTCCCTCGCGGTCGATCTTCCATGCCGCCTGAAGCGTCATGAGCCGCGCCGCGGTCATCTCCGCCATGGAGTCGGCCACCCAGCCCTGGACGAACTGCTTCTCGGCCAGGGTGGACTTGTGCAGGTAACGCGACACGGCGCGCTCGCAAAGCATGTCAAAGGCGCGCTGGGACTGTCCGAGCCAGCGCATGCAATGGTGGATACGGCCAGGCCCGAGGCGCATCTGCGCAAGCCTGAAACCTTCTCCTTCCTTGCCGATGAGGTTCTCCACGGGCACCCGCACGTCGCGGTAGTAGATCTCCGAGTGCCCACCGAAAGCTCCGAAATGCACGTCCGGATGCTCCATGGTGGGGACGTCGCGCGCGATCTCGACGCCCGGGGTGTCCGAAGGCACGAGGATCATCGAGCAGCCGGCGTATGGGTGGACGTCAGGGTTGGTTACGCACATGACGATCAGGAAGTCGGAGATCGACCCGTTCGTCGAGTACCACTTGTGGCCGTTTATGACCCACTCGCCGCTGTCTCGCACCGCAGTGGTGCTGATGAGCGTGGGATCGGCCCCGGCCCCCGGCTCGGTCATCGAGAAGGCGCTGCGGAGCTTGCCCTCGAGGAGGGGCTCGAGCCACTGCTTTCGCTGGTCCTCACGCCCCGAGGCCTCGATGCCCACGGCCAGCAGCTCCGCGTTGCCCGAGTCGGGAGCGTTGTTGCCGAACACCATCGGAGCGAGGAAGGTGCGGCCCAGTATCTCGGCAAGCAGC
>Ga0187852_1002595_pt1 | contig 14424 bp, 8 predicted proteins | sample June2016WEW_6_40_FD_134511 | JGI IMG/M metagenome (GOLD analysis project Ga0187852, IMG submission 134511) | Peatland microbial communities from SPRUCE experiment site at the Marcell Experimental Forest, Minnesota, USA - June2016WEW_6_40 | ecosystem: Environmental > Terrestrial > Soil > Wetlands...
CAGGCACCTTCGGCGTGATCACGGGGACGACGGCGAACAGCCTGCCGCGCCAGATTCAGATCGGCGGGCGCATCGTATTCTGAAGTTCAACCCATCTTTGCACCCGGCGGCGCGAGGCCATCAGCCTCGCGCCGCATGCATTTTTTCAGCGACGGCGAAGCGGCGCTCTTTCACGTTGAATGGCCAGACGCATAAATCCTTGACGGGCGCTGACCGGGCGACGGTCAAAAAACCAGAGAAAACGAATAGCGTGCAGGGCCGAGACCGGCCAGGGAAGAGCTTTCCCCTAGAAAAGAAAAGGTTTTCAATGAAGGAGCGGCCGGGGATCCTGGCTGCGTGATAAAGCCCCTTCCGGTAGAACCTCCTGTGGAAAACAACTGTCGTAATGAGGGTCGCCGTGCAGATCTTCTTTGGGGCAGAACTTCACTATTGACAGTTGATCGCTTGGTGTATAAAACTATTCGAGCTTCGAAATGTGGTCAGACCACGCGAGATAAACTTCAAATCAAGGTCGGATCGCCACATCGCGGAGCAGCAAGTGAGACTTAGTGGAGGCATCACATATGAGGCGATTCGCCTTTTGCAATCGATTCCAGTCGCGGGGTTCCAGAGCCCGCATGATATGCATCGCCGCATGGAGTTGCGTGGCGCTGCTGGTTATCGCCATTATGACGCCGGGCGCGGCCCGCGCGCAGTTGGCTGGCACCGGCACCATCGAGGGAACCATCGCCGACTCCTCGGGCGCCGTCGTGCCCGGCGCCAGAATTGTAGCGCAGAATCTGGCTACAGGCGCCGAGACGGTCCGCATCAGTACGTCGGCCGGCCTTTACAACTTGTCGCCACTGGATGCGGGAGACTACAACATAACCGTCACCGCCAAGGGTTTTGAAAAGCTGGTGCGCCCCAGCGTTCACGTTGACGGTATGCAGGTACTGGCGCTCGATCTGGCCCTGCAAGTGGGCGCGGCGAACATTACCGTGACCGTTACCTCTGCGCCGCCGCTGCTGGAAACGGAGAACGCGACGTTGGGCGCCGCGATGGAAGGCGAAGCCTATCAATCGCTGCCCCTGGAGATGGGCAGCGCGGGCCATGCCGATCAACGCCGCGTGACCGACTTTGCCACGCTGATGCCGGGCGTTTCCCCCAACATCACCAAGAACGACGAAACCGACGAGCCGATGGTGGTCAACGGCAACCAGAACGCCTCGGAGATGTACATCGAAGGCATTCCCGCCACCTCGGTGAACACCGCCGGCGACCCTCGCTTCATCTGGTCGGCTATCTCCGTCGAAGCCGTCGATCAGTTTCAGTTGAAGACCTCGGCGTATTCGGCCGAATATCGCGGTCTGGGCGTGGAAAACTACACGCTCAAGTCGGGCGGCAAGCAGTTCCACGGTTCGGTCTACGACATCTTCCGCAACACGGCGCTGGACGCGGCGGGTTTCATCCCCGCGCACTACCAGCCGGTGGGATGCGCCAGTAGCTCGTGCTGGGTGTGGTACACGCCTCCGGAGCACATGAACGAGTACGGCATTTCGCTGGGCGGGCCGCTTTTTCCTTTCGGCAGGCTGAGAGACAAGATTTTCTTCTTCGCCAATTACATGGGCTTCCGTTATAGCACCATGACCACGCCGCAGTACCAGAGCATCCCCACGGAACGGATGCGCACTGGCGACTTCACGGAACTGCTTGCGCCGACCGGCGCATCGGGCTGCACGGCCGCGACGTGTTCGGCCAACGGCCTGAATTCGGATAAGGCGGGCGATAACAAGGCCGCGGTCCAGATCTACGACCCGATGACGCAGTACTACACAGGCGGGAAATACTATCGCTACCAGTTTGGAGCCGGCGGGGATGCGTTGAGCACGAACGGGTCGTACAACGTGATTCCTTCGAACTACCTCTCACCCATCGCCACGGCGATGCTGACTTGGATGCCGCACACTCTGTATGGCAGTGGCGCGGCAACTTCCCAAAGCCTTACCAACAACTACCTCGGTTCCTATGGCTGGGGCCTGAGCAACTGGTCGACGACCGAGCGCCTCGACTTCAATTTAAGCAGCAAGCAGACGCTCAGCGTGATCGGCGCCGCCGGCCGCCAGGGGCTGATCGGCAATGCCGGCTCGCAGACCACCGACGTGATGCCGCTGCCTTATATGTACGCCAAGGTCTACGCGCCCATCACCAAGGATGGCATGATCGAGCACAGCTACACGATCAACAACAACCTGGTGAACCAGTTCAAGTACGGAGCCATGCAGTACTTCTCGCCGGCCTATAACCCAACGCTGACCACCGCGGCCTACGGCGCCGGCAACTCGACGATCGGGATCGGCAATGTGCCCGCCGGACAGACGACCGCCAGCTTCCCGACCGTCAAATTCAGCTCCTCCAGCAATACGCAGTGGGGACCACAGGCTTCGGCCGGCAACGTGCTGAACGCCTACACATTTGTTGACAACATGCTCTCGGTCCATGGCCGGCACTCGGTGTCCTTCGGCGGCCAGCTGCAGTTGCTGGAGTACAACTACCTGGCCGACAAGACGGGATCCGGTCCGCTCTCGCTGACCTTCAAGAGCACGGAGTCGGGCAACATCACAACCTCCGGCGGAGCAGGGTCTGGCGGCTTCGATGTGGCCAGCTTCATGATGGGCGCCGTGGACTCGGGCACCTACACGCAATTTGCGCCGATCGCCAACGAGACGGGCACGCGCTTCCGTCCCTACGCGTTCTATGTGAACGACGACTGGAAGGCGAGCAGCAAGCTGACCATCAACGCCGGTCTACGCTGGGACATTCTTCCTCCCTTCCAAGAGGTGCAGAACCGCCTCTCGTACCTCAACCCCCTGATGCAGAACCCCTATACCTACTCCGCGGGCGCGCTGATGTTTGCCGGCAACGGCAACAACAGCTGTTTCTGCAGCACGCCGGTGCACACGAACTACAAGGACTTCGGTCCCCGCCTGGGCTTTGCCTATTCGGTGGACAACAAGACCGTTATCCGCGGATCGTACGGCTTGTACTACACCTTGGGCGGCGGCACGGGCGGCGACTCCAACGCCTCGCAGCCCGGCAGCGCGCTGGAGCTCGGTTACTCCGTCGCTCCCAGCCCGGCCAGCCCCGGTGTTTCGCTGCCGCCGTTCTATTTGAACGGAGCTTCGGCCCTGAGCGGCTATGGCACTAACGCGGTGAATGGCTATGCCAACGATCCGTACAATGCGCAGTTCGGCGTTACCTCCAAGAGCGGCTCCTACTCCGTGACGGCGCCGCCGATCTACGATCCCGGCTACGGAACCTACTACTCCACCAACTTGAGCAGCTCCAACGTGGACTACATCTCCACTACGCTGGCCTATCTCGATCCCAAGTACACGGGCCGCGCGCCGGAGTTCGAGATGTGGTCGTTCGGCATCCAGCGCAGCCTGACCCCGGACATGACCCTCACCGTCAGCTACGTCGGCAACGAAGCTCACTACCTGGTGGGACAGGCCAACGCCAGCGGCACCACGGCGCTGGACCGCGGATACTACGGCAACGCGATGGATCCCAAGTGGCTGGCAATGGGAGGCTGCCTGGCGGCTAAAGCGACCACGGGCGCCATCACCTGTTCGAGTGCTGCGGGAACCGCTTACACCTCGGGTTCCGCGCTGCAGTCGGCGTTCGGCATTGCCTTGCCCTACGCGAGCTTCCCGACCAGCCAGGCTTGGAGCCAGGCGTTGCTGCCCTTCCCTCAGTACAAGGGCGTGACCAACGAGAACGACGCGGTGAGCAACTCCAACTTCAACTCACTGCAGCTTTCGCTGAACCAGCGGCTGGCGCATGGCTTGACCCTGATGGTGAACTACACCTTTAGCAAGAGCATCGACAACGCCGGAACGACGCGCGCCGGTTATGCCATTCCCGCCGGTGTGGCTGCCAACGGCGCGAGCTGGGCCGCGGGCAAGGCTGACCGCTCGCTAAGCGTCTTCGACCAGCGCCACAATCTCAACTCCACAGCCACCTACGATCTGCCATTCGGAAAGGGACATATCGGAGGCGGCAATGCCATCGTCAGCAACCTGGTGGGCGGATGGCGGCTCTCCGGCGTCTTCACCTACCTCGGAGGCAATCCGCTGCAGGTCATTCAATCCTCCTGTTCCGGCAACGGCGTGGGTGGAACCTGCATGCCCGCCTACAACCCGGCCTTCACCGGCACGGCGCGTCAAGGCGGCGGATGGGGCCACGGGGCCACCAGGACTACCCTGGGATCGATTCAGTACGTCAACCCGGCGGCCTTCCTCGTTACCGGTACTGGCGGCGCCAGCGGCGGCAGCAGCGGAGTGAGCGGCAATCAGTATGTGATTGGCGATGTGGCCCGCGACGGCGCCTATGGCCTGCGTGGACCCGGCAACTACGACATCGACGCCACCGTGCGCCGCACCTTCAACATCTGGCCAAACGAGAGAGTGAAGTTCGTCCTTGAAGCCAGCGCCTTCAACGCAACCAACCACGTCTGGTTCGGAACCACGTCGACCAATGCCAGCGGCACCATCGGACAGTCCGTAGGCGCCACCAGCTTCGGCACGGTCAGCGGCCAGGCCAATAACCCCCGCCAGCTCCAGTTCGCGGGCCACTTCAACTTCTAGAAGCGATCGGCTGGTGAAATTCAACCCGATCGCATTAACAAGGCGCTGCCGGTTCTTCGGCAGCGCCTTTTCTTCGCAGCAGATCGACATTGTATCATCCGTCCGCCGATCCGGTAGACCGCGCGAGCGACCGCCCCGATTTTGTCATCAGCGCCTATGGCGTCATCTCTTTGAAGACAGGCCTTGCCCAATCCGGAGCATTCTCGAGCCTCTTCGTCAAGCCGCCGTCGCCGGATCTAATCGGCGAGCTCTCGCCTGACCTGCCCGTCACGCCGCGCACGCCGCCGTTCTTTCTCTACGCCACCACGCCCGACCAAGCGGTTCCCGTGCTGAGCGACGTGGCGTTCTTCACCGCGCTCGTCCAAGCCGGCTTGCCTGCGGAGATGCACATCTTCGAGACCGGCGCGTACGGCTCGGCGCTCGGCCAATCCAATGCCGAGCTCGCCGCGTGGCCCACGCTCTTGGAAAACTGGCTGCGCATCAACGGCTGGGTTCCGTATCCGGCCGCGCCCGCGGGGCATTAGAGCTGGCGGCATCAAGCAGGCTCCGCGCGAGCAGAGCTTGACGGCCGTAGGCTCTGCGCCGTTATATGGAGAAGTCTAAGTGGTCAGTCCACTGGGCGGGCAGAGATCGCCAGCCCGCTCCACCGGTCTATCTTCGCTGTTCCGGCCCGCGCCGATTGGAGAATCTCATGCGCAGCGTCTCGGTCCGCTTCTTTCTTGCTCCACTTCCATTGGCCGCCTTCCTCTCTGTTGCCGCGCAGGACACGCGCACCGTCACCGAGCCCAGGATTCCGCCCGCATGCGTTACTCTCAACGCCGACATCGTCTCCACGCACGGCAACATCGCGCCCGGCGACGAGCAAAAGCTCTCGACGGTTCGCATTCAGGACGCGATGGACCACTGCGCCCAGGGTGAGGCGGTCGTTCTCCGCGCGCACGGGAAGAGAAACGTTTTCCTGACCGGCCCGCTTACCCTGCGCCCCGCCGTCACGCTTGTCATCGATAAGAACACCGCACTGGTGGCTTCGCGCGATCCACGTGTGTATGAAATCACGTCCGGCAGTTGCGGAATCGTTTCCACGCACCGCGGCGGCTGCAAGCCGCTCATTTCGGCCGACGGCGCCACAAACTCCGGCATCATGGGCGAAGGCTCGATCGATGCCCGCGGCGGCGCAAATCTGCTCCAGCCCCAACGGCAAGGAAACGCCATTGGGGGCCCCGGTCCCGGCCAGAGCGTGACCTGGTGGGACCTCGCGCACGAGGCCAAGGTGAAAGATTTGCAGCAGAGCGTTCCCTCCATGATCGCTCTGCGCCACGTCGACGGTTTCATCCTTTACAAGATCACGCTGCGCAACTCGCCCGGCTTTCATGTCTCGGTCAATCAGACCGACGGCTTCACCGCGTGGGGCGTCAAGATCATGACGCCGAAAACGGCGCGCAACACGGACGGAATCGATCCCGGCTCCTCGAAAAACATCACCATCGCCTACAGCTACATTCACACCGGCGACGACGATGTGTGCCTCAAGCCCAGCGCAGCTGGCAGTGTCTCCAACATGTCCGTGCTCCACGACCACTTCTACACCGGCCACGGCATGTCGATCGGCAGCGGCACCTTCGGCGGCGTCGATCATCTTCTCGTCGACGACCTCACCATCGACGGCGCCGACAACGGCCTGCGCATCAAATCCGACCGCAGCCGCGGCGGCCTCGTCCATCAGGTCGTCTATCGCAACGTCTGCATCCGCAACGTGCCCAACCCTCTGGTCTTCACGCCCCACTACACCAACTTCACAGGCGACCGCCTGCCCATCTACAAGGACATCGCGCTCGAAAACGTGCACATCCTCACGCCCGGCGCCTACACCTTCTACGGCCTCGACGCCGATCACAAACTCCAGATCACGCTCGACAACGTTTTTGCCGACGGCCAGAAGGACTCGCTCTTCTACGACCAGGACGCCGACATCACGATCGGACCGCATGTGGGCAACCTCGTGCCCAAGGGCGACGACGTGACCGGCACGGAAGCGCCCGGCGCCGCGCCGGGTGAGCCGCTCAACTGCGACGCGCGCTTTGTTCCGTTCCCCGACGACAACAAATCCGCGCCCCAGATGGCCGGCAAGATTCCGCCCGAAGACAATACGTTTTACGTGGCGGCCGACGGCACCGGCGACTACTATTCCATTCAGCGTGCGCTCGACATGACTCCCAAAACCGGCGGCGCGGTTCTTTCTGTTTCGCCTGGCGTCTATCGCGAAGTGCTTACCGTCGACAAGCCCAACATCACCATCCGCGGCGCCGATCCCGAGGCGAGCAAAACCGTCATCGTCAACGATCGCAGCGCCGGCCAGAACGGCGGCACCCTCCACTCGGCGACCGTCAACGTCACCGCGGACAACTTTTTTGCGGAAAACATCACCATTGAGAACGACTTCAACAAGACGCATCCGCAGTTGTACGCCGGCTCGCAGGCTCTTGCCATTCTCGTTACCGGTGACCGCGCCGTCTTTCACAATGTGCGCCTGCTCGGCAATCAGGACACGGTCTATCTCGGCACACAATGCGGCCCGGACGGGCAAAACTGCGGCGTCACGCGCCAGTACTTCTCCGATTGCTACGTGGCCGGCAATGTGGACTTCATCTTCGGCGACTCCAAGGCTGTCTTTGAGAATTGCGAGATTCACTCCACGCCGCACGCCGGCGGATTCATCACCGCGCAATCGAAGCATTATCCCGCCGAGGACTCGGGCTTTGTCTTCGACCACTGCCGCCTGACGGCCGATCCCGGCGTCACGGGACCGGTCTTTCTCGGGCGCCCGTGGCGTCCATACGCGACGGTTATCTTTTTACACACCGAGATGGATGACAAGATCGATCCGGCGGGGTGGCGCGAATGGCATCCCGGCGAGACGCATTCGCTCTCGACCACCGACTATGCGGAGTTTGACTCGACAGGCCCAGGTGCACATCGCGATCTGCGCGATCCGCACACGCATTTCCTCACGTCCGGCGAGGCCAAACAATACGAGCCTCAAATCTTCCTGCGCGGCGCCGACAACTGGGACCCGACCAAGCTTGTCGCGCCGCCGGCGCAGTAGCCTGTCAGCCGCGTCTCCTTCGGCTCGTAGAATCCACGAGCATTCCGGCGTAGGCTAAACCTCGTGAGTCAGGATTCGTCTAATCGATCGGTGAATCGGAAACCAATCTGGAAAAGGAGTTCTGCGATGCGAAAGTTAAGCGGCCCCGTCCTGCTTGGAACGTTTCTCGCACTTTGTATTCAGATGGGAATTCCACGGGCGTTTGCGACTGCGCCTGGCCTGACCATCTCCGCCACGAATGTCGTCATGCCGCTCCATACCCAGCAGTACGGCTCCAGCACCTTCATCCTCGTCTCGGGCAATAGCTACACCGGCGTACCTCAGGTTACGTGTACGGTTGTCAATCCGCCAGCTGGCGCCAAGCTGCCCGCCTGTTATCAGCACGGGATCATCCCGGAGATGTTTCCGGACGAAACATTCACCGGCACAGTCCTTTTCGTTGCGCCCGGTCAAACTCCTCCGCCCGAGCCCGCCAGTCTGCTCAACCGTTCGGGCCGCGCTGCGACGGGCATGGCGCTGGCTGCAATGCTGTTCATCGGCTTTGGCGTCCGGCGCCTGGCTGCTCGCTGGTTGACGCTTGTGGTGCTTGCAATTATTGCGTTCGGGGGGCTGGCGGCCATCAGCGCCTGCGGCGGCAACGGCAACTCCATGACGCCCGGAGTTTATTCCTATAGCGTGACTGCGACGGATTCCACGACCGGGAACACTGCATCCACGACGATCAGCGTGACCATTCCCTGAGCGAGATTGGGTTGAAGGTGGACGCCGACGGCCCATTGCGATTGGCAGCTTGCTGTTCCAGCGGAAGAATGAAGGCGGCGATTTCCGTTGCGGAAATCGCCGCCGCTTTTGCTGATCACTGATCACTGACCACTGAAAACTGTCTTTACACGTTGTACGTCGACGACGAAACCCGCCCGCCCTTTCCGGTCCAGTTGGTGTGGAAGAACTGGCCGCGAGGTTGATCGACGCGCTCGTAGGTGTGCGCGCCGAAGAAGTCGCGCTGTGCCTGGAGCAGGTTTTGCGGCAGGCGTGCGGTGCGGTAGCCGTCGAAGAAGATGAGCGCCGTGGAAAACGCCGGCGTTGGCACGCCCAGCTTGACCGCATGCGTCACCGCCTTGCGCCACGAGGCCTGGTACTTGTTGACCAGGCGCGAGAAAAACTTGTCGAGCAGCAGGTTGTCGAGTTGTTTGTTCTTCCGGAACGCGTCCTTAATCTTGCCCAGGAACTGGCTGCGGATGATGCAGCCGCCGCGCCACATCAGCGCAATGCCGCCCATGTTCAGGTTCCAGCCGTACTCCTTGCCCGCGGCGCGCAGCAGCATGTAGCCCTGCGCGTAACTGACGATCTTGGAGCAGAACAGCGCGCGCCGCACATCCTCAATGAACCTGGCGCGGTCGCCGACCTTGGCCGCCGTTTTAGGGCCGCGCAGCACCTTCTCGGCCTCCACGCGCTCTTCCTTGAGCGCCGACAGGCAGCGCGCGAAAACGCTCTCGCCAATCAGGGTCACCGGCTGGCCCTCGTCGAGGGCGCTGATCACCGTCCACTTGCCTGTGCCCTTCTGTCCTGCGGTGTCCAGAATCTTATCCACCAGCGGCGAGCCGTCCTCGTCTTTTTTCGCGAAGATCTGCTGCGTGATGTCGATCAGGTAACTGTCGAGTTCGCCCTTGTTCCACTCGGCGAAGACCTCGTGCAGTTCATCTGCCGAAAGTCCCAGCCCGTGCTTCAGCAGGTCGTAGGCCTCGCAAATCAGCTGCATGTCGCCGTACTCGATGCCGTTGTGCACCATCTTGACGAAGTGCCCCGCGCCCTCTTCGCCCACCCAGTCGCAGCAGGGAGTGCCGTCGTCCACCTTGGCGGCGATCGCCTGGAAGATCGGCTTCACATGCGGCCACGCCGCCGGATTGCCGCCCGGCATGATCGACGGGCCGCGCCGCGCGCCCTCTTCGCCGCCGGAGACGCCGGTGCCGATAAACAGAATCCCCTTCTCGGCCAGCGCCTTGGTGCGCCGTGTCGAATCCGTGAACAGGGAGTTGCCGCCGTCGATAATGATGTCGCCCTGTTCGAGATGCGGCACAATCTGGTCGATCATCTGGTCCACCGTATCGCCGGCCTTCACCATCAGCATCACGCGGCGCGGCCGCTTCAGCAGGCTGGCCAGCTCCTCAACGGAGTGCGCCCCCACCACCTCGGTCCCCTTGGCTTCATTGACCAGAAAATCGTCGACCTTTGAAACCGTGCGGTTGAAGACGGCCACCTTAAATCCGTGGTCGTTCATGTTGAGGACAAGATTCTGTCCCATCACAGCAAGGCCGATGAGGCCGATATCACACGATGCGTCGGGCATTGTTTTCTCCAAACCTCAGAATTTTATCATTGCGGATTTTGGGCTTTCCTGCATCTATTTTACCGCAGTGGTCTGACCTCGAAAAACCCCAGCGGACCCAGCGGAGTTGGCACAGCTTGCCCGCGGCCGAAGTCGATTGTCGCATCAATTCCGGTGCATCTGGAGGAGGTGAAGTTAAGACGCAGAGTCCAGCGCTGAAGCTAAAACTCAAACGCCACTCCCGCAGTCGGAGTAATTGGCAGTCCCTGCCCAGTCATCACCGACCCTGAGTCGTTGGTGTAAAAGTATCGTGGATTGTAGTGGTTCGTCGCGTTGAGCAGCTCTCCGTAGACCGCAAGCTTCCACCGCCGGTAGGCCCAATCTTTTTCCGCGCGGACATCAAGCCGCTGATAGTCGCCCAGCCGAATGGAGTTGTCTGCGCTGCTGGGCACCGGATAGCCGGAGCCGAACAGAAACTTCCCGCCAAGGTTCAACGTGGGCGTGAGACGATAGTTGACGAAGAGATTTAGTGTGTGCCGTTGGTCTGCGATGGTCGGGTAGTAGGGCGCCCAGAACGAAGTTGGCTGTCCAATCTGTTCGCGAGACGCTTGACAAGCGTAGGCGAGCGTGTAGCCGATCCAGCCAGAGAGGCGATTCGCGGTCCGGCTCTGCAGAACAATCTGCGCACCCCGCGAATAATCGCGCTCTATTGTCAGGAAACCAAAACTGAAGTAGAGGGGCGCGCAGCCGGCAGTTGCCGACAGAGCCGAAGAATAATCGTCGCTCCGATCGAAGAGCAGGAGCGTCACCCGCGTGCTCTCTCCCACACGCTGCTCAAGCGACGCGACGTAATGATTGGCGGCCTGAAGCGACTCTGAATTTCCCGAGCAACCGGGTGAAACAGTCAGTAGAGGACTTGCAGGAATATAGAACTGGTGGTAGCGCCCATAGCCGAGCTGCAACTGGGTAGCCGGGGCAACTTGCCATGCGGCTGAAATCTGCGGCGACAGAGGATGGACGTCGAACAATGCGGCGCTGTCCAGCCGCAGGCCGCCGACCAGGCGGACGCGGTTGCCGAAGAGGGCCGTCGACTGTTGCACATAGCCGTCGTTCTTCCAGCCCTTCCCGCTCTCTCCGTATTGCAGAGAAGAGCTGGGCGGGCTGTAGTTCGTGATTTCGTATCCAGTGCTTACGCGGCGCGCCATCCATCCGCCTTCGAGCATCTGGTCCTTACGCCAACTCCAGACCGCGCTGCCCGCAGCGACCCACTCCGCGTAGTGGGCGTCGTCGAGCGGTTGTCCGTTGACGTTGGACTCGCTGCTGGGTTGTTGAAAATGCGCCCCATGCGCTTCGACCAGCAGGCGCGGATCCACCGCCCAGCGCCAACCGATCCGCCCCATTATGAATTCGTCTGTCAGCCGATAAATATCATTCGGGCCGGGAGGCGTTGAAGGATTGACGAGTTGATACGACGTAGGGCCGCCGACTCCGTAGAAGTCGACTCTCTGATTGGGCGCGATGTCATAGTTCAGCTTCAGATCCGCATCGTAAAACGATACATCGTCGGAGGAATCGTTCAATCTGCTTCGAAAAAGATAGCCGAGATAACTCTTGCGCGCGGAAGCGAGCCACGAACCTCGTTTCCGCACGCCCAGTGGTCCTTCTCCATCCACCTCCGAGTCTGCCAACCCGGCCGAGATGCGATAAAGCGGCGCAGTGCGGCTGCCGTCGCGGGTCTCGAGTTCGAGCGCCGCCCCGACGTCGTCGCCGTACTTCTCCGGATACCCCGCAGGCAGCAGCTGAATGTTCTGGAAAGTCTCGGCGGTGAAGATGCTCAGCGTCGCGCCCTCCACCTCGTCGATCTGGGCGCCGTGAAAGGGGGAGGGAACCAGGATGCCGTCGATGTAAATGCCGACGTTCTGGTACTGCGCGCCCATCACCGAAAACTGCGCGAAGAAGTCGTTGTTCCCCGCCGCGGAAACGCCGGGCAACGTCTGAATGGAGCGAAACGGGTCGTCGGCAAGCACCGTGGAAGTTTGGCGGATCTCCTCGGCGGTTAAATCCGTCTTCAGGATGGCCGGGGGATCGGATCCCTGAAATACATCGCCCTTCACCTCAACGGTGTCCATGCGCGTGACGTTGTCGGGCGTCAAGGTAATCTCGAAATCCTTCGTCTCATCTCCCGCCGCGAGAGAAAACCTCTCGTTGATCAGCCAGTAGCCCACGGCATTCGCTTGAAGCGTATAGTTTCCGGGAGCGAGCCCCACAATCACGAATCTCCCATCATCCCCGGTGATCGACTGCCGCTGGGTCTCCAGGATCGAAACCTGCACGCGGGCCAGAGGCTCACCTCGGACGCCGACAACGTTGCCGCGAATCTCCGCCGCAAACAAGGGGCTTCGCAAGCAGGAGTTTGCCGTGAAGAAGATCAGGAGCAGTGTGAAGAAGACGGGTCTTCCTCGCCTTTCCGGCGGGCGGGAAAGGTGACGAGCACACTGAAGCAACGCCTGCACGGAAGACGCGCTCTGGCCATAGAGACCGGTCGCGGACAAAATGACCTCTACAAAGAAAGCTGTATGATTCAATGCTGGAATTCTACGCCCAACCTGGTATATCGCTCCGATAACTTGAGCCGATCGCACCCTGGTAACGCAGCGGGGTCCGAGGCGCCATAAGTGTGAAGGATTGATCGAGGTGGGCGCAGGCAGACTCGAAGGTCCAACACAATGGCTCGCGGACTTTCTCCTTACTCCGTGTCATTCGAGCCTCGAAAAGAGACAACAAACCGGGCAATTGGATTTTCCGGCGATTTGACGCCCTTAATCTGAAAACTAAAACGCAAGTTAATTCAAAGAAGTTGGGAAAAGAGAATGCCGGCGGGCGGCACCGGAACCACATGCAATCAGCCCCTGGAGCGGTATAGATTTCAAGGGTTCCTTCCTGCACGCCCCACGCCGAAACCTGACACCTGTTTTCTTGTTCACTCGGTCCCCTGCTCCCTCGCTCCCCACTTTTTCACTCCACGCTCAAGTCCCCATCCGCGTCCACCACCAGCTTGTCGCCGGCGATCTGGACGGAATGGATCTTCAGTCGGTCCAGGCTCACCTTGTATCCCGAAGCGGCCGTCGAGCCGGCCAGCGCCTTGCGGAGAAGATCGGCGGCATTCACCCTCATGCTTTTTGGCACCTGCCCGTGCAAAAACGGCGCCAGCACAAAGTTGATCTCTTTCCGGTCGGAAACCTTGTCCAGGCGCGCGTCGCGGAAGCCGATCGTTTCACCGTCCGCGTCCGGTTCGAGCGAAACCTCGGCCGGAAGCGACAGGTTAACGCCGAGGCAAGCCCCCTTTACCGCCGTTCCCAGCCGGGCGACGGTCTTGACCCGCACCACGATCCGGTCCTCGTCGAAGCTCAAGTGCGGATCCTCGGTAGCGATAAAGCACGCAGAATGAGCGTTCCCTTTCAGGTAATACCGGCCATCGGGTCCGCTGAAGAGCTGCTCGACAAGGGTCCGCTCCAGCGCCTGCCGGCTGAGCGTCAGTTCCACAGCACGGCATGGGGCAATCGCGGCCAAGGATCCCGCCAAAAGCACCAGCCCTGCAACAATCGCCACCCGATAGGAAGTCATGGGGCTATTGTTTCACTCCTGCCTTTTCCACTGCTAATTCCTCGAGCGAAAGGCCCATCGGCAGTGGCGTGTCTTACAGAGAAAATCATGATTAAATATAAGAACAATAATAAGTTATGAGGTATCGAAGCCGCTCTTCCGGCCCTCGTCCGGCGCGGCTCGAACTCCCTCTTTCCTATTGATTTTTGAACAAAATATACGTAAAATGACAATATAAGTTCCTCGGGTTCTCTCGATCCCCCAGCCCTGTCCGAGGATAGACCGCAAATCCTTCTTTTCAAGGACACAAAAATCGATGGCAAAGCGTCGTGGAAATCCGAATTGGGGCAAACCAGAGCCCATTGGCCCTGTTGTGCCCACAGTTACCTCCTTCGAGTCGATCACTAAGGAGTTCAAACTGCCGCCGGATCAGTTCATCCGGTCCACCCGCCTGCGTGAATGGGCGCGGCGTAACAAGAATTCGAAATATATCCCCGAGGCTCTGCTCGAAGCCTGGGGTTTTGAGATTGAATCCACGTTGTAGGACTTTCGCCAGATGAAACAAAAACGCCGCCTGCGGGCGGCGTTTTTGCTGCCTTGAACCGAAGGTGGTGCAGTTTGCGAGTCGGCGACGACACGGGCACGATCCCTTGATGACTTCCGCTCCCTGAGCGCATCGCCGAAGGGCCCAGGATCTGAGCGCGTGTGGCTGCGCGCCGCCCACAGTGCGGCGTGCTGGCGAGAAAATACGATAATAATCAGCGGGC
>Ga0187852_1002599_pt1 | contig 14405 bp, 11 predicted proteins | sample June2016WEW_6_40_FD_134511 | JGI IMG/M metagenome (GOLD analysis project Ga0187852, IMG submission 134511) | Peatland microbial communities from SPRUCE experiment site at the Marcell Experimental Forest, Minnesota, USA - June2016WEW_6_40 | ecosystem: Environmental > Terrestrial > Soil > Wetlands...
ATCTCGTTGGTGAATTTTTCAGCCGATACGTAGCAAATGTTCGCCGTGGGCTGGCGGCGCTTCACTTCGTGGCCGATGGCGTGCATCAGGTGGGTCTTGCCCATGCCCACTCCGCCATACAGGAAGAGCGGATTGTAGGCGCGCGAAGGGCGCTCGGCGACCGCCAAAGCCGCGGCGCGGGCAAACTGGTTGCCGTTGCCGATCACGAAGGCGTCGAAGGTGTAGCGCGAGTTGAGCTGGGCAGCGGTGGACCAGTCGAAGCGCGCCTGCTCCGGCGTACGCGCCGAGACCGGCGGGGGCGCAGTGGGGGCATGCGCGGGAAGTGGGCCGAAGCCGCCGTCCCTGCGTTGCGGCGGAATCGAGGGGTCCTCCTCGCTGGTCACGAAGCTGACGTCGTCAAACTCCAGCGACTGCAGGTCGATGGCCTCCTGTATCAGGTCGCCGTACTTGTCGCCAATGTGCTGGAACTCAGGAGAGGGAACGCGCACATACAGCGTGCGGCCCGCGGCGTGGCTGAAGCGCGTAGGTTTGAGCCAGGTCTCAAAGGACTGGCGGATAACCTTCTTTTCCAAAGCCGCGAGAATCTGGAGCCAGGGGTTGAGTGTCGCTGCCTGCGGAATCGCGAATGCCATCGAACTAATCCTTGCTGCGCCGCCTGTTTACGGACGGTCCGGTTCATCCGCGGCATTTTGGCAACAAACCACCGTTGGCGAAAAGCCTGGACTTCTCGTCCAACTGCACTCACAGCTGCCTGAATACCGCTGGCGACCCTTGGTTGAGACCTCGGAGTCTGGGATGAAACTTGTTCCGTGGGACGCTGGAACCTTTTCCTGAACGGTCCCGATAGTAGCACATTTGTGGGATATTGCAATCAGTCTTTCACATAACTTTTTGTCAGCCAGATTAAGTTGCACCATTGCTGGTGAAACTTGCCGCAAGAGTGTTACGAGTATTACCAGAGTCACTGCAAAAAGCAGCCGCGTTCGCACTGAAAGTAGTTCTGCCCGCACTTTTGTGACGCTGGCCGCACCACTACCGGGAAACGCCTGGCCCGGCGCAGTTCCGGCCTGCAGACAGTTGGCGCTGGATTCCCGGCCCAACCTGCGGTACACTTGAATTTTGCCGTGAGGCACAGCTTCTCAACAGGAAACAGGACGCGTCACTATGCCCAAGCGCACATTTCAACCCAATCGCCGCAAGCGCGTGAAGACGCACGGCTTCCGCGCGCGCATGAAGACCAAGAGCGGCGCAGCAGTCCTGAGCCGCCGCCGCGCCATCGGCCGCAAGCGCGTGTCGGTCAGCGCCGGCTTCCGCGACTAACCCTCGCCTGCTGCTGGTTTAGCCGGAATCTGGCGCATTCCTGCAGCGTTCCGGCGGAAACTCCTTCCGGCTTCGCCATGACCACCCCTCTCAAGCCTGCTCCGCGCCAGTCCCCCCGGCAATCTCTGGTTGGCGCGCGCCTGCGGAAGCACGCCGACTATCAGCGCGCCTATGCCTCCGGCCGCAAGCGCCAATCCGCTTCCATGAGCTGGTTCCTGGCCCCGCAATCGCCCGCTTGCCCAACTGCTGACTCGCCCGCTAGCCCGCGCGTGGGCCTGACTGCGGGCAAGGCGCTGGGCAAGGCCCATGAACGCAACCGTATCAAGCGCCGCATGCGCGAGGCCCTGCGCCGCCACAAGGATCTTCTGCCCCAGGGTTGCGATCTCATCCTTCATCCCCGGCGCAGCGTGCTGACCATGGATTTCAAGAAACTTGAAGCGGAGATTGTGCGTATCCTTCAGCAGGCAAATGCCGAGGCGGCGCAAATAGCGGTCCCGATTTCAGTCCAGCCCGCCTCCGCAAAGCCCGCACTATGACGCGCCTGTTGCTCGCCACTCTCGTCTTTTACCGGCGCTGGCTCTCGCCTGCCCTGCACTCGCTCAACCCCGGCGGCGGCTGCCGCTACCTGCCCACCTGCTCGGAGTATGCCTCCATCGCCATCGCCACCCACGGCCCCCTGCGTGGCACGGCGCTGGCGGTCTGGAGGCTGCTGCGCTGCAACCCTTTCGCCCGCGGAGGCCTCGATCAGGTTCCGCCTGCCGCGATTCCAAGACCTTTTCCCCACGAACCGTTACCATAGTAGAAGCGGCGGTCCGACGGGCTGCCCTTTCTAATCGACAGGAAGTATCCTTTGCCCGAAATTCGCAATCCCAATCTTCAAGCGCCGGGCGGCAGCGGCGGCGGCAGTGGCGGCGATATGCGCTCCATGATGGCCTTTTTCCTGCTGATGCTCGTCGTACTCCTGGGCTACCAGTACTTTTTCAAGCCGCAGCAGCCCGAGCCGGCGCCCGCATCCCAATCTCAATCTCAATCCCAGCCGGCGCAGACGGCCTCGCAGCCCGCAACCCCAGGCCAGCCAGCCCAGCCGCAGACGGCCGCCGGTTCCGTGCAGGCTCCCCCGGCCACACCGACCGTCGCCGCCGCGCTCGAAACAGAAACCACGGTCGAAAACGAAGAGTACAAGATCGTTTTCACCAATCGCGGCGCGCAGGTCAAGCACTGGATCCTGAAAAAGTACAGCGACACCGCAGGCAAGCCGCTGGATATGGTGCAGCCCCAGGCCTCTGAAAAGTTCGGCTTCCCGCTCTCGCTCTTTACTTACGAGCCGGCCCTCAACGAGGAGTTGAACAAGAAGGCGCTCTATCAGCTCACGGCCTCGGGCGCGCAACCCTCGGTCACCGGCTACGCGGAAGTCCCGGCCACCAACGCCCTCACCTTCCACTACGCGGCCAACGGCCTGGACGTGGTGAAGACCTTCCGCTTCGATGCGAGCTATGTGATCACTGTCGAGGCCGAAGTCAAGCGCAACGGCGAGCCGGTACGGGCTTTGGTGCAGTGGCCCGCGGGACTCGGCGACATGGAGGAGTTTGTCCCGTCATCCCAGCCCCGGAGCCAGGTGCCAATCTCCGCGTCCTCGCTCTTCGCGTGGTCGCTGGAGGGCAAGCAGAACTCGATCGCCGCCAAGAAGGTCAGCGGCAACGCCACGCTCGACCAGCCGTACGAGTACGCGGCCATCACCGACCTCTACTTCGCCGCGGCCTTTCTGCCCGGCGCTCCCGAGCGCACCACCCTGGTCACGCTGCATAACTCGATCGACATCGACATGCCCGGCAGCATGACCAACTCTACCGCGCAGAAGAGGCCGGCCGATGTGATCGGCCTGGCCGTAGGCGACGCCAGCGGCACGACCCGGCTGCGCCTCTACGCCGGTCCAAAGCAGTTGGACCTGCTCAAGACCATTCACGCCACCGGCGCGGACGGCAAGCCAACCGGGCAGTCGCTCGAACCGCTCATACAGTTCGGCTGGATGACCATTATTGCCAAGCCCCTCTACCTGGCGTTGCGTTTCCTGCGTGGCCTGCTTGGTCCGGGCGCCTACAACTGGGGCTGGGCCATCATCATCGTCACCAGCCTCTTTACCCTCCTCATGCTGCCCACGCGCTTCATGATGTTGAAATCGTCGCTGAAGATGATGCGCATTCAGCCCAAAGTGGATGCCATCAAGCAGCGCTACGCGAATCTGAAGGCGACCGACCCCAAGCGGGCCAATATGAACGCCGAGATGATGGAGCTCTACAAGGTCGAGGGCGTCAATATGTACGGCAGCTGCCTGCCCATGCTGGTGCAGATGCCGCTCTTCATCGCCTACTATCAAGTCCTGCGCAACGCCGTCGAACTGCGCCAGGCCCACTGGTTCTGGCTCACCGACCTGTCCGTCGCCGACCCGAGCCACGTCCTGCCCATTCTCATCATCCTCACCATGTTTTTCACGCAGTACATTACGCCCTCGCCGGGGATGGACGCGGCACAGCGCCGCATGATGGCCTTCATGATGCCTGTCGTGATGGGCTTTGTTTTGTGGAGCCTTCCCTCCGGACTGGCTCTCTACTGGGGCACCAGCAACATCATCAACCTGGCCTTGCAGATCGGCATCAATCAATCCCACATCGGTAAGGAGATGAACGCCATCGCCGCCAAACGCGCCGTGAAAAAGGCCGGCGTAAACCCGAAAACCATCCAGGGACGCAGATAAACTGCTTTTCTGCAAATGGGAGCCCCGCTCAAGCCCAGCCTGAGCGGGGTTTTTCCTGTACAGCGCAATCCACCGCGGAATGCCCCCACTCGCTGCATCCCGGCCCTTTGGTGTATTGTCCAATGCGTATGGCATCCACTGCGAGCAGCGTTCCGCATCCCGCGCCCGAGGCCGAAGAGGTCTACCGGCGATGGATACAGTTTCTCGATGAGGAGTTCACACGGCACCACTCCCCGGAGCTTCGCGCGGGGATTGTGCGCGACCAGCTTTATCAGCTCTACCTGGGACACCCTCACGGCGGCAAGCTCAACCTGACCCTCACCTCCGAACTGCCCGGCAACGTCGTGAGCCTGTCTCTGGACCCGGACAACGTGACCCTGGAGGCAGAGCACTTTGCCGACGCCGACCGCGAACTCTACAACGAGCGCAAACCGCTGCTCTGGTTCTGGCAGATGTTCGACCGCTCACCCGTAGGCCTCAACCACTGGCTGGGCATTCGTTTCCGCTCGATGTTGGGCCGCCACATCTTTGCCCGCATGGGCGCCGGGGTCAAACTCTACCACGGCATCGACCTTACCTACGGCTACAACCTCACCATCGGAGACGGGGTCACCATCCGTCAGCGGGCCCTTCTCAACGACCGCGGCGGCATCGCCATCGGCAACAACGCCGTTATCGGCTCCTTCGCCCGCATCTACTCCCACAGCCACTCGCCGGAAAATTACGATCAGGTCACGCTGATGCCCACCGCGATCGGCGACGGAGCGCGCATCGGCAGCCACGCCATCGTGCTGGCCGGCCAGCACGTCGCCCCCGGCGAAACAGTGGGCAGCTTCCCCGCCGACCGCATTTGAGGGAAGGGACGAACTCCGTCCCATTCACTGCGCCGGATTCACTCCGCCATGCACCACAAACTTCTCTAGGTAGTCGTGCAATAGTTGCCGGTGTTCCTTGCGGTAGCCGTCGTAATCCCGCGCGATGCCGTCGTCGGACCCGCTGATGAGAATCCAGCAGTCCAGCATCCCCGCATCGTTCAGTTCCACCAGGTTGCGCAGGCTTTCGTCGAGGTTCTTCGGCTTGGTCTTCAGTCCCTTCATGTTCGTCGCCACTTTGCCTTCGACGGTGGAGACCACCATGCTCAACGCCGCATCCTCCTCCTTGAGCGAGTGCCGGTACTCCTTCTCATTGGGAAACTTTTGCTTGAAGAGATCGCCGCGATAGCTGCCGCGCATCATGGAGTACATCATCCAGGCAAATCCGCCCGGATTTTTCTTTTCGTCGAGCGAGCCTAGATCGAGTTGAATCGTGGTGGTGTTGGGATTCTTCTGGTCTACTGTTGGCCCGGCGGGGCGTTCGATCTTCGGCGCCAGAATGACAGCCTTCTCAAGCTGCGCCCACTGCTGGATCCCTTGCCAAGCTAATTTGTTGTAGGGTTCAGCCACAATGGCGTCAATGAACTTCTCCCTGGCCGCCATCGGGTCGTTGCCATACTTGAGAATCGCGTCACCCCAGTAGCGGTAGGCTGTTTCACGATCCGGATTGACGGCAATCGCCCGCGCAAACCACTTGGCCGCGGTATTGAGGTCCTGTTGCTCATAGGCAGTGTCGCCCGCGAACAGCGGCGCCTCGTAAAGCTGCGGATCGGCCTCCGCCGCAGCCGTGTATTTGGCCATGGCCGTGGGAAAATCTCCTGCCGTGTAGGCCTTCTCCGCTTCCGCCAGCAGGGCCTTGCCGGGACTATTGATGCCGGCAAAGAGCGGCTGATCCGGGTCGAGATTGGCCAGCTGCCGCACAAATTCGGCCGTATCGCCCAACTCCACGGCCCGCTTGGCCGCATCACGCTCCCGAATCCTGACCGCCTTGATCTGGGCCGGATCGCTCAACTGGACGGCTTCGGCGCCCAGGCAGTCGGCCAGCCGCTCAAAGTAGAGCTGCTCGCTGGGATGAGCCTTGGTCAAATCTTCATAGAGCGGCAGCGCCTCCGGCCGCTTTCCCGCTTTGTAAAGGGCGTTGGCCCGGGCCGCCTCATCGTCCTGGGCGAATCCCGCCAGCGCCAGGCCAAAAACCGCCAGGCAAAGACACGTTCCCGCCTTCCATCCCCGCATGATTGCTCCCCTTTTTCGCGCAGACTGTTGGGATTCCCTAAAGCCTTAGACAGCACCCGCCGCCGTCATGTTCCCGGCTCGACTCAAATCCTCACGTCCCTCCATGCTAACCTGAGTCTTCCAGCCGTGGAGTAATCGTTTGCAATCTGGCGCCTTTGTCATTGCCGTCTTCGAGTTCGTTCTGCTGCTTTTTTCGCTCAGCGTGCATGAGTGCGCCCACGCCTGGATGGCCTCGCGCCTGGGCGACCAGACGGCCCGCCTGCAAGGGCGCATCACCCTCAACCCCATGTACCACGTGGACCCCGTCGGGACGCTGCTGTTTCCCGCGCTGATCATCTTCGGCCCCTTCTTCGGGCTCAACTTTTTCAGCGGGATGCTGGTGGGCTGGGCGAAACCCACTCCGGTCATCACGCGCAACTTCCGCAAAATCGTCCGCGACGACAACCTGACCACTCTGGCCGGCCCGGTTTCCAATCTGCTGCTTGTGCTGATTGCCTTTATGGTGCTGGCCGTCATCTGTGTCGCGGTCCCCAATGGGCGCCTGCTCGTTCTCTCTGCTTTCCAGGGCGGCCTTGCCATGGGCGCGCCTTCCGCCCTGGAAGCACTGGTTCTGCTATGCACCCTGGCCATTCTGATCAACCTCTCGCTCTGCTTTTTCAACCTTCTCCCGATTCCGCCGCTGGACGGCAGCCGAGTGGCGCGCAATATGCTGCCCTACAACGCCGTGCAGGTCTACGACCGGATGAACATCTGGATCAGCTACCTGCTCATGATCTTCGTGGGCCGGTACATCCTGATGGCGCTGCTGAGGCCATCGCTGGGATTGGTCTACTGGGCCTTGACTCATATTTAGAGCGGTTCCACAATTCACGTGCCCTTTTTTCATCGTGCGAGGTGGCATTTTCTTGAGGAAAATGCCACTGGAGGGCAGTGGTTTCGGGGTACAACAATTGTGGAACCGCTATAGCTGGCAGGGATAAAAGCTCCAGAACCCGCTAGAATCAATCGAGACACTATTTCAGGGAATCGAAAAGCAAAATGCCTGAGCCCGCAACCTCATCGTCCCGTCCCCGCGTCCTGAGCGGCATGCGCCCCACCGGCAAGCTTCACCTGGGCAACTACATGGGCGCCCTGGCCAACTGGGTCAAGCTGCAAGACCACTACGAGTGCTACTTCTTCATCGCCGACTGGCACGCGCTGACCACGGATTACGCCGACACCTCGCAGATCGCGCCCAACACCCTGGACGTGATGCTCGACTACCTGGCCGCCGGCCTCGATCCGGCCAAGAGCGTGATCTTTTTGCAGAGCAAGGTCCTGCAGCACGCGGAACTCAACCTGCTGCTAGGCATGATCACGCCGGTAGGCTGGCTGGAGCGCGTGCCCAGCTACAAGGAGATGCAGGAGAACCTCGCCAACAAGGACCTGACCACATACGGATTCCTGGGTTACCCGGTGCTGATGGCGTCCGACATCTTGCTCTACCGGCCCGATTTTGTGCCTGTCGGGCAGGATCAGCAGGCGCATGTGGAGCTGACCCGCGAGATTGCGCGGCGCTTCAATTTTCTCTATGGAACTCCGGGTACCCACTCCGTATTCCGTGGCGATTCTGGAGCGTCATTGGCATTTACGATGGTTACATGGGGTGGCGAAGGAGCCCAACCACCCCCCGAGAATCTGCGGGAGACAAAGGTAATCCTCCCCGAGCCCAAATCCTTGCTCACTCCCTCGCCCAAGCTGCCCGGAACCGATGGCCGCAAGATGTCGAAGAGCTACGGCAACACCATCCTGATGACGGACCCCGAGCCGGTGGTGCGCCAGAAGCTCAAGACCATGGTCACCGACCCGGCGCGAATCCGCCGCACCGACAAAGGCGACCCCGACAAGTGCCCGGCAGGCGACCTGCACAAGGTTTTCTCGACGCCGGAGACACTGGCCAAAGTTTATGAAGGCTGCCGTTCGGCCGGCATCGGCTGCATCGAATGCAAAGGCTGGGCCGCCGACGCCCTGGTGCAGGTGCTCGAGCCCATCCAGGCCCGCCGCGCCAGCTTTTCTGAATCGCAGGCAATCGAGATTCTTGAAGATGGCTCAAACCGCGCCCGCGCCCGCGCCGAGGAGACTATGCGGCAGGTGCGAGCCGCCATGCAGATGACTTAAACCAGCCGGTAAACACAGTCTTGCGCCCAGTGGAGAGGCGCGTGGTTGAAAGGGGGCGCGGATGTCCCCAAGCATGGCGCCGGCAAAATGAGCCCGCCCGTGCCAGAAGACCGGCAGACCGAATGCGGGCTGAACCGCCGGGGGAATGCAAATGCTCGAAAAGACGGTTCCGTGGTGGCGAAAGGCCCTGATTTACGCTTTGGGCGGAATTCGCTCAGGATTCGGCCTTTTCCCCCGGCCCGCGCAGCCCGTACCCTTGAATGAGGAGAGTTTTCCGGAAGGGCTTGAGCCATCCCTGGGAGTTGAAACAGCATTGACCGATCACGCCGCCAATCCGGAGACCATCGCCGCCGAAGCTATTCGAGCGGCCGAATCCGCCCCTGCGCCCGTTGCCGAGTCTGACAATGCAATCGAAGTGATCTCAGTGGCAGCCGCCGCACCGGTCGTAGAATCGGCCTCTACCGCGGCCCCGGAACACGCCATTCCACCTGTCCCGGTCCCAGTCCCAGTCCAGGAGACCGCTCCTGAGCCTGTGCCCACCCCCGAACCAGCCACCCAGCAAGAGGCCGAGAAGGAGCCCCTCGTCGAAGCTGTGACCATCGCCGAGCCCACTCCTGCCGCCGAACCGGCGCCCGAGGCCGAGCCCGTTCCTGCCGCTGAGCCGGTGGGTGAGTCTCCCGCCGTTCCGAGCGCCGAGCAGGCAGCGGGGCAACCCGCCGCTCCAGGCCAGGAGCCAGCCGCCCCGGCGGTGCTCATCTCCCAGCCTGCCGCAGGACAGATGTCCGATGAGAAGGCCGCGGCGAAACTCGCGGCCAGGCAGAAGATGCGGGACGAAGCCTCCGAACTCTCGCCCTTCTCGGTCTCCGTGGGCCAGGTCTATGACGGTCCCCTCGACCTGCTGCTCAACCTGATCCGCAGCCAGGACATCGACATCTACGACATTCCCATCGCCAAAATCACCGCCCAGTTCCTGGCCTATGTGAACCAGCTCAAGGCCAGCGACGTGGACGTGGCGGGCGAGTTCATCTATACCGCCTCGCTGCTCATCCACATCAAGAGCAAGATGCTGCTGCCGCGCGCGCCCGCCGGCCCAGGCGAAGCCCCCGAGGATCCCCGCCGCGAGCTGGTCGAGCGGCTGCTGGAGCACGAGCGCTTCAAGAACGCCGCCCAGATGCTGCAGCAGAAACAGATGCTCGAGGCGGCCACATGGTCCAACCCCGGCTCGCGCGAGTTCGTGGACGATGACGTTGCCGAATCCGAAATCGCCCCCGAGATCGCCGCGGACACGCTCGACCTGGTCCGCATCTTCCGCGACATCCTGGAGCGCGCCCGCAAGCGCCCCATCATCGACGTCAGCGAAGACTCGGTGACCGTGGGCCAGATGATCCAGTTCCTCGCCCGCCGCCTCACCCTGGAAGACAAGCCCGTGGCCCTCCGCCGCCTGCTCAGCCACACCCGCTCCGAGCGCGCACTGGTGGCCATGTTCCTGGCCCTCCTCGAACTGGTCCGCCTCCAGGCCATCCTGCTTCGCCAGGACCGCGCCTTCTCCGAGATCTTCATCAAGAAGCACACCGGCTTCGACGCCGTGATCAGCGGAGGTTTGATGAACGTCCGTGATGACTGGAAGTAGGCAGATGGTTCAGCAGTTTCGGCGGCTGGTTGGTCAGAAACTGCGCGAAGAGAAATAATCAAATAGAAGAAAAGGCGAAAACCGGCAATGATTGCCATGGCCGCGTTTGGACGGAACTCCAACAGAAGGGCCAAGATAACCCCTAGTTAGCTGAATACTTTGGGGCTGGCGGATTCCTGATCCGCTGACCCGCATTCGCCGAGATTTCCACCGCTCGAACGCATACGCCTCTTACCCACCCCCTACCCGATGTAGAATTGTTACAGCCTGGTTACTTTCATATTGGTTTTCCAGGCAAACGACAGCGCGATCATGCGGTTGTTGGGGTTTTATGGACGCCTATTTATCCGGCTCTTCTCTCTCCTGCCACAGTTCATCTCCTTTGTATTTGCAGAGTACTTCCCTTGTCGCGTTTCAACCATGGAGGCCCAGGCGCTACCGGAATCTTTCCGGCCGCTTTGGTGAAATCTGATGGCCGGCCTGGCTACGGCGGTTGAAATCATGCCCGCGAGCGCTTCGGTCCTTGACCGCAAGATGAATAAGACATCCGCGTGGGTCAGCGCAGCGGTCGTTCTGCTGGCGCTAGTGGGCGGCCTCGGGTTCATCGGCTTCCACATCTCCCAGGACCTGGGGAACATCGCCATCGGCAACATTTGGCCTTTTCTGCTGCTGGCCCTGGCCTTGCTGATCGCACTGGGCTTCGAATTTGTGAACGGCTTCCACGACACCGCCAACGCCGTGGCCACGGTCATCTACACGCATTCGCTGGAGCCTAACATCGCCGTGGTCTGGTCGGGAATCTGCAACCTGGCTGGCGTGCTCTTCTCCTCCGGCACGGTGGCCTTCGCCATAATTACCCTGCTGCCGGTGGAACTGATTCTTCAGGTCAGTTCGGGCGCGGGCTACTCCATGATCTTCGCCCTGCTGATCGCGGCCATCGTCTGGAACCTGAGCACGTGGTGGTTCGGGCTGCCGGCGTCGAGTTCCCACACCATGGTCGGCTCCATCATCGGCGTGGGCATCGCCAACCAGTTGCTCAGCCTCCGCAGCGGCACCTCCGGCGTGGATTGGGAGCAGGCCATCAAGGTCTTCAAGGTTTTGCTGATCTCGCCGGTGATAGGTTTTTGCGCAGCGGCGCTGCTCATGCTGGTCTCCAAGCGGCTCCTCAAGTACCCCGCGCTCTACGAAGCGCCCAAAGGCAAGCAGCCGCCGCCGTGGCCCATTCGCGCCCTTCTGCTGCTCACCTGCACCGGGGTCAGCTTTTCGCACGGCTCCAACGACGGACAAAAGGGCATGGGCCTGATCATGCTGATCCTCATCGGCACGGTTCCCACCGCTTATGCGCTCAACCATGCCGTCACCGCCAACGACATTCAGGACTTCATCGCCGCCTCAGAGCAGGCCGGGCACATCCTGGACCGGCACGTGGACAAAGCCGGCATCCTGGGCCCCGACGCCCGCGCCGAGGTCACCGATTACATTCGCACCCAGCAGCTTCAGCCGGACACGATTCTGGCGCTCCGGGAACTGGTGGAGGACCTGAACCACGAAGTGTCTCTCTACAAGGTCTTCAAGTCAGTCCCGGCGCAGGATCAGGCCAACGTCCGCAACGACATGTACGTGGCCAGCGAGGCGCTCCGGCTGATGGTCAAGAACCACAACCCGGCTTTTACGGCCGCGGAAAACGCCGCCCTCACCAACTATAAGGACAAAGTAGACAAGGCCACCAAGTTCATCCCCAACTGGGTTAAAGTGGCCGTGGCCTTGGCGCTGGGGCTGGGGACCATGGTGGGATGGAAGCGCATTGTGGTGACGGTGGGCGAACGGATCGGCAAGCAGCACCTGGCCTACGCGCAGGGCGCCAGCGCGGAACTGGTCGCCATGGCCACCATCTTCGCAGCCAACATCTGGGGTCTGCCGGTCTCCACTACGCATGTGCTCAGTTCGGGCGTGGCCGGCACCATGGCCGCTAATAACAGCGGTCTGCACCTGTCGACGATTCGCAATATCGCCGCCGGCTGGGTCTTTACGCTGCCGGCCGCGGCGCTGCTCTCCGGCCTGCTCTTCTGGCTCTTCCGTTCCATCTCCTGAGCGGTTTGCGGCGGACTTTCCTGTCTAACCGGGCCTTCCGGTTGCAATAATTCGGACCAGGCGTGCGCATGGTGAGGTATATTGGTTCGCAGCCGGGAGCTAACTGGAAATTCCTGACAAAAACTCAACGGCAAGGAGATCATCGTGGCAAACTTTTGCGCGAAATGCGGAGCTGCATTATCCGCCAACGAGCAATTCTGTAAGTCCTGTGGCGCGGCAGCCGCCACCGGAGGCGCGGTTGCGGCGCCTGCTCAACCAATCACCGGCCAGCCAACCGCCGCACCAGCCCAATCCGGAGGCAGCGCGGTCAAGGTCATTCTGATTATCGTAGCCATCGTGGTGGGGCTGGGCATTCTCGGCCTGGGAGCCGTTGGATTCACAGCTTGGCGCATCTCCCGGGCCATCCATGTGAACGGCCACGGCGGCCAGGTGACGATGAGCACCCCCGGCGGCACATTCTCCGCCAACTCGTCGGAGAACTTCACGGCAGCCGAGCTGGGCACGGATCCCTATCCCGGCGCGCAGAGCACGCGTGGGGGCATGAAGATGGATTTGCCCACCGGCTCGATGGTGACGGGCGTATACCTGACTTCGGACTCGAAGGACCATGTGGTCGATTATTACAAGGGCAAGTTTGGCAGCACGCTCGCAGTCTTCGACACTGCCGACGCGGCTATTCTGACATTCGCCATCAGCAAGCAGGAATCCGTCATGGTGACGATTACCGCCAAGCCATCAGAGTATGACGGCAAGACCAGGATCACCATCACGCACACCAAGAGCAACAAGCCTTAAGGCCTCGCTTGACGGGCGCGGGACGCGCCGGCTGCGCGTCCCGGCCTAATCCCTCCACTTCCTGGCAACAATTCATCTCCCTTTCATCTGGCTCCTATATTGATGGTCTGTCCGGGGTTATCGTCTCCCCGCTGCCTGGACACGAAATCCATCCCATTCTCCGGAGCCTTTGCATGGCCGATCTGGCAACAACAGTTGATGCCTTGCCCGCTGGGGCATCGCTTCTCGACCGCAAGATGAAAAAGTCGTCCGCGTGGGTCAGCGGCGCAGTGATTCTGGTGGCGCTGGCGGGAGGACTTGGATTCATCGGCTTTCACATCGCGAAGGATCTGGGCGAAATAGCCATCACCAGCTATTGGCCCTATGCGCTTCTGGGCGTGGCCCTGCTGATCGCCCTGGGCTTCGAGTTCGTCAACGGCTTCCACGACACGGCCAACGCCGTGGCCACCGTTATCTATACCCATTCGCTGGACCCCAACATCGCCGTGGTCTGGTCCGGGATGTGCAACCTGGCCGGCGTGCTTGTCTCCTCCGGCGCGGTAGCCTTCTCGATCATCACGCTGCTGCCGGTGGAACTGATTCTGCAAGTCAGTTCCGGGGCCGGGTTTGCCATGGTCTTCGCGCTGCTGCTGGCCGCCATCCTGTGGAACCTGAGCACCTGGTGGTTCGGGCTGCCGGCATCAAGTTCGCACACCATGATCGGGTCCATCATCGGGGTGGGCATCGCCAATCAGTTGATGAACGTTCACGGCGGCACCTCCGGCGTGGACTGGGAACAGGCCACCAAGGTCTTCAAGGTGCTGCTCATTTCTCCGCTGATCGGCTTTGCATGCGCCGCTGCGCTGCTGCTGCTTTCCAGAGTCTTTGTTCTCACGCAATGGGCCAGAAGCGCGGCCGGTTTTTACAACAAGAATCATCGCAAGCCTCTTTGGGCAGCTCTCTCCATCGTCATTTCCGGCATCTGCGGCGCGTACGTGTTGCAGTGGGTTGGCCCGCTCCTCTTCGGGCTTTTCGGCGTCCCAGGCATGTCGGCATGGAAGGCCATTCTGAGTTCTGTCTCGTGGGTCTTCTCCCTGAATCAGATCTTCGGCCAGATCTTTGTTGTGCTGGTGGTAGGCATTGGCGGCCTGTACCTCATGGCCCTCCTGGCCAGGGTCGTAATCCATCACGGTCAGGCGTTATTCACGGCTCCCAAGGACAACACTCCTCCACCGTGGCCGATTCGCGCTCTGCTGATCTTCACCTGCTCCGGCGTGAGCTTTGCGCACGGCTCCAACGACGGCCAGAAGGGCATGGGACTCATCATGCTGATCCTCATCGGCACCGTGCCCACCGCCTATGCGCTCAACCACGCGGTCACCGGCAACCAGATTCAGGACTTCATCGCAGCTTCAGAGCAGGCTGCGCAGGTCCTGGACCGGCATATCGACAAGGCCGGCTATCTGGGCCCCGATCCGCGCGCCGAAGTGACCGATTACATCCGCAGCAAAGAGGTTCAGCCGGACACGGTTCTGGCGCTTCGGGAACTGGTCGAGGACCTGAACCACGAAGTGGC
>Ga0187852_1002604_pt1 | contig 14384 bp, 17 predicted proteins | sample June2016WEW_6_40_FD_134511 | JGI IMG/M metagenome (GOLD analysis project Ga0187852, IMG submission 134511) | Peatland microbial communities from SPRUCE experiment site at the Marcell Experimental Forest, Minnesota, USA - June2016WEW_6_40 | ecosystem: Environmental > Terrestrial > Soil > Wetlands...
AGAGGGCCTGTATGTAACAGGCTGGCAATTTAGCCCGCTTCTTAGACTCAGCCGTCCAATCGTCAAGCATCCGCTTTGAAATTGGCTGCCCGACACGTAGAGTCAGCTCTTCTGCGATTTCTGTCCGGCTGATGCCGGAGTCCTTTATAATCCGGGTAACGAGGTTTCTAAGAGCCTCATCGGGAAATGACGCTGTACCGATTTTTTGCTTCATCTTCGGTATATACATAGAACTAATGTAGCAGTATAAGGAATGTAGATAATGAGTGTCAAGAGAAAAGTGAGAGAGAGGAAAATGAAGAGGGATGCCGAGGTCGCAAGGCGAATCAGAGCACTGCGAGGGGAACAAACTCAGGCTGAGTTTGCGAAACAGCTTGAGGTGACTCAGCCCATGGTTTCGTCCTGGGAGGCGGGTCGCGACCTTCCCTCACCCGAGATGTATCTTCGCCTCATAAACACACCTGGCCTCACTCGCAGCTCTGATGATTTCCGTTTTTTCTTTGAGCAAGCCGGGCTAACCGAGGAGGCGATTCTCTCTGCTGCTGCAAAGATCATGGGTGGACGGACCGGTCCGGCGGCGGAAGGCGAAATCATTCAGGTTCCTCGATTCCGCCAGACCGAACAAGGGAGAGAAAACATGGAGCGTCCAGTTCCTCTTCCTGCGGAGTTCATTCCAAACCCTTCCACCGCGATATGTCTGTCGGTCGAGAAGAGCTCGCCAGGAGTTGCCAGTTGTCCCAGCGGCCTTATCATCCTTGATGCATCGGTCGAGGGTTCGGATTGGCGGGAGGAATTCAAAGGCCACGTAATGCTGCTCGACTACTCGCCGAAAGAGGTGGGTCCATGGTCTGCCGGCTTGTATATGGGCAGGTTGTTGCGCTACGACCCGTTGGTTCAGGCCCCTGTCTCTGCCTGGATTGGTATCGTTCTTGAGATTCTAACGGCAGAAGCGACAGCGGCAAGGGGGAGCGGCCTCTGGATGCCTGTCGGCAATTATGCAGAGCCCTACGCAGGGCTTGGTGCGTCACGGGATGACAAGGAGAAGTGGGAAGCAGCCATCGAAGCATTTCGCAAACGAGCGCTGGCAAATCTTCATTTCTATGCGGGTGTTAGCATTCTCGGGAAAGTTCTTGGTCGCCTGACGGGTCATTTGGAGGAATCCTCAGAGAGCGCGAATGGATGAAATGCATTTGCCCATGCCAACAGGAATTCCAGCCGAAACGCTCAACCCAAATCTATTTCAGCGCCGAACATCGCCAGAGAGACAAGAATCGGAGATGGCCGCGCAAGCGTCAATCGGTTTTCCCGGTGGCTTCGAGGGATGGCCCTACAGAGCGCCAGGAGGCGAAAACAAGCGGTGTCCCACCGCTTCCAGGTACTGAGGAGTCCACCTGAAGGAAAGGATGCAGTGAGGCGGGAAGTCGAAGTACGGCTGGCAAAACTCGGAATCCTGGCAAAAATCCAGTTTGGTGACTTCGAGCTGCCTGAACCGGACTTACTCACGAACCGTGAGATCGCGCGATTTTTGCGAGTCTCGCTCGACACCCTACGCGAGTGGAGGAAAGCTGGGGGCGGGCCTCCCTTCTTGTGGCTGTCCGGCAATAACCATCGCCGCCACCTTCGCTATTTGCGGCGCTCGTTGGGACGCTGGTTGAATCGCCGAATCGAAGGAGCGGCTAAGGAAACGGAGAGGGTGTGAGACTGTCACTGTCGATAACCCTGCCGAGGCCGCTTAGAGAAATCGAAGAGCAGATCATGTGCGAGGCTGTGCGGCTGTTCGGCACACAGAAGTTGGCAGCAAAGAATCTTGGGATTTCGGAGGCCACGTTATCGCGGCGGTTGAATCGGCGGCGCTGCCCGGGCCTGACAAGGGCGAAGGGGAGATAGAGGGCGAATGAACACGCTCGAGTTGAGTTTCACGGTGCCGGGGAACAAAATGCGGACATCTGTGCAGGCTGGTACGAGGATGGACGCGCTTGAATTGATTTTCACGGTGGCCGTGCAGCGCTACGCGGAAGAGGCAAGGCTTCCCCCGAGCCAGGCGCTTCAAAAATTCTGCGAGGCCAACCCGGACTTGTGGAAGGAGTACTGCGAGCAGGTTAGGGAGTTGTCGCGGCGGACGCCCTCGGGAGTGAGACTGGCTGCGCCCGCGATGGAGGATAAAATGGCACGAAAAGTTTGGACCGGCAGCAACAGGACGGAGATCCTCAAGCGCATATTCACCGTTGGAGTCGCAGAGTATGCGAAAGAAAACGGGCTCCCGATGGGCGAGGCGCTTTCCGGGATGATTGAAAAGAACCGTTCGCTATGGGACGAATACTGGTCTGACACTATGCCAGTGCAGGGCGAGCTGCCAGAGCCGCGCGCCTCAGCGGCCCTGGCCTCCGAAATGAACGCCTACGCGAGACTGAATCACGTCTCCCTCGCTGTGGCTCTCAGTGAGGTCTGTAAGTCCAACCCCGATCTGCTCCGGAGATACCGCGAGGAGATTTCAATTGTTGTTTAACTTTCGTACCACGCGGCCGAGGAGGGAAACCGTGACGAAAACTGACGCGGCATACAGCACGCGAAGCCGAGCCTCGCTGGTGAGAGAGGCCCAACTGTGGGTTGAGATTCGGCGAATCGAGGGAATGAAAGCGGCGGAAGAAAGGACGCTGGCGCGGTTGGAGGCCGACGCAACCCGGCTGCAAGACACCGACATCTCTACCGCTGGCAGTTCGATTATCCACGAAAATCTCATTCAAAAACGAATAGAGATCGGGGCTCACCGGGAAACCCTAAAAGGTTACGAGGAAGCGGCCAGGGCGCGAGAGCAAGCTGTCCTTCAACTGACTCCAAGCACTGCCGAGTTAGAGGCGCGGGCCGAGTGCCAAAGGAAAGTGCAAACGATTGCGCGTGCGCGGAGTCAGACGGACCTAAAGATAGACGCAGCGGTTACGCAACTCCGCCAACTTTTGAAGGGGCGGGAGCAACAGACAGCCGACCTGACGGAGGCCGTGAAGCCGCTTGAGCTTGCGCTTCCCTCAGACGGCCTTGACTCGGTAAGGTTCGATGCCCTGCTCGCTTCACTGCCTGAAGATGTTGGAGCGTTAAGCGAGCGGTGGGTAGGGCATTTTTTGGGAAAGCCGAAAGGCGGGAAACCGTATATCGTGCGAGCCGAGCATTTGGCTGTCGCCGAGACCCTGGCACATAACGGCATTTACGGATTCGGAGAGGTGATTTGCTTGGCTGACGATGAAGCTCAAGAGTTGCTCGCAGACGACTATGCTGCACCCACGTCGCGAGCGCCCTGGCGTCGGTTGTGGCCTCGCATTATGACGCTGGAGGCTTTTGAGCGAGTGAAGGCGGCCGCCGAACAGAAGAAGCTGGCTCCAATTGAGATCGTGTTTGGCGAAGACCTCACACAGGATCGTGCGGACCATCGCTTTTGGCTGGACAATGACCGACACTCTCAGGCCGGCAGGCGCCAGAGCGCTGCACCTCAGAACACTGTCAAGTTTGAAAGTGGACTGCGGGTTAAGGTAAGGGTGACTGGGAACATCAGCGGCCCGCTGGTGGGAGAATTTCACCAGCCCGGCGATTTGATGGAGTTTACTGTGGAGGGAGCGTGGGAAATGGCGGATGAAGGGGTCATCACTGCGCCCTAGCAGTTGGTTAAGGCGACCCGGCAGGCTTTCCTCCTCCGCCCTGCTCAGAACAGGGTCAAATGGTGAGCCTGCCTCTACGTGCACTGAGTCCCTCCCATTTCGGGGACTCAGCGGGTCGGTTGCAGGAGGCTAGCGCCACCTAGCCTCCTGCGTTTTTTCGAGTGAATAGAGAAGGGATACTCAAATGGGGATGAAAATGCGTGACATGATTAGCGGAAAGTCTTCGACGGCGCTCGGGGCACTTCTCCTCGTTTGTGGTTTGGCACTATGCCTGGTGCTGCCTTTGGTTGGAGCTGCGCCCGCGCCGCAGTCGGCGAACGTGCAGCCGAGACCTGTAGGGGTGATAGTGGATACTCCTGCGATTGCGATTGCAGGGCAGAGTGCGCAGAGCACAGCGACGCCTTCCACATCGGCGCATGAGGCGCAAGTCATTTGGACCTTTGGAACTGTGTCGGGGAGTTGCGGCACTTGCACTGTTCAGGCTCAGACCACTTATGACGGCGCGACCTGGCTAACGCTGGGTTCAGCCGCTTCTGTCACCGTGAGCAGTGGGGCGGTGAATGCTTGGACGATTATCGCGCAGGCTCCAACCTCGTCCGGGGTTACAGCCGGAGATGTGAGCGCAACGGCGGCTCTAGGCTTCGGGCTCTACACTCAGTTCGCGTTCGCGTGTTCGAGCTACGGTGCAAATGCACCTGTTTCTATCTCGGTTATCTATCGCTGAGACCTTTCTGGCCTAGGAGGTACGATGGGTTCCTCAAATGTAATCGGCCTGCTGTTCGAAATAAACGCCGACCCTTCCAAGGGCAGCGCGGGCGTCGAGCGGTTTGCCAAAGAGACCGGGCAGAGCGTGGGCGCGGTGCAGGCGCAAATCCGCGACTACAACAAGGCCATGAGCTCGGCTTATGACGAGGGAATAAACCGCTCGAAAGCCGCTGCGGGCCTGATGAACGAAAGCCTGCTCTCGAACCGCGAAAGCGTCAAACTGCTTTCTGAAGAGATGGGCATCCATCTGCCGCGCGCCGTCACGGGCGCGGTGGCGGAGATGATTCCCGCGATCTCCTCGCTTGGCCCACTGATGCTTGGGGCCTTTGCCCTGATGGAAATCCCAAAACTGATTGGCGGCCTCAAGGAGGCAGCCTACTGGATGGAAGGCTTCGGCAAAGAGGCTCGCGAGGCATTCGCCGATGTGGTGAAGGCCAGCGACGAGGCCTTTATCCACTTCAAGACCATCAAGGAGGGCGTCTCTCTCCGGAAGGAAATCAATCAGAACATCGCGGCGCTGACGGTCCAGCGCGACGTGCTCGACAGTATGGGCGGCAGCATGGTCAATTACGCCAAGGCCACCGCGGCAATGCTTAGCGGGAATACTACCCAGACTATAGCCTACATCGCCCTGGCACAGGCCCAGCAGGCGGATACAGCGGAACTCACCCGGCTTGAAGAGGTGCGCTTCGAGCAATTGAACCACGAGAAGGAACTCGAAAAAGAGGCCAATAAGGAGAAGCAAAGGACGTCCACGGAGGCCTCCAGGGAGGCGGCTGAAGCGGCGCGCAAAGCGGCCGAAGAGGCGCGCAAGGCTCTCGAAGTTGAGCATCGCTGGCACGAAGAGATGATTAAGGGCGGCCAGGAAGCGGGCAAGGTGGCGGCGGAGATCGCGAAGCACAACGACGAAGTGGCTGCGTCCGCCGTCCGCGCGGACCAGGCCGAATTGAAGTTTGCGCTGCGTCTCGAGCAGTTTGGCATTGTCGACCAGAAGAACACGCGCGCGCTCGCCCAATACAACGAGCAGATGTACAGCTCGGTGACGGTAACCCAACACCTTAGCGTGTCGCGCAAGGCGCTTGCTGGCATTACCCAGGACCTGCAGCAGATCGAAGACGCTTTTAGAAAGGCGCTCCAGGGCGATCGCCAGGCCATGGACACCATGGCCGAAGGCGCGGAGGGCGCGGCGGAAGCGATTGCTTCTATGACGCGTAGCACGAAGGCCGTGGCTTACGTGCGCGGCACTTACGACGCTGCCAAGGCGATCGAGTGCATGGCGGCTTACATTGAGAGCTACGGCACCGACGTTCCCCAACTACTCGCCTCGATCCAGTGGGCGGCAGCCGCTGACCAGCAATTCTCTGTGGCAGGCCACGGCAGTCGACACGGCGGATCCGGAGGCGGCGGAGGCGGGTACGGCGGCGCTGCCAGCGCGCGCGCCAATAGTTACGGCGGCCGAGGCGCTTACGGCGGATCGAGCAAGAAGCAGAACAGCGGCGGAGGCGGCAGTTCGGGCGCTGGGCCGGGCGCGACGGTTCATATAAACAACTATGGGCCTGTCGTCACCGACGCAAATTCGAACCAGCAGCTCTTCGATCAGTGGAGCCAAGCGGTGCAAAACAGCACGCTGTCGCTGACTGCGAGCAATGCCATGGTGCAGGGGCCGACAGCCACGGGACGTGGCTGAGCAGTTGGGCAGGTAAGCAGACTGCCCCTTGTTGTGCATCGAAATAGCGAACGTTGACTGGCGGCTGCTAGGCCGTCTTTGTGTGTTTCGCCGCACGCTGTGACACGATCCCTGAACATTTCCACAGGTTGCGACACGATCCCTGAGCAACTTGCGACACGATCCCTGAGCGGACACAAACGTGGCAGGCGTGGAGGGACTCGAACCCCCGACCCACGGATTAGAAATCCGTTGCTCTATCCGCCTGAGCTACACGCCCGCAAACGTCTATGGTTGGATGATATCGACGAGCCCGGTTCAAGTCAAATGGACTGGTGGTTCGGCGATGTCCTGATCTGGTTTGTCGAGCTAGTCTTCGGGCGGCGTCTGCGGGCCCAAGGGGTGGGCGCTACAATCAGTTCGGGACACCATCGACGGTTCTAGATGCATCTCCTCAGATGGGCAGGGATTCGGGGCCGTGGTCGCCGGGGAAGCGACAAAGGCGTTACACTCGAGAGTGGGGCGGCATTCTGCTGAGAACCGGGGGACGGTGTGGTTCACCACTTGACCCTCGCCTCCGGTGTGCTCGGTTCGGAAGCGCGGCCGGCAGGATAAGGAGAGCGGGCTAGGCGCCTACAACGTCGTGACCGGACCGGGCGAGAAGTTGGGGGCGCAACTCGTGAGCGATCCGCGAGTGGCGATGATCACCTTTACAGGCAGCGTTCCGGTGGGAGAAGAGATCCGCGCCCGGACCGGCCTGCGCCGAGTGACGCTCGAGTTGGGCTCGAATTCTTCGGTGATCCTCGAGCCCGATTGCGATCTCGACACCATGATTCCGCGCTGCGTCACGGGCAGCTTCTCGCATTCCGGGCAGGTGTGTATTTCGGTGCAGAACATTTACATCCACGAAGACATTGAAAAGACTTTCACCGAGCGATTTATCGCAGCCACGCAAAAACTAAAGATCGGACATCCCCTCGAGGAGAGCACGGATGTTTCCTCTTTGATTACGGTGGGAGAAGCCGAGCGGGTGGAAGCATGGATCGAGCGCGCTCGACGCCGAGGAGCGCGTGTGCTTACTGGCGGCAGGCGGCAAAGCGCCACGCTTGAGCCGACCGTTCTCGCCAATGTTTCACCCGAACTCAAGGTATGTTGCAAGGAGGTTTTTGGCCCGGTGGTCGTCTTGCACGCTTACCGGCATTTGCGGGATGCCATCGCAGCCGTGAATGCGGGCGAGTACGGTTTGCAGGCCGGCATCTGCACGCGCGACATCGGCAAGGCGTTCGAAGCCGCGCGTCAACTGCGCGTGGGAGGTGTGATTGTGAATGATGTTCCCGCCTATCGCGCCGACCACATGCCTTATGGCGGAGTCAAGAAGAGTGGAATCGGGCGCGAGGGCCCGCATTTCTCCGTTGAGGAGATGACGGAGTTGAAACTGATTTGTTGGCGTGGTTGAAGCGGCGATGTCGTTCTCGAGTCCCGACCGAAGGGTGGCGCATACACAGACTTCAATGTCTGCGCCACCCCGAGCTCCCCGAACACAACTTTAATTCCCCAGAGCACGCGCGTACTCAGGTCCGAATTTCACAATCGCGGCGCGAAGGTCCTGCGGCGTGGGGCTCACTTTATCGAAGACGACCACGCCGCCGGAATCGATGATGATGGTCCGCGGAACGGCCCCCATTCCCAAAGATTTGTTAAGGTCGCCGGGATCGTGGAAGTTCTGCCAGGGGTAGCGCAGCTTCTTCAGATACTCCTGAGCTACCGCCGCGTCGTCAGACTGGTCGATGGAAAGAATAACCAGGCCCGTTGAACGAGTCTGCTCGTAAAGCCGGGCCAGTTCGGGAAACGCTTCTACGCATGGTCCGCACCAGGTAGCCCACAGATCGATTAACACCGGGTGCCCGAGCAACGATTGCAGGCGTACTTGTGAGCCATCCAAGGCCTTGAAAACGACATCGGGCAGCGTTCGTCCGTTGGTCTGAGTTTCAGGGATCGATTCGGGGCGGTCCTGAAACTCGACCACCAGCTGCGCCGCTGGTGGTGGCGTGAACTTAAACTCGGCATCCGGGACGGGTTCATTAAGGACCACTTGCGGGTAAACCGAAATCCTTGTCGCTGGATAGGTGACGGGGGCCGAGTGTGGGGTGTGGAACGTGGTGATATAGTCCTCGGCGATTTTGCGAATCTTGAGTGATCCCTTCTCAATCCAAATCCTGTCCGTAAAAGGGTAAGGCAAAGGGATTTTTCGGTCGTCATTGGTCACCTGGATCACATGGCAGTCGAACGATTGCCCGGGGAGGATCAAGTGCTCTTCAGGAAGTTCTTTCGCGGAGTGGAAGACCCCAACCAGCCATGTCATGTCAAGCAGGCCAGCGGCTGCGTCGATATCTATGTCGTCAACGGCAAGAGCCTCCGGGAGATCGGGTTTCTTGCCCGCGGCCGGGCGGCGCGTGTAGGCGTTCTGCGTGGGCCGGTAATACCAAACCCAATGACCATCGGAGACCTGAATGGCTTTGCCCCAGTTGCTCTCGCCCTCAAACCGAAAGCGGCCGCCCGGCGCCTCAATCGCGGTCGTCTCGGTGGGCGAGGGATCGGGAGGATGCTTACTCGCGAAGGTTTCCTGCCGTGTGATCTTGTAGCTCTTGAGATCGGAATACTGGCGCGCGGCGCGCTCCAACAAGGCCAGCGGATCCGGTGCAGTTTCGCGGGTCGATTGGCCCAAGCCAAATGCCAAAGGCGCAAGGAAGGCGAGAGAGACAAATCCGGCAAGTTGCTGTGAAACGCGAATTCTGTCAGGTCGTTTCACCTGCCACCTCCCATCTTCGCAATTATAGGACGGTTTAGACCACGCGAGTTGGGGATTTCCTGTATGCCTTGCGGCGATGCTTGATGACTGCCGACTCTGACTCTGACGACCGGCAGCCATGGCCCAACACTGCAAGGTTGCAGATGCGGCGAGCTTTGGGCGCCGCAACAGAGCGGTTATTCATTGCTTCTGGGTTTTCTCTTTTTCTTTTGACTTGCCGTCGAGCTTCTTGAATTCCCCGCCGAGCCCCTTGCCTATTTTGCCGACTCCTTTGGTTGTGCCGACCGCCGTGTTCTTGCCGAATCCGACAGCCCCCTTTCCGAGCGAGGCTCCGGCGCCCGCCACGTTCCCGTGCGCCAGGTTCCCGACGCTGCCCGCAGTGCCTTTGGCCAAATCTCCCGTCCCCTTGCCTACACCCTTTCCGATGTCCGCGCTGCCTTTTCCCATTTCCTTTCCTGGTCCCGTAGTCTTTTTCGCGGAATGAGAAGCTTTGTGCTTCTCCGCCGGTTTCTGATCCGGGCTCGACTGGCTCCAACCGCAAACTGCGAAGGCCAGGGCCACGGCGATCAAGCAATATGCTCGGAATCCGCGTTTCATGGACTCACTCCTTTGCCAGAAGGCTGCTCGAGTCGTGCCCCATACACTCGTAGTGTTAGATGCACCCGCAGTGCTCCGGGTTATGTTTCCTGGGTCTGTGCCACCGAGATTGTAGGGGCGGTTCGCGAACCGCCCCCAGGCGCCAAGCGCGCGGCTGGCGTGCACGTCCCCCCTCTTTTTCACAACCATCTGTCCGTTGGGGTTATGATAATAGTGAGGGCTCAAAACTTATGCGCTGGGCATGGAAAATCGGCAGGCTGGCTGGGATCGACGTCTACATGCACGCAACTTTCCTGCTGCTGGTGGGATTCATTGTAGTGGTCAACTGGACGCAAGGCCACAACCTGCAGCAAACCATGTTCGGGGTCTGCTTCGTTCTGGTGATCTTCGCCTGCATCGTGCTGCACGAACTTGGGCACGCGCTCACGGCGCGGCGATACGGCATTCGCACGCGCGACATCATGCTGCTGCCCATCGGCGGGGTGGCCCGGCTCGAGCGCATGCCGGACGACCCGAACCAGGAACTGCTGGTGGCGGTGGCAGGGCCGGCGGTGAACGTGGTGATTGCCGCGGCGCTGCTTCTGGCACTCGGTCTGGCCGGGCGGCTGCCCAGCCTGCGCCAGGCTGAGACGATCAGTTGGACAGGTCACGATTTTCTTGTCAGTCTGATCTCGGTCAACGTGTGGCTGGTGCTTTTCAACTTGATTCCGGCCTTTCCGATGGACGGCGGCCGAGTCTTGCGCGCCCTGCTGGCCAAGCGGATGGACTACACGGACGCCACGCAGATGGCGGCGCACATCGGCCAGGGAATAGCTTTTGTTTTTGGGTTCCTGGGTCTGTTTTTCGACCCCTTCCTGCTTTTCATCGCCCTCTTCGTGTGGATGGGCGCGAGCGGCGAGGCGGGAATGGTGCAGATGCGCACTTCGTTGGGCGGAATTCCAGTGCAGCGAGTGATGTTGACAGACTTCCAAACTCTGCAGCCCGATGACACGTTGGAGCAGGCTGTGGAACATATTCTTTCGGGCTGGCAACAGGACTTCCCCGTGGTGTTCGGCACGCACGTGCTGGGTGTACTGACGCGCGAAGACCTGATGCGCGCCATTGCCGAAGGCGGAACCGGAAAGCTTGTGCGCGATGCCATGCGACGGGATCTCGAATCGGTCGACTCGCACGACATGCTCGAGCAGGCGGTCCAGGTGTTGCAGCGCTGCCGTTGCCGCTCGCTGCCCGTCGAGCACAACGGGGAATTGGTCGGCATGCTGGCGCTCGAAAACGTGGGCGAATTCATGATGATCCGCTCTGCGATGAGAAGGGCGCTTCGCGGAAAGGGTGCGGCTGTCGCTCAACCGGAATTGGGAGCGAGTCCACTCCAGGACCATCGCAAAACGCCGTAAAAAGTTTAAAGGGTAAGGATTAAAGGATAAAGTAGAACTTGAGAAACCGCTGGAAACACATTAATCCCTGAGCCCTTAATATCAGGGACATTTTGCCCTTCACTTTGCCCTCTACCTTTACCGTTCACACTTTTACCTTTACCGCCCTCCCACTTTGTTGCCAACTCCGATTCGCAAACCGTTGCGATTTTGAATATAATGACCACGCTGTAAACCGGCGGTGCCGAGCCGGGGCATAGCGCACTCATAAGGCGCGGAGGGCCTGCCCTCAGGGATAAGTCACTCGTGAGTGGCAGGCGACCAGCGATGGGACGTGCACGGGTTCTCTTAGGGGATGATCACCTCATGTTTGGCGAAGGGTTGCGGCGCCTCCTTGAGCCGCATTTTGAGGTGGTGGGACTTATCGGCAACGGCCGGGAGCTGATTGACGCGGTCGACCGATTGCAGCCCGACGTCGTTGTTGCCGACATCTCGATGCCGTCGCTCAACGGCATCGAGGCTGCGCGGCGGATCCGAAAAATGCCGCACGCTCCGAAGATCGTGTTCCTCACCATGCACGACGACGCGACCTTTGCCACCGCTGCGTTTCAGGCCGGCGCTTCCGGTTACGTTTTAAAGCGGTCCGCGCCCTCGGAAATCATAACCGCCATTCAAGAGGCGACCCGTGGGCGCACCTATATTTCCCCTCTCGTCGCGGGCGATGTCTTGAACGCCCTCATGGCAAAGGGTGACCGTCCGGAGGACCTTAAGCCAGAACTCACTTCGCGGCAGAGGGAGATCCTGCAGCTATTCGCAGAAGGAAAATCACCCAAGGAAATCGGGGCCACGTTGGATATCTCAACTCGCACGGTCGAATTCCACAAATACCGCATCATGGAGGCCACCGGTGTTCGAACGATCGCCGAGTTGACCACCTATGCAATAACCCACGGTATCATCCAGCCGACGTAGGCTGGACTTTCTGGCCCCTAGTATTCTCTCCCCTCAAAACTAGGAAGTTTCCCAGTAGCTTTGGCGCAAGAGCGGCATTATGCTTTTGGAAAATGCCAGGTAGTCGTTAGACAAGCGGCCGCACTTGAAAAGGTTTTCTCCGTGCTCCTCTTACTTGGGAGTTGGCTGAAAGGGGAGCACGGGGATTCTTAATAACCCACGTAAACGTCTCCCGAGAAACTCGAAACTCTCCGAGTTGGCAGGACAGCAAGCGGCAATTAATCTACTCCCTCGGAAGTAAGATCTTTTCAGGATCGGAATGGATCACATTGCGGGATATTACTCGAAGGCTTGCTCTCTGGGCGTGACCAGACAATGGCAGGAGTTAGCTCTGGCACCAACTGGCAGGTAGGGGAAGGGAAGTGCGCCCGGCTTCCCAGCCGGGCGCACCTCCTATACAGCCAGTAGCGTCCGACGGCGCGCGTCATGGGGCAAGCAGTAAGGATGCTGTCGAAGGTCAGCACAGCAGGATTACCAGGACAGAGGTGGGGTAAATGGCAGACGAAGGTGGTTGGATGCAGTCTGACTACGTCGGCACAAGTATTTCGCGGAGCGCCTATCGCTACTCAGTTCCGCGCGCCATGAGCGAAAGCCGTTCGAACGTTTCACCGGGCGTCGCAGTATCCATTGAGGAGAAAGTCGCAGACTTGATCGAAAGTTATCCGCATCTGAAGGCCTTACTGAAGTTCCACTCGAATGATGGAAACGCCCGGCTCAGGGACTTGGCGATTTCCAGTCAGGAGCGCGACCAACTGCTCCTTCAGATTATTGCTGCGCGCCGCCAGCAACAGCTCGCCTCTGGTGCGAGTGGGCCGGCGTCGCGAATGGCCCGCGGCGCGCAGCTACGCGCCCGCCTGAACCAAGCTCGGCGCAGGAAGCCCGCGCAGACATGGGTAAAGGGTTCGTCTCAATTCAGTATGGTGACTGGAAAATGGCATAAGCGGCTTTGGGGGTGATCGTTCGCTGGGGTGACCCTTGTGGTTTAGCAGGGCGGCCACAAGGGCCGCCCCTAGGTCGCGCTTGCTGTTACGGTAGCAGGCTTGCCACTGACCGTAACCTTTTGGATCGTCAATTCAAGAACAAACAAACCGGTTTCACGCAAAGGCTTAAAGTGCGCAAAGGAATTCGTGGACTGCCCCTCGGCGTGTCTTCGCGACTTCACGACTTTGCGTGAGCTGTTTTGGTTTCACACCTTCTCTTCCTCACCGGAAGAAGATGTTGGTTCACTTTTCACTCCTCGACTCCTCGACTCCTCGACTCCTCGACTTGCCAAGCTGCGTATTACCACGTCAGGTGTAATCCAAACTGCATATTCCGCATGGGAGATTGCACGTCTGAGGACGGGGCGGCGCCGGCGCAACATCGAGAATCCGCGCCGTCAACAATTGGACAAGCCCTGCTAAACTTCCCCCACAGACATAATTTATAGGCGCCGAGGCGACTGGAAAAGTTGCCACGCAGTCGCAGTACGTCGATTGCGAAAAGCCGATGGTAGGATGAACATAACTTCGCAGACGGCCGGAGGTGGCAGGCAGTAGATCCTTCGACACAAACATCTATGCATCATCCATCCCGTCGCGAAATCAGGTAGTGGCCTTAATGTGGGTTGGTCATTGCCTGTCATCTCTCAGCCCCAAAGGGGCGGCCCAGCAAAGCCCAGGCCAACGGCCCATAAGCGTTAGCCTAAAGACGCGAGGGCTACGAGAGCCGCGGAGCGGCGCCAGAAAGTAGCCCACGGCGTAAGAAGGTGTGAAAAAATCGTCTGTCATGCTGAGCGAAGCGAAGCATCTGCATTTCATCTCTTTGAAAACGAACAAATGCAGATTCCTCGCTGCGTTCGGAATGACAGGTCCTGGCGATTATTTCACAGCTTCTAAGCCGTGGGACCTCATACGGCATTCGTAATCCGCAGCCCCGGAGGGGCGGCAGAGATAGTGCCTGGGGGATCTGTCAACCCTCCGGGGCTTATCTAACCCGGGGCCGCTCCTCGACCCCACGGCTTGGAAGGTGTGAAAAAATCGGCGAAAGGCAAAAATATCCACGCGCTGTCATTCTGAGCGAAGCGAAGAATCTCGCTTTGAGTTCCTTCGCAATCAGCCAGTTCCATCGGCAGAGCGAGATCCTTCGCTTCGCTCAGGATGACAGCGAAGGACTCAGGATGACAGGCCTCGATTTATTCACAGCTTCTTACGCCATGGGCTACTCTCTGCCGGCCCGCCGGGCCTCTGGAAGCGGTCAGTAAGTGCCGCGTAGCGCGAGCTGAGCCATTAGGTTAACACCTATGGGCCAACGGCCTGGGTGGAAGCTCAAGCCCTGAAGGGGCGTGATAGCTGCGAATTCCGTAGGTTGCCCTCTCAGGGCTCGAGCCGGAAAACCACCTCCGTTCCCAGACCGCCGGCCTGGGCTCTGCTAGGCCGCCCCTTCGGGGGTGTGCCAGGATAAGCCTGGCTGATCTTGTAAGCTGAAAGGAGCTTACCCTGTAATTGCCCATTCAACAGGTAGCCGAGCGAGCGTGG
>Ga0187852_1002607_pt1 | contig 14379 bp, 10 predicted proteins | sample June2016WEW_6_40_FD_134511 | JGI IMG/M metagenome (GOLD analysis project Ga0187852, IMG submission 134511) | Peatland microbial communities from SPRUCE experiment site at the Marcell Experimental Forest, Minnesota, USA - June2016WEW_6_40 | ecosystem: Environmental > Terrestrial > Soil > Wetlands...
ATCAAGGCCCACGCGGTGCGCATGATGTACAAGGCGCACGACGGCAATACCTACCAGCTGAACCTGATTGATACGCCGGGCCACGTGGATTTCAGCTACGAGGTTTCCCGCTCGCTGGCCTCGTGCGAGGGCGCGTTGCTGGTCGTCGATGCCAGCCAGGGCGTGGAAGCGCAGACACTGGCGAACGCCTATCTCGCCATCAATCACGGCCTGGAGATCATTCCCGTGATTAACAAGATCGATCTGCCTTCGGCCGACATCCTGCGCACCCAGGAGGCCATCGAGAAGGCGGTGGGGCTGGACGCAACCGACGCCATTCCGGTGAGCGCCAAGACCGGCCAGGGCGTGGACGAGGTGCTGGAAAGGATTGTGCACCGCCTTCCCCCGCCAAACGGCAATCCGGAAGCTCCGCTCCAGGCATTGGTTTTCGATTCATGGTTCGACGCCTACCGCGGGGTTATTGTGCTGGTGCGCGTGATGCAGGGAACCATGCGCAAGGGACAGCGCATCCGGTTTATGTCGAACGGCAGCGCTTACGAGATCGAATCCATGGGCGTCTTGTGCCCCAAGCCGGTAGAGATTGGAGAGCTTTCCGCGGGCGAAGTAGGATTTTTCGCGGCCACCATCAAGAACGTCGCCGACACCAAAATCGGCGACACGGTGACCGACGATGCGCACCCGGCGGCGGCGGCGCTGCCCGGATTTGAAGAACTCAAGCCCATGGTCTTCTCCGGGCTCTACACCGTGGACTCGCACGAGCACACGCTGCTCAGGGACGCTCTGGAAAAGCTGCGCCTCAACGACTCTTCGTTCTTCTTCGAGCCGGAGAGCTCGGTGGCGCTGGGCTTCGGCTTTCGCTGCGGCTTTCTGGGCCTCTTGCACATGGAGATCATCCAGGAGCGTCTGGAGCGCGAGTACGAGCTGGACCTGATCACCACCGCGCCGAGCGTGCGCTACCACATCGAAATGACCGACGGCAGCGAAATCGAGGTCGACAACCCCTCGCGCTGGCCCGAGCCGCAGAGCATCGCCAGCATCCGCGAGCCGGTGATCGCCGCCAAGATCCTCACTAACGAGGAGTACGTGGGCGGAATCTTCAAACTCGTCGAAGAAAAGCGTGGCAAGCAGGTCAACTTCGAATACGTCACGCCGACGCGCGTCATGCTCACCTACGAGCTGCCGCTCAACGAGATCGTGCTCGACTTCTACGACCGGCTCAAATCCGTCTCGCGTGGCTACGCTTCGCTCGATTACCAGTTGACCGGCGAGTGGGAGTCGCCGATGGTCAAGCTCGACGTGCTGGTCTCCGGCGAGCCGGTGGACGCGCTCTCCATCATCGTGCACAAGGACCACGCATACGAGCGCGGCCGCGCCCTGGTCTCGAAGATGCGCGAACTGATTCCGCGCCAGCAGTTCGAGGTGGCCATCCAGGCCGCGATCGGCGCCAAGGTCGTCGCCCGCGAGACCGTGAGCCCCCTGCGCAAGAATGTCCTCGCCAAGTGCTATGGCGGCGACATCACGCGCAAGCGCAAGCTGCTCGAGAAACAGAAGGAAGGCAAGAAGCGCATGAAGCGCATCGGCAAAGTCGATATTCCCCAGGAGGCGTTTCTGGCGGTCTTGCGCGTGGGCGAAGAGCAGCAGAAGTAGCCACGCCGAGAGCTTACCCCATCGATGCAGGGCGAATGTGGACTGCCTCTCGCGTACCGATTTGCGCCATTTGCACCAGCCTTTGTGAATAAACGTTTACACGTAACTGTGGAAAGAAGCCTTGTACAGCGAGCGTGCGCCGAATTGGAATCCCTTGCGGAGCCGACCGCATCTTGACAGGTTGTCGGTTGATAGATAATGAGTTAGTTCATATACCAGAGCTGGACAATGGCTGGCAAGAGGAAAAGAATTGGGCTTTTCTTGTAGCTTTCCGGAAGAATTCCACAAATTTTTCCACAGGGACAGGGGCGGCGCGGGAGATCGCGGCAAAGCTAAGGCCCCGATGAGCGGGGCCTTCGCATTCTTTGCGGTGCAACTTAATGGGTTGCTGCGGCTGGCTTAGGCGCGACCGGCTTGGGAGCTGCCGGCTTGGGCGCAGCCGTGGTGGATGGCGCCGGCGCGGGCACGCCCGACTTCAGGTTGTAGGCGTCGATCACGGCCTTGGTGATGTCGCTGCCATTGCTGGCGTAGAGCACCGGCGTCTGCTGCTGCGAAACGTCGAGGATGAGCGTGAATCCCTGCTGCTCGGCATAGGACTGCATCACGTCGTACACCTTCGAGGCCAGCGAGTTGTACACATCCTGCATATCCTGCTGGAAGTCGTTGCGCGCGTCTTCCGTGTCGCGGTCCAGCTGCTTCTTCTTGTCGTCGAGCGCCTTGGCTTTGGTGGCGTGGTCGGCTTCGGAGAGGGTAGCGGCGGGCGCCTGCAACTGCTTGGTCAGGTTGTCGACCTCATCGCTGAGAGCCTTGAGAGAGGCTTGCTTCGGAGCGTACTTCTTCTGCAAATCGGCGAAGTCGCGCTGGCCTTCGTTGGTTTGGGCGACGGCCAACTGAAAACGAACTACCGCGATTTTGGCGGGAACGGCAACGGGCGCCGCGGCGGCCGGCGCAGCCTGGTTTTGGGCGGCGGCGTTCAGGACCATCCCTGAGGCCAGCATGACTACGAGTGCAAAAGTGCGCTTCATTTGAATCGAAAACTCCTTCGGGATCCCTGTCTGGCTCCGCTCGTTCAAGCGAGCAACGAGCCTTCGCCTCCTCACGCATCCTCACGACCCATCTTCACTCCGGATTGTTACCGCGCTGTGAAGCGCAAAGGACCGGCGAGGCTGGCAAAGACGTATACGGAGACGTCAGCAGGAACTAAAAGGATTATAGGGCAGGGGGCTAGGGGCAGGGAATAGGAGGCAGCACAAGTTCACAGTTCGTAGTTCACAGTTCAAGGTTTTTTCACCGGGACACCGCTTTCGCCCAGACTGAGAACTAGAAACTGCGAGCTGTGAACTTCCAGCTCAGTGCGCGGCCGGCTGGGGCTGGGGCGCGTCGGGCTGGCTTGCGGCAGGCGCGGGAATGCCCGACTTGAGGTTATAGGCTTCGATGATTTCCTTAGTGATGTCGGTCGAGGGCACGGCATAGAGCACCGTCTGCGCCTGTTCCTGTCCGGCATCGAGCACCAGCGTATAACCGTGCTTCTCGGCGTAGCCGGTCATCAGCAAGCCCACCTTCTGCGCCACCTGGTCGATGGTCTGCTGCATGTCGTTCTGGAAGTCGCCCTGGGCGTCCTGGGTTTCGCGGTCCAACTGCTTCTTCTTTTCATCGATGGCGCGGGCGCGACTTACCTTCTCGGCATCGGTCAACTGGGCGTCCTGCGCCTGCAGTTGCTTGGTCAGGTTCTCGATCTCGTCGTTCAGGCTCTTCAGATGCGCGCGCCGCGGATCGTATTTCTTCTGCAGGTCGGCCACGTCGCGCTGGAACTCGTTGGTTTGGGTGACGGCGGCCTGAAACATGATGACTGCAACCTTGGCGGTGGGAACGGCAGCGGCGACCGGCTTGGGAGCGGCAGCGGTCTGGCCGGCGGCCACCATGGCCGATGCAGAAACCAGGACAAGGGCGAAGAAGGACAGGCGCTTCATGCGAATCGAAAACTCCTTGGGGTTCCCACAGGCGGACACCGTCAGCGCAGCCATCGAATCAGAATGCCCTTTGGGCTCTCTGGCGAGGCGCCATCCGCACGCGTCATCTGGCTGGACCGCGCACGCCAAGGCATCGCCGGGAACTAGAGGGGATTATAGGTTCCGGCGTAGGGAGCGTCAAACCGCGAAGTGCGGGACTGCGGGGCTGCCGGACGGCGCGGAATCCCGCCGAGGCTGCCGGCCGCTGCGATGGCTTGCGATCGTTCAATGCAACGGCTTGCAGTCCAGTTCGAAGTGGCCCGGTCACGGGGCCGCGATTAAGACGATGGGCTTGGGCGCAGCACCACCGATTGCGCGGCAATGTTGGGCGAGGAGCCGGTTGTAGGCGGAAAGAGCTAGCCGTTCACGGAAACGAAATCGTTGGTTGCGAGCCCAGTAAAGTTGTCCGGGGTGAAGCCCGTGTAGCTGGTCTGGCTGGTGGTGACCACGTTGAACGATGAGACCGCGGAGGGCGTGGGCCAGGGTGCGAAGAACCGAGGAGCGACGCTGAGCGTGAAGGTGGCCGTGCCGGAGTCGGTCGCGGTAATCGGACCGGTCAACTGGCTGGGCTCGAGCTCGACGGCCGACGCGGTAAACGAGATTGACGGAGGCGGTCCCCACAGGCTCGAAACTGGACCTGAACCGGTGGCGCTCAGTGTCCCCGGCGCGACGACAAGCCGCAGGTTTTGTCCCACCGTCACGTCCTCTTCGCTTGTGAAGTTCAGCCCCGAAGGCATCGTGAAGCCATTGCTATCGATGGAATAGGCTGCCGAACTCGCCAAGGTCACTGTGGCCACTCCTCCGAGGGGCACGCCGCTCGCGGACGACGGGTTGTTGTGCAGAATCATCTGGACGATCAATTCACCCGCGGGAACCGGGAGCGGAAGGATCTTGATAACGGTTCCTTCCACGGTCTGTGCAGCGGCTGCCTGCACGTAGTCCACTTCGCTTGCTGTCAGATTGCCGCCGGCGGCGACGCCCGAGATCTCGACCTTCAGAATCTGGCCCTGCGCCAGGCAGGCGAATCCCGGCGTGGTGCAGGCGCTCGCGGAAAAGTTGTTGAATGTCGTGCTGCTGGTGGTGTCGATGATGAAGGGCTGCCCCCATGGCGTCTGGAGCATGAACTGGTTAAGGCTGGGGGTCGTCCCTAAAACCGTTCCGACGACAAAGCCGTACTGCGACGGCGTGGGAACGGAGGGCAGTTGCGCGATAGTCACGCCGTTCGCTGCCGCCAGATTCACCGACAGATCGGACTGAATCACGGTGTTCAGGTGGAAATCGACGAGGAATCCCAGCGGCGAGAACGCGCTTACTTGCACGGGGAAGGGAGACGTGGTGAAGCTCAGTGAAGCAGAGTTGCTGTCGAAGGTCGGCGTCAACTGGCATACGGAGCCCACGGCGCAGGTGCTCCCCAGCGCGGCATCCGATTGGTTGAAAATGACCAGCTGCGGATTGGCGAAGGTCAGGTTAAGGCCGGTTTAGTTCCCCGCCGGCACACTGGCCGTGCTCAGGAACGCCGAGAGGGCCTGCAGCTGGGTTACGTCGATCTGGACGGGCGTGTTGTAAGGCAGCAGAGAGACCGGCGAAGTGGAGGACGATGCCGGTGTGAGCGAAGCGTTGGTCAGGCTCACCCGAAAGAAGAGGACTGAGACGCCGGCTGGCGGATCGTCGGTCATGCTGATGGAAACGGGAGCGACAGTAGCGGGGCAGTTGCAATTGCCGCCTGTGGGACAAGGGCAGGTGCCGGTGCTGCTGGAGTTGGAGCCGCACCCCGCCAGCAGGAAAGCGACGATTGCGAGGGCAAAGAAGAAGGCGAAAAGCTTGCGCATCACGATTCCTCCTGTTCGCTAGAGGCCGGGAGAGGGCTGCACAGATGTTAATTCCTGGGGCAGACCGATGGAGACGCCAGTGCCGGACTCAGCCCACTTGCATGCCCCTTTTACGAGAAGGCCGGAGCGGGAGGGGCAGGTTCACCGGACACTGGTGGCTGATCTGGCAGTTTAGACGGGAAAAGCGCGGGAGGGTTACAGATTAACCGGGAGCATGTCGTTCAATCACGTGTTCCCGAGGGGTTCGAGGAGCAGCGGCAACGGGAAAGAGGCTATACTTGTGCCGCAGCCGGGGGGCAACATGTCGATGCGGAGATGGATGGTACTGCTGCTTGTTTTGTGGTTCGCCTGGCCGGCCAGGGCGGCTAAAACCCTGTCCATCGACCAGATGGAGCAGTTACTCAAGACACTCCAAGGCAAACCGGATGGCAAGGCGGCCGCCGAGCTCCTCGAATTGCAGATGACGGAGCGGGTGAGCCCGGCCCGGCTGGCGCGCTGGGAGACGGAGATTCCCGGCCCCAAAACCCGCACGTCGCTGATCGAACTGGCCGATATGTCGGCTTTTCTCGATCCGCCTGCCTCCGATGTGGTTCGCAACCCGCCGCCGGACATCGAAACTCAGAAGCACATTCTGCACCTGGCCGTGCAATATGTGGAGAATGCGCTGCCGCGCCTGCCCGATTTTTTTGCGACGCGTGAGACGACGCACTTCGAAGATACGCTTTCGCAACAGGCGAGTTACTCCGTTGCCGAAGGCCCGACCGGGGGCCCCGGAAGTGGAATGACCGGGACTGCTATGGGCCCCTCCGGGATGAGTGAGCACGAGGGAATCGGATCGATTTCCTTAACATCGGACGGCGTGGCAACTTCGACGGTATTCAAGGCGCTGCACTCCACCGGTTCCTACGGCCGGACTGTGACTTACCGCAATGGCTTTGAGGTTCTGGAGGAGGACGCGGGCAAACCGGAGAGGGAGCCGGCACTGGGGTTGACGAGCCAGGGTGAGTTTGGGCCGATCCTGGCGAAGGTCTTGATCGACGCGCTGCGAAACCAGATTGGCTTTCTGCGCTGGGAGCAGGGTGCGAAAGGGCCGGAAGCGGTGTTTCACTATACAGTGCCGGCCAATGCGTCGCACTTCACGGTGGAGATCAGCAGTGGCGGGCAGGCGCAGAGCATCCATCCCGCCTACCACGGGGAGATTGCAGTCGATCCTGAAACAGGCGCGATTCTTCGCCTGAGCGAGGTCGGGGAGTTGGTCCCGCCGCACCAGGCCATGCGCGCGGCCATCGCAGTGGAATACGCGCCGGTGACGATCGGAGGCCAGAGCTACATCTGCCCCGTGAGTGCGGTCGCGTTCTCGAAGATTCCGGTGCCGACGCCGGGGATGGCGGACGCGAGCGCCTGGCCGGTGCAGGCGGAGTTGAACGACGTCACTTTTACGCAGTACCACGAGTTCCGGACGGAGGCGCGGATCGTAGACAATCCGAGCCAAGGCGGCGACAACAATCCAGCGACCTGGAGTGGAACCGCGACGCCGGAGAGTTCTGCTTGTGTGACCGTGCCGGGCCCGAGTTCCGCCGCGGCCGCCGCGCCAGCCAGCTCACCGGAGCCAGCCACGGCGACGGCTGTGAACTCGCCTACGAGTGCTTCTCCCACGCCGAACGCCGGAACGCCTGCCTCCAGTGGCCCCGCCGGTTCTTCCGCGAAGGCGAAGGTTCCGCCGGCCGCGAGCGCGGAAGCAAAACCGGAAACAGAAACCGCCGCGGTGGCCCCGCCCATGAGCCCTGCGGCGAATGCGCCCGCCACGGGCACCTTGTTCCGTGCGCAATCGAAGCTGGTGCTGGTGGACGTGGTGGTGACGGATCGCGACAAGCCGGTCGAGGGGCTGGAGCGCGGCCGGTTCCATGTCTTCGAGGACGGCCGCGAACTGCCCATCAACTCGTTTGAGGAGAACCAGCCGCCGCCGAGGGTTGAGCTCGCGGCGCCTCCCGTATTGCCGGCGAATACCTACTCCAACCTTCCCGTGTATCCCGAGACCGGCGCGGTGAATGTGCTGCTGCTGGACGCGCTGAACACGACCATGAGCGACCAGGCGCAGTTGCGGCGGCAGATGATCCAGTACCTCGGCACCATCAAGCCAGGAACTCCGCTGGCGATCTTCACGCTGTCGTCGCAACTGCGCATGGCGGCGGGGTTCACCACTGACCTGGACAAGCTGCGGCAGGCGCTGGATAACCGCAAAACCATCGCGCGATCGACGGCGGACGTGGGAACAGGCAGCGGCGAGGGGATCTCCTCGACCTTGACCGAGCAGGCGTCCGGCGTGGCCAATAACAGCGATCCGGGGACTCTCTGGCTTGTGAACACCATCATGGATTTCGCGGCCGACACGAAGACCTATGAAAACGACCAGCGGGTGCAGATGACGCTCGACGCCCTGAGCGAGTTGGGGCGCTACCTGGCGGCAGTGCCAGGACGCAAAAACGTGATCTGGTTTTCGGGGTCGTTCCCAATCGGGCTCTCTCCCGATGCGGTCGCGTCCACTGCGCTCAAGAACGTGCGCGACTACTCCGATCAAGTGCGGGCCACGAGCGATCTGCTCTCCGCGGCGCGGGTGTCCGTCTATCCCGTGGACGCGCGCGGAGTGCTGACGGCGCCAACCGCGAGTGCCACCTACGTTGCGCCGCCGGTGGGAGGCCGCCAGAATCCCATGGCCGTGGCCAATGACAACTCGAACTTTGCCGCGCAGACGTCGCTGGAAGAGGGGTCGATGAACATGATCGCCGCGGAGACGGGCGGGCATGTTTACACGACGGGCAACGATCTGAAGGCGACGATCCAGAAGATCACGACTAACGATGCGTATTATTACGCGCTGAGCTACGTTCCGCCGGAGACGAAGGCGGGCAGGAACGACGCGGAGTTTCACTCCATCGAGGTGAAGGTGGACGGCGGTAAGTATCAGCTTGCCTACCGGCGCGGGTACTACTCCGCAGAGGCGAACAAGCCTGCGAGTGAACCGAGTAAAGAGTCAAGCCCGATGGCGGCCGCGGCACTGGCCGGCGCGCCGCCCGCGACGCAGATTCTCTTCGAGGCGCGGTTACTGCCGGAAGGCGCGCCGGAGCTGCACGACGCCGAGCTCGGCGACAAGGTGGCTGGGGAAAAGACGGCGGGTTTCCCGGGAGGGACGCACCGCTACGTTGTCGACCTGAGCGTCGAGCCCCAGGACCTGACTTTTGCCACGGACGCGGATGGCGTGCGGCGCACAGAATTGGATTGCGAACTGGTGGCCTTTGACGAGAAGGGTCAAGTGGTGAATTCGCTCGCCCGCGCCATCAATTTCAGACTTCCGCCGGAACAATACGACAGGCTGACCGCCGCGGGAGGCCGAATCCCCGTGCGACTGGCAATGGATTTGCCCGCCGGTGAGGTTGGTTTGCGCATCGTCGTGTACGATCCGGCCACTGCCAGGACGGGATCGATGGAGATTCCCGTCGGGGTGGCGGCGAAGCCGACGGGAGCGCAGGCCAGTTCCTCGCCGCAGTGACTGCGGAGAAGGCAGCGCCCGCGGTCCTGCGAAAGGCTGTGGCGCTTTCGTCCCGTTTTGCTTCGCGGCGTTCTTCACCGCGCCGCTTTTCTCCGTCGCTTACAATGGATCGTATCTCTCTCCGGAGGCTCCAGCCCTGATCTCCGCGCTCTCCAGTCTTCACTTTGCTGCCGCCGGCCCTCTCGGAGGGCTGGTCCGCGAGATCTCTGCCTACCTCGCTTTCGCTCCGCAAAACAGCTTCCGCCATTACCTCAAGATGCAGTACGCCGACCAGACCTTCAAAGGCCTTTACCACTGGAACTGGTTCGACGTCTGCATGCTGCTGCCTTATTTCGCGGTGATGATCCTGCTGTCTTTCTATGGCGTTCACCGCTACACCATGTGTTACCAGTACTTCAAGTACAAGAAGAACTACGACCCCAATCCGCCACGCCATTTCACGGAGCTGCCCCAGGTCACCATCCAGTTGCCGATCTTCAACGAGCAGTTCGTCATCGACAGGCTCATTGAGGCCGTCTGCGCCATAGAGTACCCGCGCGAGAAGCTCGAGATTCAGGTGCTCGACGACTCCACCGACGAGACCACGGCGGTCGCCTCGTCGATCGTCGACCGCTACGCCGCGCTCGGCCACCCCATCGTCTACATTCATCGTACCAACCGCCACGGCTTCAAGGCCGGAGCGCTCGATGCCGGACTTAAGGTCGCCAAAGGCGAGTTTGTGGCCATCTTCGACGCCGACTTTGTGCCGCCGCCCGACTGGCTCATGAAGGTCATCCACCACTTCGCCGAGCCCGAGATCGGCATGGTGCAGACCCGCTGGACGCACCTGAACCGCGAGTACAGCATGTTGACCCAGATCGAGGCCATCCTGCTCGACGGGCATTTTGTGATGGAGCACGGCGCGCGCGTTCGCACCGGCGAGTACTTCAACTTCAACGGCACCGCCGGCATGTGGCGCCGCCAGGCCATCTCCGACGGCGGCGGCTGGCAGCACGACACGCTCACCGAAGACACCGACTTGAGCTACCGCTCGCAGATGGCCGGCTGGCGATTCAAGTATCTGCCCGAGGTCGAGTGCCCGTCGGAGCTGCCCATCGAGATGACCGCCTTCAAAACCCAGCAGGCGCGCTGGGCCAAGGGGCTCATCCAGACCAGCATCAAGATCCTTCCGCAGGTCCTCCGCTCCAATGCTTCGCGGCGCAACAAAATCGAATCGGTCTATCACCTCACGGCCAACCTCAGCTACCCGCTCATGGTCATCATGACGGCGTTCATTATGCCCGCCATGATCTGCCGCTTCTACCAGGGCTGGTTCCAGATGCTGCTCATCGACGTGCCGCTGTTCACCGCATCCACCTTTTCCATCGCGGTCTTCTACGTGATGAGCGAGCGCGAACTCTTCCCCAAGACCTGGAAGAAGACCGTCCTTTACTTGCCGCTTCTCATGGCGATCGGCATCGGCCTCACCGTCACCAATACCAAGGCCGTCATGGAGGCCCTGTTCGGCATCAAGAGCGCCTTTGTGCGCACGCCCAAGTACCGCGTGGCGCAGAAGGGCGAAAAATCCCAGGCCGCCAAGTACCGCAAGCGCCTGAAGCTGGCGCCGTGGATCGAGTTGCTGCTCGGCTTCTACTTCTTCCTGTGCATCCTCTATACCTTCTCGAACCAAAACTACTTCACCGCGCCGTTCCTGATTCTTTTCGTGGTCGGCTACTGGTACACGGGCCTGATGAGCCTGCTGCAGGGCCGCTTTGAGCGCTGGCGCACCGGCGTCAGCCCCGAGGAATCCAGCCCCAAGCCGTTTCCTGTGGGCGTGTAAGGCGCTTCATCCATGATGGCGAGCGGTACGAGGCCAGCCGCGTGAGATTTGCAAGAGGTGCACAATGCAAGCCAGCGCGTTTAGCGATTTCCTTTCGACCCCTTGGGGATTCGCCATCTTTTTTGTCACCTTTTGGTGCGGTGTCAGCTTTCTGATCGGCTTTATGACCGGCTGGTTCTCTCTCGGCAGGCGCTTCAAGCGGCAAACCGATCCCTACGGAGAAACGAAATCTGCGGGGCCATTTTTTTACACCGTGTATATGCGCCTCTGGTCCCACTACAGCAGCGTGATTCGCCTCGTCGCCGCCTCCGACGCGCTCTACGCATCGGTGCTGTTTCTGTTTCGCATCGGTCACCCGCCGCTGCGCATCCCTTGGGACGAAATCCGCTTCGGAAGAACCAAACGCTTCTTCCGGACTTATATCGTTCTCACTCTCGGCAACGAAGAGCAGATTCCCATGCGCATCTCCCTGCGAATGGCGCGCAACCTGGGAATCCTGGACCGGTGTCCAGCCTGATTCGGGGACCACGCGGACCGGCTCGAGGGCGCGTACCAACCCGTCCCCGCTATGCTAGAGTGTCGGAATGTGCATGAAGCACCATCTCCCCGTCGCTGCGTTGCTCCTATTGGCGTTTGTGCCCGCGCTATGCCCAGCACAGGCAAGCGAGACCGCAAACGCAATGCAGGCAGGCAAACCCACATCGCCCGGGCCGGCTCCGACGACTCCTTCCACTTCCGCGGCAACGCGACACACCGCGCCGCCTGTCACCAGCCCTCCCACAAACCCGGAATGCCCCAACGGGCCCTGCGATTACCAGCCGTCCCACATCACCATTGCCACTCCCGCGCCGGCGCCCGCGCCGTGGTCTTTGCCGGATCGGCTCAAATGGATGTCCGAAGTACTACTTCTGGTGATCGCGGCCGTGTTTGCCTGGCTGGCCGTCTCCACGCTGCGCAAGATCGAGCGCCAGACGCGCTACGCCGAAGAAACTTCCCAAGCCGCCGCCGAAGCCGCCAAAGCGGCGCTGCTCGTCGTGGAGAGCCAGGCCCGGGCCGAGCGCCCCTGGATTCTCGTCACGGCCGCGCCTGTGCCCGGCTCCAACAACAGCTTCTCCATCATGGCCGCCAATCGCGGCCGCTCTCCGGCCCGCGTCGTCTCTCTCGCCGAATGCATCGCCATCGTCCGCGACGAGTCCGAGCTGCCGCGCGCGCCCATCTTTAAGACCGCGCCGCGCGCCCCCGTCGCGCCCACCATTCTGCTGCCCGGTGAATCGGTGAGCATCAAAACCTTCAGCCGCGAAGAAGTGAAGTCGGTCTGCGAGAATCCCGAGGAGGCGCTTCAAATCGAAGAGTGGGCGGAGAAGATTTACCTCTACGGAAATGTCATCTACGCCGACCTGGCCGCCTCCGGCGACGCGAAGTTTGAGACCGGCTGGTGCTGCTGGTACATCCACGGCCGCCAGAAGAGCGGCATGATCACGGCCGGCCCTACGGAGTACAACCGGCACACGTAGCGCTGCGCTCCAGCGCATGCGCCTCACTCAAAGTTGTCATCCTGAGCGACCGCAGTCCGCCACGGCGGACGAAGGGAGTCTAAGGATCTGCGGTTGCGTTTCGCGCCAGTCAGACTACTTGCGCAGCAGCTTTCGATAGTAATTCTGGCTCCGCTCGTCGGTCGAGAAGCGCATTGAACCGCGGTAGCATTGCGCGCCGTCGCGGCCCCAGCAATAGGTGTCGTTCCAGCGACATTCGAGAAAGTGCGGGAGAAGCAGACTTTCGTAATCGGGACAGGCCTTCAGCGCAAGATTCAGTCTGCGGCGGACGCCGCGGTGGGCCATCTGCTTGTCCCATTTTGCGCTAGAAAGACCCGTAATCGCCGCGAAAGGGCGGCGGTAGGAACGGCTCATGACAAACTCCAGGTCGCAGTTGCGTACCTATGTCATGGCGTGCCCTCCCATCTTCATACTAAAGCATGCTTCAGGATGGCTTGCATCGTGACTAGATAGCCGGGAGCGCTTTGCGCGGCTTGCGCCGCAGATTGCGTTCCTCGACTAACTCGGACGCTCCCAGGTCCGTCCGCTGTGGCGGACGGACCTGGGATGCCGCTACTTTTGGTATCTTGCGCCCAATTGGAGGCTGAACTCCAACTCTGTGAGCGCCTCGACAAGTGGCTCGAGGATATCCGCGTGTCTCTTTGATTCGAGCCCTTCTGATTTTGGCCGCCTTCGTTTTGGTCGAGCATCAGGCATTCCATATCTCCTGATCGCATTTATGGAACTGATGTACGACTCGAGGCTTGAGCTCGCCTCTCTTACAGCACTCTTCATGCCCTCTCCTTCCTCAAGTTCAGATGAATCGAGGAGCTGACTGACGCCTTTCAGGAGAGCAGATGTCCTCCTCTCGGCTTCTGCAAGGCGGGCGCTTTGCGACCGGGATCGCTCCACTATTAGTTTCCGGACGTTAGGGCTCTCGAGATCCTCTATCCAGGCGGCGGATGCCCGCACGAATTCCTGCGCCGCAAGAAGAAGCAGACGAGTTTCTGACTCATCGACACTTAAGTCCGGGGCTAGCTCGTGGCAAAGGATGTGCCTGAGTTCAAACACTTTCGATAGCCGCGCCCACGCATCATTCGGACTCGTGATGAAAGGTCTTCGGGCTTTCGAGTCGAAGCTCTTCGGTGCGACCTGGGCGATCTCGGCGAGGCAATTCGGTCTTCCAGTGATGTTCGTTAGGATGTGAACGAGAGACTGGAAACTGCTAATGCCTACCGAATTCATAATGAGCTCGCCTAGGCTGACCCTCCTCGTCGAGAGCGCCTCGCCGAGTTGCAAATTGAGTTTAACTTCAGAGTACTTCTCGACAGCATTTGCCCGGAAGGGATCGCCTGAATCTATGAGGCTTGGTAATCGGGCGCGGAAATAGCCGTCGAGTACTGCGACTACTGCTATTGGATAGTAGCGAATGACCTCTTCTCTATGCTTGGCCGAATCGTTGAACGATTGAATCAGGCTGGACATCCGCCACGAGGCCGAGACATCAGGCGTCGGCACCCTTTGCCTCTTATCAATAATTTCCTGGATCGATCTTTCAGTTATTCTGGCCATTGCCTGCTAAGGATACTCGCTCTGATTTCTCCTGGGAAAGCGATCCAATCGGCCTGATCCTACCTTCCCGTTCCCCCCACCGTCATCCGGTCGAGCTTGATCGTCGGCATGCCTACGCCCACCGGGACGCTCTGGCCGTCTTTGCCGCAGGTGCCGATGCCCTCGTCGAGCTTAAGGTCGTTGCCCACCATCGAAACGTATTTAAGCGCCTCGGGGCCGTTGCCGATCAGCGTCGCGTCGCGCACCGGCGCGGTCACCTTGCCGTCCTCGATCAGGTAGGCCTCCGACGCCGAGAAGACGAATTTGCCGTTGGTGATGTCCACCTGTCCGCCGCCGAAGTTCACCGCATAGACGCCGCGCTTGACCGAGCGCAGGATGTCGTCGGGCGAGTCTTCGCCGGCCAGCATGTAGGTATTGGTCATGC
>Ga0187852_1002611_pt1 | contig 14371 bp, 18 predicted proteins | sample June2016WEW_6_40_FD_134511 | JGI IMG/M metagenome (GOLD analysis project Ga0187852, IMG submission 134511) | Peatland microbial communities from SPRUCE experiment site at the Marcell Experimental Forest, Minnesota, USA - June2016WEW_6_40 | ecosystem: Environmental > Terrestrial > Soil > Wetlands...
AGCGTCACCTTATTCGAGAAAACGCCCATTTTACAGGTATTCTCTCGTGTGGAATACGAAACAAGTGAGGGGGATATGGCTAACCAGTTGAGTTTATTTGATTAAACGTTGGGACAGCAGTGAGATCGCATCGTCGAGGCCGGTCGCTGGGCCCCCTCGGGGTTCAACCAGCAGCCGTGGGAGTTCGTCGTGGTCAGGCACCCTCGGCTGAAGGAAGGCATCGTTAGAATCTGCGAGGCCCAGATGGAGTTGAACGCCCAGATGGAGGCAACGAGGGAGGAGGGGCAGAAGGGCACAAAGCCATCACAGCCCCCTGCGGAAGGAGGCGACTTCAGCGTGGCGCCGGTCTATATCCTTCTCCTGGGGGACACGAGAACGAGGAAGGGCTTACCCATGGCGCGCCGGTGCGATCACGAGCAGTACCGGCTGGCCTTTGTCTCGGGGCTGGCAAGCGCGTTCCTCTGCATGCATCTTGCGGCCGCAACCCTCGGCTTGGGTAGCCAGTGGGTATCCAGAGTCTCCACTCCATACGGGAACTGCATGACAAGAAACCTCCTCGGGATTCCGGAAGAAATGGAGGTCTACGATATGATGGTGCTCGGCTACCCCGCTGCCACACCGGGTCCGAGGCCTATGCGGGAAAAGAACAAGATGGTCCATTATGACTACTGCGGCCCCGAAGCGTTTCGGACCGATGAAGAAGTGAACGGCTTCATCAACGGATCGAGAGGATAGGTACTCAGTCATGGGTCACGAAAAAACTCCCCGGCGTCTGCCCCACTGCGCAAGGCGTGATCGGCTGCATCAACGTCAAGGACAACCTTCGTACACGATAGCGCGACCTTTCGTACCCGTTGAGACAAAATGACTCCGCCATCTGACCAAGCCCCCATTCTGATAATCGAGGACGACAGCAAGACTGCCGCCCTCATAGCCCTCTACCTCGAGAAGGAGGGCTATCACACGCTCATTGCCTACGACGGCGAAACAGCTCTGCAGATGGCGCAAAAACAGAAGCTCATGTTCGTGGTGCTCGACCTCATGCTGCCCCGGTTGGACGGATGGGAGGTCTGTCGACGGCTGAGGAAGACCTCGGAGGTGCCCATCCTGATCCTCACCGCCAAGGATGAGGAGATAGACCGCGTCGCAGGGCTCACCCTCGGCGCCGACGACTACGTGGTCAAGCCGTTCAGCCCCCGGGAACTGGTTGCGCGGGTGAAGGCGATTCTGCGAAGGGCACAGAGCAGGCCAGAGACGGAAGCCACGCCCATCCTGAGACATGGCGGCCTTGTCCTTGACCCGGAAAAGCAGAAGGTAACACTCAACGGGCAGCGGATCGAGCTGACCCACCACGAGTTCACGCTCCTCCACGCCTTGATGGCCGCGCCGGGCCGAGTCTTCAGCCGGGACGAGCTGCTCGCCTTTCTCTATCCGAACAGGGAGTCGATCGTTATCGACCGCGTCGTCGACGTCCACATCGGGAAAGTCAGGCAGAAGCTGGAGAAAGATCCAACGAATCCCGCATTCATCTTGACGGTCAGGGGATCAGGCTACCGGTTCGCGGAAGACGAAGGCGGGCAACCTCGCAAGGGAGGGCAACCTTGAGAAGGAGCCTTCTCTGGAAGCTTCTCGGAGTTAACCTGCTCGTCATCGTTTTCGTGATCAGTGTCGTGTGGCTCGCCGTGAACTACCTGGCCGCCGGTTACTTCATGGTCCTTATGGAAAAGTATCACATATCTCCGACGGAGAGCCATCGGATGTTCATCGGCGCAGTCCATCGCTATCTTATCTGGGCGAGCGCCGCAGCCTTTGTCCTCGCACTGGCCCTGAGTAGTGTGTTTACGAGGAGGCTCCTTCGCCCTCTCACGGACATGACGGGCACGGCGCAGAGGATCGCCGAGGGCGACTACACCGGTGAGGTGCCGGTCATCTCTCGCGACGAGGTCGGAAGGCTCTCGGAGGCATTCAACCGGATGTCGGCGAGCCTGCGGCATACGGAGCAGCTGCGGAAGAGGATGGTGATCGATGTCGCTCACGAGCTGAGGACGCCCCTCACCAACATCAAGGGATACCTCGAAGCGCTCGCAGACAACGTCGTGGCCCCCTCCCGGGAGACGCTTCAGTTGCTGCAAGAGGAAACCGCGCGCCTCACGTCCCTCGTGGAGGACATGATGAGGCTGGCCAAGGCCGACGCTGCGCGGGCCGACCTTCACAAGGTCGAGATCGAGGCCGGCGGAGCGCTCCTCCAGATGGTCGACGGATACAGACGGCAGTTTGAGGCCCGGCGCATCATGGTGAAGGTGGACCAGAAGGGCCGCGATGTCCGGCTGTCGGCAGACCCGGAGAAGTTCTCCCAGATCGTGGGCAATCTCCTTCAGAACGCGGCCCGGTACACCCCTGAAGGCGGAGCGCTCACGATCTCCATAGAGCGCATGCGAGAGGAAGCCCTGTTCCTCTTTTCGAATACGGGCGGAGACTTGGAGGATCGCGACCTTCCATTCATCTTCGAGCGGTTCTACCGGGGTGAGAAGTCCCGTTCCCGCGAATACGGAGGCGCGGGCATCGGTCTCGCCATCGTCAAGGAACTGGTTGAGGCCCATGGCGGTCACGTGGGCGCCGAATTGGCGCAGGGCCTTGTCCTCATCTGGTTCTCGCTGCCCATAACGCCGCGATAGAGACCCCTTTACAGACCCTTTACATTTCCTTTCTACCCTCTTTAAGGAAGGCTGTTATATTTGCAGTAAAACCAATGGAGGTGAAGGGCGTGAGAAAAAGGACGCTGTTAACAGTACTTGGGCTCCTATTCTTGGGACTCGTATCGGGGCTCGTCTTTCATGGGCCCCTCAAGGAGAAGGATATGGATTCGAAAGAGAGCATGGCGAGTGCGGCGGAGCCGACCACTGTCAACGGGCGCTTGGGCGCCTCCCCGCAGGAAAGGACCGAGACCGCGACGTTCGCGATGGGGTGATTCTGGGGCGCGGACGCCCAGTTTGGGAGCGTCAGAGGCGTCATCCGCACGAGGGTGGGCTACACGGGAGGGACTAAGGTGAATCCCACATACCACAGCCTGGGAGAGCACTCGGAAAGCATCGAGATAGAGTATGACCCAAGGGTGATCTCCTACGAGGATCTGCTCACGATATTCTGGGAGGGGCATGACCCCTTCGCGCGGTCTTGGTCGACGCAGTACAGGGCAGCGATCTTCTATCATAACGACGAGCAGAAGAGGCTGGCCGAAAAGACGCGGGATAAGATCGAGGCCACAAAGAAGATGAAAGTGCGCACGGAGATCCTGCCGGACTCCGCCTTCAACATGGCCGAGGCGTATCATCAGAAGTACAGCCTCAGGGGCAACGGAGAAATCATGAAGGAGTTCCGGGCCATTTACCCGTCCGACGAGGCTTTTGTGAACTCGACGGCAGCGGCGCGCGTGAACGGCTACCTGGGGGGATTTGGCAGTTTTGAAGATATTCAGGAGGCAGTCAACAATCTCGGACTCTCCGCTCAAGGGAGGGAGAGGCTGCTTGCGGCAATAAGAAAGCAGGGCGAGAAGTATGGAGCATCGGCTTTCTGCGTCCACAAGCGGTGAGGCATTGGGCTTTCGGAAAGAAAGGGAGCCTGACAAGGAGGTCATATCATGGACAGCGCGAAGATAGATAATATCCACTACTGGGGAAGAATAGCGTCCACACTTGGATGCGTTGCGCTCATCACGGCCGTTTTTCTGCTCATCCTCGCCGGATGCAGTGCACAGGCCTTGGACGAACAGGGGTCGCAGGCTAGAGGCGCCGGCATGGGCCAAACCTACAAGGAGAAAGGAGAAAGCCAAATGGTAAGCTCTCGGCCGGGAGACTGGAAAAATTTCAAGAAACCTGACGACGCGACGTTGAAGAGAACCCTCTCCCCTCTTCAGTACGAGGTGACGCAGAAGGAGGGCACTGAGCCGCCATTCAACAACGAGTACGATCACAATAAGAGAGAAGGCATCTATGTCGACATAGTATCGGGAGAGCCCCTCTTCAGTTCCCGCGACAAGTTCGATTCCGGCACCGGGTGGCCCAGCTTCACTAAACCCCTCGAACCGGGAAACATCGTGAAAAAGGAGGATAGGAGTCTCTTCATGACCCGTACCGAGGTCCGAAGCAGGCATGGTGATTCTCATCTCGGCCATGTTTTTGACGACGGCCCTCCTCCAACCGGTCTTCGATTCTGTATGAATTCAGCCGCATTGCGGTTCATTCCTAAAGAGGATCTCGCAAAGGAGGGCTATGGAGAATACTCGAGGCTCTTTGCCGGGAAGTAGCCCGGTTGGAGATATGAAGAAACAATGGAGGCGCCCTATGAAAACTGGAACGATTGTCAGGGCTCTATCTGTCTTACTCGTGGTGTTCAGTCTGGTTGCGGGCAGCGGCCATGCGGCCGCGAAACTGGAAAAAGCAACCTTCGCGGGAGGCTGTTTCTGGTCCATGACGATACCCTTCGAGGCTCTCAAAGGGGTTGTCTCGGTGACAGCCGACACGGGCGGCCACACCAGGAATCCCACGTATGAGGATGTTGAGTCCGGTACGACCGGTCACGCGGAATCAGTCGAGGTCGTCTACGATCACTCTAAGATCATGTACAGCAAGCTGCTCGACGTCTTCTGGCACAACGTAGATCCCACGGTCAGGAACAGGCAGTTTTGCGACAGTGGTGAACAATACAGGACGGCGATCTTCTACCACAACGACGAGCAGAAGAGGCTGGCGGAGGATTCAAAGAAAACCATCGAGCAATCACGGGTTCTGCACGGCCCGATCTACACCCAGATCGTCCCTGCTTCCGATTTTTACAAGGCAGAGGAGTATCATCAGGACTACTACAAGAAGAATCCTGAGAGTTACACTTCCTACCGGCAGGGATGCGGCCGCGACAATCGCCTGAGGGAGATTTGGGGCAGCAAGGCGGGGGCGCACGGATAGGCCCCCTCCTCCGCACGACCGCGTTTCACGCCGCCGCCCTGAAGAAATCGTCGGGAAGACGTTAATTCCGACGGCGCCGTCATGCCGAGCTTCGAGCGCCGATTCCTACGTACGGTCAAGGACAAGGTTGTCCTTGATGCCGATGCAGCCGATTACGCTCTGGGCGGCCGGGCAGGAGGCGATGTACGAGGAAAAGGCGTCACGCGCGTCCTGCGCCTTTTCCTCCTTCGTCGTCAGGTGATAATTGACGCGAATCTGGGTGATTTTCAGCACCCCGTTCACGTTCTCGATGTCGCCCTCGACTTCGGCCCCGTAGAGGTCCCCTGTCGTCTCGATCCCTTTTCTGGCCAGCGCCGCGGCCAGCGTCCCCATCATTCAACCTGCCGTTGCTGCGATCATGTGATCGAGGGTTGCGGGATACTCTTTCTCCGGCTCGACGCCGTAGAACTTCTTGATGCCGCTGTGGACGCCGTAGTAAATGGGCTCGCTGAAGCCTTCGATCACGGCCTTTCTCGTAGGCCCCTTCTCTCGCGTGATTCGTATGCGCGATGTGTGGATCACGTCTCCCATGGAATCCTCCTTGTATAGTCGCTTCTCACGACGAGATGCTTCTTCTGCTGGACGACGCTCTCTGCCCTTTTCAGCTCCTTGAGCGCCGTGTGACGCTCGCCCGGTGAGCGCCCACGAGAAACGCGATGTCCTCATGAGTGCTGCTTCGCAGACTCTCCTTTAGACCCACGGGGAAAAGGCGGCTTTAGATGCCGGCGTACCATTCGTATCCCTGATCCTCCCAGTATCCTCCCTTTCCTCCGGCTATCCGGGAGAAATCGTCGACAATCTCGATGCCCATCACATACTTCGCCATTTTGTAGCCGAGCTGCCTCTCGCATCTCAGGCGAAGGGGCGCGCCGTTCTTGATCGGCAACGGCTCGCCGTTCAGATCGTACGCGAGTATTGTCTGCGGGTGAAAAGCGTCCTCTAGGTCGACACTCTCGTAATAGAGGGAGCGGGGGTTCTCTTCCATCGGATCCGCGCAGCGAAAGACAACGTAACGCGCATGGGGCAGCAGGTGTGCTGCCTCAAGAAGCGCGCCCAAACGCGCCCCCGTCCACTCGCCTATCGCGCTCCAGCCCTCGACGCAATCGTGGCGCGTGATCTGAGTGCGGCTCGGGAGCTTTCGAATCTCGGGAACGGAGAGAGCCATGGGTCTTTCGACCAGACCTCCTACCCGCAGTCGATAATCAACGAACCCTTTTTCTGCGAGAGCGACGTAAGTCGGATTGTTCGGCATGGAGGTCCCGTTGCTGCGGAATTCTGGTGAAAGGTCGCGTGCCGGGAATTCCTGGGCCATCGCTTTTCTCGGCACTACGAGCCTATGGATCCTGTGCGTGGCCTTCTCGCCCAGGCCCAAAACCTTCGGGAACCAGGCGCTTTCCGAGAGCTTTTCGCAGCCGGCGAGGCCGACCAGGCCGGTGCCCGCGATAAGACGCCTAATGAGACCTCGCCTGGTGATTCTGCCGTCCCTATCCATGATTACCCCCCGATTTGACCCTGTAGTATCCTGTAACCATCGATCGAAAGTTGTTCCAGAAACCGGTGATCATCACCTGGAAGACGTGGACGAACACGAACAGCACGAGCGCCCAGGCAACAACGAAATGAATCGTCCTTACTGATTGCCGTCCGAAAAAGACGTCGACCCAGCCGGGGCGCAGGGCGTCGAGGGCCGGCGACATGCCGAGCCCCATCAGGATTATGAGGGGGAGAAGGAAGAAGATTACCGATAGATAGGCGAATTCCTGGAGCACGTTGTAGCTCTTGGCCGCTTCGCCCGACTCATGGCGGAAGCGCAGATTGTCGAAAATCGATCTTCCTATCGAGCGCGCGTCATGGCCCGTCGGAACGAGATCGTGGCGCAGATGGCCGCTCACGGCGGCATAGGTCACGAAGGCGCTCCCGTTTGCCACGAGCAGCCAGGCGAAGAAGAAGTGCCAGCGCCGGGCCATGGCAAGCCATAGGGAGTTGGGTATGGTGAGCCATGAGGGGAATTCACGTACGGTCAACTCACCCTCGCGGTTCTTGGACGCTCCCAAAAAACCGGTCGTATTGAAGTCGCGCCCCAGGATGCGGGTGGCGCCGGAGACTCTCCCGTCATCGTTTTCCTCTCCCATTATCTCGAGGACCGGGGGAACGCCCCGGTAGGACGACTTGCCCCAATAGAGCGCGGGATGGGCACTGAAGATATTGAGTCCGCTCATGAAAAGAAGGGTGAGAAAAACAGCATTGCTCCAGTGCATGATGCGGATAGGCAGCGGATGCCGGTAGTACATGTATCCTGGGGACCGGGCGCGGGCTATGTATTTCAGGGTTGCTCGCAGCTTGGTGATGGATAGTCTGATTAACCGGCTCGTAAAAAGCACTGCAGAGAGGAAGCCATGTCGTACGCGCGTGATGAAATAGCGGAAAGCCCCCAAAAAGCCGTTTCGAAAATCGCGGAGAGCCTTTTTCAGGACAGCCAACCTCGCCTTGTTCGCTAGTCTCGCCATCTCATCCCGGCATTCACGATTCTTGTGGAGACTGGATGCTATTCTCTTAACGATCTCAGTTTAAGACGAATGAATCGACTTTGCCAGCATGATGGCGCCAAAGCTCGGCAATGCTCGGAACGCATTCGTTAGGGGAAAATAGAGAGAACTATCTGCAGTAACAAAGCGGGGAGGGATTCTCGACCCTCCCCGCAAAGAAGGGGCGGTGAGGCGTGAGGAGAGGGGAAAATGCGGCTCTCGCCGTGGGAGGACCCGGGCGGAAAGGTTTGACTCCCGCGGACCCGAGTGGTATAAATCATTCATAGCCGTATGAGAGACTTCCAAGGGTTCGGGGATCGCGCATCCCCGGAGTGCCGCGGGGATGGTCGGGCCGCCACCCAAGCAACTGATTTGGGTGGTGGTCTTTCTTTTTCTTCGTTTTCTTGAAGAGGGTTCTCCGTGGATGTCCCCGGTTTCCTCCTTAAGCTTCTCATCATCCTGGTGGCCGCCAGGGCCGCGGCCGAGGTCTTCGCCTGTCTTCGCCTTCCTGCCGTGCTCGGCGAAGTTGCGGCCGGCGTTCTCATAGGCCCGAGCCTTTTAAATGTCGTCCAGGTCGAGCCCGTGTTCTACCTGCTCTCGGAGATAGGGATCCTCCTGCTCCTCTTTGAAGTGGGCATGGACACGGATGTGGCCCAACTGGCAAAAACAGGCGGCGAATCCTCCCTTGTCGCCCTTACCGGCGTTATAGCGCCCACCGCCCTCATCTTCTGGGCGTCCCGGTATTGGTTGACGCTGCCATTTCTCGCGTCGCTCTTCACCGCCGGGGCCTTCGTGGCAACGAGTATCGGCATTACCGTCCGAGTTCTCGCCGACCTCAAAATGGAGCGCACGCGATTCGCGCGGGTCGTGCTGGGAGCGGCGGTCCTCGACGACGTGATCGGCGTCGTGATTCTGGCCATGCTGATCAATTACTCACGCGTCAATGCGGTCGAGTGGCTGCCCGGCCTGAAAGGGCTCGTCTTCATACTGATCTTCCTGGTGGCGGCGCCCGTCATCACAAAACTGTTCATTCCCCACATAGCTGCGGCAGCGGAGAAGAGCAAAAGCAAAGGAACCCTGCCGGGCGCCGCTATCGCCCTCATTCTCGCCCTCGCGTTGGCCGCGGAGCTGGTAGGGGCCCCCGCGATCATCGGGGCCTTCGTCGCGGGAATTGCCCTCTCGCGGAAGTTCTGCCTCTCCTTCGGTCCCTATTCGTGCGGGCTCGGCAACAATCTGTCCGAACGGATCGAGGCCAGCACGAAGCCCATAATCGACCTCTTTGTGCCGGTCTTCTTTGTCGTGGTGGGCATTTCGATCAACTTCAAGGCCATCGACTTTTCCAACGGGAGGTTTTGGCTCATCGCCGCCATACTGACGCCCCTGGCCATGATCGGAAAGGCGATAAGCGGCGTCTGGGCAAAGGGAGGTTTCAGGACAAAGGCGCTTACAGGTATATCCATGATCCCCCGGGGGGAGGTGGGCCTGGTATTCGCGCAGGCGGGAAAAACGAGCGGCGCCTTCGACGACGCGATCTATGCGGCCGTGGTGTTCACGGTTGCCCTCACCACCCTTGCGGCGCCTCTGCTTCTGAAAGCGGTAGCTCGGAAAGACCGGTAGGAGGCGTGATATTGGCCTCACCTTTTACAGCAGGGTATATCCGGAAGAAACTCTCACCTTTGCAACGTGAGATGTCAATTTCGATAGTTTTCTTCGTGCAGCCTGGCAATGTGGGCCAGGATTACACACTTTCAGATAGTAACCTTCGGTGTTTAACCGCCTTATCAAATCCGCTGATAGGTAGGTGAAGCCCTTGAGCGAAAGAATCCTTTCCTTTTGAAGATTACTCTGAAGGACTGCAGTGTGAGCCAAGCAGGGTGGTACATAATCCTTCTGTCCTTTCTGGGGGGTGAGGGTGGCTATCTATGACGGTATTCCGGTGGCCGCCAACAGAAGCCGACCGGCGGCCCCCTTATGATGCCGGTTTCGGTGAGATCTTGCGTGAAGGATGCAAAAACACCAACTCCGTTTAAGGGAAGAGGTTGGAGAGCATGGGAGCCGCGAAACTCGCGGCCGCCGCAGAACGGCTTCGTTCCGCACGTTCACAGGGACTCTAACCATTTAAGCAGATTTTGGGGAAGCGGTTTGGCTTTCTTTCTATCTCGGGAGGGGGTGCCGACTCGTTCTAAAGCCTCTCGCCGCATTTCCAGATTCGTATCCACGTACACCTCGGTTGATTTGAGATTCGCGTGCCCGAGGATATTCTTGATCGTAATGGGGTCCATTCCCGCTTGGAGCAGGTGCATGGCTTTTGTATGCCTCAGCGTGTGGGGACTAATGCCTGTTCTACCCAGGCGAGGCATCTCTTGCTTGGCGGCGGCCAGGTATTTCTTCATAACGTAACGCGCGCCATGCCGGGAAAGTTGCTGCCCATGACGATTCAAAAAACATGGCCTATCGTCTTCCGGGGAACGGCCTTGCTCGGCCAGGAAGCGGCTGACGACGCGGGCGGTCTGGGGAAGGAGAGGACAAAGACGGTTCTTTCGTCCTTTTCCGGTTACTCGCACGAAGGCAGGCCTCTCAAGGCGGAATGCAGCCGGTGTGAGGTTAAGCAGTTCCTGTATTCGTGCCCCCGTATCGTAGAGAAGCGCGAGAAGCACGTAGTCCCGTTCACCCCTCACCGCAGTGCGGTCCACGTGGGCAAGAAGGCTTTTCGTTTCTTCCTCGGTCAGGTAACCCAAGACCCTTTGGGAAGCCTTCTTGTAACGTATCGCAAGGATGCGCTGGCAGAACAAGGCGAGTTCCGGCTCTCGCCAAAGGACGTAGCGGAAAAAGGAATGGATTGCCGTCAGGCGCACGTTGCGGGTGTTTATACTATTTCTCCGCTCCTTTTCCAGGTGATTAAGGAACTCTAAGATCACCTCGGCTGATAGGTCCTCAAAAGAGAGGCGGTCGACGGCGCGGCGGTGAAACCGGGCGGCGAAGCATAGGAACATCTTGAATGCGTCCCGGTACGCCAGCACCGTATGGCCGCTTGCGTTTCGTTCCTTGGCCAGGTAGAGCATAAAGAAATCTGTAATTAATGCTGCAAGAGTGATAGTCATTCTGCTCTCCTTTCTTCGATGAGATGGCCGAACCGGTTCTGGTAGCGGTTCACTACCCCCTCCAGAACGTCTTCGGTCAGACGGAGGTAGTATTGGGAGCTCGACAGACCGACATGGCCCATGTAGGTGGCAAGGATTGGCAACTGAGCCCCTATATCGGCGCCCTGCTCGTACCACGTCATCATCCTGTGGACAGCGTAGGCGTGGCGTAAGTCATGGAGACGCAGACCTTTACGGGTGCCCACATAAGGGATATTTGCTTCCGCCAGGACCTTCTGGAACGACTTCCACAAGGCGTCTCTGTGGTACCGGGAACCTCTCAGTCCCGGGAAAAAGCAGGCATCGGGAGGTCGTACCCCCAGAGATCGGTCCACAAAAAGCCGGCACTGCTCAAGACGGTCAGTGAGATCCCGCGCCAGCGGCACGAGTCTTGATTTGCCGAATTTACCTCGCTGGACCCTAATAACCCCATTGGAGAGATCCGCGTCTTCCAGCCGCAAGGATAGAACCTCGCCTACCCGCAGGCCCGCCAAGTAAAGGAGCAGGAGCATTGTTCCGTGCAACATGGCGCGCAGGGGCGCCCTTCGTCGGGGAAGAAGGCGGAAGCTGAAGCACGCCTTAACAAACTTTCTCCCTTCATTGCGGGTCAGGATGTGGGGTACGAAGGGCGTCTTGCGAATGCCCAGGAAGCCTCGGGGTGGAATGAACGTCCGTGGTTCCTCCAGAACAATGAAACGACAAAATTGGCGCAGAACGGTCAAACGAGTCACGGCATTCTTCCCTGTGAGCGTTACGTAGGTCCTGATAATGTCGTCGGTAATGACAGGATCGCGCGGATTAAGATGTGACGCCAGGAACCTATCCATGATTCGCAGTTGACCCTCTTCCGCCTCGTAACGACATCCAACGGCGCGTTTAAACTGAAGGAATCGCTGGACCTGGGAGGCCAGCGGCGACATAAAGGTCTCTTCGCTCATTGCAGCACCTCCGCGATGGACAGAGAGGCCGAGCGCAGAGCCGATACATCCACCTTCGTATAAACAAACGTGGACTGTACTGAGGCGTGTCCGAGGATGTCGCCAATTGTCTTGATTGAGACGTGAGCCCCAAGCATCCTGGCGGCAAGGGTGTGGCGGAAGAGATAGAGACCTCGTGATCCCGGGCGTTTACAAATCCCCGCTCGGCGGAGAGCCTCCGGCATGATCCAGTATGGACGGTTTCTGGGCGCAAACGGCTCGAACGGAACCTTGTGACGAACAAATATACACCGTGACTTTGTAGGCGGACGCCACGAGCGAAGGTAATCTATCAGGGCCTCCGATACCTCTGGCAGGAGCGGCAAAGTGATCGGTTTACCCGTCTTGGACTGGCAATAAACGATGGACCGCTCACGCCAGCGAATATCATCCAGACGAAGCCGGAGAATATCGGAGGGGCGCATTCCATAACACGCCGCCAGCAAGAGGATGACGAAATCTCTCCTTCGCCGACCGTTAGAGCGGTCCATACAATCGAGGATCTTGTCAACCTCAGAACCTGTCAGAACGTCGGGAAGCCCCGCATGACGAAAATGCTTTGCTGCTGCGACGGCGAGCGAGAGATCGCGTTCCAATCCCTTTCGGCTGAACGCAAATCGTAGAAAACACCGGACATGGCTCATATACAAGACCCAGGTATTTGGTTTGCAACTGCCGCGATTACGACAGAAATCGTGGACAAGACCGACGTCGAGGCTTCTTATGTCACAAATGCCGTTGCTGTCAAGAAACTCCGTGAATTTACGCAGCGTAAAAGCGTTCCCCTCCAGACTGCTTTCTTTCAGTCCTCTGTGCTCCCGGAGAAAGCGTAAGTACGGGACGACCCATTCATCGAATATCGGCGTTGTCGGCTTCGGCGGGGCATGGACCCGGCGAGAGAAATTGCCGTTGTCATCGGCCTCAATCAAGATCCTTAGCGCTATTCTCACACAACGACGGTAGCACTTTGCTTGAATCCGCTCCATGAGGTAACGCTGCACCTCTTCCCCGTGGATGCTGGAAGGGACGTCCATGCCTGCGTCGTCACAGTATTTGGTGAACCGAAGCCAATCGCGCACAATCTCACAGATGCGCTTCCTGGGATACCCCATGATGCTCAACTGGCGGGCGAGCGAGTCAATCCGGTCCCGGTGCCGTGATCCTTCGTAGTAAACTCGGTATTTTTTTGAGAGCTTCATTCTAAACATCGACACCTCCTTTGAAAATGGGTTTATTTAGAATGACACACTCTTGGGATGGATATTATGTGAAGAACTATTCCGGGGATTGCTATGATTTGCGGGGCCTAAAGACTCGGGGCTGAAGCGAACTCAACATAATTTCTTTCTTACCATAGTTACTTCGTCCAAAAAATAAGGGGGGCGCGATGCCCCCCCTAAATCGATCTTTTGACTCATGCGGACCAATTATGGCATCGAGGCGCCGCCTCTCTTCCGCTCTTGACCGCATTTTATTCCGTCATTCATAGTGGGGCCGTTCCTTCGTCTCGAATTGTCCTACCCTATTTTCCAGTAAGACTTCCGTCACGCCCCTTGAGAGGACGGAGTAGAGGGGACGCCCGTCATCGGGATATTCCTCCAGAAGCTCTTCTTTTATGCCCGGCCATTGCGGCTCCGGGACAAGTCTCGATACCACGTGCTGCCAAGCATCGAACCACCAGCCGCCCTCCTCGGGACCGCCGTAGCAGCGGTCCACGTGGTATACGCCGACCAGCACAAAACCTCGTTTCCGGAATCCTTTCATGGGAACGCCTCCCGTTACGCCAGTATGGAGCGAAGAGGCGCTTTGGTCACATATTCCAGCTGGCGCTTCTGTTCCTGGATCGCGCTCTCTATTTCCGATATCTTGCTGGCCCGCTCGTACATGTCCTGGAATATGGTCATGCCGAATTGCCGGTACAGTTGGGCAGCGACCTTCTTTCCGTCAACGTCGGGGATGCCCGGGTAAAAGGCGTAGACCTTTTCTACGATCCCGTAATCGTCGTCATTCAATTGATGTCCCGTGAAGGTCTCGAACTCCTGTTTTGTCATGGCGTTCCTCCTTCAGTACTCAGAGGCGAGCATCACGGTCAGGACGAGATTGTATCCCTCGTTGCCGCCGTAGTCGTCGATCTTCCAGAACATCTTCTCGCCCTTGAACTCGAAGGTGCCGAAGTCGTGTTCGCGCCAGGGGTCGTTATCCTCGGTGAACTTCGAGAACTCCTTCACCTTTGTGAGGATCAAGGGTAAATCGTCAGGAAAGGCGGCTGCCAGACCCCCGGTGACAACAAGGGTGTCCGGCGGCCGGACGAACGGGATGCTTTTCCGCAGCGTGTCATATCTCTGCGCGGTCTCGGAGAGCTCTGTGTTTCCCTTATCAGGGGCTTCATTGGCCATAGTTTTCTCCTTATCATGTGGGTTCTGAAAGCGATCCCTCTTCGGGCGGTTGCAGGCTCTGAAGGAGATCATAAGGGGGTTGAGCGGCAGTTATTCTGCTAACACCGGCATAGGCGGGATCGACGGAGTCACGCTAAGGTTGGCCAGGCAATATCATAGCCGAGCCGCCTCTTGCGTCCCTGGTCAGCATTTGCTCGCACCGCAGCTGAGGCACGTCTGGCATCCCTCCTGAAGCACCACAACGCCGCCGCACTCGTCGCATTTGTCCGACGAGCCGTTGACGCCGAGCATGCGGAAGGCGCGCAGAATTGCGTAGGTGGGAGATACGACGCT
>Ga0187852_1002616_pt1 | contig 14352 bp, 11 predicted proteins | sample June2016WEW_6_40_FD_134511 | JGI IMG/M metagenome (GOLD analysis project Ga0187852, IMG submission 134511) | Peatland microbial communities from SPRUCE experiment site at the Marcell Experimental Forest, Minnesota, USA - June2016WEW_6_40 | ecosystem: Environmental > Terrestrial > Soil > Wetlands...
CACGGCGACCTGGCCAACTGGATGATTCCGGGCAAGCGCGTGAAGGGCATGGGCGGCGCCATGGACCTGGTCAACGGCGTGCACCGCGTGATCGTCATCATGGAGCACACCGGGCCCGGCGGCAGCTTCAAACTGCTGCCCGAGTGCAAGCTGCCGCTTACCGGCAAGGGCGTCGTCCATCGCATCGTCACCGATCTCTGCGTTCTCGACGTCACGCCCTCCGGCTTCGAGTGTGTCGAGCTCGCCGACGACGTCACGCGCGAGATGGTCGAGCAGCGCACCGGCGCGCCCGTGCGCTTCCGGTGATTCGGAAGTAAATCAAAATTCTGTTGTCCTGGGCAAGTTGGCGCGGTCCGCCAGCGTGGGCTACGCTGGCCCGCGTCATTGGGAAGGGCTAGCTTCTCAGCCGTTGGCTATTAGCTTCTAGCTTGGCGGCGCCGAAATCGGCCTTGGAGTCAGCCCATTGCAGCCCGAACAGGCAGGACCAGCTAATAGCTAAAAGCTAGAAGCTGCCTTTCACCACACACGGCACGGCTTGGGGCTCACCATTGCCGCCGTATTCCTGCAACTGAAGCTCTTCCCAAATTCCGGCAAATCCGTCAGCACGGTGTTGGTCCGGTACTCGTCCGGCGCATGGGGATCGCTCTGCGCCTGCGTTCGCAACTGTTCGGGCCGCGTCTGCGTGCACCACTGCTGCGCATACGCGATCCAGAAGCGCTGGTCCGGCGTATAGCCGCCGGTCTTCGCATTCATGTCCAGGTGCGCGGTTTCGGCCTTGTCGAGCCACGCCAGCCAGGCCAGCCACAGCCCGCCCAGATCGGCCAGGTTCTCGCCCAGAGTCAGCCTGCCGTTCAGGTGAACGCCCGGCACGGCCTCGATGGCGTCATACTGCTTCACCAAGCACTCGGCGCGGTCGTTGAACTTCCGCTCATCGTCCGCGGTCCACCAATCCTTCAGGTTGCCGTCCTTGTCGAACTGCCGTCCCTGGTCGTCGAAGCCGTGCGTCAACTCGTGGCCGATGGTCGAACCCATGTCGCCGTAGTTGGCCGCGTCGTCCTCCCTGCCGCTGAAAAACGGCGTCTGCAAATAGCCAGCCGGGAAGTTCACGTTGTTCATCTGCGGATCGTAGTAGGCGTTCACCGTGGGCGGCGTCATGATCCACTCGCCCTTGTCCACCGGCTTGCCGATCTTGGCCAGGTCTCGCGCAAACTCGAACTGGCGGGCGCGCATTTGGTTGCCCAGCGCGTCTCCGCGCACAATTTCGAGCTTCGAGTAGTCGCGCCACTTGTCCGGATAGCCGATCTTGTTCATCACGGAGTGCAGCTTCTCCCTGGCCTTCACCTTGGTCTCGGCGCTCATCCAGTCCAGCGCTTGGATGTCCTTGTCCATGGCCTGCTCGATGGCCAAGGTCATCTCCAGCGTGCGCTGCTTCTCGGCCGGCGGAAAATACCTGGCCACGTACACCTGGCCCAGCGCCTCGCCCAGCTCCAGATCCACGCGACTGGTGCAGCGCTTCCAGCGCTCCTGCTGCTTTTCCGCCCCGTTCAGAATGTGCGAGTAAAAGTTCCAGGTCTCGTGGTCGAAGCTCTGCGGCAAACTTGTGCCGGCGTAGGCATGGAGGAGTTGCCAGCGCAGATAGGTCTTGATCCGCTTCATCGGCGTATCAGCCAGCAACGCGTTGAACTCCGCGAAAAACTTCGGTTCGTTATCGTTCACCTTGCCGGAGGCGGGGGCATGCGCGGCGGCAACATAATCGCCTAATGAAAAATGTGTCAGGGTTTTTGAGAAGCCGGCCACATCCGCCGGGTGATTCAGATTCCGGGGATCGCGCAGCTCGGTAATGGTCAGCGAGGCCTTGGCCAGCCGCGTCTCAAGCGCCAGCACGGTCTTTGCATCCCTGGCAGCCTGCGCATCCCGCTCGCCCGCCAGTGTAAAGATGGTCCGCACGTGCGCCAGGTATTGCCGGCGCTGCTCCACGCTCTTCGCATCGGTGCGCGTGTAGTAGTCGCGCTCCGGCAAACCTAGGCCGCCCGCGCCATAAAACGCAATCACGGCATTCGAATCGGCAAAGTCCTGATTCGATCCCATACCAAAAAACGCGTTCACACCGATCGCGTGCAGATGCGCCAGCAGCGCCGGCAACTCCGCCGCCGTCCGGAGCGCGGCAATCCGGTCCAGTTCCGGCTGAAGCGGGGCCAACCCCAACTGGTCCACGGCCGCCGTGTCCATGCAGCTGGCGTATTCGTCGCCGATCTTCTGTTCGTTGGCGGAGCGCGGGTTTTCCTTGAGGTTGCGCGGAGCCGCGGGCGCGGCCGCTTCTTCCAGAATCTGCCTCAGGTGCAAGCGGTTCAGTTCAAACAACTCGTTAAAGCGGCCATAGCGGGTCTGGTCTGCGGGCAGCGGGTTGCGGTTGAACCACCCATTGCAACTGAAGCGGTAAAAGTTCTCGCAGGGGTTCACCGTCGTGTCGATGAGCGATGGGTCGAAGACCCGCAGTTCAGGCGTGGCAAGCACAGTGGCGGGCGCTCCGGCGGACGGCGCGGCCGATGGCGCGGCAGGCGCAGCGGTTTGGCAAAGCGCCGGAACCCTGGCCAGCGCCGCGACGAAAACAGCCGTGAGCGCGATCGAATAAGCGGAATGTGCGGCGGTCAAGCGGAACATGCCGAAACTCTACCAGATTCCCGGCCCTGCGGGTAGCAGCAATCGGCGCAAATTACAATAGAGTCGAAGCCGCAATTCCTTCCAAGGAGCAAATCAAGTGGCGCAACGTACTCTCAGCATCATCAAGCCGGACGCGGTCCGCAAAGGCTTCGCCGGGGCCATTCTGGCCGAGATTGAGAAGGCCGGCTTCAAGATCGTGGCCATCAAGAAGCAGTCCATTTCAAAGGAACAGGCCAGGGGCTTCTATGCCGTGCATGAGGGTAAGCCGTTCTTCGGCGGGCTCTGCGATTTCATGTCCTCGGGGCCGCTGGTTCTGATGGTTCTGGAAAAGGACAACGCCATCGCCGACCTGCGCAAGCTGATGGGCGCCACCAACCCCGCCAATGCCGATGAGGGAACCATTCGCAAGAAGTTCGCCGGCTCAATGTCGGAGAACGCGATTCACGGCTCCGACGGCGAGGAGACGGCGGCGTTTGAGATCGGTTATTGGTTCGCGGGGTATGAGCTGATCTAGCGATTCACAAATGTTACGTCTGAGATTTGAAGTATCCCACCCCTGCGCCAGACCGGGGTCGCCGGAGTGCGAACTTTGCACGCTGGGGTGGAGATAAAGGTCGCATGGTAGGCGCCCGGCGGAAAGGTGGCTCGCAAACGGCGCCGCGCGCGGTTTAGCCCAGGTTTGCGGGCTCGTCCCAGGCTGATAAGACGAATTCTTTCAATGGCTTGCGAGAACGCGGCGCAATTTCCATAGCGAGCAGTTGCGCTTGGACCAGGGCATCCGGTTCGCCCTGGTAGCCGAGTGCGATGATAGCGCCGAGGACGTAACTCTCTGGAATTTTAAGGATTTGGCGTGCAGCATCCTGGTCGTAACCGGCCATGGAGTGGGTGGAGAGGCCAAGCGACGCGGCTTGCAGGGCGAGGGTAGCGGCGGCTGCGCCTAAATCATAGAGTGCGTGGGCGTTAGGGGAGCCGTCATGGCTGAATTTGGTGTTGGCCACGCCCAAAATCAGCACCGGCGCCGCGCCCGCCCAGTCCTGGTTGAATTCGATGAGAGTGGAGAATATTTTCTTATAAGTCAACGAGTTACGGGTGCCGACGAGGAAACGCCAGGGTTGCTCGTTATTGGAGGAGGCGGTCCAGCGAACGGCCTCGAAGAGTCTTTCGAGATCGCCGGGGGCCACTTCGCGGTTGGAAAAGGAGCGAGGGCTCCAGCGGCTGAGCACGACCGGCAATACGCCAGCGACTCCGATGGCATGCTTCAAGTTGTGGACTTCAACAGCAGACAACGTCATGGGGGAGGCTCCTTGGGGGGAATGAGCCTGACCTCTTTGATTCATGGCGCGGGGCGAAGGATTCCTGTTCCGGATGAAAAATATGTTTGAGCAGAGTTTTCCTGGGGCTGTGCATCCGGGAAACGGCGATCCCGGAAGCCGTGGTCTGGAGGCGCCGGTTTGGTGCAGGCGGCGACCTGCAGGTTGCTGGTTTCCCGGGAACTGTGAGGCTCCGAGTTACCGGTTTTAAAGAGAGTGCCGCAGTGCGGCGATTTCCTGGCGCAATTCCGCCACAGCCGCCTCCAACCGCGCAATCCGTTCTTCCTGCCCTGAGTCCTCGCCAGCCTCGCGTCTCACAAGCGCCGACTCAGCCGCAAACGCCGCCAACTCCACTGGCCCCGAAAGCAGATGCGCATAGCGGGACTCCTTGGTCCCCGGCTGACGCGGCAAGACAGCTACGAGAGGCGGCTCACGCTCCATCAGCTTTTGCAGCACGGCGATCACTTCGCCGATCTCGTCGAAGCGATGCAACCGCTCGGTGCGCCCGCGCAGCTCGCCCGGCGTCTGCGGTCCGCGCAGCAGCAGCACGCACAGCAGCGCCGTCTCCGCGCGGCTGAAGTTGAAGGCCTCGCCCAGCCAGTGCTCGTACTTGGTCACGCGCCCGTCTGCTCCGCGCGCGCGCCCGGCCAGCCGCAGGTCTTCCAGGCCGTGCAGAGCCTGCCGCACCGCTTCCTCGTCCAGATCCATCACCGGCTCGCGGTTCGAGCGCTGATTGCAGGCGTTGATCAGCGCATTCAGCGAAAGCGGATAATAATCCGGCGTGGTCACTTCTTTTTCAACCAGCGCGCCCAGAACGCGGGCCTGGGCGGCGGTCAGCACAATCGGCTCAAGTTGCGGCATACCTCATTCTCCCATTGCCCCGCCGGCCCGCCATCATGGATTCTTGCCCGGCGCTTCCGCCTCTTTGGGCCCCAACAGAATCTGCAGGCCCACATAAGCGATCCAGTTCGGCTCGCTGTTCTGGCGCGTGACTGCTTGAATGGCTCGCCCGCCCATGAAGAGCAGGCGCAGGTGTCCGCCGCGGTCCAGCGTTTGGCGGCCACCGAAGTCCACCGTCAGCTCGCGCTGCTTAGGCGTGGGGCCGATGCGGTTGGCATCCTGCAGATCGTAGATCTCCGCGTAAAGCTCCAGCCGCTCGCTGAACTCATGCCCCGCAATCAGCCCGCGCCCCCAGCGGCCGGGCACATTCCGGTTGCCGATCCAGCGCCCCACCTCGCCGTTGAAATCGACCGGCCCCAGCTTGGCCGTGGCTTCCACCGGCAGATAATACTGCGGCCCCGGCTCCACGATTCCGCGCCGCACCGCGCTGGTGGGGTTGTTGATCGAGGCCTGCGGATAGGTGCCCAGCGAAAAGTCCATATTCTCATCGGACTTCGGTTCCCCGGCGCGGTGATGCTCGAAGTAGCGCCACTTGACGCCCAGCAGCGACTCGCCCAGCCCGGCGCGCGTGGTGTTGTTCTGGTCGGTAGCCGCGGCGATGGGCAGTTCGTACTTGAGCTGAATGCGGTCGCCCCAGCCGTAGTTGATGTCGAAGTCGGGCAGTTCGTAATAGGCCAGGCCGGGGTTGTGGTCGGCGATCCAGCCCAGGTTGATCTCCCAGTGCCGGTTGCCAGGCGTGCCGGGATCGTCGGTAATAAAGGGCGGCCCACCCTGCGCGTGCGCCAGGGCCGCGCCCGCACCCACCACTAGCAGAAGAAACAGTTGAAAAAGCCTGCGCATGCGAATAAGCGGGTTTCTCCGCCGGAATCAAAGCCGGAAAATCTGAATTTGCCTTCGGTTAACGTAACACTCCCATCGTGAAGCAACACTAAAAAACGTTGCAGATGGAATCTACAAACACATTCGCCGCCCATCCCCGGCCCGGCTCTGCGATACTGTTTTGTTATGCCTATTGCCGACCTGCAGCAAGCCGCACAGAAAATAGCCGGATTCCTCGCCACCCTCAACAAGCTGGGTGGCATGCGCCTCAAATACCGCATCACCGCCGGGGACGGCGCGCGCGACCCCCAGGGCCTCGAGGCGCGTGTGATCTACGTCGAGTTGGCCGGCCCCGACGCGCCGCTGCTGACCCAGCACAACGGCGAGCTGCTGAGGGCTCTGGAAACCATCGCCGCGCAGATGTTGCGTCTCGACCAGCGCGAGGGCGACCTGGTCAGCTTTGACGCCGCCAACTTCAAGGCCCTGCGCGCCCAGGAACTGCGTCTGCAGGCCGAAACCGCCGCCGAGAAGGTGCTCAAAACAGGCATCCCCTACACCTTCCCGCCCATGAACAGCCGCGAGCGCCGCCTCTTGCATCTCGTCTTCCGCTCCATCGAAGGCGTTGAGACGGCCAGCTCCGGCGAAGGCCAGGATCGCTTTCTGGCCGTTTACCCCGAGGGCAAGACGAACCTGCCGGTAGCGCCGCCTGTCAAGCCCAGAGGCTTTGGCGATCGCGGACGCCCCCGGCGGTAGCGCAGATTCGTTTGAAAGATCCCCGGTCAATCAATCGCGGCCAGGGCCATCCTGCGCTAGATGCGTGATTGGAAATCGTCTTGCTCACGATTATTCCTGTGCGTGTACTTGGTGCGTGTTATCATGCATGGAATCGGATTCCACTCATTATTCTGGCGTGGCGGAAAGGATCAATGTAAGTCGATGAACCTATGTACGAAGATTGCAAAGACCGGAGTTTTGCCGGTCTTCATATGTGGTCTTGCGATGGCGCTCGCGGGCTGCAACTCCATAACGATGGCAAATCGGTCTTCAACACCGAATGACCCCGACGAGCGCGCCGATCATCTGATAGCTCAGATGAGCCAGGCCGAGATGCTTCAACTCGTGCATGGCAACCTTTCTCTTACGGTTGGCGAAGGTCCGCGAAATGCGCCCGGCTGGGTTCCAGGGATACCCGGCCTTGGGATTCCCGACCTTCTCTACGCCGACGGGCCGGCTGGAGTTGGGGATCAAGTGGGAGCGGCGACAGCGCTGCCCTCGCCTCTCGCCAATGCCGCAAGCTGGGATCTAACTGAGGCCTATAAGTACGGCCAGGTTATCGGCCAGGAGGAGAGCGCCTTTGGCATCAATGTCAATCTCGGAGGCAACGTCAACCTGATCGGCCGGGAGCCGCGCGACGGGCGCACCTTCGAGACACTGGGAGAAGACCCCTATCTAGCGGGAGAGATGAACGCGCAGCACTTACTTGGCGTCCAGGATCAATATGTCATTGCGGGCGTGAAGCACTATGCGTTCAACGATCAGGAGACGGCGCGCATGCAGGCAAATGCCGTCATCGATGAACGCTCGGCGCGCGAGAGCGATCTGCTGGCATTTGAAGTGTCCCTCAAGGACTCCAACGCGCAGATGGTAATGTGCGCCTATAACCTTGTGAATGGAACGTATAACTGCCAGAACGATCATCTCTTGAACGATGTGCTGAAGGGAGACATTGGATTCGATGGTTTCGTTCTGTCCGACTGGTACGGCACGCAAAGCTCGGTGGCCTCGGCTCTGGGCGGGTTGGACCAGGAGCAGCCGGGCGGATATTTCTTCAATGGAATCTGGGCGCCTGAGAGTCTGGCGCAAGCTCTGGCCAACGGAGATATGCCGGTTTCGCGTTTAGATAACATGGTGCATCGAATTCTTCGAGGAATGTACGCGGCAGGCGTCTTCGATCATCCTGCCACGGTCAAGCCGATCAATGCTGGCGCGGACGCGGCCATCGCCCAGGAGATCGAGGAGCAAGGCGCTGTGCTGTTGAAGAACGCCGGTGCTCAACTGCCGCTGAATCCCTCTACGGTTCAGACGATAGCCGTCATCGGATCGCATGCCGACGTTGGCGTGTTATCGGGGGGTGGATCGGCGCAGGTAACTCCGGTGGGCGGCGCGGCGCTGACTCTGCCGCCAGCGTGTCCTCCTTACACTCCGCCTCCGGGCGGCATGGCCTGCACCAATTCCTTTCAGATATACGACCCATCGTCGCCGCTGGCCGCGATTCAAGCCATGGCGCCCGGCGCCACGGTTACCTTCAACGACGGAACCGACCCTGTTGCGGCAGCGGCGCTGGCGGCATCTTCGGCAGTAGCTATTGTCTTCGAGAGCGACTGGGAGAGCGAGGGCATGGACCGCGTGGACCTGAGTTTTCCCAGCGCTCAAGATGCTCTTGTAGCCGCGGTTGCGGCGGCTAATCCGCACACCGTCGTAGTGCTCGAGAATGGCGGGGCGCACGTCATGCCCTGGCTGGCAAATGTCAGCGCTGTGCTGGAGGCGTGGTATCCCGGCCAGAAGGGCGGCACAGCGATTGCCAACCTTCTGTTTGGCAGCGTCAACCCATCCGGCAAACTACCTATTACGTTTCCCGCCAGCGTAAGCCAGTTGCCGCGGCCGGTCATACCCATTCCAACCAGCACAACCGGGACTTTCGATGTCGATTACACCATTGAAGGTTTCGATGTTGGATACAAGTGGTACGAAGCACAGAATCTCCAGCCCCTGTTTGCCTTTGGGTACGGACTTTCCTATACGAGTTTTTCAATCACGAATCCGCAACTTACTCCAGACTCATCGCCAGCCGATGGTTTTCAGGTGAGCTTCACCGTGAAAAATACGGGGAGCCTGGCGGGCGCGGAGGTAGCGCAGGTCTATCTGGGATTACCGTCCGGGATCGGCGAGCCGCCGATGCGCCTGGTGGGATGGAAGAAAGTATCTCTTCAACCCGGCGCTCAACAAACGGTAACAGTGACAGTGGACGCGGCCGGCTCGTCCCATCCTTTGTCTTACTGGAACACGAGCACAAACGGCTGGGTCGTCGCGCCCGGCGATTACACCGTATTTGTCGGCAACTCATCGGACAACGTGAAACCGGCGGGGACATTCCACGTGGGTTCGTAGAAGTTGGTTCCCGGCCGCATCTTCAGTGGGAAATCGCTCGCTCCAGAGCCTGCAAGACACACTGAGAACCATGATGGGAGCACGACGCGGCGCCAATGGGCTTTCCCTGCGCGCAGACGAATGCGTGCTGATGAAACGGCTCCATGCGCGCTCTCATCAGGGCATTCTCGACTTCAGCTTGATCATCTCGCCATCCACGGCGAACCTGCCGTATCCGTGGTGGTGGATGGTCCTGGGATTCTTTTGCGCCGGGTCGATCCAGGCCTTGAGGACCTCCAGAACAAAGAGATTGAACTGGTTAACGAGACGGGTATCGATCACCCTGCATTCGAGGTTGGCGAAACACTCGGCCAGCAAAGGCGGCGCTACACACCCGGACGGCGCCCGCGTCAGGCCGAATCTCTCGAACTTGTCTACATTGCGGCCCGAGCAGTTGCCGATTCCCACAACTATGGGCGCCAGTTCCAGCCCCGGAACGGCGATCACGCACTCTTTGGTTGCCCGCAGCGCGGCAAAGCTGTGACCGGCATTGCTGATGACACAGGCAACCCGTGGCGGTTCAAACTCGACCATCATATGCCAGGACATCGCCATGACGCTGGCGCGGCCCTTGTTGGCGGTCGTCAGCAAAACCACCGGACCGGGTTCGAGCAACTGATAGACCTTCGACAGAGGCAGTTCCTTCATCATGTTCGCGGCTCCTGGATACGATCTGCAAGGTTTTGAACTCAACTGAAGCCGAGCACCGGATGGAGAACGCACGGCTCCTCAAGAGTAGCAATTGCCTTGGCCTTCAGATGCAAGGATAACGCCGCCGCGACGAGCCACTTGGCGGGTTTGCTTCCGGGATAGATCTACTCTGGTTCCGCTGCAGGCCACGCGCCTGCGCGGGAAGCCGTACTATCCTATGCAGTGAAAGGAATTCAGCGATGAGCGTCCTCACACTCGATCCGCAGCGCACAGCCATCGTGGTCATCGATCTGCAGAAGGGCATCTCGGGGATGCCGGGAACCCCTATTCCGACGCCAGTCGTCGTGGCCAACAGCGCGCGCCTGCTCAGTGAAGGGCGCCGGGCCGGCGCACAGCCTGTGCTGGTTCATGTGGGCGGTTCCGCGGATGGAGCTGACCGGTTGCACACTGCATCCGACCAACCTATGCGGACATCCGCGCCGCCTTCGCCCGATTGGAGCGACTTGATCCCCGAGCTGGACCGCCAGCCCGGCGACATTGTGATTCTCAAGCGCCAGTGGGGCGCTTTCTACGGCACGGATCTGGACCTGCAACTGCGCCGCCGCGGGCTGACAACCATGATCCTGTGCGGCATTGCCACCGAATTCGGAGTTGAAAGCACAGCGCGCGATGCCTATGAGCGCGGCTACGAACTGATCTTTGCCGTGGATGCCATGACAGGCCGCCATGCGGAAAGCCATGCTAACTCAGTGGAACGCATCTTTCCCCGCATGGGAAGAGTGCGCGGCACGGAGGAGATCGTCACGGCCTTGCAGGCATAACTGCCGAGGCAATCGACCGCGCCGCGCGAATCATTTGGCCGCGCGCAATCTCGAAGCACAACATTTGGCTTAGATGCTCACGATAAGTTGTGACGCGGATTTTGATCGCTGGACCGCACGGCGAGGCGCAATGTTTTCCCGCGGGAGGGCGCAGTTACGACAAGTTCGCGCAACAAGCTTCTATCGAAAGCATGTTATCCAAGACTTACTTTGCCTCGGATTTAGCAGGCGGCGCCGGGGACGAGGCGTTCCGCGTGAATTGCTGGAGCAGCCCCTCGAGGAATGCAAAGAACACATCTACCCCATATCCGACCAGGAAAGCAATGGCAAGCGGCGAGGCGGAGGCTCCTTGTGCGATATTGAACAGTCCTACGACGCCACCACCGATGCCCGCGATGAAAAAGCGGGCGGAATTGGCTTGGGAAGGCATGAACGTCCGGGCGCTCATTTGATGCTCGAAGTTGCGGAGAAGATAGGCACAGGTTCCCAGCAGCGCGTAAAGCACGGGTAGTATAACGATGGTGATTGCGCCGTACAAGAAGGACGAGACATCGAGGTCGCTCTGGGCAAAGAACCGCACCTGCTGGTAGATAGCGGTACGATCATCCGCGGCCTGGACCAGATTCGGAATACCGGCAGGAAGTTCAAAGACCTTATGCAGTTCGGCAGGCTTATTACGGATGCCGCCGCATGGGTCTCCCTCGCGCCAGGGAACAAGAGCGTTTAACTGGCGGGCGTGCGCATCGATGGACCGGATCAGGATGGCGTACTGCTGGAGTTCTGAAATCACATCATCGGGATTTACCCCGGGTGGAAGAGGAACAACCGGACCAGGGGTTGAAGAGACGGAGCAGGGCACGAATTTTGGAGGAGGGGGAGGCGCTGTGGATGCCGGGGTTGCGGCTGTCTGGGACGCTGTGTTCTTCGGTGCTGCTGTCGTCGGCACTGTTATCAGCGGTTGTGGTTGCGGTTGCGGAGGCCGGGTTTGCTTATTCAGCTTTAGAGCAAGATCGTTCGCTGTAGAGATGTCGCTTCGGATGGTGGTCGAAATGGCAGACACAAGAAAGCTGGCCACCGAGAAGGGAACAATGAGAGCGGCCAGGAAGATGGCTGACCAGAAGTAGATCCGGGCGGTGGGCTTGATTTCATCCTGGCAGGCCTTGAGGCTTGCGGCGGTAACGGGCCTGGCGAGCGCGGCGAGGCTGGTAAGCGCTGTAATCAGTTTGGCAGCCGCTTCCTCGGTCCATCCGCTGCTGCTGGCAGCCCTGGCCTGCAAGACGGAATCGCGCGTTGCGTCGTTGATGCTCATGCCGGATTCGGCCGCATACTTGAGCAGGCGTTCGGCATCCGCGAGGGCTTCAGCGAAATAAGCCGGAGGCTCGGCAATTACGGGGGAAGGCGCGGTTGTGTCAGGCATGGCGTGCATCGGCTCCGATCTTCAGGTTGTTTCCCGGGCTTCAGCGTTGCCAATCCAGTCACCCCTTGCCTGCTGAATCGCCGGGCGCGAAAGCCATATTACCTGTGATCGCACTCCCGGACAAGGGAAATCTGCGCGGGGTATGTAAAGGATGGTCTCCACTTTATGCGTCGGCAAGAGGAATAACCAAGGTCAGGACATGGAGATCGTTCCCCTCCCCAAGGCGCCGCAGGACGGCATGGAGCTTTTGCCTCCCGCGACCGCAGGCGGGTCGACGGCAGAGCAAAGACCCCCGCCCAGAGCGGAACCAGAGTAAGCGTGTCCTTGCAGTGAGTCTTCTGGGTGGCTTTTTCTTGAGGAAAAATCCACTTGGCGAGCTTGCTTTCTGGATACATCTACTCTGGTTCCGCTGTAGCCGGTAGAATTCAAGGCGAAGTCCCGCGAAGAGCAGCCCCGCGGGAAACATACCTGGGAGAACGCGTGAAGACCTGGCAAAAGAGCCTCATTATTACCTTGATTACGCTGACTATCGGCGGCATCTATCTGTTTTCAGTATGGAAGCAACGCCAGAATCCCGGAGCGATCGGGCAGAACGATGCCAGCCAGACGCTGAGCAAGGACGACCTGGTGGTGATGCGCGCCTTTTTCCCGGCGCATTTTGAGGACCTGCAGCGGCTGGAAGGCACGACCGTGTGGATGAAGAACGGATACACCATGCCCTACTACCCCTATGCGGGTGGACACGTGGAGTTTGGCAGGCGGGTGGGGCTGATTCCCTCGGCGCAGCTGCTGGAGGTGAAAAAGATCGTGAAGGCAGCCGTGCCGCCGAAGGAGGATGACGGCGTGGGACACGGAAGCCGCCAGGCCTTTGCGGTGTTTGCGCTGCCGGGGGGCACGGGCTTGTTTGCCACGCCGATCGGGACCATGGAGGGCGATCGGGAGGCTTACTACACCGATTTGCTGTTCTTCTACGACGACCCGCACGGCATCTACGACTACTGGCCCAAAGATGTGTGGGCGGCCATCGACGTGCACCAGGTGAAGCAGGGCATGAGCGAGTTGCAGACGCGCATGGCGATCGGCCAGAAGATGCACGCGGATGGGGACAAAGAGGGCGACCGCACGGTGACTTACGACCAGGATGGGAAGCACTGGACGATCACTTATGTGAAGAACCGGGCGACCACGATATTGACGACGGCGAAGAGCGAGTAAGTCAGGCAGTTCCCAGGGGTCTCAACTCATAGCGGCCCCAAAAAAGGAATCGGGTGGCTGCCAAGCGATAGGCGGCCACCCGGACGTCACACTTGAGTTGACCAATACAGGAGACATTCCAAGATTACCGGCAGTTTCGAGGCTTGTCATGACCCATTCGAGTGAATCCGGAATCCATCCAAAGGTGTAGGGGTGAAGACTGGCATCGGCCTTGATGCGATAACCTGAATGCGCACGCCCCAGCGATGTAGACCTATTGCCGGGGACCCCGTAACGCTGCTCCCGTGGCCCAAAATCATGCCAATTCGAAGAACGCCGCGGGAAAAACGGCCAGGCCGTTGACCAAGGCCTCCGTATTCGCCGGCGCGCGCGGGGCGTGGCGCGGCCTGGGAGCGGCCTTGTTGCTGGCCGGAGCGCTTTCCGGCCTGGCGCTGGAGCCTTCCACTCCGCTGGCGAACTATGGCCGGCAGACGTGGGTGATGGAGAACGGGCTGCCGCAGAACACGGTGCAGGCGCTGGTCCAGACCCGGGATGGGTTTGTGTGGCTGGGGACCGAGGTGGGGCTGGTGCGCTTCGATGGCAACGGGGTTACGGTATTTGACCGCAATTCGAACCCCGCGCTGCCGGGCAACGATATTCGCTGCCTGCTGGAGACGCGCGACGGGGCGCTGTGTATTGGAACCAGCGAGGGGCTGGCGCGGTGGAAGGACGGGACGGTTACAGCCTTCACGACGAAGGATGGGCTGCCGGGAAACGGAATTCTAGAGTTGTGGGAAAATCCGGACGGCGGGGTCGGGATGTGGTCAGATTCGGGCCTTGTTCAACAAACAGGCAATCGTTTTGAGAAATTGAGAAATGTGGACTCCCGGCCTCATACGGCAATCCCTACTGGCGGACTGCCAGGGCAGATCGATTTTGAAGAGGAATTGCCAAATAAAGCATTTGTACTTGGAAGCAGAAATTCACTTAGTATCTACAATAATAAAACGCCGGCGGAAGTGACTTCTCAGCTGACTGTTGGAAAGGAACTTCCCGGGAGCCGAATCCAAGTCGTCTTCGCCGACCGCGAGGGCGGCCTCTGGATTGGCACGAATGGCGGACTGGCGCGGTGGGTCGCAGGCAAGGTGCAACGGCTGCCGGTCACCGATCCACTGGCCACGGCTTCGGTGTTGGCGCTGATGGAAGATCGCGAGGGCAATCTGTGGGTGGGGACGGAGACGGGCGGGCTGCACATCCTGCGGGATCAGCGCTTCCGCACTATCGGAGCGCGGGAGGGGCTTTCCTCCGACGCTACAACTACGGTGGTGGAGGACAGTGCGGGGACGCTGTGGGTGGGAACCAGCGGGGGCGG
>Ga0187852_1002618_pt1 | contig 14343 bp, 13 predicted proteins | sample June2016WEW_6_40_FD_134511 | JGI IMG/M metagenome (GOLD analysis project Ga0187852, IMG submission 134511) | Peatland microbial communities from SPRUCE experiment site at the Marcell Experimental Forest, Minnesota, USA - June2016WEW_6_40 | ecosystem: Environmental > Terrestrial > Soil > Wetlands...
CGCGGCACCCTCTTCATCCAGGCCTTCACCACCTGCCAGCCGGAGCACGGCGTGGCCGACGACATGGCCCTTATGCAGGCCCAGCGCGTCCGCGACTCCCGCGGCGTGCCGGAGTTCGTCTTCAACCCCCGCCTCGGCGAAACCTATCAGGAGGCCCTCGACCTCAAGGGCAATCCCTCCATCGATCTCGACTGGTACGAGTCCAAAGGATCGAACGGCGGAGCCGCTCAGCGCTACACCGTCGCCCACTGGTGCACCACCGAAGCCCGCTTCCGCAATCATCTGAAGAAGATCAAGCCCGAAGCCGCGGCCAAGCTCATCCACTTAGATAACATGCTGGTCCGCATCACCCAGCAGGACGTGGTCTACCGCCGCTATCTCGACCCCGCACACCGCAGCTTCATTCCCGACTTCGGCGTAACCATCACCGTCGGCGACGATGCCGGCAAGACGGAAGAGAAGGGTAAGACGACCTTCTACGCCATCAGCCGCCAGTTAGTCATGTTCTGCGTCGAGCGCCGCAAAGCCTGGCGCATGCTGCAATCCAAGGCCGGCATCGTCAACAAGGAGTACGCCGCCCAGCGCGCCCTCCTCGCCGAAGTAGACTCCGGCAAGCTCCCGCTGGAAGAGTTCCTCTCCCACGCCCACGAACTCCTCAAGGAGCGCCTCACCGGCAGCGTGCTAGCCAAGGCGTAAGTCAGCCTAATCCCCCAACGCAAAGAACGCGGATTTTCGGTCCGCGTTCTTTTGCTTGGCCCGCGAATGCTGTGACGGGCTGCGGCTCCAGTCAAGGCGAGGCGATCAGCCGCCTTATCAGGACGTAGAAATTCTCTCGTCGGCCGACGAGACAACGTGTTATTGTCAAGAAGACTCAAGGCAATGCAAATCGAGCCGCACCAGCTTCTCCGTGTTGATGACTTCGACAACTTCTCTGAAGTTAAGGGCATTCCTGCGACTCAAATCAAGAAGGCGCATCTTGACGCAGTAAGAAGCTTGGATGAACGCGAAGAGTTAGAACCGTATATTAGAGCGATCCTACATGATCCAAACGATACCCCTCATGGCCCAGCGGAACTCGTAGACATTCTGACTCACAGAATGGCAGTGCAAAAGACCAGTGGAATGGCTGCCTTCATCATTAAGGGTCGATCCTTCCCTACCGTCCGCCCCAAGGATGTATCTCATCAGATATACAGGCTCGAAAAGATCGCCGACCTTCAGATTGCCATCCTAGCAGCCCCTGGAATCATCCTCGACATGGCGAAGGAGCAGTTTTGCTCAACCGCAGTGCGTCTCCAGTGCAAATACGCAATCCTTGACGCAATCGACCTCTCCCGATTGTTGATCGCCTACGGTTTTATCTGCCCAAGAGATGCAAGGAAGATCGTATCCGGTCGATGCAATTGTGGGTACTCGCCACGTAAGCGCCTGCTAAACTTGTTTCAGCAAGACGCCCTCGGCGCGCTTGAGAAGTCCCATGGAAGGGGTGAACCGGCCGGACTGATTATCCTACCGCCAGGGAGCGGGAAAACAAGAATTGCTGCCGAAGATGCTTTCCGTTTAAGTGCTAAGAATGTGCTTTATCTCGCTCACACTGACGAGATATTAGATGTCGCGCAATCAGAGTTTGAAGCAAAGTTCTCTGTTGAGTTAGTAACGAGGCACACAACATTCAACAGCCTATCCCGTCCGAATCGCGTGAATATTGCCACGATTCAGATGGTAAGCCGAAACAGCAGCAAAATTCGACTCTCAGAGTTCGACTACATCGTAGTGGACGAGTTCCACCATGCAGCAGCACATTCCTATAGGGATGTTCTGAGGAAGAGTAGCCCGATTTTCTTACTCGGTCTGACAGCGACTCCCTTTCGCGGCGATCACCAAGACATTTACAAGCTCTGCAACCAGAATGTCCTATCCAGTTTTGAACTAAGGGCAGGGATTGATTCAGGTATTCTAAGCCCTTATCATTACTTCGGCTGCTCGGACGATATTGACTACACAACAATCAAACACAATGGACTCCGCTATGACATCAAGGATCTGGAACGCGCCCTCGTGATCCCGAGCAGGCAAAAGGCTGTTATCGAGAAATGGCACGAGCTCGCTGAAAACAAGAGCACGATTGCATTCTGCTGTTCACACGAACATGCGAGAAGAGCAGCAACAAGTTTCACGAAAGCAGGCATCGACTCCGCTGCATACATTTCAACTACTTCTGTATCCGAGAGGCGGGAGCTCTTGCAGCAGCTCGCGAACGGGGAGATTAGGATTCTTTGTGCTGTCGATGTTCTGAACGAAGGCGCGGATGTTCCGTTCGTCGAGTGCCTCCTGTTCCTTCGCCCAACGGAAAGTAAGAGGATATATTATCAGCAGCTTGGCCGAGGGCTCCGAATGTATGCGGGAAAGACACATTGCACGGTGATCGATTTCATTGGCAACTTCAAGAATGCGTACAAAATCGTTGAGTACAACAGCTTAATGCCGTTCGAGCAAAACCAAGGCCCGCCTGATCTCAGGAGTGCCAGATCGCCCAAGGATGTCCTGAATCTCCCACTCAACTGCGAGGTCCACTTCGACCAAAAGATAATTGACATATTCTCCAATCAAGCGCTAGACCCTAAAAACGCTACAAGGCATAGCATCGGGCAAATTCTGTTCTATGAATTCGAAAAAATCCACAAATATCTCGGTCGGATGCCCACCAAGAGGGACATCGACCGTTCGAGTAGGTTGAATAGTTGGTTCTATGTTCAGGTGTTTGGAACTTGGCCCAAATTTGAGGCTCTGTATACGGCAAAGAACGTCTCAAGCGCACACGCGAACTCTCGTTTATGAGCCGGGTACCCCGGTCCAGATTTTCGGACCTGGGATACCACAAGCCACGTCTCGAGAATTCGCTATCTGGGTTATGCGAAATTCTGTATACTAGCGCCATGAACCGAACTTCAAAGGCCAATGAAAACGTTTGGGACGCCATCGAGCCCGATCCGGTCGAAGCGGAGAACCTCAAGCTCCGTTCGTCCCTCATGCTGGCCCTCACGCGCCACATTAAAAGCGAAGGCCTGACCCAGGCCCAGGCTGCCCATCTCCTCGGCGTCACTCAGCCGCGCATCTCCAACCTCGTCCACGGCAAGATCGACCTTTTCGGCCTGGATCTTTTAGTCAAAATGACCGCCGCCGCCGGCCTGCGTGTCACCCTCCGCGTCAAGAAGGCCGCGTGACCGGTTTCAGGCAGGATTTGGAGGGAATTGGGCAATGACCACCAAAACCGCCACCTTCCCCCTGCGCCTGCCGGTCTCTCTCAAAGCGGCTCTTGAGACCATCAGCGACCGCGATGGAACCAGCATGAACCAGTTCCTGGTGGTCGCCGCCGCGGAGAAGATTGCCGCCATGCAGACCGAGGAGTTCTTCTCGCAGCGCCGCAACCGCGCCGACCGTGATGCTTTCCGCCGCATCCTCAATCGCCAGGGCGGAGAAGACCCATCCCCTGAGGATGCGTGGGACAACCCAGCGTCCCGATAAACTTTGGCATTACCGATACAAGGGGCTGTCCCAGATTCCGCTAGGGACCTGGGGCGCCCATTGAGGGTGGTAGATTGAGATGTAGGCCGCCAGCCAAAGGCCGCACAAAGTTCATCCCATGCAGACTCTTCGCTTGATCCGTTTTCTCGTGTTCTTCTTCGTTGCCGGGTTGGCGTGCGCACAGCCATCTGGAGGCCCTTACGGTCCCATCGACCAGCGCTATGAGGTTCCCAAGGCCGGCAAGGTGTACTTCGTTGCGCCGGACGGCAACAGCGATGCGGCCGGCACGGAACTCGCCCAGCCCACCACCATCGAGGCGGCCATGGAGCGCGTGGTGACCGGCGACGCCATCGTTCTGCGCGGCGGCATCTACAGAACCGGCGGCCTGGTGCTGAATCAAGGCATCACGATCCAGCCCTATGAGGAGGAGCATCCCGTCCTCAAGGGCACCGGGATCGCAACGCAGTGGGAGGCCCTGCCCAATAACGTCTGGCGAACCAAATGGTCCCATCTCTTCCCGGCGGAACCTTTGCCCTGGTGGAATCGCAGCCGTGAGGGCATGAAGACGCCCCTGCACCGCTTCAACAACGATATGGTCTTCGTCGATGGCGAGCTTCTCAGCTCCAGGGGTTGGGAGGGAGAGCTCGATCCCCATTCCTTTTACATCGATTACAAGAACGGATACGTCTACATCGGCACGGACCCCGCGCACCGGCAAGTGGAGATTACCGCGTATGACAGCGCGCTGGTCCGCACCGCCGCGCCAGCGCACGGCAAAGTCTCGGACGGAAAAGGACCGGTGATTCGCGGCCTCACCTTCACGCAGTATGCCTATCGCGCGCTGGAGATCGAAGGCAAGAAGCATTTCACCTCGGCCGACGAGCCCACCAACGAGCCCATGGGCCTCTCCGATCCGGCCACCTATGGCAAAGAGGTCAGGAATACGCTGATCGAGAATGTCGCCATCACCTACTGCTCCCATGTGGCCGGCTACTTCCGCGGCGACGGTTTGATCATCCGCAACTCGCTGGTCAGCGATACCGGCACGGAAGGCATCTACGTCATCGGTTCCTCGGATGTGCTGCTGGAGAGAAACATCATCCGCCGCAACAACATCAGGCAGCTGACCGGCTACTACCCCTCCGCGGTCAAGATCTTCAACCAGTCATATCGCGTCACCTTCCGCGACAACCTGATTCAGGAGCAGCCCTACTCGAACGGAGTCTGGTATGACGTGGGCAACCGCGACGCCGTGATCGTCGACAACTATGTGGAAGGCGCTCTCGACGGCATCTTCATCGAGATCTCGCGCGGAGCCATCATCGCCGGCAACGTGGTCGTGAATTCGAATCACGGACTGCGCACGCTGAACTCAGCCGACGTGCATGCCTATAACAACACCTTCTACAATGCGCGCGTATCTTTTGAGCGGAATGACCGCGTGGCCACGGGCGACGTCTTCGACTGGCATGTCACTACCGGGCCCGGCCTGGAGCAGCGCGAAGGCCAGATCTTTCTCCACAATGTAATGGCGGCTTCGGATTCCTATCGCGATCCGCTGCTGGAGTTTGTGCAATGGCCGCTCTCGCTCTGCGGCAAGCTCAACCATGCGCAGGCGGCGGAGGTGGACGGAAACGTCTATCTCCGCGCCGCGTCAACCGCCGCCTCCGGCGCGCCGCCGCCGCTGATTGTCTATGCCCCGTCGCAGGGAGAGAACTGCGCTTCGCGGCTGGCCTCGCTCGATGACTTCCGCAAGCTCGAGCCTGCCTTCGAAAAGAACGGCGTTCAGATCGATCGTTCTCCCCGCTCGGTTCTGAAAGGCCCTGACGCAGGGCACTTCGAGCTACAGCGCGCGCTCCCCGATGCGCCGGCCGGCAGCTTCCTCCCTTCCGAGGTTCGCTCGCTTCTGGGATGGAGCGAAGCGGAGGCCAGGACGCCCGGCGCTTATCCACTGCGCTGAATGCGCGCGGCAGTGAGCAACAGTGTTCTATACGCGCAACGGCCGGAAGCAAATCGTTACTGCTGAGCTACGAGGTTTCCGGAACTGCTTCGAGTCTCCGGCAAGGAGGATGCCGACGCTTCCCACAACTTCCGGAAGACGTCGCCTTCGGCAATGCTGCGTGCCAAGCTCTCGGCGTCGGAATTCTTTTCCTCCCGATGCAGGGCGCGCAAGGCAGCCCGCATCACTTCGCCGGCGTTCTCGTAGCGTCCACTTTCCACTCTGGACAGGACGAAATCGTGGGACTCGGGTGGCAGTTTCACAGGGCGATGCGGCATGAAATTCTCCTTGAAACTATTTCAGCGCATCACCCCTTACGGATGTGTAATTACAGCGTTAATTTTCCATTTGGAGAATCTGATTTTTATTTTGGACTCATCTGTGCCACTTCGGAAACTCCTGCTGCTTCTGACCGGAAAACCGCTCGAGTCCAGAGCAGATGGCCCAGCTCTACTGTTCACTGACCACTGTCCACTGACCACCGTCCACCGTCCACTGACAACTGTTCACTGACCACTGTCCACGGTCCACTCAAACGCCTACCGGCTGAAGAGCACATACTTGCGTCCTGCGTAGAGCCGGAAGCCGCCGGCCGGGTCGATCACGATCTCGAGCGGCATCGGCCGCTTCATTCCGGCATCCTCGCCCGCGTTCACCGTCAGCACGTCATGCCCGCCCACGTCAGTCACCGCAAACTTGTTGTCCCCAATAAAGCCCACGCCATAGACGCCCGCCGCCAGGTTTTCTCCGCCCACCTTGAGGGGAACCTCGGTGATGAAGTAAGCCTGGTACTTCTCCGCCACGCCGGTCGCGTAGCCGCCGGTGTCCACCTTGGTGGCCAGCACATAGAACCCGTCGGCAAACTTCACGCCCCCGGAGTTCCGCAACTGCGTGTTGGCCGTTTGCCCGCGGTAATACACGCTCGGCGGAAGCAGCTTCTCCATTTCCGCCGGCTTCAGCACTGTATCCGATCCGGCTGCCGCCGCGCTGCCCTGCGCCTTCGCCGCCCCCGCCGCCGCCATCATCGCCACGGCCATCATCCCGGCCGCTGCCATCCTCAAAATGCCCTGTTTACGCATCCTGAAACCTCCATAGTTTCTGCCGCGTAACGGAGTATATCGCACCCTCCGCCGCGCTGGCAGGCGGCGAAGAGCGCGCCCCGGGCTCCGCTCCCCCTTCCCCAGCCATGGCGCGTGGTGCGACAATCATCCCGTCGGGGAGTCCTGACCTGAACAGGGGCTCTCACGAAGGAGAATCATCACCATGAAGCGTCTCTTAGTCTGTACGAGCTTTCTCATCGCCGCCACCGCATTCGCGCAGCCAGGGCCGCCCAAAAGCCCTCCCTCCACCGAGTCGGCTGTCATCGCCGGCAAGACCATCACCATCACCTACAGCTCGCCCGGAGTCAAAGGCCGCGCCGGCCACATCTTCACCAAGGACGGGCTCATCAGCCACGATCCCACCTACCCCGTCTGGCGCGCGGGAGCCAATTCGGCCACTAAGCTCCACACGGACGCCGACCTCAGCCTCGACGGTCTCACTGTCCCCAAGGGCGACTACACGCTCTACGTCGATCTCTCCGACCCCGCCAACTGGGTGCTCGTCGTCAACAAGCAGACCGGCCAGTGGGGAACGGTATACGACAAGGCAAAGGACCTGGGCCGCGTGAAGATGTCCATGGAAAAGCCGCCGGCGCTGGTCGAGAACCTCAAGTACATGCTCAAGGATCTGGGCGGAAACAAGGGTAAGCTCTCGCTGGTCTGGGAGAACATGTGCGGTTCGGTCTCGATCTCGGTGCAATGAAGTCCGGGACACCAAAGTAAGGGAACGCGGGGCGGCGAGTTTTGCGGCTCCAGCGGTTCTCCATTTGCTTTACCACGAAGCCACTGCCGCTGAGTGGCTTCGAGGTACGGCAATTGTGGAGCCGCTATAAGACCACTTTGCCCGCCACCGAAAAGGCCAACAGAATTGGATGACCGTTCAATGATCCCCCCAACCGCACGCCAGCTCTTCGGCACCGACGGCATTCGCGCCCTGGCCGGCGAAGCCCCGCTCGACCCAACCACCGTTTTCGCCTGTGGTCTCGCCCTCGCCCACTCCCTGCGTGGCAAGACCGTCGCCAAGCCCTCCGTTCTCCTCGGCCGCGACACCCGCGAGTCCAGCCCCTGGATCGCCGCCACTTTCGCCGCCGGCCTGCGCAAAGCAGGCGCGCGCGTTGAAAGCGCCGGCATCGTGCCCACTCCGGCCGTCGCCTTTCTCGTCCGCGCGCATGGCTTCCACGCCGGCGTCGTCATCTCCGCCTCCCACAATCCCTGGCAAGACAACGGCATCAAGCTCTTCGGCGCAGACGGCTTCAAGCTCCCCGACGCCGTCGAAGCCGCTATGGAGGAAGAAATCCTCCATCACGCCGCCTCCATCCACGCCGCGCCCGATCCCGGCCGTCTCCCGCCCGTCGCAGACAACCCCGCCCTCCAGGCCGACTACATCCGTTTCCTCATCGACACCGTCCCCGGTCTCTCGCTCGCCGGCAACCGCATCGTCGTAGACTGCGCCAACGGCGCCGCCGCCGCCGTCGCTCCCGAGCTCTTCCGCCGCCTCAACGCCGATCTTGCCGGCGGCCTCACCCTGCTCAACATCGCCCCCGACGGCCGCAACATCAACTTGAACTGCGGCGCTCTTCACCCCGACTACATTGCCTCCGAAACTCAAAAGCGCGAAGCGCCCCTCGGCATCACCTTTGACGGCGACGCCGACCGCTGCATGTTGGCCGGCGCCCATAACAACGTCATCAACGGTGACGCCATTCTCCTTATGGCCGCCCGCGACCTCCAGGCCCGCGGCCTGCTCAGGGGAGATTTGGTCGTCGCCACCACCATGTCCAACATGGGTCTTGAAGCCGCTCTCAAGCGCAGCGGCATCCGCATGCTCCGCGCCACCGTGGGCGACCGCTACGTCCTCGAGCAAATGAAGCGCCACAACGCCGCCCTCGGCGGCGAGCAATCCGGCCACATCCTCCTGCCCCATCTGGCCACCACCGGCGACGGCCTGCTCACCGCGCTCGTCGTCCTCGACCTCATCGCCCGCACCGGCAAATCCATCGACGAACTCACCGCCGATCTCAAAGTCTTCCCCCAGGTCATCGTCAACATCAAGGTCCGCGAAAAGAAGCCCCTCGACTCCATCCCCGCCGTCGTTCAGGCCATCCGCGCCGCCGAAGAAGACTTAAAGGATTCCGGCCGCGTCGTCATCCGCTACTCCGGCACCGAGCCGCTGGCCCGCGTCATGATTGAAGCCGAAAGCGAAGAGGCCATGCGCCTTCACGCCAATGTGATCGCCGAAGCCATCCGCCACGAACTCGGAGCGTAGCAAAACGGAGCAATGAAGCTATGTGTCCCGCCCTCGAAGTGAAACTGGGTGCCCCACCCTCGCCGCGTACTTGTTTTTGCGGCTAGGGTGGGATTAGACCCGCCGGTCTAAAATTGAAACAGGGATCGAAGTTTCCCGCATCATACCCCGGCCAGGCCACGGCCCGGATCGGCAATACGGAGAGAACCCAATGGCGCTGATGAAGACATCCAATCCAGCTTTGAGCGAGAACACGTTTCGCAACCTTTCCGGCGCGGGCTACGGAGGCATCACCGACCTCGCCGGCCGCATGACGCTCAACGGCACCGTCAACAAGACCGGCATTCTCCTCCTCTGCGCCATCGCCACCGCGGCCTGGACCTGGCATCTCTTCCTTCAGTCGCGCGATTTCGCCGACGTGACGCCGCTTATGCTCGTCGGAGTCTTCGGCGGATTGATTTTCGCCATGGTCACCGTCTTCAAGAAGGAGTGGTCTCCGGTCACGGCGCCCATCTACGCGCTGCTCGAAGGCCTGTTTCTCGGCAGCCTTTCGGCTGCCTTCGACCTCCGCTATCCCGGCATTGCCATTCAGGCGGTGAGCCTCACCTTTGGCACGCTCTTCGTTCTGCTCCTGGCCTATCGCTCCGGGCTGATCCGGGTTACGCAGAAGTTTCGCCTCGGAATCGTCGCTGCCACCGGCGGCATCTTCCTCTTCTACATGATGCAGATGCTGCTCGGCTTCTTCGGCATCCGCTTCGTCTCCATCAACGGCTCCGGGTTCATCGGCATCGGATTCAGCCTGTTCGTGGTAGCCATCGCCGCCCTCAATCTGGTCCTCGATTTCGACTTCATCGAGAGAGGCGTTGAGTCCGGCGCTCCCAAATACATGGAGTGGTACGGCGCATTCGGCATCATGGTCACCCTGGTCTGGCTCTATCTGGAGATACTGCGCCTGCTTTCCAAAATGCGCAGAAACTAGGGCCTGCCCGCAAAAAGCCAAACATTATTTCCTTCGGCTCTTGACAAATCGCCGCCTCCGCGCTTAAATATGACTGTTGGTCAGATATGGTCATCGGTCATGCAATTCACTCCGCGAAGCTAGCGGAGGCTCTCGATTCCGCGAACCTGCCCCACCTGCAGGGCATGGGACGACGCCAGCGCCGCGCCGCAGAAACGCGTCTGCGCCTGTTCCGGTGCGCACTCCAGCTCTTTGCCGAGCGCGGCTTCTCCAACGTCACGGTGGAAGACATCACCGAGGCCGCCGACGTCGGCAAAGGCACCTTCTTCAACTATTTCGAGAGCAAAGATCATGTACTGAGCGTGATAGCCGAGATTCAGCTGGGCAAAATAGCGGAAGCACTGTCACAGGCTGCATCGGGCAAAGAGACCATCCACTCCCTGCTCCACCGGATATTCCTTCGTTTGACTGAAGAGCCGGGGCGCAGCCCCAACCTGGCGCGCACCCTGATCTCATTCTTCCTGGCCAACGAGCAAGTGCGCGACACCATCGAACGCCATATGTCCGCAGGCCGCAAATTGATCGCTCGAATTGTGGCCACCGGCCAAGAGCGCGGAGAGATTGTCTCGCGCTTGAAGAAGGAAAAGGTTGCGCTTCAACTTCAAGAGGTTCTCCTTGGCACCGTTGTAATGTGGTCGCTTAAGGGCGAGCCCGGATTCAAAACATGGGTCGAAGACAGCTTTCAGCACTTCTGGAGATCGATCGCCGTCCCCGGAAAAGGGCAATAACTATGAATTCTGATTTTCGCAATGTCGTTCTTTTGTCGCTGGCTGGTTTGACTATTGGCCCCATTACAGGCCTGATCCCCGGCATGATCTGCGCGGCGCAACAACCCGAGCCTTACCGCCTCACCTTGCAGGATGCGATTCAGAAGGCGCTCCAGGCCAATCTCAACGTGCTGGTTGCCGGCACGCGGGTCGATGAGGCCGAGGGCGCGCGCGCGCGCCGCTTGTCGGCCGCGCTGCTTCCGCGCATCAGCACCCAGAGCTACGCCAACGTGCAGAACCGCGACCTGCGCGCCTTTGGAATTTCGGCGCCTGGTTTGCCTGAAGTTGTGGGACCATTCTCGAATTACGATTTCCGCGTCTACGCGCAGCAGAACATTGTCGATCTTGAAAGCTATCGCGGCTTGAAGGCCAGCGAGCGAGCGCTCGATGCCGGCAAGATGGATCTGCGGGACGCGCGCGATCTCATCGTGCGCGTGATTGCCGGCCTCTATCTGAACGCGCAGTCCGCCGCGGCCCGCGCTCAGGCCGCACAGTCGCGTGTGACCGACTCGGCGGCGCTTTACAAGCTGGCCAAAGACAAGCACGACGCCGGGACGGCGACCGGCGTTGACGTGCTGCGCGCCGAGGTGCAACTTGCGAATGACAAGCAGGCTCTGTTGATCGCCGAAAACCAGTACAAGCAGTCGCTGCTGGCTCTGGCGCGCAACCTGGGCATGGACCCCGGCACGCCGTTGGAGCTGGCCGAACCGCTTTTGTATCGTCCCCTGAGCCAGTCTGAATCCGGGACTCTGGTGCCCTCCGCGCTGGCCGCGCGCGCCGACTATCTCTCGCTTGCCAGTCAGCGCCAGGAGCTGGTGGAGCAGCAGCGCGCCAACCGCGCCCGTTCCTATCCCAGGCTCAGCATCGACGGCAACTTTGGCGGAATCGGCCGCAGCATCGGCGGCATCCAGGACACGTACCTGGTTCAAGGCCAGATCGACTTCACCGTTTTTGACCGCGACCGCAACGGCGAGGCCCAGGAGCTTTTGAGCCGCGTCAAGCGCATCGACGATCAGATAGCCGACCTGCGGCGCGGCATTGATGAGGATATCCGCGAGGCGCTCCTGAATCTTGATTCCGCGGCCCAGCAGGTGACTGTTGCCGAAGAGGGACAGAGCCTGGCGCGGCGCGAGCTCGAACTGGCGCAGGATCGCTTTCAGTCGGGCACCGCCAACAATGTCGAGGTGGTAACGGCACAGGACGAACTTGCCCGCGCCGAGGAGAATTACATACTCGCCGTCTCCAGCCACGTGGACGCGAAGTTTGCGCTCGCTCGCGCCCAGGGCGATACGGAGAAAAACATTTTGCAGTACATGGGGAATCCATAAGCTCTGGGTGCCCCACCCTCGCCGCGCTTTTGTTTTTGCGGCTAGGGTGGGAAGCAAATTCCACGATTGAAGGCGGAATCGATGGCGTACTGTATTTCAGATTCCCGCACACGAGGTTTAAGCCATGAAACGAGTGATTCCTGTATTGATTGTGCTGGCCGCTGCGATCGCCGCCGGCGTGTACTACTATCCGCGCTTTGCGAAAAAGCCGGAGCCTGTAAACCAACTCACGCTTTCGGGCAACATCGAAGCGCACGAGAGCCTGGTGAGCTTCAAGGTGCCGGGGCGCATCATCGAGCTGCCCGTCGAAGAAGGCCAGCAGGTTGAGCAAGGCGCTTTGCTGGCGCGCCTGGAAGACGCCGATTACAAACAGAAGGTCCGCATCGACGAGGCCAATGTTCGCGTGCGCGAATCCAATCTTGCGCTCACGCTGGCCGGAACCCGCGAGCAGGAAGTGAAGGCGGCGCAGCAAACCATGATTGACGCGCAGGCCGATCTCGAAGAGAAGAAGCTCGACAATGACCGCGCCAGCCAGCTCTTCGCCAAGGACGAAGTCTCTGCCCAGGATCGCGACCTGGCGGCCACCGCGTTGAAGCGCTCCGAGGCCATCTTCAAGGCGGCGCAGCAACGTTACAACGAGGCCGTCGAAGGCAGCCGCAAAGAAGATGTCGCCATCGCGCAAGCCAATCTCAAAGAGGCCGGCGCCAACCTGGGCCTGTCGCGAGTCAACCTGGACTACACCATCCTGCACGCTCCAACTGCCGGCGTGATTACCGTGCGGCAAGCCGAACTCGGCGAGGTGGTGGCGCCCGGAACTCCGGTGGTCACGCTCGCCGATCTCGATCACATCTGGCTGCGCGCGTATATCGCCGAGACCGATTTGGGCAAAATTCACTGGGGCCAGGACGCCACCGTCACCACCGATACCTATCCCGGCAAGCGGTATCACGGGCGCATCTCGTTCATCTCCTCCAGCGCCGAGTTCACGCCCAAGAGCGTTCAGACTTACCAGGAGCGCGTCACGCTCGTCTACCGGATCAAAATCGATATCGACAATCCGGATCATGAACTCAAGCCGGGCATGCCCGCCGATGCCCGCCTCGATCTGGCCGCGGCCACGCAAGAAGCGCATCCCCCGGCGGCAGCGCCTGCAAAGCAATGACGGATCAGTCCCAACCCGTGATCGTCGCCGAGGGACTTACGAAAAGTTTTCCCGGCGTGCGTGCCGTGGATGCGCTCAGCTTCGATGTGCGCGCCGGAGAGATCTTCGGCCTGGTCGGTCCCGACGGCGCCGGGAAAACCACCACGCTGCGCATGCTAGCGGGCATCATGCCGCCGGATGCGGGCAATGCTACTGTCGCCGGCTTTGATGTGGTGCGCAATCCCGAGGGCGCCAAACACGCCCTCAGCTACATGCCGCAGCGTTTCGGCTTGTATGAAGATCTCACCGTGGATGAAAACATCCGCTTCTACGCGGACCTGTTCGGCGTAAAAAAGACCGAACGCGAGCAGCGTTCCTCGCAACTGCTCGAGGCCGCCGGCATGGCGGAGTTTCACGAGCGGCTGGCCGGCAAACTTTCCGGCGGCATGAAGCAGAAGCTCAGCCTGGTCTGCGCGCTCATTCACCGCCCCAAGGTGATTCTTCTCGATGAGCCGACCACCGGCGTCGATCCAGTCTCGCGCCGCGACTTCTGGCGCATCCTTTATGAACTGATCTCGGAGGGCGTGGCGATTCTGACCTCGACCGCGTATCTCGATGAAGCCGAGCGCTGTCATCGCGTCGCCCTCCTGCACCAGGGCAAGCTGCTCTTCTGCGACACGCCCGCGAGCCTGAAGGCCGGGATGAGCAAGGGCGTGTTGTCGGTGACCGGGCCGGAGCCGCGCGCTTTACGCAGCCAGCTCGAGCACGCGGACGGAATCTCCAGCCTGGTGCTTACCGGCGACGGCCTGCATCTCGTGGTTGACGATGCGCCCCGCCGCATTCCTGAGTTCGAGGCGCGCCTGAGAAGCGCGCGCGTGAGCTTCGATGCGATTCAGCTGGTGGCGCCGACCATCGAAGACCTGTTTGTCGATGCGGTCGGCAGTGGAGGCGCAACCCATGCCTGAACTCGACAATTCAGTCGTGGTGGAGAATCTGTGCAAGCGCTTCGGCGGCTTTGTGGCCGTCGATCGGATCAACCTCGAGATTCCGAAAGGCGAGGTCTTTGGTTTTCTTGGACCGAACGGAGCGGGCAAATCGACCACCATTCGCATGCTATGCGGCCTGCTGAAGCCGACCTCGGGGCGCGCATCCGTGGCCGGGCACGACGTCAGCCGCGAGCCCGAAGCGGTGCGTCAGAACATCGGCTACATGTCGCAAAA
>Ga0187852_1002623_pt1 | contig 14333 bp, 9 predicted proteins | sample June2016WEW_6_40_FD_134511 | JGI IMG/M metagenome (GOLD analysis project Ga0187852, IMG submission 134511) | Peatland microbial communities from SPRUCE experiment site at the Marcell Experimental Forest, Minnesota, USA - June2016WEW_6_40 | ecosystem: Environmental > Terrestrial > Soil > Wetlands...
CCGCCCATACCGCACCTCTACTTCCCATGTGCCATTCGCACATGCGATCTTTGCATTCAGCTATGGAGAAGTATCGGTCCTGAAATTAAACCGCGAAAGATGGGTTCACCGGACGCGTACCATCGGCGACAACAACGACAGCGTGATTACAACCGAGGGCTACGCCATGAAGCCGGGTGAATCCTTCATCGCTCCGCACTATCTCACCGTCACGCCCGGCTACTTCCAAACCATGAAGATCGCGCTCGTACGCGGACGCTGCTTCGACGATCGCGACAATGAAAACGCTCCCACGGTGATCATTGTCGATCAACAATTGGCCCGCCACTTCTGGCCGAATGGCGATCCGATCGGAAAGTGAGTAGCGCGGACCACCGGTTTTGCGGTCCGCGTCCTTTCCGTCGCGTGACAGGGCGATCAAATTCGTGCGCGCGGGTCGGACGGTATCCTGACACGGTCCACGATCAAACCGCAACGTTTCTTTTGCTCCTCGGCGCTCATACCGGCGTACTCGTTGTAGCTCGACCATCGCCAATCTTCCGGTCGGCTGACCAAACCGGCCTTGACCGGGTTAAGGTGGATGTACTCGGAAGAAAGGGTGTCAGGTAGTGCGCCGGGATAAACCGGCATGCAGTAGAGAATGGGGGAGTCTTACAGGAAAGGAGTAGCGAACCGCCTGGCCTCGAGTCTTGCGGAGGCAGTCGCGAGGCTGCCGTCGAAGCGTAGACAGAGGTATCAGTGGGCAGGGTATGGAGCTGCGAAAAACCTAGATCGGGATGCCGACCCTGTTGTCAGAAGGGGAAGGCCACACACACACCGACGCCAGCGCGAGTCGGCGAGTGGTCCCGCGTAGTCGTAGACCCCAGGCACGCTGAGAAACAGCATGCACGAGAACCGGGAGACCTCTTCGGTGATCCCTGCGGGGGACCGGTCCGGGAAACCGACGCGGCATACTGCACTAGATAGTCGTGAAACGCGCGCAAGCCTCGCGAATGTAGGTCGAGGGTGCACAGGCTTTGCGAGAGATGCACGACGGCGTGGCAGTAAATCTCGACCGCGCCCAAAAAAACAGCGCTCCAGTGCGTACTTGTAACCATGGAGGTCCTTCACCTGTTCCAGACGCTCGCGCATCGCGCGCATCTGTCGCGAGAACAACCTGAGGGCTTCCATCAAGACCCTATCTTCCAGGTCCTGCATGACCTCCTGACGATACGTAATCGCGTCCAGACTATTCAGCGGAAGATAATAGAAGGGTGCGAGATTGTAATCCTGCCAGTTGGCGACAATGCTGTCGACGATCTGTTGAAGATTCAGGTCTCCAAAAAAGGCGGGCGCTTTCTGCGGCTCTTCTACTGAGCTAGGGCCAGTTTCCTCAAACAGGATGCTGTGGAAGCGGAGGGTTTCTAGGGATTGGCTCTTCGATTCTGAGGCACCAGCGAGTTCGGGAACTTGGTTTGCCTCAACCAAGTTCGAAGGGGAACCCACAACCGTTGCAGTGCGCTCCTCGGTGACTGACATTGAATCCTCCGAGGAGTCATCTGCCCAGCGGGGCGGTTAGAGGTGAACTCCAACACCTATTTCGTCAAGGGTCATTATTGCACTCCGGATTTTAGCCTGTCAATCCATCGGGATTGGCAAGCACTTTACGTGGAGGGACGATCTATGGTATACATGAGCTGGCTGGGGTGATGGAGTCCACCCAATAACCATTCGTCGGCGGACGAATTGATAACTCCTGGCGGCCGAGAGGCGCTCGGGAGTTCCCCTTTTAGGCGCCTCGCAGAGGGAAGGTTCTAGTCGAAGGCGCTCCCTCCCGTATGGAACCACAGTCCCTCAATTAACATCGGCCAATCCTAACAGCACAGGGTATGGTGAGCTTGTGGAACACCAGCGACTGGAAGGCAACCGAATGCTCATGAGGATTCACGTGGGTGAATCCAACAAATGGCAAGGTATGCGTTGAAGCACGATGCCCTACGTCGGGGATTGCAAAGTGGCGATGAGCGGGTGGCATACCATTTCGCGCTGAGCCAGTTGGTGGGTGATAAGCGCCTACGAGCACCTTGGAGAGTGGAGTACCTTTTATGACAGCAGACAGCACTAACACCCCGGTCACGACAAGCCCCACGCGCGGAGGCCCTGTATCGGTCAGCCCTATTGCGGAAAGCGACGCTGATGGAGCGGCGCGGCTTCAGCGTTTGGCAAAATTGGGCGAGGCGCTTGGAGCGGAGGACGTCACCAAGGAAGCGCTTGAGCTCGCGGCGCGGGTGTCGGAAGGGCGCTTCTACCTTGCCTGCATTGGCCAGTTCAAACGCGGCAAGTCAACTTTGCTCAATGCGCTGATTGGCGAAGGCATCCTTCCGGTGGGCTTTGTCCCCGTCACAGCGGTTGCCACCGTCATCAGGTACGGGCCGAAGCTTAAGGCACGTGTGCAATTTGGGGACGACTCGTGGCAGGAGATAAAGGCTTCCGATCTCCAACAGTACGTTTCCGAAGAACACAATCCTGAGAATACTAAGGGGGTCGCAGGCGCGGAAGTGTTTGTGCCGAGCAGATTGCTGTCAACCGGCATGTGCTTCGTCGATACGCCGGGCCTGGGATCCGTGTTCACCGGCAACACGGCGACCACACAGGCGTTTATCCCGCACATTGATGCCGCTTTGGTGGTTGTGGGCGCCGACCCTCCACTGGCGGGGGAGGAACTCGCGCTGGTTGAAGCTGTGGGAAAACAGGTGCCGGATCTGATCGTGGTGCTGAATAAGTCAGACCGGACCACAGATGAAGAACGAAAGGCTGCCGCGGCATTTGCGCGAAAGCAGCTCGAGAAGCGTCTCAAGCGCCCAGTCGGGCCTTTCTTTGAAGTCAGCGCCGCCGAACAACTTTTGGAATGCGGACCGGAACGCGACTGGAGAAAGCTCCTCGCCGCCCTTGACCGCCTCGTGCACGAATCGGGACGCCAACTCATCCAGGCAGCCTGCGACCGCGGAATCGAGCGCTTAAGCGAACAATTGCTGGTGATTATCAGTGAGGAGCGTGAAGCACTCCAGCGGCCCGTTGAGGAATCTGAGCGCCGGATCAGCGTGATGAAAGAAACCACCGCCGAGGCAGAACGCTCGATGAGGGAGCTTGGATTTCTCTGGATGGCCGAGCAGCGGCACATCTCGGACGTGTTTAACGAGCGGCACACACAGTTTATCCGGTCTGTAGAGCCCCAGGCGAACGATGAATTTGAGCTTGCACTTGCATCAGTCCGGAGCAGAATGGGGCCTTCGTATCGCCGCGCGATTATGTTCGAGGCTCAAGAAATCGCCCAGCGTCATGTCCTGCCCTGGCTTGCCACGGAACAGGCGGAGGGTGAAAAGGAATACCGCCGCGTCGCGAGCCGGTTCGTGGTCATGGCGAATGAGTTCCTGACCAAGCTCGCCGCCGCCGGGATTCCCGAACTCGCGCGCATGCCTCACGCACTCGATCCTGAGACAGGATTCCGGACGCGATCGGAGTTTCTCTTCAAAGACCTTGTCGAAGTGGCGCAGCCGGCTTCGCCGATAAGGTGGCTGGCTGATTTCTTTCTCGGACTCATTGGGGCTCGAGGTGTGATTAAGAAACAAGGACACGAATTCCTGGCGCGGTTACTCGAGGTCAACTGCACTCGCGTGCAAAGCGACATCCTCAATCGGGTGCAAGAAAGCCGCAACAGGTTGGAGGTCGAAATCCGCAAGCTGCTGCATGAGATCAGCCGAATCGCGGTAGGCGCGCTAACCCATGCCCGCGAGGCACGGGCCGCCGGAGCTGCCGCAGTTGCAGCGGCTTTTGCACGACTCGACAGACTTACGAATGAGGTTGCCGACCTATCCGGACGATAGAAGGTGTTTGACCAAATCGTAGTGACGATTCCTGCTATTATACGCAGATTGAATTCACGAGATAGTTTAGGTAAGATGATGTAAGGGACTTGGTTTCACGGTGGTGGAGTTCACCCAGAAAACCACCCGCAAGAGCGGGTCAATAACTCCTGTCACGACTCGGGTCGCGGCAGGGGTTTTTTGTTTCAAGCGCGCTGACCTGTAACTTGCGAGGTTCAAATGAACATTTGGCTTGTTGCGGCACTGTGGGTGGGCTTAGCGCTCGTCGCTGCCTTGGGATCTATATGGACGGGAATTTCCGTGGCGCTCATCGAGATCGCCGTGGGCGTGCTGGCTGGCAATCTCTTACATATTGCCCCTAACGACTGGATCAACTTCCTGGCAGGCTTCGGGAGCATCCTGCTGACTTTTTTGGCGGGGGCGGAGATCGATCCCGATGTCTTGCGCGCCAACCTCAAGGAAAGCCTCGTCATTGGAACGGTCGCCTGCTTGTCGCCCGCCGTCGGCGCGTTTTCGGTCGCCTACTGGCTACTGCATTGGCCCTTCCATGGAGCGGCTATTTGCGGCCTCGCCCTCTCGACCACTTCGGTCGCAGTGGTTTACGCGGTTATGATCGAGAGTGGGCTGAATGAAACGGAGTTTGGCAAGGTCATCCTTTCCGCCTGCTTCGTTAACGACCTCGGCACGGTAATTATCCTCGGCCTCCTTTTTGCCAATTACAACCGCTGGCTGGCTGCGTTCGTCGTGCTGACGGGCATCATCATGTGGAGTATACCGACCGTTGCCGGCTGGTACTTCCGCAAGGTGGGAAATCGCGTGAGTGAGCCTGAGATCAAATTCATCCTCCTGATCTTGTTCATCCTCGGGGGACTGGCTGGTATTGCCGGAAGCGAAGCCGTGCTGCCGGCCTACCTGATCGGGTTGGTCCTGGCCAGGCAGTTCTTGCACAACCGCGTCCTCATGCACCGGATGAGGGCCATCGCCTTTTCCGTTCTCACCCCGTTCTACTTCCTGAGGGCAGGATCGCTAGTGGCGGTCAAGTCGTTGGTTACGCCGATGGCACTCACGATTGTCGTCGGCCTTTTGGCAGTGAAGATGGCGACGAAGTTCATTGCGGTGATGCCAGCCACTCAGGCGTTCAAGTTTGGCCGCCGAAAAGGTCTTTACACCACGCTGCTCATGTCCACCGGTCTTACTTTTGGAACCATCTCTGCGTTGTACGGGTTCTCCCATAGGTACATCGATCGTCAGCAGTACAGTTGGCTAGTCACTGTAGTTATTCTAAGTGCGATTGTCCCAACTATAATTGCGGAACGCTTTTTCAGACCCGTGGAGGAATCCCCAAAAAGGGTTTAAAGTCGCCGTTCCGACGGCCGCGCCCGAGGGCGCGGAAAGCGAGGCATAACATATGTTCGAGAAGATCCTGGTGGGTATCGATGGCTCGGAGGGAAGCAAGAAAGCCTTGCGCACCGCGATTGCGATCGCGAAGAAGTTCCAGGCCGACCTCCACTCCATTTCTGTTAAGGAGCGCTCGAGCCAGTACCCGGAGACGGTGGGTGAAGTCATGGAAGACAAGGAGGAAACTGACAAGCTCTTCGCTCACGTAACGGAGGAGGCTTTGGACTGGGCCCAAAGGGAAGGCGTCAACCTGCAATGCGTAGTCCGCTCAGGGCACGAAGTCGAAGCTATCATCGAGTTCGCGCGCCAGGAGCATTTCGATTTACTGGTCGTTGGGTTCATGGGTCATAGCCGCATTTTTGGCCGGATCTGGGGCGGCACGTCCCAGAACTTAACCAAGACAGCCCCCTGTTCTGTGTTGGTTGTAAAGTAGGGCATGAGCAACACATTCGACTATAGGTTTACGTTCTATATGGAGCCGCGTGAGGACGTTCCTGTCGAATTTGGAAACGCGTACGATCAACTGAACCAGACCCTCGGTTCAGGATTCGGGCAACACCTTTAACAGGCCTGTGTCGAGCAAGGCCTTCATCTTGCTGGTTGAACGGGCAACTCCGGGTGAAACTGTGAGAGCGTTTGAAGGTCGCGTCGGATCGTGTCTGCATCTTCTGGTCCGGCCTTGCCGGCACCGGTCAACCGTTCGAGTTGCGCACGATACGCATCAGCGTGGGCATCGAACTGGCGGTGTAGTTCTGCCAGTGTCCTTCTGCACCAGGACTCGAGCATTTTCCCATATCTCTGGAACCCATCGTCAACACTCGGGCCGATATGTCTTAGCAGCTTCCCCTCTATTCGCCGTTTCGTGAACGCCTTCCCTAGCACGGCAAGGAAGCTCCGCCGAAGGGTGATCTGCACGGGTCCCGTATCAAACCGCGGTACTTCCTTGGCGAAAGAAGTGAGATCCTCGTGCCCGGGCCTGTCGCTTGCGTCCAGCGCACGTGCCACGGTGGCCAGGGCATTCGAGAGCTCTCGGGCAAGCTCGCGGATCTTGTTGAAGATCTGATTCGCCCCTTCGGTTGCGGTTCCTGTGAGGTTACGCACAACTATTTGTTGGGCGTCATTCACGTTTGCCTCCTCACTGAACCAACTGTCGGCGATCTCGCCCGCCGCCCGCGACAGCGCAATCCATCCCAACTTCCGAATCTCGTCCGAAGCTCGCTGGCTCCAAGCGTTCACCTCCTCGAATTTGCCGGTGGCACTTCGCAACTGCGTTTCAGCGGCCCTCAGGCGTTCTCTATCCTTCTTTGGGCCCTCCTCCGCAATTTCCAACTTAACCATTAGTGCCGCCTCGACCGCATCGCGCAGGGCGCCGATTTTCCGGCGAATGGATTGTTGTGCCAGTTCCTGATGCCGCTCGCAGAGCGGTTGAATCTCATGCTCAAACCACCCATCCAGAAGGCTTGCATGTTCTCCTCTGGTACTAACAGCGTATACAGAGACGTTCAGACCAAGCTGCGTGCTAATCTGCTGAGAGACGTAGTGGACTGAACGCTCGCGATCCTCAGCGCTGATTAAGTCCGCTTTGCTCAGAAGAACGAGGGCAGGAATGGCCGCCTGGTACAAGCTCTGCACGGTCGAGAGGTCTTCCTGAGTCAACGTTGAGCCTGCATCCACCAGAATCACTCCAAGATCACATTGCGGCAGATAGGCGATGGTCTCGGCGGAGCCGGTGGTGGCGAGCGATCCTAAGCCCGGCGTATCGACAAACACCACTCCATCGTGCAGGCGTCTGGACGGCAGTTCAACCACGATCCGCGTAACATGTTTGCTATTCCCCGGGTTGAACTGCTCGCTGACGAATTCCGGCAGGCGGGCAACCTCCATGATCTCCGGCTTCTTGTCCACGAAGGCCACGCTTAATCTCGATTCCGCTGCGTGCACGATTCTGGTCGGCACTGCCGTGATGGGATTGACGCCCACAGGCAACACGTTCATTTCGATAACGTGATTCAACAGGGAGGACTTCCCGGAACTGACACGTCCAAACACCGCGATCTGAAAGCTGTTCGACTCGAGTCTGTCCAAGATGGTGGATAGCGTGGATCTGAATTCGACCAGACCACGGTCATCAATGATTCGCTCGAGCGTCTTCAACAGTTCGATTTCGTCGTTGGTACGCTCCAGCCTTCTGAGCCGCTCCTGGAAATCCTCTCCCAGATCTTCGGCTACATATGTACTGACCTTCCGAATGAGGCCTCTCATCTCTTCGACGAGACCATTGAGCTCCTGGATCGCCGATCGCGGAACCTCGCCATATCCCCGCAGCGCGTCAGGGCGGCACTCATCGAAGGCGATATCCGCAAAAACCAGATTAACTCGCACCGAACGCGTTGCCGGGATGTCAGGTTCAGGAGGTGAAATGCCCTGACTTTTCAGAACCTGGAGCATTTGCGCGCGAATTTGAGCGATGTAGTCGCGGATCACCTTCATCTGAACCGGCGATAAATCGGCCCGGTATTTTGGAAATGGCGACTTCGAACCCGAGCTGACGAGGACTGATTCTACGTCCGACAGAAGATCATCAACGTACTTGAAGTGGGTTAGAAGATGATGCTTGTGAGATGAGTTGAGGGAGCCGTTGGAATCCATCGCCGTACACTCCGTCGTTCGCTCAGGACTGCTTCAAACAGGGGAGCAGCAGGAACAAGGGACTCACGAGGAAAATTCACCCTCTTCCGGAGAACCCCCGGTAGGAGTCATCTTCCCCAACAGGGGCAGTTTGCGGCGAACTCCAACGCCATAAAGCATTATCACGCCTCTTTCTTTCACGGTCAATTACAGCTGCGCCACCTTGGCAGACGGTCGTTCTTGGAGTAGGAGTACTTAGATCCGCGAGTCCCTTTGCTTGGCGGATACGATTCACCCTCGCGAATGGATTGGACCGCTTCGGGGAAGCCACCAGTCTTGAGCCTGAGTTTTTCCCACGCAAGGCGTAATGGAAATTACTTTCTCCAGGTCATAGGCCACCCATAGTTCGGTCTCCTATACGGTCAGGATCTCCTCATCCCTTTCTGGGCAGCAACCGCAGGTGTAGCTGGCTGCGTCGCTCACGAAGAAGGAAGGATCTAACTGGCCCGTTCTTCGCCCAGGTCGGCCATCAACCCTTCATCGGATAAATCCATGGGACGTGAGTTCTCCCAGTCGTGGCGAACAAGTTTGTGTATGCGGTCCACCACTTCCTGGTCCCAGACTTCGATGGCGAGTTCCCGCCGGCTGTTGAAGCTCCCGGGCGCCAGATTGATGGAACCGACGATGGCTCGCGCGCCGTCTGCGAACAGGAGCTTGGCATGCAGTTTGAGGTGGTGGACCTTGTGGACTTTCACGCCAACATCATCCAGAATGCGCAGACCAGCGACTCCTTCCGCCAGCTTCTCCTGCTTTAAAGCGTGCGGCGGGCGCGCCATGACATGCACGTTCACGCCGCGCCGGCTGGCCCGCACAAAGTGCTCGATAATCAGCGGGTCCTGGTAGCGTTCGTTCTGAACCCAAAGCGAGTGTTGGGCGTGATCGATGAATTCCGCGATCCGCTGCCGCGCATTTCCGACACACCAGATCATGTGCGAGTGCTCGCCGGGATCGAACGGGCGCCGTGCCCAATCCGCCTCGAAACACTCGATGATTTCCTTGACCTCATGCGCGTGCGAGGTGACCACCGCATAGTCTCGAGTTTCGTTGAGGTTCTTGGTCGCCCAGTTGAGCGACATAATCCAGGCGGACTTGTCATCGACGATCATGGACTTTTCATGAGTCAGCTCGAAAGCGGGGTTGCTGTCCATCACTTCGATCCCCGCGTTTCGCAGTTTCTTGCGAGTCTCGTCGTTCTCCTTCTCGCCGTCGCGCCGCTCAGGGTTCAGCATAATCCGCACCTTGACGCCGCGCCGATGGGCTCTCGTGACAGCCTCCAGGATATGTGGGTCGGAGAAGAGGAACATCTTGATCCGCAAGGATGTTTCTGCTTGATCGAGCGCATCAAGGATGGGCCGCGCGGAATCGTCAGGTAACACCACCAGATATCGGGGCATTGGGCTTCCTCCTTTCCAAACTCAATCTTGCTACGCCGGCTGCGGCCTCGGCAGCCCGGTCAGGGGCGCGAGGTTTTTCGTTGTTCCGCTGTCAAACTGTGTGTGGTGCAACGCCGCATAAATACCCTTCAAAGCCATGAGCTGGTCATGGGTGCCGTTCTCGGCCACGGCGCCACCGGAAATCACGACGATCTGATCGGCGTCGCGAATGGTGGTGAGGCGATGCGCGATGGTGATGACCGTACGGCCTTTCATGAGCCGCTCCAGAGCTTCGATCACCAACCTCTCGGATTCGGTGTCGAGGGCGGCAGTGGGTTCATCCAGTAGAAGGATGGGGCTGTTGCGGATCATCACGCGAGCGATGCCAATGCGCTGGCGCTGCCCGCCCGACAAGGTCAGACCGCGCTCGCCCACCATCGTGTCATAACCGCGTGGCATGCGGTCAATAAACTCATCCGCATTCGCCATCCGGGCCGCCTCAACGATCTCCGCGCGGGTTGCTCCGGGCCGCCCGAAAGCAATGTTTTCGAGGATGGTTCCGCGGAAAAGCCCCGTATCCTGTAAAACGTAGCCGATGTGACTTCGCAGGGTGTGAAGCTTGTAGTCTCGCACATCACGACCGTCGATGATGACCTTGCCGGCCGTCACATCGTAGAAGCGCGGAATCAGGCTGACCACCGTGGACTTCCCGGCGCCCGTGGGCCCCACGATCCCCACCAGTTGCCCGGGCTTGATATGCAAGTTGACATCCGTCAACACAGGCGGATTGCCGGGGTATCCAAAGGCAACGTGTTCGAAAACAATCTCGCCCTGAACATTCTGAGGCTCGACTGCGTCCGCGCGCTCAGGAAGGATTTCGTCCGTTTCCAGAATCGCGCGAATGCGCTCCACCCCCACCGCGGCCTGGGCGATGGCGTTTGTGCTGGTGGCCAGGTCTTTCACAGGCTTGAAGAACTTGGCGAGGTAAGACAGATACACCGTGAGGGCGCCTACCGTCATTGCTCCCGCGAGAATCAGGCTTGCCCCGCGCCACAATACGATTGCTGTGCAAACCGCCACCGTGACCGTCACCACCGGGGAGAGCAGTGACTTTACGCGCCTCGCCGCCAGGGCGGCGTTGACGGTGGCGAGACTTACGCCCTTAAGTTGTTCTTCCTGGATTTGCTCCCCGGTGAAGGCCTTGATCACCTGCATGGCCTGGAGCGCCTGCTGAACATTAGCCACGATTTCGGCCTGCTCTTCGCGGACCGCGTGCGTGGCCTTCTTTACCGCCTTTTTGAAACGCGAGACGAAGAAGAGAAGAAAGGGAGTAGCGGCCAGCGCGATTAGGGTGAAATCCCAATTGAGCCAGAACATCAGGACCAGCATGCTGACAATAGTGAGCATGTCTACGAGGATATCGAAAGTGGAAGACGAGGCGAACGTCTGTATGGTTTGAATATCGCCCGTGATGGTGCTGAGCAGTTTCCCGACCTGGTGAGTATCGTAATATCCGAGTGACAGCCGCTGCAAATGGTGGAAGGTGCGCATGCGCAGATCGTGGGCGACGTATTGGCCGGCACTCTCCGTAAAATAATTGTCCAGGTAGGTGGCGAACGCGCCGATAGTGGCGATCGCCACGACGCACACTCCCGCCAGCAAGGCGATGTGCATTTTATTCTCTGCGCTTAGCGCCGGCCCCATCAGCTGGCGCAGCCAGGCAGGGAGCCGGTGGCTGCCCGCAACATTGTCGATGATAATCTTCAGCGGCCAAGGGGCGGCCAAGCTCATCGCAGTCTCCACCATCATCGCGAGAAGGATGACCAAGAGCGTTCCGCGATACGGCCGGATGAGTTGGCGAATGAGGTTACCCACGCTGTTTAACCTATCAGCCCCGGTGGCAGTTCTTCAGGCGGCGCACATAAAAGAGAGGACACACTGCCAAAAGCGCAGTTGGCCCCACGTCTGCGATGGACTAAAGGGCCTGTGCGCTCAGTTTGCGAAGTGCCACGACTTCTGCAGGAGGTTCGGGACGCCACTGGCTTAAGCCGACAGCCTAACGTTCGGGCCCGCTCGACTTCGTCAGCCGGACCCACCAGGCCTTCCCGGCTTCCCGGATGCTGTATGAAGCACCAGCACCGGCGTGGCGAGGCGGCATCGCTTCAGGTGGGCCGAACTATTCGATGTTTTGCTGACTAGCAACGGCTCCGAGGTCGAAGCCCCACTGCCACCCCCAGTTACAAGAGGGGCCCCAGATGTGGTGATGTTCGCCACCTGCGGCACCATGGCAGCCGGCCCAGTTATGGATAAATCCGACACACTGCTGCGAATGCTGTTGTGCTGTATTGTCGTCCCAAGCGCCGTTAATATTCGGATAGCCGGGATCCCAGGATAGGGGTGACTGAAAACTGGAATAACCGCAGACTGATTCTAGGGGCGGGATGAGTCCGGTAGGAGCGGCACCAAGCGGTGCGGAGGCCCCAACTGCTTCGGCCAGATATGCTCCAATCTGGACGTCCACAGGCGAAGAAGAAACTTGGGCGGCCTGCAACTCACTTGCCGCGCATGTTTTCGTCGTGCCATCGGGGACAAGCACGCACTGGTATCCGGGCTTACCGGCACGCTTCTTGTACGTGATCAGTAGAACATTGGCCTTAGGGGCTTGTCCAGTGAGCGCCATTAGGGTTTTGGTATGGTCGCCAGTCGGGCGGCTTATGGCGAGCACTCTACCCGACTCCAATACTTGCTTCATAGCCGAGCTTGCTACACCCGTTGCTGTCTGTCCATCGATCAAGAGTCCTTGCTGTTCCGTCGCCAGCGAGCCCGAAAACTGAGCAAGTTGGACATGACCAGCTAATTGCTTCGCCAGCGTGCCCGACGAATCTCCGGCAAAGCTAAGCGGGGGGCGTTGTGCGCTCATCTGTTTCCTCCAATTTGATATTAAAAACTTAGCATGTTTCTACCTGAAGCGATACCAAGAGCTTGGGTCGCCACGGCCGTGACAGTCCTTCTTCACCAACCCGGAAACCACGAAGGTTTAAAGGTCTGTGTCAACGTCAGGCCGAACGCCGCCCAATTCGCAACATACCCCGGCAAGAAAACCAAGACTTTGTTCTTGGGGGTCGCGTCCAATTCACGCTGGAACGGCAGATCCCTTCCTGTGACTCTAAAATCATCTGTGCGTGTCCAGAGGCGGTCCGAATACTTGTCGAGTTGAGCTTCCGTTGCGCTATCCCAATCCGGCACATTTGACAACGCGCGTGTTGTTCCCTCGCCGATGGCGGTTCCGACCCCGCCCAGGACCACTCCACTGAGGGCGGCATATCCCAGGCCGGCGGTGACGCTCTGACCGGTAAAATCATCGGAAAACTCGTTGGCCAATACTTGCCCCGCAACGTTCCCCGCGCCTCCACCGAGTGCCCCGGCGACAACGTTGAGGGTCATGCGGCCCGCTGCGCCGATCTCGAAGGCGCAATTGACCGCAGTCGGCCCACCTGAGACCTGCTTTTTCAATCTGCGGCCGGAATAGTCATAAGAGAAGCTGGTGGTTCCAGCGCTCGCCAGCCGGTTCTCGGCATCGTAAAGATATGTGTTTGTCGCCCCGTTGCGAGTTGCTTGGGCAATATTTCCATTTCGGTCAAACGCTGCCTGGAGTACAGTGCTTCCGTTCTGCGTTCCCGTGCCGACCTCATTTCCAGCCGACACATATTGAATCCCGTCTTTGAGGGTGATGTTTCCGGCAAGATCGTATTGATAGCTCCTGCCAGTCGTTCCTCCGGTTACTCCCGCGAGCCTGCCGACACCGTCATAATCGAATACTTCCTGCGACTGGCTGAGCGGATCGGTGGCGGTGCTCAGTAGCCCGAGTGCATTTTTCTCAAAAACCCCGGAATATACGGATGTCGCCCCCGGTCCTGTTACAGTTTGCGCTTTGAGCTGCCCGATCGTCCCAAAGCTCAACGTTGCGCTTACTCCATTGGCGTAAGTAATCGTCTGGGGCTTTCCCAAGCTTGTAAAGTCGTCAAATGAAATTAGTCGTGAAGCGGGCGCTTGGGCGTTCTCCGCCAGGTCGATCTCCGAGACTTCACCCCCGGAAGTGCAGACATGCGTCTCAACGCTTCCATCCGGGTGGGTGCGCGTTTGCAGTTCCTTCGTGGGCCCATAGCTCTGCTGCACGGTCCAGTTGTGACCATCCACGGATAAGCTGATCGAGGTTTGATTCCCGTAGGCGTCGTATTGGTATGTATACGCGCTGCCATCCGGCATCGACGCCGAAGATATACGGCCTTGCGAATTTGAAGATTGTTCGCTGTCGAACACAAAAGTCGTCGTTCCCGTTCCAGGGACGTCAACAGCCGTGGCGGTTTTGCTGACGGGCCGGCCCAGTGTGTCTTTTTGGATCACAATCATGTTGCCCTTGGCATCCTGAAACGTCTCCTTTCCATTTACGTCGTCGTAGCTGTAGTTTTTCTGCCAGAGAACGATTGATTTGTTATACGAAGCAAACGAGGCTGGACGGCCCACTGTATCGTAAGCTGTAACTGAGCTTACGCCGCCCGGGTCGACCACGCTTGTAAGGCGGCCCAAACCGTCGTAGGCGTAAGTCGTACAAGCTTGCATGGCGTCGGTCCGCTTTGTGACAAGCTGCTTTCCGTTGCAATAAGCATAGTCATAGGTTGTCTGGAGAGCCTGTTGCGTGCCGGAGGCCTGAGTGACCGCAATGTGGTTTGTGTTCTGGTAATCGATGGTTGTTACGACAGTCGATCCGTCGTCCACCGGTGAAGGCTCCTGCAATCGAATCGTGCGCTTATATTCGTCAAAATAGATCTGGGTGTAGGAGGGCGCGCTCCCTTCGTAATACGGTAGGGATCGCTGCACCACCTGATTACGTACGCGTCCGGTGAACCCATCTTTCGCGGTTTAATTTCAGGACCGATACTTCTCCATAGCTGAATGCAAAGATCGCATGTGCGAATGGCACATGGGAAGTAGAGGTGCGGTATGGGCGGCG
>Ga0187852_1002626_pt1 | contig 14325 bp, 10 predicted proteins | sample June2016WEW_6_40_FD_134511 | JGI IMG/M metagenome (GOLD analysis project Ga0187852, IMG submission 134511) | Peatland microbial communities from SPRUCE experiment site at the Marcell Experimental Forest, Minnesota, USA - June2016WEW_6_40 | ecosystem: Environmental > Terrestrial > Soil > Wetlands...
GGAAATCTTGATACATGGCGGCGTTGGGTACAATTTGTTTCGCTTCGTCCAGGCGGCACGTATAAATGTCAGCGACGGCGACTGCCTCCACGTTCGGGCATCCCAGCGCGGCCTTGAAAATCTGTTTGCCGCGGCTGCCTGCCCCGATCAGAGCGAAACGGACCCGGTCATTCGCACCCAGCACGCGCCCGGCGGGCGAGAGAGAGTAAGCAGCGTAGGCTGCCGTTCCAGCGGCGACCTGTTTTACGAAAGTGCGTCGAGTAAGCATAGTGTTCCTCTTGTCGTGAAAATTCCCTCTCCCCCTTGGGGGAGAGGGTGGACCGCGACGGCGCTTTCACCAGCCGGCGCGGGTCGGGTGAGGGGGTCCCGGCCCCCCCCACATTCATGGCAGCGCAGGATCTCTGCGGTCAGTGCCATTACGATAATTCGCGTGCAACTGCGGGAATCCTTCGCTTCGCTCAGGGTGACACGCATTGAGCATTACCTAGCTTATTACACAGTCGAGTATTTTTTATTAAGCTCCTTGATTCGGGCCAAAAGCTTGGGCACGCCCGTCTTGGGATCTTCCTCGCCCTCGTATTCGGCGGATGTAAACCCTTTGTACCCGCCCTGCGCGAACAATTTCCAGACCCGATCGAGATCCAGAGGCTGCCTGGGTTCGCCATAAAAGTCACGGATGTGCGTGTGGGTAGCGTAGGGAAGGCAAGCCTCGATCTGGGTGTAGGGGTCTGCGGGAAAATTACTGATGTCCAGATTGCACCCGGCGTACGGGGAATCCACGCGGCGCAGGATTTCCAGAATGTTTGCGGCTTTGGAAGTAATTCCACCGTGGCTTTCGATGCCGAGCGTGATCCCTTTTTCGGCAGCAGCGTCGCAGGCCGGCTTCATGGTCTCGACCACCCACTGGATACCCTGTTCGTCGGTTGCGCCCTTGGGAATCTCCCCGCCAAAGACGCGCAGGTGGGATGCCCCGAGCAGTTCGGTCGCGTCGAGCCATTTCTTGATTTTCTCAAGTTCGGCGGCGCGCTTGGTGGGATCGGGCTGGCACATGTTCGTGCCGATCGCCGCGCCCGAAAATGGAACGCCATTCCGAAACGCCAAACGCCGCAGTCCGAGCAGGTACGAAGGTTCGGTGGACGTAAAATAATACGTGGTCATGTCTACCCCGTCGATCTCCTGCTCGACGGCATTGAGGATGAAGTCTTCCATGGTCATGGGGCCGTGTTGCAGGTACTTGCGGTAGGAGTACGCGCAGCAACCCGAAAGCAGCCTAGGATGCTTGGGAGAATTCTTGATGAGTTCCGGGGGGCGAGCGGAAAGCGTTGCTCTGCCGACCGACAATGACGCGGCGGTAAGGCCCGCGGTCTTCAGAAAATCACGACGAGGAATGGCGTTGCTCATAGCGTCTCCTATGGTTTGGGATTCGTAGGGCGGGTTGTTCCACCTCGTACCCCTGAAAGACAGGGAGTATACGCCAATCCATGCATCTTTGCACGTTATGTGTGGCGGTGCGGCGTAGGGGTAGGGCTTGCCCTACCCACGTCGGGTTCAGCGGAAATGCGGGGGACGGCAAGCCGTCCCCCTACGGCGGGAGAAGGCGAACCGTCCGCCAAACATGGTTGCATGAAGGCAGCGAGTTATAATGTCAGACCGGTTGAATTTGGCGGAGCTCAATACGCTGACCTTAATGACCGATCGCCGTCATTTCGCCTTGCTCGTGGCGTCGCTTCTGCTCCTGAGTGTATGCGGCGCTTCGCGGTCGGCTTGGGCGGCGGAAGATCCCAACGCCCAGCAGATCGCGGCGATCTTCGCGCCACTGGTGTCGCGCCAGGAGCCGGGCCTCGCGGTGCTCGTGCGCCTCAACGGCAAAAAAGTGTTCGAGCGAGGCTACGGCAGCCGCGATCTGCGCTCCGGAGCGCGTGTCGATGCGCGCTCGAATTTTCGTCTGGCTTCCTCGACGAAACAGTTCACCGCCATGGCCGTACTGCTGCTCGTCCACGACGGCAAATTGCGTCTGGACGAGACGCTCTTCGAGGTTTTTCCGGAATTCCCGGCTTATGGGAGGACGATTACCATCCGCAACCTGCTGAATCACACTTCGGGACTCGTGGCCTACGAGGACCTGATGGACAAGACATATGCCGGCAAATCCTGGCAGGAGATTCCACAGATCAGCGACGCCGGCGTGCTCAAGCTGATGGAGCAACAGACCGCCACGAAGTTTCCTCCCGGCAGGGCCTGGGAATACAGTAACTCCGGCTACTGCGTGCTGGCTGAAGTTGTCGAGAAGGAGTCCGGCGTGGGATTTGCTGACTTCCTCCGCCGGCGCATTTTCGTGCCCTTGAACATGCACGACACGTTGGCCTACGAATACGGCAAGAATCAAGTGAAGGCTCGCGCCTACGGTTATACGAAAGACGCGGGTACGTGGCTCGAGACCGATCAGAGTCCGACCTCCGCAACTCTCGGCGACGGTGGAATCTATAGCTCTCTCAGCGACCTGACCAAATGGGACGACGCGTTGCGCCACCACACACTGCTTAGTGAAGCCGAAATGCGGCCGGCGGTGACGCCAGTAGCATTGCCAAAGGACTTCCACTTGTCGTCAGAAGGCGGCGAGCCCGTCAAGTATGGATTTGGCTGGTTTCTTGACCCTTATCGCGGCCACCAGCGTACGTGGCACTCCGGTGAGAGCATCGGATTCCGCACCGTCATTGAACGCTTCCCCTCCGACGCACTGACGATTATCATTCTCGCCAACCGAACCGACCTTGACCCCTCAGCCCTCGCTCTGAAAGTCGCGGATTTCTTTCTTCACTAGCGGCGTGAGTCCGAAGTTCGTCAGGTGCGCCCGTTTTTCGGAGCCCCGTCAGGGGCGGCATAGAGTAGCCCAGGGCGTGAGCCCTGGGTTGGATGGCCCTCACCCCGCCTTCGGCACCCCTCTCCCGCCAGACGGGAGAGGGGACGGGGGTGAGGGTTGGGTCTCGCGACCCACGGCTTGCGCCGTGGGCTACACGCTGCCGCCCGTCAGCTGACGGGCTCGATTCTTCAACGAACTTCTTACCCAGGACACCAGCGCCAAGCTGCAATAATCAGGGATGTAATTGCTCGGGACTGGAAGGGCACGGTTTTTTTGACGGAGGACACATTGTCAGATACACTGCTCCTATGCCTATCCCCACCGAACCCATTGGCAGCATTCCCAGGCCGCCTCAATTGATCCAGGCAATTCGCGATTTCGAAGAGGGCCGCACCTCGCGCGAGGGTCTTGACGCGGTCTATGCGGGCGCGCTCCGCGATACGATCCAGAGGTTTGAAGCCACCGGCTCACCGGTGATCACCGACGGCGAGCAGGCCAAACCCAGCTTCGCCACTTACCCCATTCATGGCCTTACGAACCTCGCGCCGGACGGCATCTCAATCCCTTTTGCCGACGGCCACACGCGCCAGTTGCCACGGCTGGTCTCGGGCCCTTTCCGCTACAAAACGCAAGCAGCTTCCTATCTCGAAGCGGCCAAACACTACACTCACACCCCACTGAAGCAGGCGGTCATTTCCGCGTCCGCCCTGAGTCTTTTGTACCCTCAAGCAGGAATTGGGGGCTATTCGAGAGACGAGTTTCTCGACGACCTCGTTCAGGAGGCCGAAACCGACATTCGCCTCTGCTTGCAGCAAGGCGCCCACAAGGTGCAGGTTGATTTCACCGAAGGCCGCCTTTCTCTAAAGCTCGATCCCTCCCGCGGGCTCCTACGGCAATTCATCAGCCTCAACAATCGGGTACTGAGCCGCTTTTCGCCCGAGGAGAGGCGGCGCATCGGCGTACATACGTGCCCGGGCGGCGACATGGATGCCACTCACAGTGCGGACGTCGATTATGCTGGCCTATTGCCCGATCTGTTCAGGCTCGAAGCTGGGAACTTCTACATCCAGTTGGCAAGCGAGAAAGACCGCCGCCGGGTTTTGAAACTGATCAAGGAGTTCGTGCGGCCGGATCATAAGATCTTCGTTGGCGTTATTGATCCGATTGATCCCCGCATCGAATCGCCTGAGGAGGTCCGGGATCGGATTTTGGAGGCGGCAGAGTTCGTTCCTCTAGAGCAACTTGGGACCACCGATGACTGCGGGTTTGCCCCCTTCAGCGACGATACTTCCACGGCGCGTGAAACCGTGTTTGAAAAGATCCGGGCACGAGTGGCCGGCACGAAGATGGCGGCACAGAAACTCGGATTGTAGAGTCTGTGCGAGAACCTCATTCACGCTGTCATTCCGAGCCCTTCGCTGTCATCCTGAGCCCTTCGCCTGTCATTCTGAGCGGAGCGAAGAATCTCGCTCTGCCGCTCAGGGTAAACTCCGCGAAGAGCCTGTCCTGAACGAAGTGAAGGAATCTCGCTCTGAATGTTCTCAACGCACTGCGAGATTCCTCGCCGCCTGCCTGCGGGCCGAAGCCCTTCGATAGGCGTAGGCCTGCGGCTCCTCGGAATGACAGACTAATCGAGTTTGCACATTGACTATGTAGCCCCCTTCCTAAAGGTCTCACCGACAACCACCGATAGAAGAAAGAGAGTGCTCGAACCAGATCGTGAAGAGGTGAGGTGCCCTTCGCAACGAGCGTAGCAGTCCGCCTGGAAGCAGACGAAAAGTAGTCGTCCCGGTTGTGGTACAGGGCACAAGCGAATATGCCGACGCTCAAATTGTTTCGACGCTTTTCGGTCCTGGCATGGGTGTTTCTCCTTCCGCTCGCCTTCCCCTTCTTGTGGAATGTCCCGGCCCAAGCTCTGGAGCCTTCCAAAGCCTTGACGCAGTATGTGCAGGAAGTCTGGCAGCAGGAAGAGGGTCTGCCGGAAAACGATGTCACGACGATCCTCGAGACGCGCGACGGTTATATTTGGCTGGGCACCGAGGAAGGGCTGGTGCGCTTCGATGGCGTCCGCTTTACTGTGTTCGACAGAAGCAACACGCCTGAACTTGCCAGTCCTTACATCACCAGCCTGCTGCAAGGCCGTGACGGCAGCCTCTGGATTGGTACTGGCGGGGGCGGCGTTTGTCGGCTGAAAGAGGGAAAGTTCAGCGTCGTCCCGACTTCGGATGGCCTTTCGAGTGACGATGTTCGGTCATTCTATGAGAGCGGCGACGGGAGTCTATGGATTGGAACCGGTGGACACGGACTCGGCCGTTTGAAGGACGGCAAATTCTCGCGCTACACCGCAGCGGATGGCCTCGCGAGCGACTTCGTTTGGGCGCTCACGGGCACCAAGGACGGAAGCCTCTGGATCGGTACGGATCATGGCCTCAACCGGCTCAAAGACGGAAAGTTCACTCTTTATTCAACCAAGGACGGGCTGCCCAACGACGTTGTTTGGTCGTTGGCGTTAGGCCGAGCCGAGACGTTGTGGATAGGAACTGGCGGCGGCCTCTCTCGCCTGCAAGATGGGAAGCTACACGTCTACGCCTCGAATCGGGACAAGTACCCGGTGAAATCCCTCTACGAAGACCGTCAGGGTACTCTGTGGCTGGGCACAGAGGGGCACGGGCTGGGGCGGATTATCAACGGGAGCGGTTCCGCCTACACTACGCGGCAAGGCCTACCCAACGACACGGTCTTGGCAGTTTTGGAAGACGACGAGGGAAGCCTCTGGATTGGCACGTTCGGCGGCGGGTTAGTCCGCTTGAAGGATGCCAACTTCGTGACCTACGGCATTGAGCAGGGGTTGAGCACCTCGGATACCAACACCGTTTACGAAGGCCACGATGGTAGCGTCTGGATCGGGACCTCCGGCGGCGGCTTGAACCGGCTCGAGAACGGGAAGGTCACGCACTATACCAGGAAACAGGGAATGCCCAGCGATGAGGTGTTGAGCGTAATCGAAGGCCGCGACGGAAGCATCTGGGCGGGAACCAATGGCGGCGGCTTGGCGCGCCTCCAAAACGGCAGAATTGTCACCTATAGCACCAAGAACGGCCTTTCCAATGATTCCGTAAGGGCCTTGCTCGAAGACTCACACGGAAACCTCTGGATTGGCACACGCAGTGGCGGGCTCAATCGCTTTCGAGACGGAAAATTCACCCTTTATTCCTCCCGCAACGGCATGCCCTCCGATGTCATCCCGGCTCTTTACGATGATCTGAAGGGTACGCTCTGGGTGGCCACGGATGGGGGCCTGGTGGCGCTCGACGGCGGTGGAGCCACGGACGACGAAGGCAGGGGTCGCCGTTACAGCCTCAAAACCTATACCACCAAGGACGGCCTGGCGAACAACGCAACCTGCTCGATCCATGAGGACCGCGAAGGGACGCTTTGGGTGGGTTCGTGCTCTGGAGGACTGAGCCGATTCAAGGACGGCAAGTTCACCACTTACACGACTCGGCAAGGAATGTTTGATGACATTGTATTCCAGATCCTGGAGGATGACCGGGGCAATCTCTGGATGAGTTGCAACCGGGGCGTCTACCGAGCCAGCAAGAAGGAGTTGAACCAGTTCGCAGCAGGAGCCATCAAGTCGATTCACTGCGTATCCTACGGCGTGTCGGACGGAATGGGCAGCCGGGAGTGCAACGGCGGCTTCCAGCCCGCAGGGTGGAAAACCAAAGACGGAAGGTTGTGGTTTCCTACTCTCAAGGGAGTTGCCGTGGTCGATCCGGCCCACCTGAAGAACGACGACCATCCGCCCAGGGTCATGATCGAGAGCGTATTGATCGACGGCGAGCCCGTGCCTGCATCAGCGAACATCGAGGTGCCGGCGGGGCACAGCAAACTGGAGATCCACTACACTGGTCTCAGTTTCTCCGCGCCTCGCGGGGTCCGATTCAAGTTTCAGCTATTAGGGTTCGACAGGACCTGGGTGGATGCTGGGACGCGGCGCATCGCCTTTTACACGAATGTTCCTCCCGGTAAGTACTCCTTTCGGGTCATCGCCTGCAACGGGGAAGGGGTCTGGAACTTGAAAGGTGCGACTCTGGAGTTTAATCTCGAGCCGCATTATTACCAGACCCTCTGGTTCTATACTTTGTCCGGCGTATTGCTGCTGGCTGCAGCGATGGGGGGATATCGGCTTCGCATCCGGCAAATTCGCGTCCGCGAAAGGGAACTGGAACGGCACGTCAAGGAGCGGACCGAAGAGTTGCAAAAAGAGGTCACGGTGCGTAAGCGCGCTGAGGAAGCGGCGGAAGCTGGCAGTCGCGCCAAGAGCATGTTCCTGGCCAACATGAGCCACGAGATTCGCACCCCCATCAACGGCATCCTGGGGATGACGGAGTTGACGATGGAAACGGAGTTGACCTCCGAGCAGCGCGGCTACCTGGGTTTGGTCAAAACCTCCGCCGACGCGTTGCTCACTGTCCTCAACGACATCCTGGACTTTTCCAAAATCGAAGCCGGCAGGCTCGACCTCGAACCGATTCACTTCAAGTTACGCGACAGCTTAGAAGATACTTTAAAACTTATGGCCTTGCGGGCCGACCAGAAAGGCCTCGAGCTGACTTGCGATATTCACCCCGAGGTGCCGGAAATGGTCGTTGCCGACCCCACGAGGCTGCGCCAAATCCTCATCAATCTGATCGGCAACGCCATCAAGTTCACACCCCGAGGCGACGTGAGCCTCGAAGCCGCCCTCGAATCCAGATCTCAGGATCAGGCGCTGTTGCATTTCACGGTGCGTGATACCGGCATCGGCATTGCGCCTGAGAAGCAGAAGCTCATCTTCGAAGCTTTCTCCCAGGCCGATGGCTCCACGACGCGCACGTTCGGCGGCACGGGGCTGGGGCTGACCATCTCCTTGCGGCTGGTGACGATGATGGGCGGCCGCATGTGGGTGGAGAGTGAACTGGGGAAGGGCAGCCGTTTTCACTTCACGGTGCCGGTGGGGACAGCGAAAGGGGCGCTAGCGATGGAGCCTCGGCAGCAAGTGGATTTAGCGGGGCTGCGAGTGCTGGTGGTGGACGATAATCTGACCAACCGGCGCATTCTGGGAGAGATGCTGCGCCACTGGGAAATGCAGCCGGAATTGGCGCCCAGCGGAGCGGAGGCCATCACGATGCTCCAGGAGGCTGACCGCCGGGGCGCGGGCTATGCCCTGCTGCTGGTGGATGCGCAGATGCCGGGCATGGACGGCTTTACGTTCGTCGAACGCCTGCGTCAGCAAACCGACTTGCGCAAGATGACCATCATGATGCTGACTTCCGCCGGGCAAAGGGGCGACGCAGCGCGCTGCCGGGAGTTAGGCATCGCCGTCTATCTGGTCAAACCGATTGTTCAGACGCAACTCTTCGACGCCATACTGGCCGTTTTGGCCGCGAAGGCTCAACAGCCTCACGAAGTTCCCCTGGTTACTCGTCACACTTTGCGCGAAGCCCGTCAGAACCTGCGCATTCTGCTGGCCGAAGACAATGTCGTCAACCAGGTACTGGTATGCCGGCTCCTGGAAAAGTGCGGCCACAGCGTGGTGGTGGTCAACAATGGCCGCAAAGTCTTGGAAGAACTGGAAAAGGAAAAGTTCGACTTGGTCCTCATGGATGTTTCCATGCCGGAGATGGATGGGTTTGAGGCCGTTGCGACCATCCGCACCAAGGAGGGGGCTCGAGCTCATATTCCCATCATCGCCATGACCGCCCATGCCATGAAAGGTGATCGTGAACGCTGCCTGGCCGCTGGAATGGACGCCTACCTTTCCAAACCTATTCAACCCAAAGAACTCCTTCAGGTCATCAAATCGCTGGCGCTGGTTCCTGCCTAGGGCTCCAGAATCTGTACGACGGCCTCATTCTGTCTGTCATTCCGAGCCCGCCGCTGTCATCCTGAGCGAAGCGAAGAGCCTGTCCTGAACGACGTGAAGGAATCTCGCTCTGAATGTCTTGAACGCAGTGCGAGATTCCTCGTCGCCTGCGCTCCTCGGAATGACAGACTGATCGAGTTCTTCACACAGACTCTCTGGCCGTAACGGTCTTTTGGAACGGCGCTTTCCAATTGACTTGCTCCCTTCTGCCCATTAGATTCTGAACATGCGAGGCCTACGGGGGCTGATTGCATCAATCGCGCTTGCCCTATTCTCGTCGGCGAGTGTGTTTGCTCAAGGCCGTAGGGTGGCAATCACGGTTGACGATCTGCCATATGCCGGCGAAACCTCGTCCCCGGAGAGTGTTTTAAGAGACGCATCGGCGGCTGTGACCGTCAATCGCAAGCTGTTGAGCGCGTTCGTGACCCACCATGTTCCAGTCACGGGTTTTGTGATCCAGAAGGTTGTCGAGTCATTCGGCGCGCCAGGAATGTTGATACTCAGGGAGTGGATCCGTCAGGGATTCGATCTTGGGAATCACTCCTATTCTCATTCTGATTTCAATACTCTCTCACCCCAGCAGTTTGAGGAAGAGATTGTGGGCGGCGAGGCCGGATTCGGACCGCTCCTGAGAGAAGCGGGAAAGAGACCCGCGTTTTTCCGTTTTCCCTTCAACCACACAGGTGACACACAAGCGAAGAAGGATCTGATTGCCGCATTTCTTTCTCAGCGCGGATACCGGCTGGCCACTTGCACAATCGACAATTCCGACTATGTCTTCAACCATGCGTATCTCCTGATGATCGCAAAGAGTGACGATGCCGCCGCTCAGAAGCTGCGCCTTGCCTATCTCGCCTATACCGACAGTGAGATCAAGTATTACGCCGCCCTCAATAAACAGGTCTTCGGTTACGAGCCTCCGCAAGTAATGCTCTTGCACGACAATCGGCTTAACGCCGATCTGATCGATCAAGTGCTTCAGCTCTTCGAAGCACAGCACTATAGGTTCGTATCCCTCGGTGAAGCACAATCGGACACTGCCTACCAAACGCCTGACACGTACGTCACCAAGTATGGTCCGATGTGGGGATATCGCTGGGCCAAACAGCGGAATGTGAAAGTAGACGGCAGGTTGGAGCCGGACCCACCCCAGTGGATCGTTGACTACGCCGAGTCGACCCCGCAGTCATCTCCGTAACTGCCCACGCTGCGATTCTCGAACGCTTGGCTGTTAACAGTTCCCCTTTCCCAATCATCTATACTAAGTAAAGGGTCGGCTACTAATGGGCTCAGGTCTGGAAGAGGGTTTTGAAATGCTCACTGCGGGCTTGGGAGGCCGGCCTGTACGGGAACCTCTTGAACTCTCCGAAGACGCCAGATTAGTGGGTGCGGCGCGCGACGGCGATCGCGCGGCATTCGGCCGCCTCTACGACCGGTATGCCCGGATGGTCCACGGAATCCTTCTGGCGAAGGCCCCGATTGCGGCCGTGGACGACCTCGTTCAGGACGTCTTCGTCCTGGCGCTCCGCCGCCTCTCAACGCTGCGTGAAGTCGGAAGCTTCGGTGCGTGGCTGGCAGCCATTGCACGCAATCTGGCCAGGGATCACTACCGCCGGTCGGCGCCGGAGGAGCAATTGACAGTGGACGTGCCCCAGGAGGAAATCGAGCTACGCGCGAGCAGGGGCGATCAGGACGCTTCGGCCAACCTGGTTCTGGACGCGATCAAAAGTCTGCCGGACGCGTATCGGGAACCTTTGATCCTCCGCCTTGTGGAAGGGCTGACCGGCCCGGAGATCGCTCGACGCACCGGCCTGACGCCCGGCTCGGTGCGGGTCAACCTGCACCGAGGCATGCAGCAACTCCGCGCAATGTTGAGCCCCGGTCCAGGAAGCCCAGGACAGGAGGGGGCGGAATCATGAACGCCGGAAACGACGAACCAAAGAAAGAAGTGCACGCAATGGGGAACGACTATTTGTGGGACCGGTCAGGAGAGCCTGACCCTGAAATTCAGAGGCTGGAAGCATTGCTAGGGAGGTTTCAATTAAACCGACCGAGGCCGGCATTCACCGAAATCGCACCCGCCAGGGGATGGTGGTTTATACCTCGCCGGATGCAATGGCTTATCGCTCTAGCGGCCGTCGCTGCGGTGGCCGCCGTGTGCGTGTTAACGGTGTTGGTCTATGAAAGGAAGCCGGGCCGCGACACATCGGCGGGGTGGGATGTCTCCGCCATGGAGGGCACACCCCGATTGGGGTGGAGGGCCGTCAGCGAAAAAGGGGGAAAGAGCAGACTCGGCGTCGGCCAAACCCTCGAAACGGGCCCGCAGGCTCGGGCCAGGCTTCGGGATGACGAAATCGGCCAGATCGAGGTGGACCCTGGTACACGCCTGCGGCTGCTAAACATGGGCTCGGGGTCGAAGCGGATTGCTCTCGATCGCGGCACAATTCACACTTTTATCTGGGCTCCTCCGGGCCAATTCGTGGTTGATACTCCGTCCGCAATGGCGGTTGATTTGGGTTGTGCATACACCTTGCACGTGGACGACACGGGTGCCGGGCTCGTGCGCACTTCGCTCGGCTGGGTGGGGTTCAAACTGCGCGGGCGTGAGTCCTTCATTCCGGCGGGAGCCGCCTGCCTGACCAGGCCGAACATCGGCCCCGGCACTCCCTATTTCGAGGATGCATCTTCGGAATTCCGTTCCGCACTTATGAGATTCGATTTTGAGGACACTGCCCCCGAGCAACGCGTCGCCGATCTCGGCACTGTGCTTGCGCAATCACGCCCGCGTGACGCACTCACTCTGTGGCATCTGCTGTCGCGAGTCGATGGGCCGCAACGGGCCCAGGTTTACACCAGCCTGGTGAAGTTTGTTCCATTACCATCAAGCGTTAGCGAAACAGGTATTTTGCGCCTCGACCAGCCCATGCTGGATCAGTGGTGGAACGCCCTGGGGTTTGACGATATCGCGGTTTGGCGCTACTGGGAGCGTTCGTGGTCCAGCGCCGCGCCGCAGGCCAACGCGAAGTAGCCAGCCAGCAGGCCACCCAGCAATCCTCTCTAATTCCTTTGTATCTTGCATCGGCTTAGAGTAATTGCCGACCCGTCCTTGTAGTGCGGGCGTCCCGCCCGCAGGCGCGCGGGCATTCCTTCGCTCCGCTCAGGACAGGCTCTGCCCGCGCACGGGAGCGAGACGCTCCCGTGACCGCGGGCGAGACGCCCGCGCTACACCGGCGTTCACGTTGTTAACACTCAGCGCCGGCGCGGCGTCTCTTTGGACGTAGGGCTTAAAAAACAAAACAAGGAGGCTATTGAAAATGAAATCACGTCTGTTTCCGCACATGGTCATCGGCATGACGGCGGTCTTGCTGGGATTTGCAACTTCTCTGAAAGCGGGCCCGCCTTTGATCTGCCATCCCATTGACATCGGCCAAGCGAAGTCGCTGCCTTTGGTGGATTGGAACCAGAAAGGGGAAGGAGAATACGATGTGAAGAATCTGACTCGGGACACTCTCGCGATCCTCACACCGAGCACTCCCGTGTTGGTGCGCATGGAGACTCTTCGACGGGCTACCCTGTTCGCCCGCTATGACTCGCAAGTGGCGAAAGAACTGCTCACACGGCTCCACCTGCGCGCCGTTGATTCCGACGCCGCCGGCCACTCCGATGCTCTGGCGTGGTTCGACTTTGGTTACCTTGCCGAGGCCTACAAACAATGGATGGGCAAGGACGAGCCAAATCCCGCCAGAACTGTCGATGGCTATAGCTACGTGAAGAAAGCCATCAGCCTGCGCGCATCCGATCCGGAAATGGAATTTGCCGCCGCGCTCATCACCCTTGAAGGTCCGAAAAGCGATCACCAGGCGCATCTTCAAAAGGCGCTGGCAGGCTCAGCCAGCGATCCTCTTTTGGCGCAGAACCTGGCTTCCAGGTTCAAGGGCCAAATGCTCTCAGCGCTTTAGAGCGTAGGGGCATGACAACGGCGTGCCCCTGCAGTCGCTCGTGCCCGTCGGCTGACGGGCACCGAGAAACCATAAAGTACCCGGGAGCGCGGGCATCCTGCCCGCAGCGTGCGTGCAATCGCGGCGCCAAAGGCGGGCAGGATGCCCGCGCTCCCGGATATCTTCAGAGCAGGAGGTCGAAGTGATGAACTTACGATTGTGGCTGTCTTTCTGGAGGACGCTCAGGCTGCGACGGCTGTTTTGCTTCGTCGCAATCGAACTGGTGAGTATTTGCATTGCCACTTGGCTTGTAGCTGGGGGGCAGGATCTGCCCGGCCTCACGGTTCACGAGTGGGGGACGTTCACCTCGATTGCGGGCAAGAATGGTCAGGCCGTCGAATGGCGGCCTTTGCCCATAACGGGAACCACAGATCTCCCCGGATTCGTGGAACATTTCGACAGCACGAACTTCAAGCTGGGGTTACGTGGCACCATTCGTATGGAGACGCCGGTGATGTATTTCTACTCTCCGCAGGATGTGAAGGTTTCAGTCAGGGTAGCCTTTGCCAAGGGGATTATCACGGAGTGGTATCCCCACGCACTTCACGTTAAGCCCCGTGGCGTTCTCCGCAACGCTGCTTTAGACCAGCTGCAGACGAATGGAACCATTGCTTGGGAGAACGTGTCCATCTCCCCTGATCTGGTCCCTGATCTCCCTCGCGAGGATCGCAAGAGCCGCTACTACACCGCTCGAGAAACAGCTTCCTCGCCGGTGAGCGTGACAACGCCTAACGGCGACCAGCAAGAGAAATTCCTGTTCTATCGGGGTGTCTCAGCCTCTCCGTTGCCGCTATCCGCCGAACTGGACTCTGATGCGCGGTTGTGGGTGAAGAACCTCGGCCAAGAGGAAATTCCCGCGATCATTCTCTTTGAGCGCCGAGGCGAAGCAGTGGGCTATCGTTCCGTCGGTGCGATCACGGATGATGTGGTTCTGGATCCGCCTGAACTGAATGATTCAGTCGAGTCGCTGTGCGCGGAGCTCGAAGGGATTCTCGTCGAGAGAGGCCTTTATCCCGACGAGGCGAGTGCCATGGTTCGTACCTGGCGTGATTCCTGGTTCGAAGAAGGCAGCCGCTTGATCTACATTGTGCCGGCGGGTTTTGTCGATAACATCCTGCCGGTGGCAATCGAACCCGCTCCCGCCAAGCTCGTTCGCGTTTTTGTCGGCCGGCTCGAAATCGTGACGCCCGCGACGGTGCGGGCAGTAAAGGCCGCTGTGGCATCTAACGATGCCGCGACCCTGAAGAAATACGGGCGATTCCTCGAACCGATTCTCGAGGTGGCGGGGGTGAATCAATCGCCCGCAGTGCATTAAAATCAGCTCTTCTTATGACTAGAAGCTGTTTCATAACCTTCTGTACACAATTGCAACGGGGATGGTCGACTACGCGCGAAGCCGCGCTCCCCGGAGGGGAGCACATTGAGTAGCCGGGGGTGAAGCCCCATAAGCGTTCACTTAACGCCTCAACTGGTCAAGTGGTGGCAATTTGGGTCTCGTTCGCCACTAAATTCAGGCCCGGAGGGCCGACAGGGAGTAGCCCACGGCGTGAGCCGTGGGA
>Ga0187852_1002629_pt1 | contig 14319 bp, 12 predicted proteins | sample June2016WEW_6_40_FD_134511 | JGI IMG/M metagenome (GOLD analysis project Ga0187852, IMG submission 134511) | Peatland microbial communities from SPRUCE experiment site at the Marcell Experimental Forest, Minnesota, USA - June2016WEW_6_40 | ecosystem: Environmental > Terrestrial > Soil > Wetlands...
CCCCAGGAGGCTGCCCAAACCCCGCCACCGAGATTGAAAATGTAGTGCCGACCTTTAAGACCCCTTCGCTAAAAACAAAGCACTTACCCTTCGCCTAACCCCTCAACTGCGAAAGTTCGGCTAATCGGCACGCTACGGCTCCAGCTTCCGGAGGAAGAAATCCAGGGCGTCTACAAGCCCGGCGAAGAGTACGCCTTTTATCGCGATCTCAGCTCGCTAATTCAGGAGGCGACGCAGGACGTTCTCTTTGTCGACGCCTACCTCAACGAGAAAGTGTTTGATCTCTACGTCAGCAAGGTTTCGCGTGGAATAGAAGTCCGCATTCTCTCGAACAATATTGGAGCCAAGGTCGTGACCGTTGCGAAGATGTACGCCCAAGGCAGTCCACTCGAACTCCGATCGAGCGCAAACATTCAGGACCGCGCAATTGTTTTGGACCAGCGGGGATGGATCACCGGGCAATCCATAAAAGATGCCGCCAAAAAGAAGCCAACGTACTTGGTCGAGCTCGATGAACCATTGCTCACGGCGTCCAGAGATATCTACAACGGGATTTGGGCGGGCGCCACCGTCATCATGTAGACCCCGACCTGTACGACCGCACCAGCGACGAGAGCACCCTGGACGCGGGTGGCGCGCACATTGCCTTTTATGTCTGCGGCCCACTGCGTCGCATCGTAACCGCTCATGCCCCGTGTTTAGGGTAGCCGGTCCATGGCCAGGACTGAACTGTCGTCAAGGCAGTAATGTCTCCAATCTGATTGTAAAGTAGGCTATGTAAGTAGACTTACATTAGAGGGGCGAGGTGTTCCGATAAGGTAATTCGCTCCTGAGCGCAGGTGCGCCACTCTCGGAAAGCGATCCTCAGCGGCGGATCAGTGCGGCTCCGGGGCGTCTCCCACGGGCGTCGCGGGATCTCGCGAAATGGTCTTGGTTTCGGTCGCGCTCGGGGCTGCGGGGCCAGGGGTCGGCATGTGGCACTGGCCGTCAAAGAAGCCTCCGGGCTCGACGAGGAGGCACGGCGTGAAAATCGAGCCAAGGACTACGCCGTGTTCCTTGATCTCGAGGTGTTCGGAAGCGTGGACGTTTCCTTTTATTTTGCCGGTGACGCTGAGGATCCGGGTGCGAATGTCGCCGTCCACTTCGCCCTGGTCGTGGACGACCACCGCACCTTCGGAGGTGATCTCCCCTTTGAAGTGAGTGTTGACGCGGAAAAGGCCGGAGGTCACCTTCATTTTCCCCTCAACCTCTACGCCCGGGTCGAGCCAGCCGACCCAGTCGCCGGAGAGTTCAGGCAGTTGGTTTCGTCTGGACTTTCCTAAGCCGAATGGCATCGTTGCCTCCCATCGGGGGCTTGTGGACCCCGCCAGTGTTCGAGCGATATAATACAATGAACTACTGCCTCACAATCAACTCGTAAATCCTATTGAGATCTTCAGAAGAGAAGTAGCTGATTTCGATGGCTCCGCGGCGGCCGTCGCCGCGGATTTTGACGCGCGTGCCAAGGGTTCGCTCCAGTTCCTGGGCGGCAGCGCGAACATTAGGGTCCATCGGCGGCTTGGCTTCGCTCGCCTGCTCGGGCTGCTTGGGCGGCCGGGGTGCCGCCAAGCCCTCAGCTTCGCGCACTGAAAGGCCTTGTTGTGCAATCCTCGCCGCAAGTTGTAGCTGGGCGGCTTCGGAATCGAGCGCCAGAAGCGCGCGCGCATGTCCGTAGGTGATTTCCTCTCTGGTAATCATCTCTTGCACGCTCTGTGGAAGGCGCAAGAGGCGCAGCATGTTCGTTACCGACGAGCGGTTAATGCCGAGGCGCTCGGCAACCTGTTCATGGCTGAGGTGGAACTCATCCTGGAGCGCGCGATAGGCATGGGCCACCTCGATGGGATTGAGGTCGCGGCGAAGCAGGTTCTCGGCAAGGGCGAACTCCAGGGCGTCCTGGTCCGCTAGCTCGCGAACGACCGCAGGGACGGTCTCGAGCCTGGCCAGGCGGGCGGCGCGGCAGCGGCGCTCGCCCACGATGAGCTCGAAACGGCCCTGGACGGCGGCATTCCGGCGCACAAGAATAGGCTGGATGACGCCGCTTGACCGGATGGAGTCGGCCAACTCCGCGAGAGTGTCCTCAGGGAAGTCCCGGCGCGGCTGAAACGGGTTGGGATCAATGAGGTCGAGTCGCACCTGCTCGAGGCCGGCCGTAGCGGTCTCAACCGTTTGAAGGAGGGCGTTCAGTCCCCGGCCCAAGACCTTTCTCGACATGGCTGATAACCTCCTTTGCTAGCTCGAGATAGCTGGTAGCTCCCTTGCAATCGGGATCGTAAAGAAAGATGGGCTGGCCGAAGCTGGGCGCCTCGGCCAAGCGGACGTTTCGCGGTATTACGGTCGAAAAGACTTGATCTCCAAAGAAATCCCGCAGATCGTCTCGGACCTGGTGCGCGAGGTTGGTACGTTCGTCAAACATCGTGAGAAGGATGCCCTCCACCGCCAGGCTGCGATTGTGAGAACGCCTGATTCGGATCAGGGTGTCGATGAGTTCGGAAACTCCTTCCAGTGCGAAATACTCGCACTGTACGGGAACGATGACCGAATCCGCCGCGACGAGTGCGTTGAGGGTGAGCAGGTCAAGCGCGGGGGGGCAGTCTAGCAGGATGTAGTTGAACTCGTTGCGGAAGCTCTCCATCTTTTTGCGGAGGGTTTTCTCGCGATCGGGGCGGTCCGCAAGTTCGAGAGTGGCGCCGACCAGGTTCTTGTTCGAGGGGATAAGGTGAAGTCCCTCGATCGCGGTGTTGAGAACAAGTTCCTTGAGGGGAAGATCGAGCAGGAGCGCGTGGTACAGCGTCTTGCGTGCGGGGTCGCGAGCGAGACCCAGCCCGCCCGTGGTGTTGGCTTGGGGGTCGCAATCGATGATCAGGGTCCACATTTCGTTGCGAGCGAGCGCTGCCCCAAGATTGATGGCGGTAGTTGTCTTGCCGACCCCGCCTTTTTGATTGGCAATGGCGATGACTCGTCCCAAAGGCACCTGCCTGTCAAGAGTCAGAGCGAATGTATCAAAGGCGGGGGAATAACGCAAGTGCAAGATGTTTCACGTGGAACGTGTGGAGCAGCGTCCTGGGTCGAGGTTCGCCGGACACGATGATGTTTCACGTGAAACATTCCAGACCGGTTTCACGCAAAGGCGCAAAGCACGCAAAGCTCGCAAAGAAAGCCTCCCAAGCTCATATTCTTTCACGTATACGCGTCTCCACTCCCGGCCGGCTCTGCAACGCCCTTCTCCCCCCACCAGATTTCACCCTCCGCGCCGCCCGGCACCGGCAGGCCCTTTACCCTTCTCACCCCGCTACGTTGATAGCCTATCTCGCTTGCCTGCCGGCAGCTCAGCCAGAGGAAAAGCAGGCCCCGCGGCTTCAGGCAGCGCGAAGCGAGGGGAATGAGCTCCGCCAAATTCCCCACCGCGCGAGCCGTCGCCGAGTCATACGCCTCCCCCGCGCCAAGCAAGCCAGCAAACTCCTCCAGGCGTTCGCGCCGCACTTCCACGCCGCTCATACCGCACACCCTCGCTGCCTCTTTGAGAAACGCCCGCTTCTTCGCCACCGGCTCGAGCAGGGTCACCGAGAGCTCCGGAAACATGATCTTCAAGCACAACCCCGGAAACCCAGCCCCGCTTCCGATGTCCAACAGTTTGCCGCTCAACTCCACCGAGAGTCCAAGGTAAAGACTCTCCCCAAAATGCCGCTGCACGCAATCGGACGGCTCGCGAATACTCGTCAAGTTGATCTTCTCATTCCACCGCAGCAGCAATTCCAAATAAGAGACCACTTGGCCCATCTGCCCGTCGTTCAAGGTCAGCCCGAACGGCGCGAGCAACTGGCGGACTGTGGATTCGCTCAGCATCGCCCTGCCATTCTACTCAAAAATCAACGAGCGCGGCACTCGAAGCTCGCGCCCCGAGTCACATTTCCCGGACTGGGTTGAGGCATCGAGAACCGGGCGGCAGTTCCGCAACGTCCGCCCCTCTGAGCCAAGATAACCAGCAGCTTCCGGAAAAATGCCGGCACACTCTCATTCTGAGCGAAGCGAAGAATCCCGGCAGTTGTAATTTCAACGAACTACGGAGATCCTTCCTTCGTTTCACTCAGGACCGCCTGCGGCTCCTCAGGATGACAGGCAAAGGGATTAAGACGCTACGCCGATAGGCTATCACCAACAAGCCCAGCAATTCCAGTTTCTCCTCTTCCGACAAGAAGGACGCGCGCACGGCATTTTGGGCTATGTGAAGAATCTGCTCGGGCGTGAGCTCGAAGGTTTTCGCGGCCAGTAAATACTCATTCACCAAATCCGTCCCGAACATCGCCGGGTCATCGCTGTTCAAGGTCACCACCACCCCGGCCCGCAGGAACTGGGGCAAGGGATGGTCTTCGACGCGCTCCAGCACGCCGGTCGAGACATTGCTGGTAAGGCAGACTTCGAGTGGAATCCGGCGCTCACGGAGCAACTCGAGCACGGCAGGGTCGCGCGCTGCGGTGAGTCCGTGCCCGATGCGCTCGGCGCCCAGCGCCTCGACGGCCTGGCGGACGCTCTCCGGCCCGCAGGCTTCTCCGGCATGGGCAACAACGTGCAGACCCATGGCGCGCGCCTCGCTGAAAACCTCCCGGAAAAGCTCCGCCGGACCGCGGGCTTCATCCCCGCCGATTCCCAACGCCACAACGCCCAGAGGCCGGAGACGCCCGGCCCACTCGAGCACCTGGCGCGTGTGCTCGACGCCGAAATGGCGGATGGCGTCAAAAATCCACTGCACCCGCACGCCGCTCGCTTGCTGCGCCGCCCGCGCCGCTGAAGCTGCCGCCTCGAAAAGAGCCTCGAGCGGTTGTTTCTTCCACAGCACCACTCCGGCGGCAAAGATGATCTCCGCATACTTCACATTCTGGCTTGCCAGTCGCTCGATCAACCGCGTGGTGGCCAGGGCGTAGTCGCTCGGAGTCTCCAGGAGCAGCGTCACCAGCTTGAAGGCCTGGAGAAAATCCTGAAAGTCCCTGTAACGGTATCCCCGATCTGCGCGTTCCGAGACCCAGTCATGCGTCTCTTTCTCTAGACGGCCCTTGGAACGTGAGAGCTCTTGCAGGGTTTCAGGCTGGACACTTCCCTCCAGGTGAAGGTGCAACTCCACTTTAGGAAGACGGCGGATCAAGGATTCAAGTTGCGTGGCGGGCTCTTGCACGGCGTTCCCTCGTTAGAAGGCAGAAAGCAGAATGCAAAACGCAGCGGGCACAGCCCAAAGCCCAATCTGAAACGAAGCCGACGGCAAAGGCCCGATTCAAAATTCAAGATTCCGAATTCAAGAAGAGACAACGAACGTAATAGCGAGCAAAATTCCTGTCGGCTTTCGAAGCTCCACTGGTCGTGAACACCTCGCAAGCGGTTTCAGTGTCCTGCCTTCCGCCTTCCGCCTTCTGCCTTCTGCTCTCTTATCGTGCCGGCAGCGAGGGCTTCCCCGCATTGAGCCAGGCCGTATACCAGTAGGACCCTGCATCGTGTGCCGAATCGTTGATGGCCCTCATCACCGTGGCTCCGATCTGCGAATAAAAGCGATCGAAGTACTCGTCGGTATAATCGGGCAGGCGTTCGCGGGCGCGCATATCCGCGAGGATCACGGAGTCGAGCGAGGTATAAGCCTCGAGGCAGGCCTGGAAAGCATATTCGGTGGGATCCTCGATCTTCACCGCGTCTTCGGGATGCAGGATAAAAAACCTCGAGTATCGGTCCAAGAGGCGCACCTCAAAACGGTCATCTAAACCCGTCTGGCGGGTGAGTTGCCCGTCGAAGTTCCGTGTGAGGTGCAGCGGATCGTGCGCGTCAGCCACGTAGTGGGCAAGTACAGCCGCCGCCAGCTTCACCCGATCCCAGTTGCGAGACTTGAACGCTTCTGTTAAGCGCAAGCTGGATTCTCCCACCTGCCAGGGAAGTACGCCGTCGCGATTGACTCGCCCCGATCCGTAGTTCTGGACGGCTTGCTTGAATGAATGCGGCACCTCCAGGAATGGAAAGATGCCGTACTTATCCAAATAGATATAGTGGCGTTTGCGCTCGTAGCGGTCTTTCTTCATCCAGACGTCGGGATCGTCAGCGTGTTCGACGAGATACTGGCGATTCGCATCAAAGAAAGCACGCATCTCGGAAGGCAGGGTTTGGACGGCCCAGTTATTCACAAGGCTGTGGCCCGTCGGTCCCCACGCCGGGATCGGGCGAACCACCAAGAGCCAAAGCGCCGTCAGGGCGGTCAGCCGGATTATGGATTTGGCAGACTTAGAATGCTTGCGGCTCCGCGGGTTGGGCATAAGGGCGATGTTCCTCTTCGTGTGGCGGAACTCAGAACGGAGTCGTTCAGCCCGATTCTACCCCATTTCACAAGGATTTGTCGTTGGCAACGACTGGGCCGGGTACACGAACCACAACGTCCATGAAATCCCGTCAACCACCCCTTGCCCCTCCTTCCCTAAGGAGGGGAATTACGAAATCTCCTCCTCAGATGACGACGGCTTGGGGCTGGTGGATTGCCGCGTGGGCAGGAACGGCGCGGCGCTTCCGCTACCTTCAAGCAGTGCGTTTCCGCGTTTCCTGGCGGGTGTGGGCGATGCGGTGAATCACCGTGACGTTGGAGAGCACGGCAATCAGCCAGAGCACCGGGGCCATACGGTCAAACATGGCGCCGATGATGATCAGCACGACGCGTTCGGGCCGCTCGAGAAAACCCACTTTGCAAGAGGGAATGACGTTCTCGGCTCGCGCGCGGGTGTAACTCACCATGACGGAGCCGATCATGGCCACGGCGACGAGGGATACGTAGAGAAACCGGTTGATGCGCCCGTAGTAGATCAGCAATCCGATCAACAAGCACAGGTCGGAATAACGATCCATCACGGAGTCGTAGAACCCGCCGAAGGGCGTGACGCGGCCCTCAAGGCGCGCCACGCGGCCGTCCGTCATGTCGAACACCCCGGCCAGAATGATGGTGAGACCGGCCCAGCGAAAATAGCCGTAGGCAAACAAATACGCGGCCAGCAGGTTGATTCCAAACCCGATAAAGGTCAGGAAATTAGGGTTCACGCCGCTGGCCGCAAAGCCACGCACGATGGCGTCGAGCACACGACCTAGCGTGTCGCCGATTTTCTCACTGACCACAGGGGTAAGCCAACCTTCTACGCTTCGGACTGATCATGGATGGTCTGCACAGCTCGGATTTCAAACTCCCGAGCACCATTGGGCGTTGCAATCTTGACCGCATCGCCGATCTTCTTCCCCATCAAGCCACGACCGATGGGCGAGGTAGTGGAGATCATGCCCTTGCTCACGTCCGCCTCTTCGCTCGTCACCAATTTGTACTCGATCTCAGCGTCCCGGTCAACATCATAGAGGACTACTTTAGAGCCAAAGGCGATCTTGTCCTTGGGGATATTGCTGTAATTGACCATCGAGAGCTCCGCCAACCTCCTCTTCAACTGGGCGAGTCGCGCCCCCACATAGTCCTGGCGTTGCTTGGCCATGTGGAATTCGGCGTTCTCACTCAAGTCGCCGAGAGCGCGGGCGCGCTTCAACTCCTTGGGGAGTTCGTGATTCAACTCATGCTCCAGCGCCTGAATTTCTTCCTGAAGCTTTTGCGCAATGGGTGTGGGCATAAGAAAAACCCTGCCTCCAGAGGTGAGATTTCATTATAGGCGAAAGGCCCCGGACGCGCAATTGGCGGGATTAAATCAGCTTTGAGGCCTGGAAGTTTCTCCGGCATGCGCGTCATGCCACGGAGACTGCGATGTGTTCGGTAGCGGGTTCTAGATCTCCGGGAATCGACTCGCCGGTTTTAAGGGCACTCTCCAGGAAGCAGCGAAGAGCATCCTTTGCCATGCGCCGCGCCTCAGAGAGGGTCTCACCAAACGTGCAGATCTCGGGAATCGCAGGGACTACAACGTTGTAACCACCCTCGGGCATGCGCTGGTAAATGACGGTGTACCCATATTCCTTCGCATCGCGTTTGCCCCGTGCCGACGCATTGCCCCTGGAACGCATAGGCCAAGTATATCATCTCTGCGAGGTAGCCGCCGTCTTTAGTCCGCTTGAATTGGACAGACTGAACTCAGGCATCGCGCCTCGAGAGATGCTGCTCAGTCGCCGTCTCGATTCTTCTCGGAGATAAGCGCGCCCTCCGCCTTACCATCACTCCCCGCTCTGCTGGAGGAGTTTCGCGACCAGCCCCGTCCAGCCGGTCTGGTGGCTGGCTCCTAGGCCAGTTCCGTTGTCTCCGTGAAAATACTCGTAGAACAGAAGCAAGTTCCGCCAGTGCGGGTCTCGCTGGAAGATTTCATTCTCACCGTAGACGGGCCGCCGTCCATCCGGATCTCGCAGGAAGAGGCGGGTGAGACGCCGGGAAAGCTCCGCCGCGACGTCCCAAAGCGCCATCGACCGGCCGGAGCCCGACGGACACTCCACCTTCAGCTTTTGCTGGTAATAATAGTGGAATTTTTGCAGCGTCTCGATCAGCAGGAAGTTCAGCGGAAACCAAACCGGCCCTCGCCAATTGGAGTTCCCGCCGAAGAGGGCGGTTTGCGATTCGCCGGGCTCGTAATCGACGCGGTAGCTCTGCCCGTTAAAGTCGAGCACGTAAGGATGATCGCGGTGCCACTTTGATACTCCGCGCACACCATACGGCGAGAGGAACTCATTTTCATCCAACATGTAGCGCAAAACCCGCACGAGCTGATTACAACTCACAATGGAAAGCAGCCGCCGCACGCCCCCGCGCGCGTTCCGCTGCGTTTCGGCGATGTGCGTGGGAACGCCGGGAACATTTTCGAGAAACCATTGCATGCGCCGCTTGAAGCCAGGGAGATTGTCCACCACTTCCGGCTCGAATGCTTCCACCGCGAACAACGGAATCAGCCCGACCATGGATCGCACCTTCAGGAAGTGATGCTTCCCCTCGGGCAGGTGCAGCACATCGTAGTAAAAGCCGTCTTCGTCATCCCACAAAGCGAAACCGTGTCCTCCCAGGTTATTCATCGCCTTGGTAATATACACAAAGTGCTCGAAGAACTTGCTGGCCACGTCTTCGTACGCGGAGTCCTGACGCGCCAGCTCCATGGCTATGGCCAGCATATTCAGGCAATACATGGCCATCCAGCTTGTGCCGTCCGATTGCTCGATGTGGCCGCCGGTCGGCAAGGGCTTGGAGCGATCGAACACGCCGATGTTGTCCAGGCCAAGGAATCCGCCTTCAAAGACGTTCATTCCATCCGGGTCCTTGCGGTTGACCCACCAGGTGAAATTCAGCAGTAACTTGTGGAAGATCTTTTCCAGGAACTCGCGATCAGCCTTCCCCCGCCGGCGCTTTTCAATCTTGTAAACGCGCCAGGCCGCCCAGGCGTGCACGGGCGGATTAACGTCGCTGAACTCCCACTCGTAAGCGGGAAGCTGGCCGTTCGGGTGCATGTACCACTCGCGCAAGAGCAGGATGAGCTGCTCCTTGGCGAAGTCGGGGTCCACGAGCGCCAGTGCCACGCAATGGAAGGCCAGGTCCCAGGAGGCATACCAGGGATACTCCCACTTGTCGGGGATCGAGATGACGTCGCCGTTATAGAGGTGCTCCCATTGGCGGTTCCGGCCTTGAAACCGCTCGCAGGGGGGAGGCGGCAGCGCCGGGTCGCCTTTCATCCAGAGGTGCAGGTCGTAGTGATAAAACTGCTTCGACCAGAGCATCCCCGCCAGCGCCTGGCGCTGCACGTTGCGCGCGTCCGGGGACAGACTTTGGGGAATGACCTTTGCATAGAGTTCATCGGCCTCTGCAATCCGCTGATTGAAGGTCGTCTCAAACTGCTTGTTCAGCAACTCCGCGGCGGGCTGTTGCGGTGTGAAGCGCAAACGGAGCACCGCCCTCTCGCCGGGCGCAATATTCAGCCGATAATGCGCCGCGGCCTTGGTGCCGGTCTCTCGGGGATTCACCGCGCCGGCTTGGCCGTTAACCAGGTATTCGTTGATGCCGTCTTTCACAAACGGCGTTCGATTGGGCGTGCCGTAGAGCCGCTCGCAATTGGTCTCGTTCTCAGTGAAGAGCAGTTGCGGCGCGCCTTCGCAGACCAGCCATCGCCTGCCATAGTAATCGTGCACGGCCTCGATGGCCGTCACCCCCGCGAGGCCGCTCGGGCGCGTGAGCGCAGGACGCGGGGTGTCCCCGGTCCATGTCCAGGTGTTGCGGAACCATAGCGTGGGCAACAAGTGAAGTTCCGCGCTTTCCGGACCGCGATTATAGGCGCTGATGCGAATCAGGATGTCTTCAGGATTGGCCTTGGCATAGGCTACGAAAACGTCGAAGTACCTGCTCTCGTTGAAGACTCCCGTATCGGCAAGTTCAAATTCCGGATCCTTCCGTCCCCGCCGCCGGTTCTCTTGAACGAGTTGATCGTAGGGAAAAGCGGCTTGAGGATATTTGTAGAGGTACTTCATGTAAGAGTGGGTGGGCGTGGAGTCAACATAGAAGTAGTACTCTTTCACATCCTCACCATGATTGCCTTCGTCGCCCGTGAGTCCGAAGACCCGTTCCTTCAAGAAAGGATCGCGGCCGTTCCACAGCGCGAGGGCAAAGCAGATCAGTTGATGCCGGTCGCAAAGGCCGGCGATCCCGTCCTCGCCCCAGCGATAAGCTTGCGAGCGCGCATGCTGGTACGGGAAATACTCCCAGGGCTTGCCGTCAGGGCTGTAGTCCTCGCGAACTGTCCCCCATTGGCGCTCACTTAGGTACGGACCCCAGCGCTTCCAGTGAGCCGTCCGCTGGCGGGACTCCTCGAGCCTTTGCTCTTCGCGCGTCATTGTCTAGCCTTCAGCGTTCAGCCGTCTGCTGTGAGCAAGCCGCTCACTCAACATGGACCGCAGCCGCCGGGCTCCTTTGGCCTGCAATCCCGAGGCGCCCTCGAAGTGCCCGCCGGCTGTCGTCCAGAGGCGTCCCGGAATACCCCAGGCCTGTCATCCTGAGGAGTTTCGATGGGCCTTTGGCCCACCCGAGCCCATGAAAGTCGAGCGCAAGAGCTTCGCATCGAGATTGACGCTACTTGTAAGAAATAAAACAAGTTAAGCGTCTTTTCACCGCGTGACTTTCAGGAGAGTCGCGGAATCGTCCCCCGGCTGTCATCCTGAGGAGTCCGTCAGCCGACGGACGACGAAGGATCTCCGCGGTTCTCGCTTCGAAAGTGCCCTTGCTCCCCTAAACCCATCTTCGTTGATGCCCCGCAAGTTGTCAAACCGTGCTCGATGATGAGGGGGGAATGCAGCCCGGACCTGCCGACTCTCTGTCATTTCCCTTTGTTTTCATAGACATTCTCGCTTTGTTCCCTGAGTTTCACGCAGTCGACGATGGGCGGTTCGCGGACCGCCCCTACCATTGCGTTGGTCGAGCGGTGGGCAGCGGCTTCCCTGGCTTGAGCGCCCGCCAGCCACGGGGGGCAACTTCGGAATTCGGCTTCAATCCGCCCGTTTCGCACTCGAAGTTAGGTTAGTTTTCGACCTGCCTTCCTTTGTTTTCAATGACTTCCTAGCTTCGTTTCCACTATTTTCATGTTCCTCGCCATCCTCTGCCCTGCAAGGGCAGGATTCAGTAGCCAGGGGCAACGCCCCCGGAAGCGGTGGGCCGAAAATCGTCCGACCCTGAAAGGGTCGTATAGACTCCGATTCTGGCGCCCTCAGCCGTGAAGGCACGTTATTCGACCCTTTCAGGGTCGGAGGTGCGCCGAGCCTGATTCCGGGGGCGCTGCCCCCGGCTACTCTATGAATCCCCTTCGGGGATTGGGAGCGCATCATTCACCTCCAGTGTCCGGCGAAGGATTTTGGACTTGGCCGAGGACTTGTCCACCACTTGACATTTCTGCCTCACTCTTTGTTTTCATAGACATTCTCGCTTTGTTCCCTGAATTCAACGTAAGGGCGGTTCGCGAACTGCCCCTACCGCTCCTCCGAAAAGGTGTAGGGGTAGGGCTTGCCCTACCCCGTTCATTAGGGGACGGCAAGCCGTCCCCCTACAGACAACTCCGCGACTTTTTGACTGTGATTGATGCCAGATATCGGAGGAACGGACCGCAGAGGAAAACAGATAATGACTTCCCGGCATAACCTACCCGGCAGGCCCTGGCCGCCCGCCCAACCCCACCAGACAACTCTAGCCTATACCGTTGTGTTTGTCAAGCGAAAAATGCTCAGAAACAAAAGGCCCCGTGCGATCATGCCCCCCGTCGGCTGGTCGAGACATCCGGTTTTGATCTCTGCGAGGTTCGCGGCAGGGAACCCGGATAGTGCATCGGCCCCAGAAAGCTTTGCTTCGCGAAACCGCAGACCTCACGGGGCAGGGGGCTGCGCCAGCCGGCCTGGTTTTCGGCAGAAATTACACCGTCAAATGCATTAAAATATTTTGTGCGTTTCGAAGCGAAGGTGGCGACTTCACCATCCAGGAGGCGACGCAAATGGCGGATCTTCAAAGCCGGCGGGTCTTAATCGCTCGCAGCCGGAACGGTCGGCGAAAAATTGCCATGGTCCTCGGATTTTGCGTTTTGCTGGCGGGCGTTTCGGCAACGGCCAGCGCTCAAGAGAATGCCGCGCAGTCGAGCTCCGGCAGTCCGAGCGTAGCGGAACTGGCGAGGCAGGTTTCGGAATTACGCGACCTGGTCGAGCAGCTTCAGGCTCAGGTGAAACAACTCCAGTCGAGCGCCCAAGCGCCGGCGACCCTCCAGGCCGACACGCCGCCCTCACCGCCAGCCAAGCAAACATCGGACGCGGCAGCCGTTCCCAGCCCCACGACGCCTAGAACCGCGCCTGTCACGGCACCCGCCTCGCCAGCGCAAACCACCGCAACGTTTCTGGCGCCCGCGCCCGCCACAAGTCCCGCGGAAATGCCGACGGAGAGCCAGAAGATAACCGATGCTCTGCACGGCACGACGGTGAATTTCCTTTTTGACGGATATTACGCGTACAACTTCAACGCGCCGATCGGCCGCGACAACCTTTTACGCGCCTATGACGTCAGCAGTAATGCCTTCAGCCTGAACCAAGGCGACGTGGTGCTCGAAAACGCGCCCGATGCGGCCAAGGACAAACGTTGGGGAGCGCGGCTGGATCTTCAGTTCGGGCAGGCCACCGAGACGCTTCAGGGAAATGCCGCCAACGAGCCGCGCCCTGAGGTTTACCGCAACATATTTCAGGCCTACGGGACGTACGTCGCACCGATAGGCACTGGACTGACCATCGATTTCGGCAAGTGGGCCAGCTCGCTGGGCTTCGAGAACAACTACACCAAGGACCAGATGAACTATTCCCGTTCGTTCTGGTTCAACTTTCTTCCCTTTTACCACGAGGGCGCGCGAGTTCACTATCAGGTTAACTCCGTCGTGGGCTTGAATTATTGGATGACCAATGGCACCGAGCAGACCGAACCTTTCAACGGCTACAAAGACCAGTTTGTGGGGATCGTTCTTCAGCCCTCAAAGAAGTTCAGTTGGACCGCGCAGTACTACCGCGGCCAGGAGCACCCCGATTTCGAATATGTGACCAGCGGACCGCCCAACCTGCCCACGTTTCAAGGCATGCCGTTTGAGCCGATCCCCAACCCTGCCACGGGCAAATTGAATATCCTGGATAACTATGCCACCTGGAATGCCACCTCCAAGCTGACGCTGGCTCTCGAAGGGGATTATGTGATCGAGCGCCTGTACACGACCTCGGCCCCTCAGCATACGGACGGAGGCGCCGCTTACGCGCAATTTCAGTTCACGCCGAAGTTCGACATCGCGGCAAGAAGCGAGTATCTCTCCGACCGTGGCGGCCTGTTCACCGGCGTTACGCAAGCCGTGAAGGAAGGAACTTTGACATTCGAATATAAGTTTTCCGACAGCTTCCTGATGTTCGAAGAATGGCGACGCGACTGGTCCAATCGGCCCTACTTTCTGACGCCTACACTTTTCGTTTTGAAGAATTACCAGAACACCGCGACCATCGGATTGGTTTGGTGGTTAGGAGGCAAAAGTGGGCCATGGTAACGCACCGGGCGAGTAGCGAACCCTGATTGCGCATCGGCCATCGCCCCCAAGAATCCTTCGATTAGCAAAACCGTCGACCCCACAAGGCAGGGGTCCGCGCCGGCCCGCCACTCCCCAATCCGTCGATAACCGACCCGCCGTAGGGGACGGCTTGCCGTCCCCGCATTTCTGCCGGCCCCGACATGGGTAGGGCAAGCCCCATAAGCGTTTACTTAAGGCGCCGGGACTTCGAAAGCCGCGGAGCGGCGCCAGAAAGTAGCCCACGGCGTGA